>Ga0209536_100005029_pt1 | contig 20719 bp, 17 predicted proteins | sample DeeMarSeWOR28_12_FD_187461 | JGI IMG/M metagenome (GOLD analysis project Ga0209536, IMG submission 187461) | Marine sediment microbial communities from White Oak River estuary, North Carolina - WOR-2-8_12 (SPAdes) (version 2) | ecosystem: Environmental > Aquatic > Marine > Intertidal zone >... | reverse complement strand
GTTGATGGCGAGATCAGGACGCCATCACATCCAAAGATTGGAGGGTTCGCGACGTTCGCGTCGAAGTGGGACGTCAACGAGGATCTCGAGGTATACAGCCGTCACAGGTCCATATGGCAGGAGTGGCGGTCTACGCTCGAGCGCGTAGTTCCTATCCTTGGTCAGGAGTAGCTAGAGGTGGGAACCCATATCTCAATAGATCCTGACACGAGGATCATCGACCTGCTGACAGCTCCTGTTGGTGGATTAGTAACTCTCGATATGAGAGAGGATATTTATAGTGAGGCTAAGGAAGATTGGATTGCAACACCTAGTTTGAGAAAATTACGATTTCCATTGCGTGATCCAATTACTGTGTTCGTCAAAGGAGTATGGGTTGGTCCGTTTGTGTTTGTTGATAATGAAAGTGGTTGGCGGATACGACCATACGATGCAGATCATGAATTGACGATCAATGGAGATTTTCTTGCGTCTGATGAGACCATTCCTTTGTTTTTGCCGAGAAGTGGTCGAACGATCATCGGTACAATTGTTTTGAGTGCTCGTTCACAAACAGTAGAAGTATCTGGCAATGCACCATGGAATGCTACTGAGAAAGCTCAGATTCGTTATGTACTTGGAGTTGATGGAACTACGATTCCTGTTACTGGTACTCCAGAGTTGGTCAATTTGACGCTAGATGAATCTCTTATTGGTCATTCTGTTTCTAATAGCTTGGCGTTTTATGTTCAGCAAGCAAATATTATGTTTATTCGATTAATTGGACTAAATCACGAGAATTCATATATAGACAATACGGAACACGACGACTATATGCAGATCATAAGTGCTCGTGTTCGAGTGTTTGATTCAAAAGCAAATGCTGAAGCTGCTCAGGATGGTGATAATTATTCGACTGGGTTGCTTGAAACATATACTGCTGAAACAGAATGGGAGTCTCCGGGTCGTATGAAATCATACAGATTCGTGAGAGAATAAGTTGTATCACGGTTTTACAATGTTTATGCTAGAATCTTGAAACTTGAGGATGGGCATTGTGAACATGCCCGAGGAAAGGAAGCATAAAGATGACTACGATTGGGACCATTCAGGACCGCCATTTCAGGGGCGGTGCCAATCTTAACGAAGGTTCACGCAATAATCCGACTGATCCAATTCTCGAAGAGATTTTGACAGCAGTCAAAACTGACATGATTGCAGTTGAGCTTGCAGCCACTGATATTGGTTCACCGGCAGTCGCTCAACTTATATTTGCTGGTCAGCCTAGTGATGATGATGATCTTGTCATTGGTGCTGATACTTATACATTTCAATCAGCCGGGACAAGTTCAAACATCGATGTAACGATCGGTGGTACTGCCGAGGCAACAATCGATAATCTTGTACTTGCCATAAATGGGACGACACCGGAAGGTGAATCGACTGAGAATCTCATTGCTGAAAAGATTGGAACAACAATTTGTTGTATTCGTTCTGCTGATGCTCCTGGCGGAACTGCTATTGGGGCTGATCCAGATATTGCAATTGATGCTAGCGGAGCTACGAACGTTTCTGCTGATGTTGGCGATGTGAACATGAATACGTTGGCTGGGAAAGCTGCTGTCCAGCGACAGTTTGCGACAGCTCAGCTTACGATTACAACGGCAATGATCACAGCAACAACAGTTCGTGTTGCATTTCCATTTACTCCTACTATGTTTCATGTGACAGCTCTTTCGTCTGGTGTACCGGTTACATTCACTGCCGATGCGTTTGCAATTGATGGTGATGACATTGAGATTACATTGGGTACTGATCTTGCCAATGGTGATGTTGTTACAGTTACTGCTTACGAGTAGGATGCATCTGCGCTAAACTGTAAGGTATGTCGATTGCTCTCATTACTCGAGGGATGGTGTCTCTTGGTGGTGCTGCTGCCGTAGGAGGCGTTCCCCTATCACCGACTGAACATCCTGTTCTGTCGGTAGTTGAATTGAAGCCAGAAATAGTTTCGGGATTTGAGTTGAAGCCAGAAGTGTATGCTGCTGAGGATCAAGCGGATACTAATGTACCATTCATTGCTTCTGTACAAGAACTCAAACCTGAAATATCTGGTACTATAGACTTGCGACCTGAGATTGTTTCAGCAGAGGAAGAAGAGTAACGATGGCTGCCACAATCAAAGTCAGAGTTTATGTTCGCGATATAAGTAACGTACTACTCAAGTACGATCAAGTGCAAATCTGGAGAAGTGATACTGAAGATGGTGTGTACACCGAGATCACTGATGTTGGTACTCGAATCAATTTGTTGGCAGGTGTATCGAATTATGAATACATAGACACAACAGCTCCAGACAATACATATTGGTACAGAACTCGATACTATAATTCATCAACATTAGCGACATCTGATTTTGGTAGTGCGCGGCAAGGAACTGATGTTGGTCTTTATGTTTCGATTCAAGATATTCGAGATGAAGGAATATCTGTAACTGAACTTTCAAATGAACGTGCGCTCATTCTGTCACTTGGATGGCAAGACTGGTTCATTCATATGACTGGGAACTGGTTTACTCCTAAACAGATGACGATTGATCTTGATGGCAATGGTTCTCGAGTCATGTGGTTGGACGTTCCGATCATTACTATCGATTCGTTGTACATCAATGATGATTTCACTAATGCTGTCGATACGGATTACTATACTGTCTACAATCGCTTATATCCTGATGATAGAAAAAATCCTCGGATCAAATTGAAGAGGAGACAGAGAAGTGTCTTTGACACGTCGAGAGATCTCATATTTCAAACTGGTGATTTGAATCAACGTGTTGTTGGTTCTTTTGGGTATGTCGATGAAGATGGTTCAGTTCCGTTCCTTGTTCAGCGAGCGATCATGACTCTTATTGTATTGACTGCTGAACTCAAGAGTGATGGTGATATTGATCAACTTCTTGTCGGTAGACTTGTTGAAGAAGTTACTGATAGACATCGTGTAAAATACTCTGATATCTGGGATGAGATTCAAGCTTGGAAGTCAACTGGTATTACTGAAGTTGATATGGCACTTGAACATTACAGGAGACCGGCAAAGATTGATATGGCTAGGACGTTTATTACCTAGTTGTAAAACGGTTTTACAAAATGCCTCATCCGAACTTGATACATCCTGTCAAAGTAGTCATTCAGCAACTTGACAGGGATAACACGCTTTATGATGATCAGGCTAGAGAACCTGTTCGTCAGGCGATAAGGAAGGGTTCGGCTCCGAATACTGGGAATGAAATCACGATTAAAGCACAAATCTCATTTTATTTTGCCGGAGCGAAGTTGGATTATCCAGAGTGGCTTCGTGAAGGCGTCCTCGAGCGAACAGTTGGGTATCTAGCTGTTCGTTTTGTTGATATGGAAAAACTTGGCCTTGTTACATATGATGCTGATGGATATTTTGACGAGCTTGGGATTAAAAGAGGAGATCGAATTACACGTCTTGGGCATCGAAAGGTGAATTTGTACGTAACCGGGTTCAAGGATTTTGCTCATTACCCGAAGCTCAAGCAAACGTTGATTCAAATAAATTTTGATGACCGACATCCATCGGCACAACAAGGTGACTTATGATAGGTGCTAATATAGAACTTCGTTGGCAAGGCAGGAAAGTCAATAAACTTTTAGACTCTGTTCAATTTAGGAAGTTATTCAATAAGCATATGTCCCAACAGTTGATAGGGTTTATTGCTCATGCAAAGAGCCAAGTTCGTAAGCAGATGACTGAAGGTGGTTATCCTGGAAACAATATTCAACGATATATCAAAGGTAGTGATCAGGTTTTGTTCGATACCGGAAAATTCATGGATGCGTTGAAAGCACATTATCTCAAAGGGGAAGCAGGACTTGCTGGTGTGGACTTTGGATGGTTTGGTGGAGCAACTAGCAGAGGGCTTTCATATCCAAAACTAGCATCAGTGTTGATGTATGGTCGTAGTTGGGCTCCGACCCAGAAAGAGCGTCGGGCAGTAGCTATCAAAGCACGGCTAGGAGGAGCTCCAGCACCAGAGGGTGATTCACTTTCGCAATGGACAATTCCTCCAAGACCATTTCTTTCTGATGTATTTATGCGTAAGGATATATTGGAACGCTTTGTAACTGACGTTGTAAAAGCTGTTGCGTTGTCACTTGGTGAGTTGAAGTAAGATGCCGAGTCTTGATAATACATCTGTATCTGAGGTTTACAGATATATCAAAGAGTTCAAGTTTAGTCCTGATATTGGGATTAATGTAGGAGCGGAATTAGTTTACTCTGACTCAAGTTTGATAATGCTTGATCGTCAAGGTGGATGGAAAGTTCGTCTGAAAAAACAGACAGGAAATTTATATTCAACTGATACCGATATTTATTTTAGGACATGGACAACTACTCCGAAAGCTCTTCGGAAATTGCTTATGCTTCAAGTTTTTGGTTCTACTCCACAGGATACGATGACTCGAGTTCGTTTGTATGATGGATCTGATCCGTATTATTGGGATGGAGGAGCGTGGTCCATTGCTACGGATCATGATTTGCATTGGAATGATGAAGGAACTCTCAATGCAAATATTGATACGTTTTCTATTCTTCCTGGTCGTCAGTTTGCTGTAGAAGTAAATCTAGTAACTACTGATCCATATGAGACCCCAGTGGTTTCTGAGATTCGGGTACTCATGGAAGTTCATATTGATTATATTGAAGACCTAGTCTTCCGAAGTCTTATTCCTCTGATGAAGACTGAGATTAGACCAACTGCAAACTATGCTCTTCCTGCATTAGGCGCTCAATCGAGCACAATTGATTTGAACGACTATGAGTTGGACACCTCATTCAACATTACAGATGTTATTGCAGTGTTCAACTTTTCGACGGATTCAGAACTTCTAACTGATATTCTGGATTCATATGATACCGGCACGAAGATCATTACTTTATCGACTCCGATCGATGTCGATGAGATTCCATTCATCGTTTTTAGATATGAACCAGAGGTGGTGTATACGACTCATCAGGACTACACAGAAGTTGCCAAAGTACCAGCTCTTATATTACAACGTCTTGAAGTACCAATAGCTAGCGCTTATAATCACGCTGCAAGAGAAGAAGTAGTCGATAAAGGAACCGGGAACGCAGTTCTCGTATATGAACCATGGAGAGCAACCTTCGATTTCCGACTTCATGTCCACGCCGATCACGCAGTCGACGAGTTTCGACTGATGTCAGCTATCATGAAGTTTTTGGATACGAACAAGAGGTTGCGATCCGTCGGTTTGGACGAGTATTACAGGATGCAAATTATTCGAGAGTTCCGCGATCTGATAACCCCAGACAGGGCAGATATGCGGAGGTTCTGGACCCGGTTTGAGATAATGGATGTTCGTATGCCGTTCGTGTCTGAGGATAGACAAGCTGTTATGAAGCTGATTCTCAAATTCTCTGAGCCTGAGCCACCACATGAGAGTCCAGTCAAGGGTGGTTCACGTGTTGTAATAACGACGCATACTGAAGATAGTCCAAAACTATGGGAAGAAACCTTCGAGATCACCGACTGATCAGGGAGGATGGAGATGCCAGAAGAGAGGGTTTTTGGTCCGATTCGAGGAGCTGGGGTCCAGCTCACTGAAGAGGTCGGGCAGGAGACGGTAGAGCAAGGACGACTTGGAACTACTGTTTTTGTTGGTCCGTTCGAGCGTGGTGCAGAGGGAGATATCACGATTCTTCCAGGAAGACGTGCGCTCGATCGCAAAATGGGAAAGCTGCTGGACCCATCAGAGTTTGCAACTCCATCGTTTGCGAGTCTTCTTACTCCGCTTGCGGCAAGGCACTTTTGGGAGAGATCTCGAGGTGCAGGAACACTCATTTGTCTTCGGGTTGTTCCAACGACAAATGATGCAAATCAGGATGATCGACCTGACAATGGAACCATGTTGGTGTGGAACCGAGAAAGCGAGCCGAAGCTTATTGGCCAGATCGATGCGCAGAATGGTGGAGCGTGGTCAGGTAAGCGGAAAGTCTTTCTTGGGGATCTTTCGGGGACTCCAGCGACTGACTTCCCGACCGCCAATCAGATTCAGCTCGATGGAATCACGACAAAGGATTTCAAGTATGATGAGTACAGGGATGGAGAGGTTACTCTCGATGGACTTCCTGGAATCTCGTATAGGATCGTGAATATTGATCCGGACGGACTCATCACACTCGAAGCTGACCAGGATGTTGTAACCGATTGGGGTTCTGGTGAGCAGGCAGGTTCTGTGACTGGCACAGTCGCTGGTCCGTGGAATCTTACACCCAATGACACTGTCATCGTTCACTGTGATGAACATGGAAGTGGGCCTGATACTTGTACCATTGCAGCAGTAGGAGCAACAGTCACTGGGACAGGACTTTCAATTACCGATATCAATGGTGAGACTGTCATTCTTGAGATGAATAATGACGGTAATACCCAGACTGTCACCTTCACATCGGCTCACACTGGCGATCCTGATGGTGCTATCGCTGAGATGAACGCTCAGCTTACTGGTTGCAGTGTTGATAACAACGCTGGTCAGGTTCGGATCACGTCTGACTTGAAGGGTACGAATTCTGAAATTGATATCACTGGTGGAACAGCGCTTACTGAGCTTGGGTTGTCAATTGGCGTTACGACTGAAGCTACGTCAGATGTAGCCAATATTGATTCTGTGACCTGGCAGGAGCTCAAGACTATCATTGAAAATGATGTCGTGAATCCAGCAACAGGTGTCACAGTCACACAAGCTGTCGGTGGTTATCTTACCATCACGAGCAATACGACAGGAGCTTTGTCTTCAATTCAGATTGAAGTTGCGTCAACGGCTGACGATGAACTAGGTCTTGATAACGATCTTCACGAAGGAGCTGATGGTCCTAGCGATCTTCATGCACAACTTGTTCGCACGAATGTCAACACCAGAGGTGTGACGAAGGCGATGGATATCGAGTTTCGTGATGGTGCTCTCAAGGCTGACTCGGAGTTCGGGGTTATTATTCGTGTCGATGGCAAGGTGATGCTCAGTTACGAGAATGTGTCTATGAGGACTGGCGACTCGAACTACTGGGCTGATGTCATCAATGATGATCCGAACAATGATCTTGTCACAGTTACTGATTCATTTGCTGGTGATAGAAATCAGGCCACATCGAGACCAGCCAACAAGTATGGTGCTTCTACTGCATTGACTGCCACGCGGCTGACCATTGCTGATCCACACATCACGAATCTCACATATGATTCTGGTGGTACTCAAGATTGGGTTCCAGATGTCACATGGAACTCATGGGGTGCTGCTGCGAAGAGACAGCGATTGACGATTACTGTTGATGCTGGTGGAACAACATGTACCATCGCAACTGACCAGGGGAATAGAACCTGGACAGCGACTATTGCTGGTAGTGCGGTTGACATGGAAGACCATGTTGGGAGCATTACTATCGGTACGACGTCTGGCACGCCATCGGAAGATGACTACTTCTTCATGTATCTCCAGCCGCTCACACCAGACGAGTGCATTGGTGGTCGAGTCTTCCCGAACAAGACCGACGCAAGTCAGAGGAACCAGGCATTCAAAATCATCGACAACGGTGTGGACTACGTTGATGTATCCAATCTCAATGACTTGACCGATGCTGGGAACAACGTTGCTGGGAAGGATTATCGTATCGAGTATCCTGAGCAGTGTGAGAATGGATACGATGGATACCTTGCTGGGATGACCACAAGTGACTACGAGCAACATCTCGATGTTGGTACAAGTCCAATTGAGAAGCTTAAAGGTCGTGGTTATGGTGTAGTGAAGTTGAGTGCTCCAGGGACTGCATATCTGACTGCAGCTACTACACTTCAGCAGAAATTTCATACATTGGCGGCGGCGAACAACTGGAACGTCAAGAATGAATTTCCATGGGAGTATCACGATTGGGACGTGTACTACGAGCATGATCTCGTGGATTACGTCAATAACACACTTGGTCGCACTGACTATGCATCGATCCATTTTCCGATGTTTGGATACATTCGTGATCCATTCGCCGAAGCTGAGTCAGATGCTCGCCGGTTGCTTGTTCCACTTACTGGTATGATCCTTGGTGAGGAAGCGTACATTGCGAAGAAGTGGGGCGGGTATCACAAGGCTCCTGCTGGTAATGAAGCAGCTCTTCCTGATGTACTTGAACTTCCTGTGATAGGGAAGCCAGAAAATCCAACTAAGTTGGATGAGGAAGTTCTTAATCCTGCTGGCATCAACATGGTCAAGTGGATTCAAGGCGGTAACACGGTTATCCTTTGGGGTGACAGGACATTGGCTCAGACGACAGCGTTCAAGTTTTATCACAAGCGATGTCTTCTTTCGCAGTATGAGATTGACTTGCTGGAAGGATTTGATTTCACTATCTTCGGAATCAACGATCCAGAAGCTGATTCAGAGGTACTCGCAGCATTGCATGATTATTTTTTGCCTGAGTATAGGAAGCGTGCAATTCGAGGAACTTCGTTTGTTGGTGGTCCAAACCCTGCTGCGATTTTCAAAATGGATGAAGACAACAACACAGATGCAACACGTGCACAAGGCGATCAGATTGTAGAAATTTCTCTACGCCTTGCCGATGTTATTGAACGTCTTCGTATCTTTGTTGGTGCAATGGGGGTGGTCGAAGGCACTGTGTAGTGCTAATATCATGACTTGATGCCCGTGAGGGCAAAGTTGTAAAACGGTTTTACAGGTCAGGGAGGAAAAAATGAGTAGCGGAGCAGCAAACAAGTTCCAAAGTAGCTTCACGGGTGCTGCGGCGGACATCGATGTCGAGAAGGTTCCTTTTCAGCCTCGCACCATCAAGTTTTGGGCAACTGGTGGTGTCTGGGGAGTCAAGATTGCTGATCTTGTTGGAATGGATGGCGCAAACTATTTGTCCAACACTGCTGCCGATGTCGGTGTAACCATCAACAGTGATGGATTCACTGTGGCTAATGGTGCTGATGTCAATGTCAGCGGTGAGATTGTGTATTACGAGTGCGAGGACTAGACCATAGGTCTTGATTTGCATTTTCGTATTCCTACCATAAGGAGGAGAAGGTGAAAGGCGTACTCGCACCAGATCATATCCCAAAGAACAAGTACAAGCTCACGATTCGTGGACTTCCGCCGATTACGTTTACGGCAGTTAGCGGACTCGAGGAAGAGCTTGAAACAGTTGACCTTCCTGACCGAACAGCGGCAAGTGGTGGTCATACTAAATACATTGAATTTACAGCTCGGATGCCGACTCATCATGTGGCCGAGCGACAAGCATTGGAAAACTGGTTTGTGGAGTGCCAAGATCCAGTTCCTATGAGCTATAAGAAGACTGGAACACTCTTGAAGCAATCACTTTCAAGTCTTGCTCAAGCTTCTTATCTCATGCAAGGACTTTTCATTTTTAAGAGAACTACTCAAGATGTAGAGATGGAAAATGAAGGTGAGCTTGATGAGATAGAATGGTCATTCAAGTGTGATGTGATCACACCTCGGTGAAATAATACAGTCGCTCACAAGTGCGTTCGACGCATATTTGGAGGAACTGATGCCTGATGCCTTGTCCCTCATCCGGGACGTAGAACCAGAAGAAAAAGACGGAATCGAATGTCAGAATTGTGGGAACTTCTGCGAAGAGGGGACTACTATTTGTCCATTATGTGATGAACCGGTACAGCTTCCAACGTTGAATGAGTACGGTCAGAGACTTCCGATTGGATTGGTTGATGAAAGTACTAATCCTCATACACTAAAAAAAGAATTTGAACTTAAAAAGTTTGATTGGCAAACTGAACGAGCAGCATCGAAGACTTGGAAACGAGTGATGCGTCGGGAAGGAACAACTTTCCTAGACGAAATCATTGTCAAGCTTTCTCATACACTCAAGAGTCTTGGAGGCACATCTCTTGAGAAGCATAACATCGATAAGAAAATGCAAATTCTTTATGAAATGTTTCCTGGAGATGTGTTTTACATGTACGTTTGGCTAAGAGTAGAGTCACTTGGGAATGAGTTTGCCCTCACTAAAGTCAAATGTCCGGCATGTGGTCATATCATTCAAGAGTTCCCAGTAGATCTGAGTACAATCGAAATCAATACTCGGGATAACATCGATGATATTTATCACGAGATCACTCTTAGAGATGGATTTGAAGCGATGGGTGAGACTCGTAAGAAGATCACTATGCGACCATCGACATTTCGAGCAATGGTACAAGGAGATGTCGAGGACGACGCAGAATTTTTTGCGAATGTGTTCAAAGGTAGTGTGATTGCAATTGAAGGAATGCCTCCTGATACGACGCTTACTGACGCTGATATTGAACAGATGAGTCCGCGTGACCGAGCGTTGGTTAGAGGTGAAGTCGATTTCATGTCTGGTGGTCCGCGGTGGGATGTTGTTATCAATTGTCCAAATGAGAAATGTAAAGTTCAGTTTGACCATCTCATCGATTGGAGGTTCAGCAATTTTTTCAGACTCTCGTCCCCATCGCTGATGAGAAGGAAGCCATAGAGGAATTGGTCATCTATAGTTTGGCGACGAGAGGCGGTGCGACATTTGATGTTACAAAGTTCACAATTGAAGAGCGAAATATTCTAACTAAGATTCTGCTAAAATATAAACCTAGGAAATAGGAGATAGCTGAATGGCTGGAAAGTTCGCGGCTGAAGTTATAGTTAGGATGCGCGCGGATACTCGTCAAGCTCAGCGCGGCTTTCGTTCTATGGATCGTGGATTTGGTCGTCTCTTTCAATTCACTCAAAGATTACGCGCCGGACTCCTTGGTATGAATACCATGCTGATGGGGTCTGGTGCTGTTATGGTTGGAGCTGGACTCGCAGCTCGAGCCACGGTTCGTAATTATGAACGGTTGTCGACTGCTAATGCTCGGCTTCGGTCAATTCTTGTATCAGGTGGAGATTCTCTTCGTACATATCGAATGATGACAGACCACGCCAACGTTTCTGCTCGAGAGTGGGGATTTGGGCTTGGTGAAGCATCGCAAGCTATGGGTACGTTGCTTGAGACAGGTGTTGGTGCTCATGCGACAATGCGGTATTTCGGAACAGCCGCTCGATTTGCCAGAGCGTCTGGTACCGATCTTGATCGAACAATGCGCGTCATTGTAGATACGATGAGGCAGTTTGATGATCAAAGTGAAGAGGGTGCCGAGAGATTAGCAGCAACGATGACAGTTGCTTCTCGTATTACTGCGACATCAGTCGATGAGATGCAACAATCTCTTCGGTATGCAGGCGTTGAGATGTCGACACTTGGTTTCAATGCAACCGAAGTTGCGTCTGCTCTTGGTGCATTGTCACAGGTAGGTCTTCGTGGAACGACTGCTGGTACGCGTCTTCGTGGTGCTATGCTTGCTCTTACTCGGATCACTGATCGTTCGCGTGACATCATGCGACAATACAATCTCGATCACACTAGACTTGATCGAACTTTGTATGACGAGACTGGAAGTCTTCGTTCGTTGGTTGATGTTTCTGATCAATTGACTGGAATTATGAGTGATCTTCCTACTGAATATGCACGTACTACTCTTGCTACTGCATTGTTTGGAAGGAGAGCTCGAGCTGCTGGTGATATTCTCTCCGGTCTTCATGAACGATCTGAAGACTTCAGGATGACACTAGTTGAGTTGTCAGACGAAGAAGAAGTTGTTCGTCGGATGAATGAAGCTGCGGATCAAGCTATGCGCGGTTTTGGTGCTCAGATGCGACTTGCTAAAGTTGCTGCTGAGGATTTGACTATCGCATTTGCTGATATGTTACTTGGTCAGACTGAATTGAATCGTGAAGGATTTGGTACATTCCTTCGGGATATGGCAATTGCTATTCGTTATGCTGATGAGAGCAACATTAGATCGAGTGAGCAACGTGATCAGTATATGGCGTTGACAAAAGCACAACGCCTTCAAGGTCGTGAATGGAGAAGGACTCTCGAAGGACTTGCTGAGTTGCTCCGGATTCTTGGTCGAGCAGGATTGGCTCTTGGTAGGTTTGTTGGTGAGTATCCTCGATTGACAGTTGCTATTGTTGGGGTTGGATCTGTGTTACGTCCGTTGATATCAATGTTGTTGTTATTGAAGGGTACAGTTGTAGCAACGACGTTTGCTAGCATTATTGGTCAATTGGGGTCATTTGTTGTAATTGCTACTGCTACTAGCACAGTGTTATCTGGGATAGCTTTAGGACTTGCAGCTTTTGGAGGATTAGCACTTGCAGATCCATTAGGTTATTGGATCTCTGGTATGAACGACATAAATGGTAATACTCAAGATGCAAGGGAAGAGTATAGACGTCTTGGGGAAGAATCGGATAGATGGTTTACTCAACATGTCGGTGGGTGGGCAACTCAAATTCCGATTTTGAATAATGCTATTAGGACAGTTGGAAGACTGACAATCGCATTCGGAGAAGCTTGGGATGCTGGATTGGCAGTCTGGCAACAACAAAGGACATTTGCAGCCGCTGAAAGAGCAGGTGCAGAAGAAGCCATTACTGGGTATGCCGGTAGAATTGGCCGAATGGCTCGATATGAAGGATACTCGAGGGAAGAAGTACGAGCAGCCGCAGCACAACGGATGACAACTGAAAGGTTTGTAAGGCTGGCAGCACAAATTCGTTCAATGGGGGAGACTCAAGAAGGTGCGACTGAGAGATTCCGAGACATGATGCGGCAGCGTGGTGCATCTGAACGTGAAACTGAGGCGATGACTGAAAGATTCAGACGCGCTGTTCATGGGCTTGGTGATAATTATAGAGAGATTACCAGACAGGCTTTTGAGGCAGGTATAAGCCATGGGGAATCAGCCGATGCTGTACTTGAATTTTCTCGTGCCCTTCGTGATGCACAAGCTACTGTTCGTATGATGGGAACTACAGCATCTCCTATTACCGGTACAGAAACCGCTGGCTTTAGAACGAGAGCAGTTACTGCATCGGGTGCGGCTGAGCGAGAAGCATTGTCTAGAGCATTGATTGGCTCACCAGAAATTTTAGGTGGTATGTCACAGCAAGCTGGAGCAACTCCACAATCTCAACAAACGGAAGCTCCGAGACTTGAGGCTGATCTTAGAATTGAGTCGCCGCTTACGATTGATGGTCGTGAAGTGGCTCGTGCAGTTGGTCGTCATGTTCTTCAAATTGATCAGCGTCGAGGAGCTTCATTGAGACCAGGTTCACGACGCCGTGTCGCTGAGAGTGGAGTCCGATAAGTTGTATCACCGTTTTACAACTTGGAGATGAGCAATGACCATTCCGAGCCTAGACGACATTAGAAATGACGGAACTGGACTTCGAGATCTTCCAAGTGAACAATCTATGGAGGAAGCGCAGGTCGCTTCTCGAAGTAGCAATCGAGTTCAGGATGTTCGGCAGTGGTATATGGTAGTTGCTGAGACAACAGCATTTGTATCCGAGGGAGCACGAATCACCGGACAGTTCACTCCTCAACAAGTGTCACAGAATATCTCATCGAATATAGTCGAGTCAGGTGGATTCAGTAGAGCATCTCCGATCATCCAGTGGGTCGGTGGTCAGACACGAACATTCACATTTCAGGCTCGTCTGTTTTCACTTCATCGAGATGACAATACGGCGGAAGAAAAACTTCAAGAGCTTGAGTTCCTGATGGAACCAACTCTAACTCTCAAGCGACCACCATTGGTCAACTTCTTTTGGGGGAATGCAATTCCTCTAGGGTTTCCATGTTTCATTGAATCGCTTGGTGGGATTACTTACGATGAGATTCGACAAGACCAATCTATTCGTGGTGTCACACTCAACATCACATTGAAGAGGTTCACGCAGTTTAGGATTCAGCAAGTTGCAGCACAACAAACTGAAAGAACTCCTGTTCATATTGTGAAGCATGGTGAGACCTACGAGATGATTGCCAAGCGTCGGTATGGCGATCCTCTCATTGGAGTTATTCTCAGACAACGTAACGATCGTTTTCCGATGAGAAAGAAAGCTCCGAAGGGAATGGCTGACTTGGATGTTGGCGAAGAGGTGAAGCTTTATTCCATCAACGAGATGAAACGTGAAGATGTTCGGCCTCAATGTCACGTGCTCAGAGAAGATAATTTCATTACTGCGAACAATCGTCGACGTTTCTTTGAGCTCAGAGGTAGAGAAGTCGCTGCTATTCCCAGGAAGTAATCAATGACAGCTCGACCTGCATACTCGGCTGCCGAAATCGGCACGCTATATCGTGATGACGATAGGCCATTGGACCAGAAATATGGTCTGATGGTCGCTCCGTATTTCAGGATTGAGATATCAGACCAGGAAGACGAAGTCATCTATGGTGCGGAAGCCATTCTCGAGGATGGAGCATTTGACCTCGAAGGTATCATCGTAAATGGAGTTGAATGGGAAGAAGATATCGAAGGTGCAGATGCACTTACGTTGACATTGAATAATCCTGATTTCTCACTTGCTGACAGTCGTCTATTTGCAGAGGGCAACTCAGTTGATTTGTTCATGGGGTACGATGGACGACCTTCATTCTTCATGGGTCGAGGAATCATTGTTGAGATTGAACCAGAATTTCCTGCCGAAGGAATGCCGACCATCAAAATTGTGGGCTATGACAAATCGTATTTCATGATGGAAGAAGGACGTGCTGAGATTGTACCTGAAGGTTCCGAGTGGTATGAACGTAGGCGACAATCTTCTCAACAACGAACTCCACTTTCTGAAAGTCGGCAAGTCATAAATAATTATAGGTCTGGTGGTGATCTAACTGATGAGCAGATAGCTGAGAATGATCGACTCAATCAAGCATTTGAAGAAGCTGGTGATACATTTTCAATTCCAAATATGGGGGTTGACGCTGCAGTCGATCAAGGTGTTGATGTTGGACAAGAAAGAATTGAAGGAAGGAATATTGTAACTACTGAAGATGGAGTAATTGTCCGCGGAGAGGTTGAAGAAGATTGGGACGTTGGACTTCATGATGATGATTATGATCGAGAATTAAGACGTCGTAATGTTTCTCGGATGGGATGGCAACGACAACGGTTTGGTCGTCGTAATCGTCGTGCTGGAAAAGTATGGCGAGGCAAGACAGATTCAGAGATTGTAGATGCTATCTTTCAGTCATACGAGATAGTTCCTTATACGGAAGCCACGAATGAGAGAAGAAGAGTTAGTAGTCGAGTTAGACCTAGAGGTGAAATAAATTCTCAAATTAGTTCTGTAACTGAAAGACCTGGCATTTATAGGGCAGTTACTGAGAGGGAAAGTAGAGTAGAGAGATTTCGAGAGTCTGAACTCACAGCGTCGCAAATAAGAGAAATTGAGGAATCTGAGGATACTCCTTTTGATGAAGTTGATGAGAGTGGACAAGCACTTCCTCGACAGGGAGATTACATTGCTACTCCCATGAATGATACACAAGCATCATTAACTGCTTATCGTGTAGAGATGTATTCTGATATAGACACTGAAGATATTCGGTATCGAGCTTTTGCTGGGGACAATCTTAGTTTTCTTCCCCTTCCAGATCCAGAAGAATATTATAACGAGCCAGTAGAAACAACTCCTACTCGAGCTCCAACACCTACTCGTCAGCGAGAGGTAACTCAAAAGGCAGGAACTACCGATTGGGATTTCATCAACAAGCTTGCTCGGCAGCATGGGTTCATTACATTCGTTTTCTTTCATTACGATAGTCGTCGATGGGTTGGGTATTGGGGTCCTGACAATAACATCCAACAATCTCGAGAGTTCATCTTCAGGTATAACGACGGAGATGACACGTCGCTTGGTTCAATCAGGCCAAACCTGTCGATGAAAAATCAATCGACAGAGATTGAGCTCATCTACGTTGACCCAGTTTCAAGGAAGACAAATCGTCTTCGTGTGAATATGGAAAATGTCTCCGATTACTCATCAGAGTTTCGTGGTCCAGATGGTTCTCGAGAGATACAAGAGCCAGTTGGGGATGGACCAGAGGTCACATTGATGATTCATGGTCAGCGTGTTCAGACTCATGCCAATCGGAGGTTCACGAGTGCTGAAGATGCTCGTCAGTGGCTTATGTCATTCTGGCTCGAGCATGCACAAGATTTTATCCATCTCGATGGAGATACCATCATTGGTATTCCTGAACTGCGTGCAAGGGAGTTTCATCAGTTCGAGGGACTGAGAAGGTTCTCTGGAAGATACTTCGTCAGCATGGCGAGACACTCTATGTCAGTTGGACAGAAATACTCAACTAATTTCATCGCGAGAAAGGTTGTGAATTTCCAGGGTGGAGATGAGGCAGGAGATGATATGCTTACTGTTGACCAGACGACCCTAGGAGAAAGTGAACCAGAGTCCGAGACTATCTAACTGTAAAACGGTTTTACAACATGCCGAGGAAAGCATACTACACTGGAATCGTTATTGAGAATGAAGACCCTGAGATGCGCGGTCGATTACAGATCGAGTGTCCAGAGATTGTTCATGGTGAGACGATGGCTGAATGGATCGAACCAACATTTCATTTTGTTGATTCGTCGCAGCGAGCTGGCTCGATATGGATTCCGAATATCGATTCTGAGGTAACTGTTGAGATTGAAGATGAGGAAGACTCTGAAGTTACGAGTCTCGAACCAAAGTGGCGATGTGATATCTATCCGGATGATACAGTTCCTGAAGTATTCCAGACGAACTACCCACAGAGACGTGGATGGGTGACTGCCGCTGGGCACGTGATGTATTTTGATGATACTGAAAGCGAAATTGAATTCCGATATGAACATCCTTCTGGTGCGTATATACAAATCAATAATAGCGGACAGGTTATTATTGAACCCGCTTCTGGACAGGGTGTGAAAATTGGAGATGGCGCAACAGAAGCTATGTTGCTTGGAGATACAGTATTGGATTGGGTACAGTCATTTATTACGAATCGCTACAATACTCATACTCATGCTGATCCAGTTTCTGGAAATACAGGTGTTCCAAATACATTGTCTGTTACTCCAACGAATGAATGGCTATCAGATGATAATAAGGTGGAATAATGGCTAAGGGATTGAGAGCTCCGATTGAAGTTAGCGATGCTGGTGGAGCGATAGTTATCGAGGGAGCTTCTGTTGTTCAGCAGAATATCATCTTAGCGTTGATTCCTGCGGGTTCATTGAATCCCTGGACTCAGGATATTGCACCGAAGGAGACTTTGACATTCAATCTCAACGACGAAAGGACGGGTGGGTTGTATGTACAACATGTTCGTCAGTTCTTCGCTGAGATGGAACGTCAAGGATTTGCTCGTCTCTACCCTGGTCAGAAAGGAGTCAGGATCATTCCTGGCGAGAATCAAGCACAAGGGAATATGGACGTGATTATCAATTACAAGAATCTCGAGACTGGGAAGGATGAGAATCTACGATTCCCTCTTCCATCAGGAGCTGAGTAATGGCCAACGAAAGAATCTTTGTTAGGGTTCCAGATTTTCAATATAGCGGAGATTACTACCCTCAGATTCGGTCTCGTCTTCGGCAATGGTCTCGAGCAAATGTTCCAGAGATTACGAACGAAGATGCAAGAGAACCTTTCATTCAGGCAGAGTCTGCATTTTCACTCATGGCGCACTATAACAATGTGCTCCTTGATATGGTGGCGAATTCACTCTTCCTGACAACGGCAACGGTTCCTGAGTCAGTGAAGATGCTTCTCGAGCTAATCAATGGCCGATTACTTCCAGCGGGTCCTGGTCGAGTGGACATGCTTGGGAAGCTCCGAACAACATATTCGACAACGACAAGACTTCTCGAGCCGTACAGGAAGTTTGCTACCAAGCGTATCCCAGATGTTCCAGAGCTCATTTTCGAGAATACGTCGGCTGTTGATACGACGATGAGAACTGATGAGATCGGATATGCCTATGGCATGGATTATGATCGGGCAGGTGCTTCTCAAGCAACTGTGTCATCTGTCGATTCTGACATCGTTGAAGACTTAACTGCTCCGTTTACTACTGCTGATCTCAATCACTACATGACGATCACTGGTTCATCTTTGGGCAATGATGTCGAGGAACTGAGAATCATCGAATTGCTCGATGAAGATACTCCAGGGAATTACACGAAGGTTCGTCTTAAGGGAGCGTCGTTTATTTCTGAATCTAGTCTGACGTGGTCTATCTATAATATTTCGACTAGTGTCGCATCGGATTGGAATGCTGGAACTGGAGCGAATCCATTTTCCGGAGCGTTGTTCAATAAAGATAAACTCTATATTGGACATCCAGATATCATGTTTGATCGACTCGATTTCACTCTCACTGGAGTGACTCCTTCATATACTGGCGTGTGGGAGTTTTACGACCCAACTACATCTTCTACTAATCCAGATGATGTAACCGTTGGAGTGGGAGATATTACATTTGATTTGACTACTCTTCTTGGTGCTGCAGATGTAAATGGAGCGTTGGTTGAGGTTGAGTATATTCCTAGTGGTGCTAAGTTTAAAAAGTTCTCTGTATGGCAAGGTGGAGTCAATGCCGTTGTCACAAGTGAGCTAGGACAAAGCTCACCATCTGATGATCCGAATGACTACACCGTAACAGCAAAGTGGCGACCACTTGATATATCAACAGATAATACTATTGTTGGTGCCTCGAGTATGGCGCAGAGTGGAAAGATTGAGTATACGCTTCCACAGACAAGGACAGATTCTTGGTACAAGTTTCGCCTATATGACCATACGGACAGCGAAGAGAAGACAGCTTTCTTTGTTCGCTATCGAATCGTCAGTCATGGCGGATCGTCATTTCATACTGTTGATAGAGTTCAGCATACAGAAGGTGATCACTATATTATCATTCGGTTGGTTCAAGGGAAAACTGTTGAAGATACTCCATTCAGTTCCAATGGGGAATCTGGACAACAATTTGTACTTTCAAAAATTCCATATGTGTTGAACTCGGCACGGGTCTTCGTTGACGAAGGGGGAGGCGAATTTGAGTGGACAGTTTTCACAACCTTGCTTCGTTCCCTATCTACAGATCGACATTGCGTCGTTGAGCCTCAAACTGATGGAACTGCGATTTTACGATTTGGAAATGGTACGAATGGAAAAATTCCAAATATTGGAACAAACAACATACGGGTTGTTTATCGGATTGGAGCCGATCGAAATGGGAACATCGGTGCCAACACTCTTACCGTCAACAGGGACGGCATTGGAGTCTTTCGCACCATTACCAATCCTCGTCAGGGAAAATTTTGGATAGAGGCTGATTGGGCGTCGCCAGAAGCACTCGAGCGTGCGAAAGTTCGAGGTCCGAAATTGCTCAGAACGATGTACAGAGCAGTTTCGGCAAGTGACGTTGAGATTCTTTCACAGGCATTCATCAATCAGAATGGAGTTCGACCTGTTGCTCGGTCACAAGCTTATGAGGAATCTTTAGGTCCAAAGACAGTCGAGCTTGTTGTGACTGGTGGTGGAGGTGCGGCTCTAGATGCAAATGAAATCGAAGAGCTCCAGGAATATTACAACGGAGGATCGACATATGGCTATGGCGGTATTCTTGTAGTCAATCATGAATTGACTGTCACGAACTACCAGCCGAAATTGATAGCAGTCAATATTCAAGTTGAAGCGTTTGATATAATCACCGAAACAATGGTTAGACAAGTATTGGCATCTCTTTTGAATCCGACTGCGGTTGAAAGAGATGGCAGAAGTTATGTTTGGAGATTTGGACAGACTGTCTCACTCTCGAAGATTGAGTCTGAGGTATTCAATTTGTCACCTGGTAATATTTTTGATGTTGACGTTACGTCTCCGAGCGAGGACATTGCATTGACAGCGAGAGAACTTCCAGTATTTGATACTAGTTCCAACGTTGTTATTGTTTCTCCACGGTTCATCAGCAGTTAGGAGAATCTGATGGCTACTGATAATTTTCCACTTACCGCTTGGCCTGGCGATCAGGATGTTTTACAAGTTCGTATTGATGGGCAGGTAATAGAAGAAGATGATGTCAATTTTATTTATCTGCAAAATCAAGCGACTCAGAATTGGTTGGGAGACGGGCTAACTGGTTTACTTGGTGCTGATGCTGCAGGGCATGGAATCGGTGGTGCTGTTAGTGCAGTGGCTGATTCTGGTATCGCATTTCAATTAGCCGCTAGAGAAAATTTTACGTCTGGCAAATTGCTGAGTATTGGTGACGACTACGACGGCTCATACTCTGAGAAGTTCGCCGTCGACTTTGGCGGCTGTGTAACGGTCGGCGATGGTCTCGTGGACGCACCCGGCATAGCCTCCGAGACCTATCCGACCAGTGGTATGTGGTGGGCCGCGGGGCCTGATGTCAATTTCTCTGTGAGCGGATCGAAGGTCGCGGAATTTTCCGCACAGGGTGTTGGCTCTAATGTGTTCGGCACTGTGACTGCACCGGCGTTTTATTTTGTGGGTGAAACGGGTTCGGGGATATCGAGGACTGGGGCCGGAATTGTCTCGACGGTGTGCGCCGGGGCGATTCATCATGCCAATTACATAACGTCGAACGTTCCATACTATCGAATGTATCGCCTCGATACGCATACAACAGGGGTCAACGTTGGCGATTTTCAATTTTTCGGAAAGGACTCTGGTGGCGCAGATGCAGCCTACGCGGCAGTTGCGGCCATGTGCGTGGACAATACACCGGGCGCTGA
>Ga0209536_100005028_pt1 | contig 20721 bp, 17 predicted proteins | sample DeeMarSeWOR28_12_FD_187461 | JGI IMG/M metagenome (GOLD analysis project Ga0209536, IMG submission 187461) | Marine sediment microbial communities from White Oak River estuary, North Carolina - WOR-2-8_12 (SPAdes) (version 2) | ecosystem: Environmental > Aquatic > Marine > Intertidal zone >... | reverse complement strand
CCCCGAGTAGCTAGTTCATTTCAAAGGCCGGCCCGAGAGGCGATCAGGTCAATCGCCTTCTTCGGGTCGCTCTCGCCGGTCGCTCCCAGCAGCACAACCACGCGGTTGATCCCGAGCGCCTCGAATTCGGGGAGGGCGTCGGGCCGCGCGCCGATGCGCCAGCTCGTCGTGATGTCGAGCGAGTCGAAAGGGCGTCCTGCTGCGTCCGCCAGCTGACGTAACTCGGCGAGCTTTTCGTTCAAGAGCTTCTGCGAGTCGCTCGGCGCGTACCAACCATCGGCGACGTTCACGACGCGCTGAAGCGTCTTGGTCGTCGTGCCGCCCATTAGAATCGGGGGGTGGGGCTTCTGCGCGGGCGTTGGGTGACTCTTGAAGCCGTGCCACGAGAGAAACTCGCCGTCGTGCTCGACGACCTCGCCAGTCCACACCTTCTTGACCGCTGCCAGGTAGTCATCGAAACGGGCGCCGCGGCGTTCGAACGGTGTCCCCATCGCTTGGTACTCCTCGGCGAGCCAGCCGATGCCCAGCCCAAGCGTCAACCGCCCCCTACTCAAGACGTCGATGGACGCCGTTTGTTTGGCAAACAACAGCGGATTCGTCTGCGGGAAGATGTTGACGCCGGTCCCCAAGCGGATCGTCTTGGTCGCCGCGGCCACGTGGGACAGCGCGATGAGCGGGTCGATGAACCAGCCCTCAGGCGCGATCGGCATCTTCCCCGAGCGGTCGTATGGGTACTTCGAGTCGTAGTCGATAGGCACGATCACGTGCTCGAAGGTCCAGACCGACTCGATGCCGGCGGCTTCCGCATGCTGCGCGACCTCGATCATTCGCTCTGCGGTTCGTGGACCGCCGACGTTGATGGGGACGATTCCGATTTTCATCGGGGTTTCATACACTCTTTCCGCGCCAGCGTCAGCGGCCGGCGCTTCGCGCAGGGCTTCATCCTTCGGGCGTGCGCTACCGCCTGCCGTGGGCTGCGCCTCGGTCACTACCGCAACTCAATCCAAGTAGCCCCCGCCGCGGCGCATACGGCTCCTTCCGCGTCGTAGACCGCGGTTCCGCAGGACAGCTTCCTGCCTTCGCGGCCCTGGGCCCAGCCCATGACGACGTAGCGCTCGCCTGCATAGATCGGCTTGTCGAATCGGTAGGTCATCCGACCGAGCACGATGGGGCCCTCGATGCCGTAGCGATCAATCAGACCCCAGGCCCCCGGGCAGTCGAGGGCGGCGCAGATCAGCTCCGGCGCGATCTCGCCTTCTTCAGTGACGAACTCCGCGTCGGGGACCCACGAGCTCGCGACGATGCCTTTGTCGAGCGGGCCGGTGAACAGGCACATACCTTCACCACAGCAGCGGCCGGTGCCGCAGACGAAGCACTTGGGGAACGGGTGATCCTGGTAGCCGGCGAAAGTCGCGCGAGCCCGCGCAGCTTCCGCGAAGCTAATCGCCTCGGGGATGTCGAGCTCGAGCTCGGCGCTTCGCGCGCTGGCGATTTCAGAATCGCCATCCACGAGGACGGCGGAGCTCCCGTTGGCGATGACCCGGATGTCGCGGTCGAGCGGGATTGGGCGTTTGAGTGTGACCTCGACCTCGGGTCCGAGGTGCTTGCCGAGCAGGGCTGCGCTCCACCCGCCGTTGCCGGAGCCCGGGGGTCCGTTGAAGCGGTTCGGGACGCGAACCTCGTGGGTGGTGACTGGGGTTTCGAGAATCTCAGCGGCGTTGCTGTATGGCATTTTGGCCTCCTTGGTTCCCAACGTACGGAGGAGGCCTGCGAAGGTCCTTTTGGGGCCCTTACCGAATTCTTAGCTCTGCGCCTGAACTGAAAGCAGCCCGATTTCGCGGCCGTTCGAGCGCACGAAAGCGATCGTTTCCGAGAATTCGAGGTCGCTCCCCGGCACCAAGTCGACCAGCACGCGAGACGCCCAGGCTTGCCCGGGGGGCGCCTGCGCCGCGATGGCCTCGGCGACGTCGAACGCAGCACCGCTCACCGCCGTGCCCTGTCGCAACACCTGCCCCGTGTGCACTCCAAGCGACGCTCCACATGCTTTGGCGATCGCCGCGCCGCATCGAAGCGCGCGAATCGGACCGTCGAAATACGCGTGCTGCTTTCCCGGCACCGCCTGGCCTCGAAAACGCCCTAGCTGATCGTGCCACGTGTCTTGGTCGATGGGTTGATCCGAGCGGCCAACCAGAACGGTGCTGAGGAAGCGATCCTCCTCGAGCTCGGGAGCCCCCTGCGCGAGCACCCAGCTCACAGCATTCAAGATCTCATGCTGGTTGCGGAACAAGATTGTGTGGTCGCCGCCATGGACCTCGACGTACCGCGCGTTCGGGATGCGGTCCGCGAGGTACCTTCCGTTGCCTGGGTGAATCATCGCGTCTTGGTCGGCTTGCAAGACGACAGTCGGCACGCGGATGGCCGGCAGCAGAACGCGGAGGTCGATCTGCATGTTCATGTCGAGAAGATCGAGGGCACCACCGGGGCTCGTGCCCTCCTGCTCAGCGAAAGCGATCCAATCGAGGAACTCGCTGTCCTTCCTGATTTCTAGCGGCGCAATCGGACGGAGCGACGCTCCCTTGCCCCAGGCCCCTCGGATGTAGCTCTTGAGCTTGTCCATGTCTTCGGGCGCGTACCCGCACGGGTAATCCTGGGTTTTGGTCATGCGTGCGAATGCACCGCAGAGGATGAGTCCTTGTACACGCTCGGGATACGTCGCCGCATGGAGCATGGCGAGAGCACCACCCTCCGAGTAGCCGAGGATGACGGCCCTCTTCGAGTTGCACGCATCGAGCACCACGCGAAGGTCGTCCATGCGTTGCTCATGGGCGGGGAGATCTTTCACCCGATCCGAGAGCCCCGTGCCCCGCTTGTCGAACGTGATGACCCGCCCGATCTTCGCGAGCGCCTCCATCGCTGCGCGCATATCCGGGTGCTGGAACATCGCACGCATCGGCATGATCCAACCATTCACGACCACGATGTCGGTGTCGCCCGCGCCGAGAGTCGTGTACGCGACGTGGACGTCACCGCTTTGGGCGTAGCGGGGTCGAAACGAGGCCCGGGAGCCGGATTTCTGCTCCGCCCGAAGCTCGCCGACGAAGCGATAGCCCTGCCGGGGAAACGTTTGGATCAGCGCCGGCCCGCGCTCGCCGAGTGCGCTGCGCGCCAAGCTGACCGCACGCTGGATCGAGCTCTCGGTGACGATCGCGTCGGGCCACAAGGCATCGAGCAGCTCTCGCTTGGGCACGACACGCTCGTGGTTCTCGACCAGGTAGAGCAAGAGGTCGAAGACCTGCGGCTGCAGCGACTTCACGCTGCCCTCGAAACGCAGCTCCCGACGGGCAGGGTCGAGCTCGAATTGGCCAAAAACAAAAGTCATGCCGACGACTTCCACACAAGGTCGCTAAGCTAAGCTTTTGCTGAGGTCTCGTCGAGGCTCTCGAAGTCGGCGACTATGCCGATCAGGCTGGTCGCCGAGGCTACTCGGGCTTGGTGCGAGCCTCGAAACGCGCTAGCGGCTCGTCGTCCGCGAAAAGCAGGAGCTTGGATCCGTGGATCTCATAGCGGGTCGTCGTTGCAAGCACGGTGAAGAGCTCCTGCTCCTGGCCCATCCCCTCCGGGCAAGCCATTCGCGTGGCACCCATCGCGCCAAAGCTCAAGGAACGCGCCGTCGCCTCATACGTGCCGAAGAAGCGGTTGCACCCACCAAATCCGAACGCACTTGCCTTCTTCGAACTCAGCTCGAGGAAGGGAGCCTTGTCGTTCACGCTGACGGTGATTGCCTTGCCGTTGAGCTCGAGCAATGCCCAATAGGTGTCTTCGAGTGTGACCTGGTTCATGCTCCCACAGGTTTCTCTCGGCCATGCGCGCACGAAACGCTCGACGATCAAGTTGGTCTCAGTGCCTTGCGCGTCAATTTTGGGTCGCGGCTCGAGCCGACCCTCGACGGTGACTAGCAATGGTGAGCCCGCCGCAACCTCGGCTTTGGCATAGGCTCGCTCGAGTGCGGCGTTATCGGCCTCCATCGCCACCGGCCACTGTTCCCGGGTGGCGCAATCCAAGAACAGCCCCGCATCGGCCATGTATCTGTACATGCCTTGGAGGCTCATCGTTCCGGACGGCAGCGGTCGCTCTTTCGTCGCGTCCGAAGCGTCTGCGCTGTCCTTGCCCTTCTTGCAGCCACCCAGCACGAGCAATGCGGCGAGCACGCCCGTGGCGAGCAGATCAGTGATTCGCATCCCCCTCATGCGAGCGGACTTACCACCAGGCGGCGCAAAAGCTAAGGGTTTTCAGCAAGGCCCAGTATAGCGGACGCGTTTGTCGTCCAGCGATGCTACAAGAGCCTCCTTCTGATGTACGGAGGGCTGTGTGATGAAATGGATTCGCTCCGCTTCCCTGAGGCCCCTGTTTGCGCTGGGTTTCGCACTTGCTGCTTGCAGCGCTAGCGAAGAGGACCCGGCGCCCCTGACGACCGCCGAGACGGAGCTTGGTGTGGCGAACGGAATGATGACGACCGAGGGCGTGGTCGCGTTCCTAGGGCTCCCGTTTGCCGAGCCTCCCGTCGACGATCTCCGCTTCAAGCCTCCCGTCGCGATATCCTCATGGGACAGCCCCCTCGACGCCAGCGAGTTCGGGCCGGCTTGTCCGCAGCCCGTGGATGCCGGCACGGGCACGCTCTACGGCGATCAAAGTGAGGACTGCCTCACGCTCAACGTCTGGACCCCGTCCGCCGACGACGCAAAGCGCCCGGTGATGGTTTGGGTACATGGCGGAGGCTGGATCTACGAAGGCACCGAGGACCCGCTTTACAGCGGCGCGCATCTTGCGGCGCGTGGTGACGTCGTCGTCGTGAGCATGGAGTACCGGCTCGGGGTATTCGGCTTCAGCCACTTCGACGGGATCCCAGGAAGCGGCAATGCGGGGCTGCTCGACCAGAAGCTCGCGTTCGAATGGGTGCGCGACCACATCGAAGCCTTCGGTGGCGATCCCAGCAACGTCACGCTCTTCGGCGAATCGGCCGGGGGCATGAGTGCCACTGCGCTGATGGCGATGCCGAGCGCGAAGGGCTTGTTCCACAAGGCGATCGCGCAGAGCGGGGCCGGGAGCACGGCGCGCAGCGTCGAGTATGCGACCGCGGTTTCCGACAAGCTCATGGTGGCAGCCGGCGTCAGCGACGTGAACGGGCTTCTGGCCCTGAGTATGGAAGAGCTGCGCGCAGCACAAGACCTCGTGGTCGACGATGCCTTCATCTCGGACTCCCTCTTCGGAAGCGTCGTCGACGGTGAGATCTTTCCAAAGGGGCCGATCCAAGCGATCGCTGATGGAAGCGCGGCGGACGTTCCCCTCCTGACAGGGACGACGCTGAACGAAACGCGCCTTTGGATCCTCTACGTTCCCATCCTCGCGGACATCTCCTTTGACGCGATCGTGGCCCTGCTTCCCTACGGCGAACGGGCCATTCCCGAGGGCAAGACTGCCGAAGACGTCATCGACTTGTACGAGTCCAATCGGCCAGGCGCCGAGCCCGGAGTGATCACGCACGCTGCCGGTACCGATATCTTCTTTCGGATACCTGCGATCCGCCTGGCCGAGGCGCAGCTCGCCCACCAGCCAAACAACACGTTTCTCTACCGCTTCCATTGGCCCGCGCCCGCTCCGGTGGTGCCCGATGAAGATCTCGGTTCTCCACACGCGACCGAGCTCGGTTTCATGTTTGGCAGTGGCAACGAGCCATGGCTCGACATCTACGGCCCCGACCCGCTTCCAAAAGCGCTCACCGAGCAGATGATGGACGCTTGGCTCGCGTTCGCGAAGACGGGGAACCCGAATCACTCCGAGATGCCGAATTGGCCCGCCTATGACGCGAGCACCCGCGCGACGATGACGTTCGACACCGCCGGGGAGACGCTCAAGTCCGAGGTGGTGAACGATCCGGACGGCAGTGAACGCGTATTCTGGGACGGCGTGCACTTCGATGGCGTCACGCCGACCTGGAAGCCAGAAGACCTCTAGTGCTCAGCCGGAAAACGGGATCCGCTCGCGAAGCTTCTTCGCCCGCTCGCGCGCGAGTGGGACTTTCGGCTCATCGGGATGGTCCAACAGAAGCTGGAATGTGCCGGCGCCTGTCGGTTCGATGGCGCGGATGCGGTCAAAGCGGACGATGAAGCCTCGGTGCGATCGGAAGAAAGACTCCGGGTCGAGCTCCTCTTCGAGGATCGCCAAGGTCTTGTCGATCGCAAAGCGGTCCTTTTCGGTCACCGCCCACACGAGCTCGTCCTTAACCTCGAAATAGACGACCTGGTCGAGCTCCAAGACGACATAGGCGTCCCTGCGTCGGACTGCGATTCGGTCGAGCCGCTCACGGCTGCTGGCCGCGCTTCCAGAATCCCCCCGGATACGTTCCACGGCCTGTCGCAGCCTCTCGAGCCTCACCGGTTTCAGGAGGTAGTCGGCCACTCGTGCTTCGAACGCGCGAAGCGCGCCTTCATCGTGCGCCGACACGATCACCACGCGCAGCTCCGGGTGATTCGCCATCAGGGATTCAGCGAGGGCCACGCCGTCGGGGCCGGGCATGCGGAGGTCGAGAAACGCGACGTCGGGCTGCTCCTCGTCGCAGAGCGCTTGGGCCTCGGGGGCATTGCGCGCCTCGCCGACGACCTCGATATCCTCACACTCGCCCAACATGAATCGAAGCTCGTCGCGAGCCAGCGGCTCGTCGTCGACCACAATCGCGCGGATGCTCATGCCTGCTCTCCTATGCTTTCCACGTGTTTCGGCAGTTCCAGCGTCACGAGCGTACCGCGTTCCATCGAAGAAAGCTGCAAGTTCGCATGGCCATCATACTGCTGTTGGAGGCGTTTACGCAGCGTCTGAAGCGCGACGCCTGAGCCTTTCGTCGGGGCACCGTGATGCGGTCCGTCGGCTTCGTCTTCGACTTCGATCCGAAGCCTGTCGCCGAGGTCTGAAGCGCGAATGGTGATCCGGCCGAGACCCTGTTTGGGTGTAATGCCGTGCTTCACCGCGTTTTCCACGATTGGCTGAAGAAGCAGCGCGGGCACTCGCATGTCGCGCACACTGTCGTCGACCGAGGTCTGCACCGCGAGTCGCTCGTCGCCAAGACGCGCGCGCTCGATCGCGAGATAGGCGCACGCGTGCTCGACTTCGTTCATGACCGATGCGTCGTTCGGATGGTGAAGCAGGTATCGATAGAGGTCGGCGAGGTCCGATACCAGTGCGCGCGCTTGTTCCGGATCGCGGCGAATGGTCGCTCGAACCGTGTTGAGCGCATTGAAGAGGAAGTGTGGTTCGAGGCGGCTTCGGAGTGCGGCAAGCGACATGGCGTTGGCGGCTGCCTGCGCTTCGACGAGCGCGACCGCTTGCTCCTGCCGCGAGATGACCACGAGGGCCACGTTCACGAAGAGCGCGACGCCTACCGCGACGCCCGCGAGCTGCACGGTCAACGAAGGCAGGGCCCCAACCGCGTTGCCGCCTGCGACGCCAAGCCCAACGCCGGTCACCGCGAGACCGGCGACTTGAACCGCTGCGGCACCGGCGAGCACTCGCCAGCCCACGAACATCTTTTCGCGGCGCAACGACATCCGACCAGCGAGCCATCCATCGAGCACCGACGCCACCACGTCCCACGGCACTCCATCGGGGTGAAATCTAAGCACGTAGAAGCCACCGCCGAGCAGCCCAGTCAGTGCGCCAGCCCGAGGACCGCCGAGGATGCCAGCGATGATAATGCCGATCGCCCGGAGATTGAGGTGGTGCCCCAACCAATCGAAGCCCATGGCCGAGCCCCACATCGAGAACAGCAAACCGAAGATCACGACGACGGCGATGTCTCGGGGCCGGCCGACCCCCAGCAGCCGGTTCCGCAATGGGGGCACCAACACGCCGAGCAGGCCGCAAGTCGCGATCAGGCTGAGCTTCTCGAAGAGCTCCGGGATGAGAAGCCGAATATCCACGCGACCGAGCCTAGCAGCGTTTCGGCTGCTGGGCGTGGTCCCGCAAGGCGGCCTGCGCTATCGTCGACCCGATGACTCGCTCGGCGCCGTGGCTGCTGCTTGCTTTCGCCTTGCTGCCGTTCGCGCTTTGTGGCTGCGGCCGAGACATCGTTCCCAAGCAGGTGGACGAGCCCTGCACGCGCACCGCCCAATGCGACCTGGGCTTGGAGTGCTCCGCGGGCGTTTGCCGGCCGATCGCGGATGCCGGCGCCGACGCCGGCTCCTGACCTAGGGAGCCTCGGCCTCCTCGAGCAGCTTGCCGGCTTGATTGATGTATTCGAAGCCGTTCTTCACGACGAAGACGGAGCCGTTGTCAGCGCGGATCGTGACGTCGACGGCGCCCGGCTCGAACCGCCTAGGCGTGACCGCCAGCAGGGCCCTTTCGTTCTGAATGGACACCTGCGCCGATCGCTGTTGGCCGAAGTAGACCGCGTATCCGATGTCGAGGCGGATGTTGCGGCCGACCACACGGACCGTCTTGCCGCCCTGCAGGCCGCCGAAGTTGGGGTCGAGCTGATGGAACGTCATTTCGCCGCGCGGCTCGTCGCACGCCGCGAGCAGCAGCACTGCGCCGATGATCACGCCTGAGATTCCCCCGAGCTTTCTCATCCCACCAATAGCTAATTACCACGATCTGGATTTGAAGGCATGCTTGACATGCAAGTGGGGCGCTCCGCACACTCCCCGCTGACCGAAGGTTGAAGTGGCCAAACAGAACCTCCTCGTCGTCGATGCCGATCCCCGTAGCCTCCGCGTTCTCGAGGTCAGCCTTAGAAACGCTGGCTACAACGTGGCTGGATGTCCCAGTGTAGGGAAGGCTTTCGAGATCCTGCACGCGAACAAGCCCGATCTCATTCTGTCCGATACGACTTTTTCCGACATGAACGGCTTCGATTTCGTCGAGCAGCTCCGACAGAACAGCGATTGGGCCGACATCCCCTTTATGTTCCTCTCGAGCGACGGCTCGATCGAGAGCAAGATCCGTGGGCTGGAGCTCGGTGTTCAGGACTACCTGACCAAGCCGATCTACATCCGTGAGGTGATCGCGCGGGTGGGTATCGAGCTCGCAAGGCAGGCGCGCGCCGGGCTGGCCCTCAAGAGCAGCGACGCGCGGACGCGGTTCAGTGGCTCGCTCTCCGAGATGAGCGTCGTCGACCTCCTTCAGACGATCGACGTGAGCCGGAAGTCCGGGGTGCTGACGCTGATCGCGGCGGACGGTCAGGAAGGCATGATCTCGTTCGACTCCGGCGCCGTCATCAACGCGACGGTCGAATACCTGAGAGGCGAGGATGCGATCTACCGGCAGCTATTGTGGCGCGAGGGAAGCTTCGACCTCGAGTTCCGACGGGTCAGCCTGAGTGAGCGCACCGTCCACCGAACGACACAAGCGTTGCTCATGGAGGGGATGCGGCGCCTCGACGAGTGGAGCCGGTTGTCCGAATTGCTTCCCTCGTTTGATACGGTGCTCGAGGTCGATGCTGACATGCTGCGAGATCGGCTCCGGGAGATGCCGGATGAGCAGAACGACATGGTCCGGCTGATCGACGGCGAGCGGTCAGTCGGTGACGTTCTTCGCGCGCATGGGGGCGATCACGTCGAAGCGCTGCGCAAGATCGTCGATCTCTATTTCGAGGGGATGGTGCGCGAAGTCGGCCGCATCCAAGACAGCATTCCGGTTCTGGCCGAGACGTTCGTCGTATCCTCACCGCCCCCGCCAAAAGAGGGTATCAACACGATACCCGGGCCCGGTGGCGCCGTGAGCGCCGAGGTTTCGGTGCCTGCGGCGCCCCCGATTCCTGGGGAGTCGTCGACTTCGGTCACCGCCCCAGAGATGCAGTCCGTGCCGGCGTCCGCGTCCCTGCCGGCGCCGGAGCATGTGACGCCCGTCTCGCTTCCGTCACCGAAGGTCGACGCGACGGACATCTCTGACGATGAGATCACCGCGCCGCGTGCGACCTCCGCGCCGCCGCCCGTTCTCAGGCCGCCGCACAGCGCTCCGCCTCCGGCGCGAGGTTGGCAAGCAGCACCGCCGCCGGCGGCATCTTCGCGTCCGCGCCACCAAACGCCCAGAGGCTTTCAACAAGCGCGCCCCGAGGCTGCGATGTACGCGGGTGGCACGATCTTGAATTGGGCCGGGCGCGTTCCCGCGATCGAGCAGATCGAAGAAATCTCCGGCCGCGAAACCGTCGAACTGGGTCACTGGGACAGTAGCCTGTCCGAGCTTCGCGAAGATCCCGACATCGAAGAGGCGATCGAAGCCATCGATTCCGATCCACCTCCGGCCGCTTTCGTGCGTTCGCGGCCACCGAGCGACCGTGCGATCGACGAAGCGGTGCTGCGGGGCCAGGGGCAAGAGCCGGAGGCGTCCGCCGACTACCATGAACCGCCCGAGGTCGATCCCCCGCCGCTCACTTACGAGCAGGTGTTCGAAAAGGGCTCCGCAGAGGCGAGCCTTCGGGCGCCGCGCGCGGTGACCCCGAGCGCGGCCGCGTCGAAAGGCCAGTCAACACCTTCGATGTTGCCTTGGGCGTTGCTGGTGCTGGCGATCCTGTTTGGAGCCGGTGCGGTGGTGTTCATCATTTCGCAGCGGCGGGCGCCCCGGGCAGAGTCGGCACCAGCGACCACGCCTGCAGCCGTGCCGGAGTCAGCATCCGCACCAGCACCAGCACCAGCACCAGCACCAGTGACAGCGCCAGTGAAAGCGACTGCGACAGCCGCGGCGCCAGCCCCGGCACCAGCGCCAGTGTCCGCCCCGACCGAGGATTCCAATCGCGTCTATCCGGAGACCGGCGCCCTCGATACCTACGACGCGCAGCTCGTGCTTGCGCGTAGGTTGAAGCGGGGCTCACGTGCGGTGGCCGCCTATCAACGAGCGATTGTCCTCAATCCGGAGGGCGCGGACGCGCTAGCCGAGCTTGCGCGGCTGATGTTGGCGCGGCAGCACACGCGGGAGGCGACCGAGCTCGCGGAGCGCGCCACGGCGATTGATCCGAGCAACGCGCTCGCCTGGGTGACTCTCGGTGCGGCGCGGCAAATGCGTGGCGACCGGCAGGGCGCGCGCCAGGCCTACCAAAACTGCGCAAAGCTCGGCAAAGGCCAGTATGTCGCCGAGTGCCGGGCCATGCTCCGCTGAATGAGCCGCCGTCAGCCGACCACAAGTTTCGGTCAAGACCGCTCGCCCTGCTAAGCTTGGCCGATGACGCGGGGGGCCGCATGACCGAGCCATCGCAAGTGGGGATTGCCGTCGTCGGAGCGGGCGGCTGGGGAAAGAACCACGTTCGCAACTACATCGCGATCCCGGACGCCAGGCTACTATACGTCTGCGATCGCGACGACGAGATCCGCGCGTCGATGAACGCGACGTACCCGAGCGTCTTCGCGGTCGGCGAGTTGCGCACCGTACTCAACGATCCAGACGTGGCGGCAGTCGTCGTGGCGACGCACGCCCCCTCTCACTTCGAGCTGGCCGAAGCCGCGCTTCGGGCCGGCAAGGACGTGTTCGTCGAGAAACCCTTATGCCTTTCCGGCAAGCAGGCGGCCAAGCTTTGCGAGCTTGCCGATGAAGGCGATCGCATCCTGATGGTCGGTCACCTGCTACTCTACCATCCGGCGGTCGACCGGCTGAAGCGGCTCATCGACGATGGCGAGCTCGGGGACGTGCTCTATATCTACGCTCAGCGCGTCAACCTCGGTGTCGTGCGCCAAGAGGAGAACGCCTGGTGGTCCCTCGCGCCGCACGATATCTCGGTGGCGAACTACCTGTTGGGGGCGTCACCCGAGGCCGTGAGCGCGACTGGATCTTGTTACCTACAGCCCGACCGCGGAATCGAAGACGTCGTCTTTGCGACCCTCCACTATCCGGGGGGCCGCATGGCGCACGTCCACGTGAGTTGGCTCGATCCACACAAGACCCGCAAGCTCACCGTCGTCGGCGACCGCAAGATGGCCGTGTTCGACGACACGTCGCCCGACCAGAAGCTCGCCGTCTTTGACAAGGGCGTCGAGCCTCCCGCAACCCTCAGCTACGAGGAGGGCGTGCGAATTCGAACCGGGGATATCTTGATTCCGGCGCTCAAGATGGCGGAGCCCTTGCGGCGCGAATGCCTGGCGTTCATCGAAGCGGTTCAAACCCGGAGGGCGCCGGTCGCCGATGGGGCCTCTGGCCTTCACGTGGTTCGCGCGCTCGAGGGCGGGGCCACCTCGCTCGCGCAGGGCGGCGCCCGGATCGACCTCCGCGGAGGCCGCTGATGCGCGAGCCGTTCATTCACCAGACCGCGGTCGTCGACGAGGGGGCGAGCGTCGGCACCGGCTCTCGCATCTGGCACTTCACCCATGTGTGCGGTGGCGCGACGATTGGAGAGCGCTGCGTTCTCGGGCAGAACGTGTTCGTCGGTCCAGGGGTCGAGATCGGGGACGGCGTGAAGATCCAGAACAACGTTTCCGTATATGCGGGCGTCGCGATCGCAGACGATGTGTTTCTCGGACCGAGCTGTGTGTTCACCAACGTGCTCACGCCGCGCGCGCATGTCGAGCGCAAAGAAGAGTTCGCGCCGACATCGGTGGGCCGCGGTGTCACGGTCGGAGCCAACGCCACCATCGTTTGCGGTCATGCGCTCGGCAACTACGCGCTAGTCGGCGCTGGAAGCGTCGTCACCAAGGACGTGCCCGCGCACGCCGTCGTCGCGGGAAATCCCGCGCGGCAGATCGGATGGGCGTGCCGATGCGGCGAGGTGCTGCCCGATTCCGGCGTTTGTGTGCGCTGCGGCGACGAATACGAAACGACGGCAGCGAGCTGCCGATGGGTGAAGAGCGGTGAGTGAAGAACCGATCCCGATGTTGGATATCGCCGCCCAGAACGCCCCGATCATGGCGCGTCTCGTCGACAGGGCCGCGTCGGTCATCCGCTCCGGCCGCTACATCTTGGGTCCCGAGGTCGACGCGTTCGAACGCGAGGTCGCGGATTACATCGGCGTCGAGCATGCGATTGGTGTGTCGAGCGGAACCGACGCGCTCATGGTCGCTTTGATGGCACTCGAGGTCGGACCGGGGGATGAGGTGATCACCACTCCCTTCACGTTCTTTGCAACCGGAGGATGTGTCGCCCGCGTGGGGGCGACGCCCGTGTTCGTCGACATTCGACCGGACACGTTCAACATCGACGTCGAACAGGTCGCGACCGCGGTTACGGAACGCACGCGCGCAATTCTCCCCGTGCACCTGTTTGGCCAGGCTTGCGACATGGAGGGCCTGTCGGCGGTTGCCAAAAAGCACGACCTGCCGATCATCGAGGACGCGGCCCAGGCGATCGGGACGAAGAGCCCCTCCGGTCCCGTGGGCGCGCTCGGCGCATACGGGTGTTTTTCCTTCTTCCCCTCGAAGAACCTCGGCGGTTTCGGCGATGCCGGACTAGTCACGACGCAGGATGCCACGCTAGCTGACAAGGCCCGTGTCATCCGCGCGCAGGGGAGCAAGCCGAAGTACTATCACTCCGTCGTCGGAGGGAACTTCCGCATCGATGCGCTTCAGGCCGCGCTCCTGCGGGTGAAGCTCCCGGAGCTCGAAGCCTGGACCGCCGAGCGCCGAGCGAATGCCGATCGCTACGACGGAGCGTTTGCGCGCGCGGGCTTGAGCGAATCACTGCTTCGAACCCCGACCAGGCGTTTTCAAGGCCACATCTACAACCAGTACGTGATTCGCACGTCCAGGCGGGACGCGCTCCAAGCGCACCTCCAGGCCCGGAACATCGCCACCGCGATCTACTACCCGGTGCCACTTCACCGCCAAGAGTGCTTCGCGGGCCTCGGGTACCGCGAGGGCTCGTTGCCGATATCGGAGCAGGCGAGCGCGGAAGTTCTAGCTCTTCCGATCTTCGCCGGCCTCGGAGAAGCCCGCCAGGATCGTATCATCGACGCCATCGTCGGCTTTCTTGGGCAGGTTCAGTAGCCATCGTTCGTCGCTCGCTCTACAGTGCGACCCAGCCGATGACAAGTCGCTATCACGCCCCATTCGCCGAGCAGGGCTCGCACGAAATCGACGCGGACATCGCGAACCGACTGCTCCGGATCGCGCTCGAGCAGGGTGGCGACTACGCGGACTTGTTCTTCGAGTATTCGGTGAGCGGAAGCTACGGGTATGACGAGCAGATATTGAAGTCCGCTCGCCGGGCTGTCTCGATGGGGCTCGGGGTCCGCGTCATGAAAGGGGACGCCACTGGCTACGCGTATTGCGAGGAGCTCTCGTTCGATGCGATGAAGCGCGCTGCCGAAACCGCCGCGCAGATTGCCGCGGGCGGCAAACCCCATTCGCCGGTTGGCGTCAGTCCGCGCAAGCTGCCCAGCCGCTATCCCGTTCGGGTCGAATCGATCGACGTCGAGGGCGCCGCCAAGAAAGCGATCCTCGAGCGAGCCGATCGTGCCGCGCGCGCGGCGGATCCTCGGGTGATCCGCGTCGATGCGTCCTTGGCCGAGGGCGTGCGCGAGATTCTCGTTGCCAACAGCCTCGGCCACATGGCCCGCGACCGGCAGCCGATGATGCGCTTCGGCGTTCGGGTGATCGCGCAAGACGGCAACAACCGTCAGTCTGGGTCCTCGGGTGGCGGCGGCCGTATGGGCCTCGAGTACTTCGGCGACAAAGCGCCCGAGTGGCATGCCGAGCAAGCTGTGAAGCAAGCGCTCATCATGCTCGACGCACGAGAAGCCCCTGCTGGCGAAATGGACGTCGTGCTCGGCCCGGGCGACAGTGGGATCTTGCTGCACGAAGCGGTGGGCCATGGGCTCGAGGCCGACTTCAATCGCAAGAAGACGAGCAATTACTCGGGCAGAATTGGCGAAGAGGTCGCGAGCGCCCTCTGTACGGTCGTCGACGACGCCTCGCTACCGGGATCGCGCGGCTCGATCAACGTCGACGACGAGGGCCTGCTGCCCATGCGCTCGGTGCTCATCGAAGATGGTGTGCTTCGCGGCTACATGCAGGACCGCCACAGCGCCGATTACTTCAAGACCAAACCGGACGGGCATGGCCGGCGCGAAAGCTTTCGCTCGCACCCCATGCCGCGCATGACCAACACGATGCTGCTCGCCGGCCAGGACGACCCCGAGGACATCATTCGAAGCGTCAGCCGTGGCGTGTATGCGAAGAAGTTCGGCGGCGGCCAAGTCGACATCTCCAACGGCGACTTCGTCTTTTCGCTCACCGAGGGCTACCTCATCGAGGACGGAAAGCTCACCGCCCCGCTCAAGGGGGTGAACCTGATCGGCAATGGCCCCGATGCGATGCGCAAGGTGCAGATGCTCGGCCATGATTTCGAGGTCTCCGACGGGATTTGGACCTGCGGCAAAGATGGGCAGTCCGTTCCGGTCGGGGTCGGTTGTCCGACGATCAAGATCGCCGCGATGACGGTGGGTGGCACGCAGGTGGGTGGCGGATGAGCGCCGCCGACAGAGAATTGGCGGAGCTCGTCGAGCTCGGCGAATCGGTCGTGGAGCGGGCGATGGCGGCCGGGGCCGACGTCGCGGAGGCCAGCGTTCACAGCGGCTCGCACCTCTCCGTGAAAGTGCGAATGCACGAGCCTGAGCTCGTCGAGGAAGCCGGGTCGCGCGCGCTGGGCCTTCGCGTGATGGTCGGCAAGCGGGTCGCGTCCACCTACACGAGCGACCTCAGCGAAGCTGGTCAACGACTCTTGATCGAAGACGCGCTCGAGCTCGCAAAGCTTAGCGAGGCGGATGAATTCGCCGGCCCGCCCGATCCGTCCGCGCTCTCGAAGCCCGCGGAATGGGCCGACTTGGATACCTTCGATGACGCCGTGAGCGCGATCGCCGCGGACGAGGCCTTGAAGCGCGCGCTCGACGGAGAGCGCGCCGCGTTCGACTATGACCCGCGCATCACCAACAGCGAGGGCGCTTCATTCACGCGGGCGCGCGGCGTGAGCGCGCTCGTCACGAGCGGAGGTTTCTCCGGCGGCGACGTCGGAACCTATGCGTCTGTCGTCGTCACACCCGTTGCCGATGACGAAGGCGGCAAGAAGCGCCGAGGGTACCACTGGTCGGCCTCCCGTCATTACGCCGAGCTCGAAGCAAGCCAGGCAGTTGGCGAAGAAGCGGCGCGGCGCACCCTCGCCCAACTCGGCGCCAAGAAGCTTCCGACTCAGGAGCTGCCCGTGATCTTCGACAAGGACGCAGCACGCTCGATTCTCGGCCTGCTGGCTGGCTGCATACTGGGCGGCTCGATCTGGCGAAAGAGCTCATACCTCGTCGATCGCGTGGGTTCCACGGTCGCCAGCGATTTGGTCACCATCATCGACGACCCGCTGCTGGTGCGAGGGCCGGGATCCCGCGCCTTCGATGGGGAGGGACTGATCTCACGACGGAACATCGTCGTGCAGGATGGCAAGCTGCAGACCTACCTCTTGGATACCTACAGTGCCCGCAAGCTCGGCCTGCAGAGCACCGGCAGCGCGTCACGCTCCCCCTCGGGTGGCATCTCGCCGTCGACCAGCAATTTTACGCTGCAAGCGGGGACCATCAGTCGCGATGACCTCATCGCCGACACCCAGCATGGCCTCTACGTGACCGGTATGATGGGCTTCGGCTTCAACGCCGTCACCGGTGACTTCAGCCGCGGCGCCTCCGGCTTCTTGATCAAGAACGGTGAGCTCGGGCACCCCGTCTCTGAAGTGACGATCTCATTGAACCTCGACGACCTATTGCAACGAATCGACGCGGTGGCGGACGACATCGACCACCGAACATCGATTGCGTCACCCACGTTTAGGGTGACGTCCATGACCCTCGCCGGCACATAGCCCGAGGGGGACACGCTCCGCCTCCGCGGACCAAGTCATTTCAATCACTTGCAGACCCAACCGCGAAAACTCAGTTTTCGCCAGCTCTCACGTTGGGTTTTCGCGGTTGGTTGTGTAATTGCGCGAAACGACTTGAGTTTTAGAGGGGGAGCATGTCCCCCTGCTGGGCGCGCGCTACCATCACGTCCACGTAGCTGCCCAAGTCGGGGCAAGTGATGCCCGTTCCTGCGAGGAGCTCACGCGTGTTGCGATCATCGTAGATCACGTCGGTCTTCAGGTGGTCCAAGAACGCTCGCGTCGTATTGGTGAAGCGCTGCATGCCCGGGGCGCGCATGAGCGCCGTCGCCAGGTTGAGCGGGTCGTGCTCCCTCGGCGCGGGCCGGCCCGTCGCTTCCGCAAACAAGCGCAGGGCGTGATGCACGGTGACTGGCTTCGGATCGACGATGTGGAAAGTGCGGCCGATCGACCGCTCGTCCTCTGCGATCCGGATGGCGGCCTTTGCGGCGTAGTCGACCGGAACCATGCTGATGCGCACCCCGGTTCGGCTCGGCGTCGGAATTCGGTAGTCCTCCGGAGCGCTCAGCAAGAATCGGATCAACAGATAGAGACCACCCAGGTCGTCGGTCTCGCCGGTCAGCGAGTCGCCGACCATGAGCGCAGGGCGCAGAATGACAATTGGGAGGTCCTCGGCGCTTTCGCGCAGCATCTGCTCTGCGCGGTAGAGCGATTCCTCGACCGGGTTCCGAAACCCCATTTCGTCGGTAAGGTCGGCTTCTCGAACGAAACCCTCGCGGTTGCCGGACACGGTCGCGCTCGACCAGAACACCAGCCGTTGAAGGCGTGGCGCATCTTCTGCGAATTCGAGTATCTCTGCAGCCGACTTCAGATTGCCCGCCGCTTCTTCTTTCGTTGCGGCAGGGTCGGTCACGCACGCACAATGGTGGAGCACTTCGACGCGCTCGGTCAGCTGCGCCAGCTCGTCACCGCTCAGGCCGAGGTCGATCGCGCGGGCGTCGCCGACCCAAAGGGAGACACTATCTCGCGCTTCGTCGGGTAAGGCGTCGACCAGCTCGCGCGCGTGCTCTTCGCGCCCTTCGGTGACGAGGCAGCACACCGAGCGATCCCCACGAAGTGCGAGCTCACGTACCAAGTGGACTGCAGGCTGCCGTCCTGGAAAGCCGGTCACCAACACGGACCTCGCGAGCGTGGCCACTACGCTGACTCCCCGGACCCAAACCGCGCGACCAGTTGCTCGTGCACCCGCGCGACTTGCTCCCGTGTACTCTCGAGGTTCCCATTATTCGTTACGACGTGGTCCGCTACCGCGACCTTTCGCGCCAGTGGCAGTTGCGATTCGATACGGGCGTTTGCCTGACTCACTGTGTAGCCGTCCCGCGCAATCAAGCGGAGCCGCTGAACAGACTCGTCCGCGCTCACTACGATCAGCGCCGAAAACGCCTTGTATGCGCCGGTTTCCACCAGAAGGGCGCCTTCGTAGATGACGTACGGAGCGGGGTGGTCCGCATATCCTTGGATGTACTTGGCGCCCGCGGCCCCGATGCGGGGATGGAGAATCGCGTTGAGCGTTTCGCGTGCCTCCTCGTCTCCAAACACGAGCTCCCCGACCTTCTTGCGATCGAGTCGACCGTCCTCATCGAGCACGTCTTCCCCAAACTCTTCGACGATTGCCTGCAGTCCGGGAGTGCCGGGCTCCACGACCTCGCGCGCGAGATCGTCCGCGTCGATGATTGGGATGCCCATCTCGGCAAACATCTCCGAGACGGTCGTCTTCCCGCTCGCAATTCCCCCCGTCAGCCCTACAACCGGTTTCATCGCCCGAGAGTATTCGTCATCGCTTCGCTCGGGCAAGACGATTTGCCGTGTGCTACTGCGTCCCGCATGCGAGCCGTCGTTCAGCGCGTCAACGAAGCCAGCGTCACGGTCGACGGCGAGTCGGTCGGAGCGATTGATCGGGGGTTGCTCGTCTACCTGGGGGCAGCGCGCGGCGACGAAGCGAGGGACGTCCAGTATGTCGCCGACAAGATCGCGGGGCTGCGTGTATTTCCGAATGACGAAGGCAAGATGTCGCTGTCCGTCACCGACGTTGGCGGATCGCTGTTGGTGGTTTCGCAGTTCACGCTCTTCGGTGACGTCCGCCGGGGGCGGCGACCGTCATTCGATGGGGCCGCCGATCCCGCAGACGCGGAGCGCCTCTACCTCGATGTCGTCGAGGCGTTACGCGCCAAGGCGTTGGACGTCGAGACCGGCACGTTTCGCGCGATGATGCTGGTGCAATCCGTCGTCGACGGTCCCGTGACCATTCAAATAGACAGCAGCAAGCTTTATTAGGATTTGCGTTTGAGACGCGGCATACTCTCGCCTCGATGCTCCGGGTCCTCAGTGAGCGGCGCGCTTGGGTGGTCGCAGCGCTCGTCGCGCTGACCGTCGTGACCGGCTTGTGGGTGTGGGGCTTGCCTCACGCCGCCGCCCGAGCCGCGCATGTTCTCGGCGATCGTCTCGGGATGGTCGCCGACGTCGAGGACGCGCGCTTTTCCGTGGGCGGGCTCGAGCTCAGGGGCGTCGAAATGCGGGGACAGCACGGCGGGGTTGTCGTTCGCATCGAAACGATCAACGCCGATATGAGCCTGCTGGCGGCGATCTTCAAGGGCGCCGCCGCGGTCCGGCGCGTGGCAGCTCACGGCATCGAGCTCGACGTCGATCTGCGCAATGAGGGGGCCGCAGACTCGATCACGGCGGTCCGAGAGAAGCTCCTGCTTCGCGGCGACGCCAACGTGTCTCCCGAGAACGACTCCCCACGCCGCCAAGGACGCGCGTACGAGGTCTCGGGACTGACGGTGCGTGTCGTCGATCGCGATGGCCCACTCGTGACCATGAGCGACGTCAGTCTTCGAAAAGCAGCGCACGAACTGCGGTGCGCGGCGGCCGACACGCTCTTCGGTGCGCGAGACGGAGACCACGCTCACATCGGCCCATCGAAGCTCGAGCTCCGGCGTCACGAAGGTGATTGGACCTTGCGCGCGCTCGAGATCGAGCATGGCAAGCTGCGCTCTTTGCGCAACGGTGATGCCGAAAGGCGGCCGCTTGCGCTGCGCGTGCGGGATGCCTTGTCCCTTCTACGAGGCGTCAAACCGGTCCCCGAAGCCTCGGACAGACCTGAACCCGAGGTCGAAGACGAGGAAGTCGACGCGTCGGTCACGCCTTCGGTGGTCGCGTCCACTGCGCCTCCTGCGCCGGCTCTGCTCTTCGCGCGCCTCTCTCCCGATGTCGAGATCGAGGTCTCCGGTGTCGAGATCGAGAGCCGCACGGCTGCCGACGGGGGCGTCGAGCGGATACGGGACCTCGAGGTGCAGGTCAGCGGCTGGAACAACGGATGGTATCGGGTGGTGCTCGGTGGGGAGACCTCGAACAAGGGTACCTTGGAGGCGGACCTCAGCCTCATGCCCGCTGAAGCGCGCGCCGAGGGACGCATCGAGCTCCGCCGCATCTCCCTCGCACTGATCGCACCCTTCGTGCCAGATCTCCCTCTCTACAATACGGAGGTCGGCACCGTAGACGCCGAGCTCGAGCTCGCGGCCGACTCGACCAACCGGGTCGCAATTGATGGCGGCTTCCAAATCCGACAGCTGGCGCTCTCCTCCGAGCGCATCGCCGCCGAGCCGATTGAAGACATCAATTTCTCGGTCCGAGGGAAGGGCGCATGGCTTCCCGACGAGCGTCGCCTCGAAATCGAACGGGCGCAGATCCGGATGAACGAGGCGCGCGTGTTCGTCGAGGGCGAGGTGGAACGAACAGGGGACCACTATCGCGTCGACCTCACCGCGAAGCTCCCACCAACCGATTGTAACGACGTCGTCGGTGCGATTCCCGAGGACGTGCTCGGCTCCCTGTCGC
>Ga0209536_100005027_pt1 | contig 20722 bp, 20 predicted proteins | sample DeeMarSeWOR28_12_FD_187461 | JGI IMG/M metagenome (GOLD analysis project Ga0209536, IMG submission 187461) | Marine sediment microbial communities from White Oak River estuary, North Carolina - WOR-2-8_12 (SPAdes) (version 2) | ecosystem: Environmental > Aquatic > Marine > Intertidal zone >... | reverse complement strand
CGCGGCGTTTTTCGGGGCGCTGTTTTATGCCCGTATCTTCTCGGTTCCGTGGCTCGGTGGTGAGGCGCTCTCGAACGCCGCAACCCACGCCCTGCTGTGGCCCGGTTTTGAAGCGACCTGGCCGACCAATGGTCCGGCAGACGCGGGGGGTGCCTTCGAGATTCTGGATCCCTGGCATATCCCGGCACTGAATACCCTGTTGCTGCTGTCCAGCGGTGTGACGGTAACCTTTGCCCACTGGGCACTCAAGCAGAACAAGCGTGGACCGCTGGTGCTGTGGATGCTCGCCACGATCGCCCTGGGTGCAACCTTCCTGGGATTCCAGGCATACGAATATGGTGAGGCCTATACCCACTACAATCTGACGCTGGAATCGGGCGTTTATGGCTCCACCTTTTTCATGCTGACCGGCTTTCACGGGCTGCACGTGACGATGGGTACCATCATGCTCACGGTAATCATGTTGCGCTGCGCCAGGGGCCATTTTACGCCGGACCGGCATTTCGCCTTCGAAGGCGTGGCCTGGTACTGGCACTTCGTTGACGTGGTCTGGCTGGGACTCTTTATCTTCGTTTACATTCTGTAACGAAAAAGCCGGGAAAAGAACAAGGCGCTGCCCCATGGCAGCGCCTTTTTTGTTACTGTTCGCGCCCTTCAATGACCGGTGTTAAGGTCATCAACACCGCAAGGGGAGCGCCCAGAGCGGGCTGAGGCCGGCATCCCGGCGACCGGAGCTGGACACAGCCGTTGCCTGCGCTGTTGGAGCCGACAGGGCGGTTTGAACGAACCCGTACGGGCTGCCGTGTTGCGTGTCGTTCTGAGAAGGGAAGCGCGGGACGCCGTGGCGGTTTCGATCTGCGCTCTGAGCAGCTTCTCGCAGCCGGGGGTTAGTTGGCGGAAACTTGCCCGGACCGCGCGGCCGAGGGCTGCGGGTAGATGCCATGGGGCTTTACCAGTCCCAAGGCGTAACCCAGCACCAGCAGCGCAAACAGCGAGACCGAGAGGGCGATCCGTACCGTGAGGGCCTTGACCGTACGGGTCGACTGGCCATGGTCCTTGACCAGAAACACGAGGCCACTGGCAAGACTGCCTACGATAGCCAGCAGGACCAGCACGATGAGTACCTTAATAATCATGGGTAATATAGCCGGATGGGTGGACGCAGCCAGTATAGCCGAGCGAACCCCCGTTCGCGACACCTGCGTCGTCAGCGCTGGCGGTATGGGCTAAACTCCGTGGCCCTATGCGAATTCCCAGCCTGAAATTCTCGCCACCCTTCTGGCCTACGGTCGGGATGCTGTGCATCTTCGTTCTTCTGGCCGGACTCGGCCTGTGGCAACTGGACCGGGCCGAGCAGAAACGCCAGTTGCTGGACCGCTATGAGCTCAAGGCAGGTACGGAGCGGATCCGCCTGGGAGGGCGGATGGAGGTAGACAGTGCGTTGCGCTATCAGCCCGCGGAGGTTCAAGGTGTCATGGATACGACCCATCAATTCCTTCTGGACAACAAGGTGGATCAGGGGCGTGTTGGCTACCATGTGCTGACACCCGTGAGAATTGCCCACAGCCGCTCGGCGGTCTTAGTCAATCGTGGCTGGGTGCCACTGGGTGCCACACGGCAGCAGCTGCCGGAGCTTCCCGCACCGGCGGGCAGCGTGGTGTTGACGGGGATCCTGGACATTCCTCCCGACAAGGTGTTCGTCCTGGGTGAGGGCGAGGACCGTGACCCCGGTTGGCCCAAAGTGCTGCAGCGAATCCGCCTGGATCTGCAGCAGACTCAGCTCGGTTACCCCTTGCTGCCGGCTGTTCTGCTGCTGGACCCTGAGCAGCCGTATGGCTTTGCCCGGGACTGGCGACCGGTTGTCTTTGGGCCGGAGCGGCACGTGGGTTATGCCTTTCAGTGGTTTTCCCTCGCTACCGCCCTGGTGATCATCTACCTGGTTCTGAATACCCGGCGTGTGGCCGGCGGGAATCCACCTGGGGGGCCACCACAGTGACAGATCGCAAATCTGGGATCGCGGGCGGACGCTGGGCGCTGCTTCTGATTTTCGTGCTGTTTCTGCTGCCGGTTGTCGCGGCCTGGATTATGAATTTCGGCTCCGGGGGCTGGAAGCCCGAGCAGACGACCAATTATGGCCAGCTCGTCACGCCGGCGCGGCCCTTGCCGGCTGTCGCGCTGGCGGGGCCTGGGGGGGATCATCTGCCGGGAGATTTTCTCAAACAGAAATGGACGCTGGTTTACCTCCACTCGGGCAGCTGCACGGACCCCTGCCAGCAGAATCTCTACAAGATGCGCCAGGTGCGCCTGGCCCAGGGCAAGAATATCGACCGTGTGCAACGCCTGCTGGTCGTGGCTGAGCGCCGCGCCGATGCGCTTGACAAGGAACTCCAGGCGGCCTGGCCGGGCCTGGTCATCGCCCAGCCTGTGGGTGAAGGCGCGGCCCAGTTTCTGGAGCAGTTCCGGTTGCGCACGGATGAGCCACACGTAGCCATGGAACGTATCTATCTTGTCGATCCGTATGGAAATCTTATGATGAGCTACGAGTCGAATGCCGAACCGGGCGGGATGCTCAAGGACCTGGAACACCTGCTCAAGTGGTCTTCCGGGGACTGAACTGTCACGTATCCGGGATACAATGGGTGAGTTCACCGATGGGAGAGCATATCGCTTTGGTAACGACAGCTGCGTATAGCCGCATGGCCCACTGGCGCGACTACCTTGCGCTGTGCAAGCTCAAGGTGGTGGCACTCATCGTGTTTACCGCCGTCGTCGGAATGTTCCTCGCGACACCGGGCATGGTGCCGCTGGGGGCGCTTGTTTTCGGGACGCTGGGCATCGGTCTCGCGGCAGCCTCAGCCGCGGCCATCAACCATGTCGTTGACTCCGAGGTCGATGCGCGTATGGCGCGGACCCGTAACCGGCCACTGCCAACCGGGCAGCTGAATTCCCGTAACAGCCTCGTGTTCGCGCTGTCTCTGGGTGCGCTGGCCATGATCATCCTGGTCGTCTTTGTGAACACCCTGACGGCGCTACTCACCTTTACCTCGCTGATCGGTTACGCGGTGATCTATACCATGTATCTGAAGCGTGCCACGCCCCAGAACATCGTGATCGGCGGCGCGGCGGGTGCGGCGCCGCCGGTCCTGGGCTGGACGGCGGTTACCGGGCAACTGGATCCGCATGCGCTCTTGTTGTTTCTGATCATCTTTACCTGGACGCCACCGCACTTCTGGGCGCTGGCGATTCATCGCCGGGCCGAATATGCGGACGTCGACATTCCCATGCTGCCGGTAACCCATGGGGTTCCCTTTACCCGTCTGCAGGTTCTGCTCTACACCATTCTGTTGCTGGTGGTCAGTGTCCTGCCCTTTGTGACCCACATGAGCGGCCTGCTGTACCTGGTCGGGGCACTGCTGCTCGGCGCCGGCTTTCTTCGCTACGCCCTGCGACTCATGTGCACCGACACCATCGCCATGAAGACCTTCGGCTATTCCATTGTCTACCTGATGGGTATCTTTGCCCTGTTGCTCGTCGATCACTATGTGCCGGCAATCCAGGCACATCTGTTCTGATTCAGTCGACTCGTGCAGCTTTGAACCGCGCGTGTGGCCGGCGGTGCACGTTCGCGACGAACTGGGGGAACCTTGAGCTCGGCCATGTCGGAACGACCAAACCAGCCGGCTGATCAGGCAAACTGTTTCCACTGCGGTCTCCCGGTTCCGCATGCCAGTCGCTATGTGGTTGATATTGATGGGGAGAGTCGGCCGATGTGTTGTCCCGGCTGCAAGGCCGTCGCCGAGGCGATTGTTAATGCCGGCTTAACGGAATTTTACCGTTACCGCACCCAGGCATCGCCCACGGCCCAGGAGCTGGTGCCCCAGGCCTTGCGGGACATGGCGCTGTTCGACCGCCCCGATCTGCAAAAAACCTTCGTCACGGTCGATCCGGAAAACCGCTGCGAGGCATCGCTCATCCTCGAGGGGATTGTGTGCGCCGCCTGCGTCTGGTTGAACGAACGTCACGTCGGCGCATTGCCCGGTGTCCTGGAGTTCCACGTCAACTACACGACCCACCGGGCGCACGTGAAGTGGGATGCAAGCCGGATTCAGCTGAGCGACATCCTCCGCGCCATCGCCTCAATCGGTTACATTGCACACCCCTTTGATGCGAGTCGCCAGCAGGAGGTGTACCGGCGTGAACGCCACCAGGCCCTGCGGCGCATTGCCGTTGCCGGTCTGGGGATGATGCAGGTCATGATTCTCGCCGTGGCGCTCTACGCGGGGGCCTACCAGGGCATGGATGTGGATCTGCGCAACTTCCTGCGCGGCGTCAGTCTTTTTATTGCCGCCTTTGTGGTTTTCTATGCGGCGCGGCCCTTCTTTCAAAGTGCCTGGCGTGATTTGCGGCATCGGCGACTGGGGATGGACGTGCCGGTGTCGCTCGCCATCGGGGCCGCCTTTGTGGCAAGCCTCTGGGCGACGGTGCGTGGTGCCGGGGAGGTGTATTTCGACTCGGTCAGCATGTTCACTTTCTTTCTCCTGACCGGGCGGTTCCTGGAAATGGGCGCGCGGCACCGTGCCGGCCAGGCGACCGAGGAACTGGTACGCCTGTTGCCGGCAACGGCCACCCGGATCACCGGCCGGGGTGATGAGCGCGTTCCGGTCGCTGATCTGGTTCCCGGGGATCGGGTCCGCATCAAACCGGGTGAATCCGTGCCGGCCGACGGCAAGGTCGTTGAAGGGCTGAGCTCGGTCGACGAGGCCCTGCTGACCGGCGAGAGCGTGCCTCTGGCGCGGCGACCCGGCGATCAGCTCGTGGGCGGCACAGTGAATACCGAAAGCCCGCTGGTCATGGAGGTCGAGCGGGTGGGGGAGGACACTGTGCTGTCAGCCATCCAGCGCCTGCTGGATCGCGCCCAGTCGGAAAAGCCGGCGCTGGCCCAGCTTGCCGATCGCGTGGCGGGGTGGTTTGTTGTCGCGCTGCTCGTGCTGGCGGCCGCTGTTGCCTGGTACTGGTGGCAGACGGATCCGGGTCGCGCCTTTCCCATTACCTTGTCGGTGCTGGTCGTTACCTGCCCCTGCGCGCTGTCGCTGGCAACGCCGGTTGCCCTGACCGCGGCGACGGGGGCACTGGCACGCCTGGGGGTACTCACGACCCGCAGCCATGCGCTCGAAACCCTGGCCGGTGCGACGCACATCGTATTCGACAAGACCGGTACCCTCACGGAAGGCCGGCTGCGGCTAAGCGAGGTAAGGCGTCTCGGTCAGCTCACGCGCGACCAGTGTCTGACGATCGCGGCAGCATTGGAGCAAGGCTCCGAACATCCGTTGGCACAGGCCCTGACCCGCGACAGGCAGGTGTCTCGCGTGGCAACTGACCTGCGAGCCCAGCCCGGTGATGGTATCGAGGGGCGGATCCAGGGAAATTACTACCGGCTCGGTACCCGTGACTTTGTTGCCGAGTTATCCGGCAGGGCCGTGGACACCAGCCTGGCCGATGCCGATGACGGCGCGACGCGCGTGGTGCTCGGCGACAAGCGCGGTCCCCTGGCAGTCTTTGTGCTGGAAGATCAGTTGCGCGCGGGCGCCAGGGAGGCCGTCGCGGGGCTGCGTGAGCTGGGTCTGCAGGTCGAGCTCCTGAGCGGTGACGGGCCGGCGCCGGTGCAGCGGGTTGCGGAGGCCCTCGGGATCGAGGTGGCCCGGTCGCGGATGCGACCGCAGGACAAGCTCGACCATATCAGGACACTGCAGCAGCGTGGTGCGGTTGTCGCGATGGTCGGGGATGGCGTTAACGATGCCCCGGTCCTGGCAGGCGCGCAGGTGTCGCTGGCCATGGGCAGTGGCACCCAGCTGGCCGCGGCTTCGGCGGATATGACGCTGCTGTCTGAGCAGTTGCAGCCTCTGGTAATGGCCGTGCGCAAGGCGCGAAAATCCCTGACGGTGATCCGCCAGAACCTCGCCTGGGCGGTGCTGTATAATGTCATTGCCGTGCCGCTGGCGAGTCGCGGCTGGATCGCGCCCTGGATGGCGGCGATCGGGATGTCGACCAGCTCCCTCATCGTGGTATTGAATTCCCTGCGACTGCGGGACCGGTCTGGCAAGTAGTCTGAAGCCTTTGCGGTCATTGAAATTCAGCACCCGGCGCCCGGCAGTCCCACGCTAAGCCAGCGGCGAAGCCGGTTGCAGACGCCGGGTTGCGACCCCTGAACAGCTGGTGCCAGCTGTCCGTGTAATCTGCATTCGAGGCAGCACCGTCATGAACATACTTTACCTGCTGATTCCGCTCGCCCTGGTGCTGCTCGGCATCGCCATCTGGGCGTTTATGTGGGCCGTGCGCAGTGGTCAGTTCGACGATCTCGAGGGACCTGCCCACCGGATTCTGATGGATGACGACGACCCCCTCGTGCCGATGCATCCGCCGTCGGCGAACGATGAACCCGCTGGCGAGAGGCGTCGGGAAAAACCATAAAAAAACGGCCTCACAGAGGCCGTTTTCCTGTTTCATGCCAAGGGCCGGTTTCAGGCTGCCATCGTCGCCTGCAGCTTCTGCATGGCGCTCTTTTCGATCTGGCGGATACGTTCCGCCGTAACCCCGAAACGGTCGGCCAGGTCCTGCAAGGTGGTTTTTTCCTCCGCAAGCCACCGTTGCGCAAGGATGGTGCGGCTGCGCTCATCGAGCTGGTCCAGCGCCTTGTACAGCATCCGCGTGTTGTGCGCCTCCCAGTCACTGGTTTCCAGTGCCAGGGCCGGATCCAGGCGCTGGTCCTGAAGATAGGCGGCCGGGGCAAAGGACTTATGATCGTCCGCGTCATCGTCGGCGCCGGGATCGAAGGCGATATCCTGGCCGCTCAAGCGGGATTCCATCTCGCGTACGGTCTCGGGTTTGACGCCGAGATCTTCAGCCACTGCGTCCACTTCCTCGGCCGTAAACCAGCCAAGGCGCTTCTTGGAGCTGCGCAGGTTGAAAAACAGCTTGCGCTGCGCCTTGGTGGTCGCAACCTTTACAATACGCCAGTTCCGCAGGATGAATTCGTGGATTTCGGCGCGGATCCAGTGGACCGCAAACGACACCAGGCGCACCCCTACGGCCGGATCAAAACGCTTGACTGCCTTCATCAGGCCGATGTTGCCTTCCTGAATCAGATCGCCGAGCGGCAGACCGTAGCCCTGATAGCTGCGCGCGACGTGGACCACGAAGCGAAGGTGCGCCAGAATCAGGCGCCGCGCGGCGTCCAGATCATTGTCCTCTTGCAGACGGACCGCCAGCTCGTGTTCTTCCTCTGCCGTCAATATGGGTACCGTATTGACACCCTGGATATAGGCCGACAAGTCGCCCATCGGCAACGGCAGGGTAACATCCAGATTGCCGGGGACTAGAGCCTTGCTCATATCCGCGTGTCCTCCCCTCTCGTTCATACTAATCATAACCTCTTGGTTTTCCGCATTTTAGCACTCCTGAACTTAGAGTGCCAGCAGATGCAGAAGTTCCAGGGATTCCTGCCTCTCTGGTGACCCGTCCACGCCGGCGGCTAGCGGGGCTCGATGGCATTCAGGTGCCGTCCCACGGCGAGCCATGACCCCGCGAGTCCCAGGGTTGCACCCATGAGCAGCAAATTGGCGATCTGACCGAGGTCGAAGGTGCGTAACAGAAAGCTGCTCTGATACAGACCGGCGAGGTATTCCACGGGATCCGCGATCAGCCAGAAGGACAGCTCCACCAGCATCCACGCCAGTGTGGCGCCAAAGATCCCGTACCAGAGCCCGGTGTAGAGAAACGGTCGCCGGATAAAGGCATCGGTCGCGCCGATCAGCTTGGTGACCTCAATCTCGGAGCGCCGGCTCTGTATGTCCAGCCGAATGGTGTTGCCGACGATCAGCAGGACGGCAAGGCCGAGCAGTGCGCCGACTACCAGTATGCCGCGCCGACCGATTTCCATCAGCGCGGTGAAGCGTTGCACCCACTGCAGGTCGAGTTGTGCCATGTCGACCTCGGGACGGGCGTGCAATGTCTCGGCCAGTGCCTGGGCGGCGTCGGCACCGCTATAGGCTTCGCTGGGTTTGACGACCAGGACCGCCGGGAGGGGATTGTCCTCGAGGCTGTTCAGTGCCTCACCGAATCCCGACAGGGCACGGAATTCTTCCAGTGCCTCGCTGCGACGGATGTGTCTGACATCCTGAATCTGCGGCGAGTTGCGCAATTGCGCGGCAAGTGCGTCGGCTGCCTCGTCGTCGAGGGATTGTTCGAGAAACAGCGAGATCGTGGCGCTGCCGTCCCAGCCGATACTGACGCGTTCCAGGTTGTCGAGGAGAACGAGCAGGCCGGTGGGCAGCGCCAGGGCGATGCCGATAACGGCGGCGGTCATCAGGGTCGAGATCGGACTGCGGTAGAGTCGGCCCAGGCTGGATATCAGAACCTGAGCATTGCAGCGCAGGTAGGCACGCACAGACGCCGGCAGCCAGCGTTGCACCCCGGCTCGCGTCTGACCGGCCAGCCCGCCGCGCAGCCGGTTCATGACCGCGTTGCTGCGGCCCCGGGTCGCAGCTGTCCGTGCCGGAGGGTGAGAATGGGGTATGGCAGGCGCGAGATCAGATCGAGGTCGTGACTCGCGACCAGCACGGTCACCCCCACCTGATTGAATTGTTCGAACAGCGCCATGATTTCGCGCGACAGCTCCGGGTCCAGATTGCCCGTCGGCTCATCTGCGAGCAACAGAGGTGGCTTGTGTACGACCGCGCGGGCGATACCGACGCGCTGCTGTTCCCCGCCGGACAGGGTCAGGGGAAAGGCCCGCTCTTTGCCGAGCAGACTCACCTTGTCGAGTGCGGCACGCACCCGACGACCGATCTCGCGGTGACCCAGCCCGGTGATAACCAGCGGCAGGGCGACGTTGTCAAATACCGTACGGTCGAGCAGCAGATGATGGTCCTGAAAGATAATGCCGAGCTTGCGGCGCAGAAAGGGAATTCTTCGCCGCGGCAGGCGCGACAGATTTTGTCCATCGATCAGGATCTGTCCACTGCTCGGGCGCTCGATCAGGGCGATCAGCTTGAGCAGGGTGCTCTTGCCCGCCCCCGAATGGCCGGTCAGGAAGGCCATCTGGCCCCGCTCCAGATGCAGGCTGAGCGCTCTCAGGGCATCGTAGCCACCGGGATAGCGTTTGCTGACGTTGTCGAAACGGATCATGGGTACTGCCAGGCGCTCGGTGCCAGGGGAGAAAGAGAGATTCTACCGACTCCTGTGTCTGCGCCCGCGATCGGATCAGTCTTCTGCAATCTTTCCCCCTGTCGCCGGCATCTGAGTGTCGAACAGTGCGTCTACGAACTCATCCGCATCGAAAGGCCGGAGGTCCTCTATCCCCTCGCCGACCCCGATAAACCGGATGGGTATACCCAGCCGGCTGGCGATGGCGAAGATAATGCCGCCCTTGGCGGTTCCGTCGAGCTTGGTGAGCGTGATACCGGTGAGACCGACGGCTTCATGGAACTGCAGGGCCTGGTTCAGGCCGTTCTGCCCGGTTCCGGCATCCAGGACCAGCATCACCTCGTGCGGCGCCCGGCTATCGAGTTTCGCCAGCACACGCTTGATTTTCTTGAGTTCTTCCATGAGGTTTGACTGGGTATGCAAACGCCCCGCGGTATCCGCAATTAGGACGTCGGCGCCGCGCGTCCGGGCGGACTGCAGGGCGTCAAAGACCACGGAGGCGGAATCGGCTCCCTGGCGCTGGCTGATCACCGGAATGGCATTACGCTCCCCCCACACCTGCAGCTGTTCGACGGCTGCCGCACGGAAGGTGTCGCCGGCCGCAAGCATGACCCGCTGACCCTGATCCTGGAGGCGGCGCGCCAGTTTGCCAATGGTGGTGGTCTTGCCGGCGCCGTTGATCCCGATCATCAGGATGACAAAGGGTTTCTCATCCCGGGCCAGCGACAAGGGAGCCACGCAGGGGGCAAGAATGGCCTTCATATCGGTCTTGAGCGCCCCAATCAGCGCATCCGCGTCCGCCAGCTGCCGGCGGGCGACGCGTTGGGTGAGATCCTGAATGATGCGTTGCGTTGCCTCGACACCCACATCGGCTATCAGCAGCTGGGTTTCCAGTTCCTCCAGCAGCTCGTCGTCGATGCGCTTGCGACCGAGAAGCAGACTGGCGACACCTTCGCTGAGACCGTGGCGGGTCTTGGCCAGGCCTGCCCGAAGCCGGGAAAAGAGTCCGCTCTTCGAGGATTCCTTTTCGGATTCCTGCACTTGGGGGTTCGGGCCGGCCGGTTTATCGGGTCGAGAGCGCTTGAAACCAAACATCGTGAGAGAATCGGTTTTTCCGTGATTCGTTAGCAGATTCGTTCGAATGCGACTATCCTACCATTCGCTCTTCAGCAAGGTAAGAAATCAGTCCGGTGAAAATGAAACGATTGTTTGCGATCGCGCTGCTGCTGTCAGCGGCGGCTGTGCAGGCCACGGATCCGATGGTACATGTGTACCGGCTCGACAATGGCCTGAAATTGATAGTCAAGGAGGACCACCGTGCCCCGGTGGTCGTGTCCCAGGTCTGGTACAAAGTGGGCTCCAGTTACGAGCACGACGGAATAACGGGCGTTTCCCATGTCCTTGAACACATGATGTTCAAGGGAACGAAAAAACATGGTCCAGGCGAGTTTTCCCGCATCATCGCCGAAAATGGCGGCCAGGAAAACGCCTTTACGAGTCGCGACTACACGGCCTATTTCCAGCGGCTGGAAAAGAGCCGGTTGCCGGTCAGCTTCGAACTGGAGGCAGACCGCATGCGCAATCTGCGTCTCCAGGAAGATGAGTTTGCCAAGGAGCTTCAGGTGGTTATGGAGGAGCGTCGCCTGCGCACCGAAGACAAGCCCGAGTCGCTGCTGTACGAACGCTTCAACGCCGTCGCGTTTCTCAACAGTCCCGCTCGCATTCCGCCCATCGGCTGGATGACGGATCTCGAGAGTCTGCGACTGGACGACCTGCAGCAATGGTACGGCAAATGGTACGCGCCCAACAATGCCACGCTGGTCGTCGCGGGTGATGTCGATCCCGACGCGGTCTTCAAGCTGGCCAAGCGCTTCTTTGGCCCCCTCAAGCCGAGCGAGATCACGCCGGAAAAACCGCGTCGCGAAGTGAAACAGCGCGGACCACGGCGTGAAACGCTGCGGGCACCTGCGGAGGTGGCTTACCTGCTCCTCGGTTACAAGGTGCCGGTCCTGCTGACCGCCGGTGACGGTGAGGACTGGGAGCCTTATGCCCTGGAGGTGCTGGCTGGTGCGCTGGACGGCGGCGACAGTGCGCGTCTGACCCGGGAGCTGGTGCGTGGCCAGCAGATTGCTGCCAGCGCCGGGGCCGGTTATGACCTCTACGACCGCGCTGAAACACTGTTGCTATTGGATGGTGTACCTGCCAACGGGCACACGGTGGCAGAACTCGAGGGGGCGCTGCGTGAGCAGATTCGACGGCTGAGAGAGGAGCCAGTCAGTGCTGAGGAACTCGCGCGTGTCAAGGCGCAGGTGATTGCCTCGCAGGTATTCGAACAGGACTCCGTGTTTTATCAGGCGATGCAGATCGGGCAGCTCGAGAGCATCGGCCTGGACTGGACCATCAAGGACGCGTATCTGGAACGCATCAAGGCGATAAGCAGCGAGCAGGTGCAGGCGGTGGCGCGCAAGTACCTGATCGAGGACACGCTCACGGTTGGGGTCCTGGAGCCGCTGCCGATGGACGCCGCGGCTGCGGCCGCCACGCGGCGCGCCGCAGCGATGGGAGGTGGCCATGGCCATTGACCCGTCGCTGAAGAGCCATCAAGTGCTTGCGTCGCTGAAGCTGTGTCTGCTGGCTGTTTTGTGCGTGACGGCGCGGCCGGCACCGGCCATGCCGCCTATCCAGCACTGGGAGACCGCTAACGGTGCGCGTGTCTACTATGTCCCGGCGCCCGAGCTTCCGATGGTGGATATCCGCATCATATTTGACGCGGGTGGGGCGCGCGATGGAAAAGCGCCCGGGCTTGCTGCATTGACCAATGCTCTGCTCGATCAGGGCGCAGCCGGTGCCGACGCAAATCGCGTCGCCGAGCGGTTTGAAGACGTGGGCGCGCAATTGAATACCGGTTCGCTGCGCGACATGGCATGGCTGGGGCTGCGTACCCTGACGGATAGACCGCTGATGGCGCAGGCGGTAACCGCGTTCACCGATGTTCTGACGCGACCCGATTTCCGATCGGGCGATCTGCAACGGGAGCGTCAGCGCATGCTCGTCGCCCTGCAGTTGCAGCAGCAAAAGCCGGATGCGGTCGCCGAAAAGGCCTTTTACAGGGCGCTCTATGGTAATCACCCCTACGGGTCGCCACCGGAGGGCACCACCGAGAGCGTGTCATCCCTCTCGCGGGAGGACATTCTCGCCTTCTACCAGCAGTATTATGTGGCACGCAATGCCGTCATCGGGATTGTGGGTGCTGTCGCTCGCGAGGAGGCAGAGAAACTCGCCGAGGGCATCGTCAAGTCGCTACCGCCAGGCAAGGCGGCCGAGCCGCTGCCGCCGGTCCCGGACCTGAACGCCGCTAACGAGGTCGTTGTCCCCTTTCCCTCGACCCAGACGCACGTGCTGATGGGGCGGCCCGGCGTCGCCCGTGGTGACCCGGACTACTTCAGTTTGTACGTGGGTAACTACATTTTCGGCGGCGGCGGTCTGGTATCGCTGCTCAGCAACGAGATCCGCGAAGACCGGGGTCTGTCCTACAGTGTCTACAGTCAATTCGTGCCGATGGCCCGCAAGGGGCCATTCGAGCTTGGTTTGCAGACACGTAACGATCAGGTGGAAGAGGCGATCAGCGTCGCGCGCGAAACCCTGGTGCGCTATCTCGATGAAGGGCCCAGTGAGAAGGAGCTGGATGCCGCGAAGAAGCACATCACGGGTGGTTATGCGTTGCGCATAGACAGCAACGGAAAGATTCTCGAATACCTGGGTGCCATCGGTTTCTATCATCTCCCGCTCGATTATCTGGAGACCTTTAACGCCCGCATAGAGGCTGTCACGCGCGAGGATGTGAAGGCGGCATTCAGGCGGCGTATTCTTCCGGACCAACTGGTTACCGTCGTGGTCGGTGGTGAATCCGGGTAGTCGTGAAGCCCTTGTCGCGGTGCAGTGAACGCAAGAGGTGGCATTCCTGCGCTGACTGGTCAATAATGCCGGGGCGTGGTGCTGCAGGGAAGCAGTGCACGTTAGGGCTGCTGGCAAGGGATGCCAGCGGTATAAACTTTCATCAAGGAGGATTGCCATGGATGGCGTATCATCGGGCCGCTGTGCCCGTCGTCTTGCCTTTGCCCTTGCGGGCTTCTCTTCACTTTCACATGCCCAGGTTCTGATCTCGGAAGTGGTGTATGACGCGGCGGGTACCGATGCCGGTAACGTCTTTGTCGAGTTGTACGGCACGCCCGGCACATCGCTGGACAGTTTCCTGCTGCAGGGTATCAATGGCTCGAACAGCCTGAGTTACAAGGATGTGTTGCTGGCCGGTGTGATTCCTGCCGACGGCGTGTTCGTGATTGCGGATGATATGGGTGGTGGGACGACGGCCGTCCCCAATGCCGATCTCATCGCCGATGTGGACTTTCAGAACGGGCCTGACTCGATCCAGCTCAGCGACGGCGTATCGGTTATCGATGCGCTCGGTTACGGTGACTTTGCGTCGGCGTTCTTTGCCGGGGAAGGCACACCGGCGCCAGCGGCGGCCAATGGTGCCAGTCTGGCAAGGATCTCCGGGCTGCCCGACACAGATGATAACCTGAGCGACTTTGAGGTTCTGTTGAATCCGACACCGGGAAGTGTGCCGGTGAGCGCAGTCCCGGTGCCGGCGGCCGCCTGGCTGTTTGCTGCCGGACTCGTGATGCTTGCGGTCGGTGCGCGGCGTTCACCGTCGCCGCGCACGGTGTAAAGGCCATCAGCTGAACCTCGGGGGGTTTGACGGGTCGTCCCAGGGACGGGAATATGGGCGCATGGATTTGTCCACGGCCCGTTTTTGTCATGAAGGTGCGTAAGCAACGGCAGCAGTTACGCATCATTGGTGGGCGCTGGCGCGGCCGCAGACTGGAGTTTGCGAATCTTCCCGGTCTGCGGCCGACGCCGGATCGTGTTCGTGAGACCCTGTTTAACTGGCTGGCACCCGTGATTGCCGGCAGTCGCTGTCTCGATCTCTTCGCCGGGAGCGGGGCGCTGGGGCTGGAAGCGGCATCCCGCGGAGCGATGAGCGTAACGCTGGTGGAGGCGGACATGGCCGCTACACGGGTGCTGCGCGAGCAGGTGGAAACCCTGCAGGCCGTGCAGGTTGAAGTAGTGAACCAGGGTGCACTGCAATTTCTCGCGCAGCCGCGACGAGCCTACGATGTTATCTTTCTCGATCCGCCCTTCGGGCGCGATCTGCTTGCGCCCAGCCTGCTGGCAATTGACCGAGGTCAGTGGCTGAACGTTGGAGGTCATCTCTATCTGGAGGCAGCCTGCACTGTTGCGCAGGCCGACATCGAATCGTGGTTGCCCGGCGGCTACGAGCTCGTGCGCCGGAAACGGGCCGGACGGGTGGCCTATTATCTGGTTCGCCTGCAACGTGCAGGCAAGCGCCTGCCTGCCCTTCACGCGCCGTAGCAATCAGGCGCGGCAACCCCCGGCCTGCAGGCTTGCGCGCCCTCACTCGCCTGTGGATCGCGCAGAAAACTGGCGTGTGCACGTGCTCGCGTCCTGGCCTGTTTCGCGGACCCCTGCCTACATCAGCCGGCCCAAATGCGGATACGCCGCTGTTGCGCGGCATTTCCCCTGGCATCCGGCGCGCGGGTCCACCCGCATGCCAATTAACCAGCGCTTCGGGTTAGAATCAGGGTGCCGGCGTGACGAATAGGGAGGGATGGTGATGTACGGCTTTAACGTGCAGGTATCTTGCGGTTTTGACGAGGCTGTCAAACGTGTCACCGATGAGCTCAAGAAAGAAGGTTTCGGTGTGCTCACGGTGATCGACGTCGCCGCGACATTGAAGGAGAAGCTGGGCATCGACAAGCCACCCTACACGATTCTCGGTGCCTGTAATCCCCAGTTGGCGAATCAGGCGCTGGAGGCTGAGCCTGACATAGGGTTGTTGCTTCCCTGTAATGTTGTGGTGCGAGAAGCGGAAGGCCGGACAGTCACGGTCGGGTTTATGGATCCAGCCGCTGTTCTGAAACTGGTGGAAACTGAAGGCATTAACGAGCTGGCGCAAGAGGTTCGCGCGCGCTTGCTGCGAGTCCGGGATGCACTGCTTCAATAGGATGGGGCCAACTGGATGAACGCCATAGCGGTTATTTGCGCGGCCGGCGTCTCGTATGGCCTGACCGCTGCGACGACACCCCGGGGGAGCGGACATTGAATCTGCCGCGCCATGCAGGGTTTACCGTCGATGATACGGCAGAGCCGCTTGGAAAACGGGCGCCGGTGATCGACGAAAACGGAAATGCCCTGAGCGATTTTATGATGATCTTTCCGCGGTTGCGCGAGCAGCCCGAGCCGCGCATCCGCAAGACCATCGACCTGGTACATGGGGTCCTGGCGAGATATCACCACGCCGTCGTCTTTGCAGAGTTCAACCTGAAACTGAATCTGCTGTGGGTTTCCGTTCGACCCATCACGGGAATCCGGTTCGAGATAGCCGGCGCCGTGCAGGAAAAGGTGCCGCTTGCCAGGCTGGTGTCACACATTTGAAAAGGACTAGCCCGCATTGCTCACCGGGCGGCGATAGAGTCACATAATGCACTGAGGTAAAGAACAGAGTGCGGATCAGGAAAAAGACGGTGTGTGATCAGGCAATGCCTATCCCGGCCCTGGCTGGTTCTCGCGCGCCCGGCGCCCCGGCTCGCGGGCGCGCTTACGGCCACTCCCGCGACTAGCCTACGGCCCCGTGTCGCGGCCGCGACTTGCGCTTTACTGAAGTGGTAGCTATAGCTACCACTTTCGCTCCAGCGCGGCGTCCGGACACACGAGCCCTGCGCCAGCATCCGGGATCCCGGTGAGAAATGCGGGCTAGTTAACGCCCGCGTCGAGATTATTCCATTTAACCCGGTTGTCCTTGTCCGGCGCCAGGTTCGCGCGAGTCGCAAAGAGTTGCAGGGTAATTTCCGCGACTGCGTTGACGAAGATAGCATCCTGATGCATCGTGCAGTAGGTATCGAGCTGTCGCATCACCTCGTCGGGGGTTTGGCTGCCAAGAATATTGTAGGTGCTGGCGACAATCTGGTTGAACGCCGAGAAGTATCCGGACAGCCAGGCGACATAGACCTGCTGGCTGTCTTCGCCGCCCGTTCTGGCCGACAGATAGGCGGAGCAGGAGTCGCCCCCGGCCGACAACACCGCAAAATATCCGTCGATGTCTTTGGCGATGCTGTTGCTGCATAGCAGGATCAGCAGCAGCGGCAGGTGTCTTGGCTTCATGGCGTGGATGGCACTGCGTTGTTCTGTATTTCCCTGATTCCTTGCCCGTAATCGGCAGTGAGCTGGCAAACTTTGGCAGCGGCGTGTTGGCGGCAGGTGCGGGATGTCCTGTCAGGCACTGCTGTTATACTCTGACGGAGATTCTCTGCTTCTGGCTGTCGGTATTTTTCCATAGCATTTCCATAGCAACTGATTGCGGGGCCCGCCCATGTCCGTCGCTGCCACACAGTATCGCCTGTCCGTTTCCGGGATGAGTTGCGCCGGTTGTGTGGCCAGCGTCGAGGATGCGCTGCGAGCCGTTCCCGGCGTACGGCAGGCGAGCGTCAACTTTGCCGAGCATACGGCCCTGGTTGAGGGCGATGTCGCCGTGGACGCATTGATCAGGGCGGTGGCCGCGGCGGGGTATGAGGCGGCCGAGCTGCGCGGCGTGGACGACGAAGCAGACAGGAAAACCGCCGAGTTTGCACACTACCGGCGCTTGCTGCGCCAGGCTCTTGCCGCAGCTGTGGTCGCGGTGCCGCTGCTTGTCGGCGACATGATGCTCGGTATCTTGCCCGATCTTGGCAGACCGGGCGGTCGCCTGTTCTGGTTGACAACTGGCGTCGCAACACTCGCCGTGCTGGTCTATTCGGGGCGCCAGTTCTTTACCGGCGCCTGGAAGTCGTTCACCCGCCACGCAGCCAATATGGACACGCTCATCGCAATGGGTACCGGCACCGCCTGGCTGTATTCGATGTTCGTCGTGCTGTTTCCGGAGACTGTCCCGAGTCTCGCCAGGCATGCCTATTTCGAGGCGGCGGTCGTCATCCTCGCGCTGGTTAATCTGGGGGCGGCACTGGAGATGCGCGCCAAGGGCAGGACCTCGGAGGCCGTTCGCAAGCTTATTGGGCTACAGCCGCGTACGGCACGTGTTATCCGCGACGCTGTCGAGCAGGATGTTCCCATCGATGCGGTTGGCATGGATGAAACGATCCGGGTTCGTCCCGGTGAAAGAATTCCAGTTGATGGAGTGGTCATCGAAGGGGCATCGACAATCGATGAGTCGATGCTGACGGGTGAGCCCCTGCCGGTAGAGAAGCGCGCGGGCGACACAGTGGTCGGTGGCACGCTCAACCGGACGGGAAGCTTCCTGTTCCAGGCAAAGCGCATCGGCGCGGATACGGCGCTGGCTCGTATCATCGGGCTGGTTCGTCAGGCGCAGAGCTCCAAGCCTGCGATCGGGCGGCTGGCAGACCGGATCGCGGCGGTGTTCGTGCCTGCCGTGCTTGTGATCGGGGTCATAACCTTCCTGGCCTGGTTTAATTTCGGGCCGGATCCCAGGCTCAGTTTCGCTCTGGTGACTGCCATCACGGTCCTGGTGATTGCCTGTCCCTGTGCCCTGGGGCTGGCAACGCCCATCTCCATCATGGTCGGGGTCGGCAAGGCGGCTGAACAGGGCATCCTGATTCGCAGCGGTGAGGCACTGCAGCGCGCCGGCCAGTTGACCACCGTGGTACTCGACAAGACCGGCACCATAAGCCAGGGCGTTCCCGCCGTGACCCGTGTCGAGCTTATGGACGGCGCGGACGAGGCTGACATCCTGCAGTGTGCGGGGAGTGTCGAGGCTGCCTCCGAGCACACCCTGGCCGGGGCGATTGTCGCCAAGGTGCGCGAGCGCGGCATTGAACTGCTGCCGGTGGAAGACTTCTCGGCCGTTGCCGGGAAAGGCGTGCGTGCCCGCGTCCGCGGGCGTGACGTGCTCGTGGGTAACGCGGCCTTTCTGCAGGACTCGGGGGTTGCAAATGGCAGGTGGCTCGCCCAGGCCGAAGCACTGGCCGCTGAGGCCAGCACCCCCGCATGCATCGCCATAGACGGGAAGGCCGTCGGGCTGATCGCTGTATCGGATCCCGTGAAGGCGGACGCCCGTGCCGCGATCCACCAGCTGCGTCGGAGTGGACTCAGGGTTGTGATGATCACGGGAGATCATCATGCCACTGCCAAGGCAGTCGCAGAGCGTGTCGGGATCGATGAGTTTTTCGCGGAGGTTATGCCCGAGGACAAGGCCCTGCGCGTTGCGCAACTGCAGGCCGCCGGGGAGGTGGTCGGCATGGTTGGCGACGGGATCAATGATGCGCCGGCACTGGCGCGCGCCGATGTCGGATTCGCCATCGGCAGCGGAACCGACGTGGCCATCGAGAGCGCCGATGTGACCCTCGTCGGCGGTTCGCTGTACGGCGTCGTTGACGGAATCCGCTTGTCGCGTGCAACGGTGCGCAATATCTGGCAGAACCTGTTTGGCGCTTTCATCTACAACAGTCTGGGGATTCCCATTGCTGCCGGCATCCTCTATCCGTTCACCGGATTACTGTTGAACCCCATGGTGGCGGGGGCCGCAATGGCCCTGTCCTCGGTCACGGTGGTCAGCAATGCCAACCGCTTGCGGCGTTTTCAACCGGCAAGGCACGCGGCATGAGCACCGAGCTTGCCATCAACCTCGCAGGTTTCATCCTGATCGGTCTTATCGTCTGGTGGTTCTGGCCACGCTAGGAGCCTGTCGGACTACTGCCTCGTTACGAACCCCTAAGTCCGACAGACGCCTAGGCGGCGTTAGCATTCGGCAGGATCGCGTCCCGGATATCCGCAAACTCGGTATCCGCTCGGTCGATAAGGGTCTCGATGTCATCGAGCGGTATCCCCAGCAGATCCCACGCTTCGGCCGACAGGCCGGCTGCCGCATCCCGTTCGGGCAGGGCGCTCTTGACGGATACGCCGATCGCATCGGCGCAGTGCACGATGGCTGTCTCCAGCTGAAACGAATCGGCATCGGCTGGCGCATGATGGTACCGGATTGCAGTCACGAGACTCGGCGGCAGGTTCCAGGCGCGGGCCAGTTCGGCGCCGACTTGGCTGTGCGTGAAGCCAAAGACCTGTGTTTCGGCTGCGAGTAAATCACCCGGTTTCTCCTGGACGAGACGCAGCACCTCTGCACACTGCCGCGGCCGCTGGCTGAACAGAACCAGCTCGCCGATATCATGAATCAGCCCGGCAATGAAGTAGCGTTCGGTGTTGGGGGCCCGTCCGTGTTGGGCAAGGTTGCGTGCGATCACCGCGGTGTACAGGCTGTGTTCCCAGAATTTGTCCATGGTGACCAGCTCCGGCGGTATGTCGTCGAACAGCCGGATGACGCTGGTGGCAAGGACCAGATCCAGCAGCTCGAGCGTCCCGATGAGCGTGATTGCGCGGGAGACTGTTTCAATCTGTGTGGCAAAGCCATAGTAGGGACTGTTTACGATCCGCAGCAGCCGAGCCGTAAGTGCGGGATCGTGGCTGAGTGAGTCGCCGATCTCTGTGGCCGACGAATCCGAGCTGTTGATCAGGGTCTGGGTGCGCGTCACGGTTTCCGGCAGGGATGCCAGTGTGACCGATTTTGATACCAGAGATTCGAGTTCAGCTGTCATCACCCGTCATTTCCATGTCGAAGCCACTGGCTAGCGACAATACCAGAGTGTATCGGTCAGGGCGGCTTAAACTACAGAGACCGTAGGGTTTCCCGTCGAGGAACAGGTCAAGCTACTGGAATCGGAAGCAAATCAGTCAATCTTTCCCAATAATCATGGCGTTATTTACAGTCGGGGCGGCGTTTGCGAGAATATGCAACCATGTGATCGTGCCTGGGCGCGGGAGTCCGCTGCCTCGGTGAGCGCGGTTTTCTTGGCTGATATTTCTGGAGAGATGCTCATGAAAAAAATGATTCCAATGGTTGCAGCGGGCGTTCTGGCCCTCGCCAGCAACGCGGTGCTTGCGGGCGGTGACCCGGCCGCAGGCAAGGCGAAGTACGCAACCTGTCAGGGCTGTCACGGGCCGGCGGGCGTTAGCGTCAATCCGGTGTGGCCGAGTCTTGCGGGCCAGAAAGACGGTTATCTGGTCAAGCAGTTGAAGGCCTTCCGGGACGGGGCACGCACGGATCCCATGATGTCGCCGATGGCGAAGCCGCTGAGTGATGAGGATATCGAAAATCTGGCGGCCTATCTGAGCACCGCTGCCTGCAAGTAGTCCTTTCCCCAGGGTGTGGCCCCGGGCCCTTGCCCGGCCCGGGGCTTCGTCTCTTCATCTCTTCATCTCCGGCCAACCGGCTTCCAAACGCTCCAGGAGACGCCGTTATGGTGCGTTATGTCATCCCGGTCATTGCACTTGCTGCTGTGCTAGCCCGCATTTCTCACCGATAGAATTGAATAAGGCCGTGTTCCATGGCATAACGCTTGTGCGACCAAGTAGTTATAGCCAAAGGAGCGAGCGGCCT
>Ga0209536_100005026_pt1 | contig 20730 bp, 20 predicted proteins | sample DeeMarSeWOR28_12_FD_187461 | JGI IMG/M metagenome (GOLD analysis project Ga0209536, IMG submission 187461) | Marine sediment microbial communities from White Oak River estuary, North Carolina - WOR-2-8_12 (SPAdes) (version 2) | ecosystem: Environmental > Aquatic > Marine > Intertidal zone >... | reverse complement strand
TAACTGAATCTATTTCTTATCAAACATCGGCCCGTACATTTCCGGACGCCTGTCCTTCAGGAGATCGTTATAAGGATTCAGCACTTTATCGCGTGCAAGGGACAGGTCAATCTCAGCAGTCATAAGATCTTCCCTGTCTTCAGAGGCCCGCACCAGAATTTTCCCCTCTGGTGACACCACTTCGCTGTTGCCGATAAATGTGAGGGGCTTCCCCTCTTTGCGCTGCTCGGTGCCGATCCTGTTGGCCGTTACCGCAAAGACCCGGTTTTCAAGACAGCGCAGGGGCATGGAATCAGGGCAGTAGGGCAGCACCAGGTTTGATGGATGAACAACGACCTCAGCGCCAAGCAATGCAAGGGCCCTTATGGATTCAGGAAAAAACCAGTCAAAGCATATCATGATCCCCAGACGGCCAATCTCTGTGTCCCAGACCCTGAAACCGGAATCACCTGGGACAAAATAAATTGTCTCTTCAAAAAATAAATGTGTCTTGCGGTAGCTGCCAATGAAACCCTCCGGCCCTGTGAGGACAGCAGAATTATAATAGATATCACCGTCCTTCTCTGCCAGGCCTGCCGAAATGTATATATTTTTTTTTCTGGAAAGATCTATAAGAAAATCCGTTGTCGGGCCATTGGGGACCGGTTCTGACAGCGCTGCTACCTCCTCGTGAGAAATAAACTGATATCCGATAGCAAAAAACTCCGGGAGCACGATAAGATCAAGTTCAGCGTCACGCAGGGCAGCACTGGTTTTGTTAAAATTCTCCTCTTTTTTCCCAAATGCCGGAGCAAACTGATAAAAGCCGGTTTTCATAAAATTACCATACCATAAATTATCCTTTTTGTTACCATAGGAAATTATGTCAAAAGTACTGATCAGAAAGGCAAACTATGACTACGGCGAACTGAAACCTGTTGTTTTTGAGATCATGGATTCCTGTATCGGTGAGATGATCTCAGCCGGCAGCCGTGTCATCATCAAGCCAAACCTCCTTGCTGCTGCGCCTCCGGACAAGGCGATCGTTACTCATCCAATGATGGTGAGAGCAGTTGCTGAATATGTCATTCACCGGGGGGCACGGCCCCGGATATCTGACAGCCCTGCAGTCGGTAAATTTGAAAAAATCCTGAAGGAATCCGGAATAAAAGATGTCCTTGAAGATCTGGATGTGGAATTCAGGGAGTTCAAACAGTCTGTAACGATCGATACAGGCAAACCATTCAGACAGCTGGAAGTAGCAGAGGATGTTATGAAGGCTGATGTCATCATCAATCTTCCGAAACTGAAAACCCATACCCAGATGCTTTTGACCCTTGGAGTGAAGAATCTCTTCGGCTGCATTGTGGGCATGAAAAAGCCGGAATGGCATATGAGAGCAGGGGCTGACAGGGAACTCTTCGCCCGACTTCTGGTAAGGATTTTCAGGACCGTCAGGCCTACAGTTACAGTGCTTGACGGTATCCTGGCAATGGAGGGGCAGGGCCCTGGCAGGGCCGGTGTGCCAAAAGAGGTCAGCGTTGTTATGGGTAGTACTGATACTGTGGCTGTCGATATGACCGTATGCAGAATGCTCGGACTTGAGGCGGACGAGCTGATGACAACAAAAATAGCCCTTGAAGAAGAAATTGCAGACAGGAATATTGAGCTCGATGGGACATTGCCCTCCATAGGGGATTTTATTCTGCCCCAGATGACCTCGCCAATGTTCGGGCCTGTACGGTTCCATCGTTTTATACGAAAACATCTGACCCAGAGGCCGGTGTGTGACGACAGTCTCTGTAAACACTGCGGTGAATGCTGGAAGTATTGTCCGGCACAGGCAATCAGTCACAGCAGAAAGAAACTGCATTTTGATTATGATACATGCATACGCTGTTACTGCTGCATTGAGGTCTGCCCCCATGCAGCGCTTCAGGCACGTGAAACAGTCATGGGTAAGGTTACGAGGAAGGTGCTGAAAATTTAGCCTCTTACTTCCTGCGTTTCCTCCGGCAGGGAAAGGGTTGCCCGTATGGATTTGATAAAGTGATCAAGCAGAAGGGGGTTGAAGGCAGTGCCGGAATTTTTTACCATTAAGGCAAATATCTTTTCCACTTCCCAGCTTTCCCTGTAGGGCCTCCTGCTCCTCAGGGCATCAAAAAAATCGGCAATGGCCACAATCTGACTGCAGAAATGCTGCTTTTTCCGTTGAAAGTTCAGGACCGGATACCCTGAGCCATCGTACTGCATATGGTGCTCAAAGGCAGCCAATGGAGCAAGCCGTGTAATATCATCCATTTTGGCCAGATATCTGGCCCCCAGCACAGGATGATTTTTCATTTCATTGAACTCATTGTCATCAAGTTTGCCTTTTTTATCAAGGATGTCCTTGGAAATAAAGAGCTTGCCCGTATCGTGGAGCAGCGCTGCAATGCCTATGTCGTGCAATAATTCATCATCTATGCCAAGCGTCTTTGCCTGAAACATGGAAAGTACAGCAACATTTGCTGCATGGATATAGGTGTATTCACTGTAGTCCTTAACGGGGCAAAGGAATTTGAGAACATTATTTTCTCCCTTAAAGGCTGCTATAAAGCGGACCACAACCTCATGGAGGGCAACCATCTGGAGCTTTTTTTGAAATGTTACTGCTTCGAAGGACTCTTTCAGTTTTCCCGTCTCATCATCGGGCGAGAAGGTGTCCAGACTCGTATCAATTACCCCCATACCGTCACTGATATTGACAGACCCGGTTTTGATGTGGGGATAGGCCCTGAGTCCCTTTCGTGATGCGGAGAGATCGACAATAAACTGCTTTATCTCTGCAAGGGAGACTCCAGCGGAGATCTCGACCCGTGCAATGCCCTTTCTGGTAAAGCGTTTCAGAAGGCTGGTCCTGTGAAGTCCGCCTTTCCTGACAGGGGTGTTGTTGACCACCAGATCATTGTGAAGCACCATGATTTCAAAGCGGTCAGTCATTGACTCCATCAGCATGGCATATACTTTTTTTGCAAGATCATCAAAGGACTCATGCTCTTTTGAATAGAGCGAGCAGTTTGACACAGCGATCATCAAGGAAGAGATAAAATTTATTGCCTTATCCATGCCTCGCTCCTTTCTCCGCTGACGCTGCTTTGGGGAATCTATTCAGCGCTTTTTTGATTTCCCCCTTCAGATGTTCCAGCGCAGACCTGAACAGCAGGCTGCGGGCGCCCAGAATATTATTCAGGGGCTCCTTTGCCCGGTGGTCACCGATAAGGCCAAGGGCCCTGACAATGGGAATCTTGTTTTCAATATCAGCACTGGATCGGTTTTTCTTCTCAAGCATCTGGATTAGTTCCGGTACTACTTCATGCACTCCAAAGGATCCTGAAAGGTCAATGGCCTTCTTGACAATCTCTTGAGAGTCAGATCCGAGAAAATCCTTGAGGGCCCTGATCCCTGCTTCATCCTTTGCCTTCATCAGGCATTTGATCGCCTCAAAACTTACCTTGGGGTTGCTATGGCGGCATAATGATGCTGCTTTTTTCAGGTATTCATCGCTTCCGCATTCAAGCAGTATAAAGAGCATATTCCTTATCACATACCATCTCTTGTCCTTCAGCCGTTTTATGATTTCAGGGCTTGCACTATCACCAAAATGTGTTATAAGACTGATAATGAACCGTCTGATAGTCGGGGAATCCTCCTCGATGAGGGCATCAAGAAGGTGCGAAAGGATTGCGTCTCCATAGTATTCACAGAGCTGTAAAGCCTCGTGCCGTCGCTGCCGTCCCACCAGACGCAGCGAATCGATGATATGAGGCATGAATTTATCGGACTTGAAATACTGCAGAGCACCCTCGGTAAGATCAGCTGTTTTATTGTTGCCCTTTTTGGCTGCAAGGATATCCAGTGTTGAGAGCACATGATCATACTGTCCGGTAGCAATAAACTGCTCTATCTGCTCCTTGATGATACCGATGTATAATTCCAGTTCATTCTCCTCCATGTCACCTGACGTGCCGGAGAGGGCAAGTTCAAGGATAATCTGGTTAAAGTCCTTTTCAATATATTCATCTCGCCACTGCTGCTCATATTCCTTTGTCCATTGCTGTGAGGAATGGGGTTTTTCAAATTGCTGAAGCTGCGCTATGTCTGCCTGATAGGAATCTGAGACAAATGCTGTATATGTTGCCTCCTGGAGAAGATTTGTCATTTCCGGAGTAATGAGGAAGTCATCTTCCAGCATGGCCCCCCCGAACTGCGGGCCCCCTGACCTTTGATGACTGAGCCTGGAAAACTCATCGAGGACACTTTTCAGTGCATCAGGGGGCGTCACCATATTTTCATTAATAACACTCAGAAAATTCATGACTTCAGTTGCGGATATTGATTTCAGAGCTGCCCTCGTGGAATCTATGTTATCCGATGATGCCCTGACTGCTGATTCCAGAAACTGACGCTTCAGGTCAGGTCTGAGGTCATTGACGACCTGAAGCAGTTTCTGCAGGTCAGTACTGGAAAATTTTTTTGAAAATGTCCGGGATAAATGTGCATCAATCAATTTGCCGTAATATTCCCCAGTTGCCGCATCGTGAACAGCGGCATTCAGAAGGGCAGCAAGTTTTTCCGGTGGAATCTTTTCAATTGAATCTCCTATCTCATTATCCTGATATTTCCCCTCCATGAGCCCAGCGACGTACTGTTCCCACAATGCCTTGTCCTTGTCTTCTCCTGCCGGGGCTTCTCCTTCCTCCATTTTAAATACTGCATAATTAATAAACTCGCTCAGGATATGCATCAGCCTCAAATCTGCGAAGATTTTTTCCAGTTCCTCTGCAGTCTCACTCTTGACCTCTGTTAACAGGAAACGGTGAAAGGCATACAGTTCTTCTTTCGTCAGTCCCTTGAGAAGGGTCAACTGGGCAATGTTTAATTTGTTCAGGCTAAGGGCAAATTCTTTAAAGACGGGGTTCTTCTCCTGCAGGGGCTGTTCATTGATTATCAGGACATCTTTTGCAACCGAAATAATAATTCTTTCCTGAACAGCTGTCAATTCCTTTAATGCATTGAAGGCCCTGTTTAAGGAATTCTCTACAATAGGATGATCTTTTGGATACATGGACACAGTGTGGAGGGAAATGTTCAGTTCAATAATTGCCTGACTCAATAACTGAACATCCATCTGCCTGTTTTTCTTTGCTTTTAAATTATCCATGCACTATTTTGCGTCCTTTGATAATCCCATCACCCCGGCTGCCGTCAGACAAGGCATTTTTCCAACTTTCTTTTCGGCCTGTACTTTAATTTTCTTTAATTTCTGAGGACATGCGTCTTCAAGTCATGAAATGAGAAGGCTTGAGACAAAAGAGTCAGGATACTTGAACGGGAAGGAATACATGCTTGTTCAAAAAGGGAATATATATTTCCTGTCATTCCGGCAATCTTTCAGCCGGAATCCAATCGTTTCAACACCTCCTGGAAGCTTGCCTCAGTGAGTCACCGGGGCGACCGGATCAAAGCAGCCGGCAGGCAGGTCCGGCATGACAAAAAAGAACATATTAAAGATATTCTATCAATTACTTCCGCTTCCAGTTACCGCTCTTACCGCCCTGTTTTTCAAGAAGTTTTATGTCAGCAATCACCATCTCCCGGTCCACGGCCTTGCACATATCATAAATAGTCAGGGCTGCAACAGCCGCGGCTGTAAGGGCCTCCATTTCCACACCTGTCTGTCCCCTGCACTGTGCCCTTGCCTCAATATCAACCCTCCCTTTTCGTGTATCCACTTTGAAATCAATGGATACCTGCGAGAGATTCAGCTGATGACAGAGCGGAATCAGGTCATCGGTCTTTTTTGCTGCCATAATCCCTGCTATGCGGGCAGTGGCAAAGACATCGCCTTTGGCAATCCTGCTGTCAGTAATGAGTGTCAGTGTTTCCTTTTTCATGAGGACAGTCCCTGATGCAGCGGCCACCCGCTCAGTTGCTGTCTTGTCACCAACATCCACCATCCGTGCCTGGCCTTTTTTATCAACATGCGTAAGCCGTTGTGTTATCTTCCCTGAATCATTATTTTTTTTCATTACAGGATCTCCTCAAGGATATCAGCGGCATCTTTAACATATGCCGGGCATTGTGTAAATATCTTTTTGCTTTCCTCAGCTTCCAGTTTATCTTTCAAACTTATATCAAAACCAAGAAGGTCCCTGCAGATTGTGCTGCTGTTTCTTGCCTGAAATCTTTTTATAAACTCCCTTGATAATTCATAGGTCCTGGCACTTGACGCCTTGTTCTTCACGTCTGCTGTCCCGAATTTTAAACCAATAACCATGAGAGCGCCTGTGACAGCGCCGCAGGTATCACCCTTTCTGGCTATCCCGCCGCCAAAGGTACTGGCCAGTTTCAGGGCAGTCCCGTATTCTATCCCCAGCTCATTCCCATAGACGGCAAGCAATGATTGTGCGCAGTTAAAGCCTTTTTTAAAAAGCGATAGTACATCGTCAACTCTGTTCACAGACATTATAGTATCCACCTGACCTGAAATTTTCCAGGGAGCCGGCACAGTTCGCCCCATATCAATGCAGCGCACCTGCCTCCTCCATTATCGCCACCCCTGCACTCGTTCCAACCCTGGCTGCGCCTGCATCAAAGAATTGCTTTGCATCCTTCAACGTTTTTATGCCTCCGGCAGCCTTGACCTGCAATTTCCCCTCGGTGACAGACCGTATCAGCTCTACATCTTGTACTGTAGCACCTGCTGAACCAAACCCGGTTGAGGTCTTGATAAACTCCGCGCCTGTGCGCATAACAACTTCACAGGCCTTTTTCTTTTCCCTGTCCGTTAAGTAGCAGCACTCCAGAATGATCTTATGCACTGCCTCAGGAGTAGCCGTAACAATGGCTGATAATTCCTTTTCCACTTCATCCCATTGTCCCGATTTTGCATATCCTATATTCATGACAATATCGAGTTCGTCTGCGCCGAGCATAAAGGCTTCCATTGCCTCATAGGTCTTTACCTGTGAAATGGACATACCAAGGGGAAAGCCGATGACGGTGGTAACCTTGACCTTTGAGGGTGACAGAACCTCTCTCACTCTCTTCACAAATGCCGGGTTTACACAGACTGAATGGAAACCAAACCTCCCCGCTTCTTCGCAGAGTTTGGCAATGTCAACGTCCCTGGCATCAGGGCGGAGAAGGCTGTGGTCTATTCTCCCGGCAAGCCTATGGCCTTCATTCATTGCTTCTTTCCGCCTTCTTTATATAGGCATTCACTTTTTTTCTGTATGCCCTGTGCAGCTTTTTCGTTATGCTCCCTGGTCGACTGCTGATTTTTGTGTCGTTCACCGATGACACAGGCATAACCTCCATCGTTGTATTGGAAATAAATACTTCATCAGCAGACATGAGAGCATCTTTTCTGAACATGCCTTCCCTGACCGTAAGACGGAGTTCCTTTGCACACTCTATAAGTAACCCTCGTGTAATACCATCAAGAATGCCTGCATTGACTGAAGGAGTGCAGAGAACACCATCACGAACAAAGAACACATTACTCACCGTTCCCTCGGCAATAAAGCTTCTGTAGTTCAACATTATGCCCTCGAGTGCGCCTTCTTTTTTTGCCTCGATCCGTGCCAGCACGTTGTTTAAAAAATTAAGTGATTTGATTTGGGGATTCAGGGCTCCGTTATAATTTCTTCTGGTCCTGACAATGGCGATTTTTACTCCCTGCTGATACTGTTTTGCCGGATAGGGTTTGAATGCATGGGACATAATGACAAAGGTCGGCGATGGGCAGAGCGCAGGATCCAGGCCTGTCGGTCCTTCCCCTCTGGATATGGTGATTCTTACTACTGCATCCTTATGCCTGTTGGCCTTCAGGGTTTTAGAGAGAGCCCTTTTTATTGCTTCATGAGTTTTGGGAATGGTGAGCTCTATCATTGCAGCGGAGCGAAAGAGCCGCGCAATATGCTCGTCCAGCTGAAAGACAGTGCCCTGATAAACCCGTAGTGTCTCGTAAATACCATCCCCATAGAGAAAGCCATGATCATACACTGACACTCTTGCCCGGCTTTTTGGGACTATTCTGTTATTCAGATAGATCATGGCATCAGTTTATCACGGGACATTTTCATTTGCCAGCAGGTATAAACCCATTCCATGACTTGACAAGGCAGGGTACATCTTTTATCTTTAATATCAATCTGACATGTTCTTTAACGAGAAGGAGGAATTGTATGGACAAATGGAAATGCACAGTCTGCGGCTATGTATATGATCCTGCAGAAGGAGATCCTGACAGCGGCGTAGAGCCGAACACCCCTTTTGAAAAGCTTCCTGATGATTGGGTCTGCCCTGTCTGTGGAGCAACTAAAGACGCCTTTGAAAAAGAAGAATAGCCTTTGAAAACAACAGGAAGGTACGACTTGGCAGCGTACCTTCCTGTGCATATCCTCTACTCAATATTAAATACAGCCACTTCTTTCACACCCGGCACATATTGTCCTACAGGCACCAGCTTTTTGCCTTCATTGACGCATCCAATGATAATAGTCCATAACTGATTTAATTCTGTCTTTTCCCTGTCATTTTCCGGCGTCATTTTCAACAGTGTCCCGTCAAGTTCGATTTTCATTGAGCCTCCTTTTTCTGTTTCATTTAGAATCCTAATGCATTATTATCACTTATGTGTCATATCGACCCTGCCTGCCGGCACCTGTCTGCCGTAGGTCGAGGCAGGCGCAGGGAGAAATTTAAGATTTCTCAGTGGCAACCTCCTTCGAAATGACAGGCTGCACCATCAGGTATAACACAACAAAAGTAACAACCGCTGGTACTTCAGACTAAAACCAGTATACCAGAAAAACCGGTCAGATCAAAAAGCTTTCACCTGCAAATGATTCCTGTACTTCCCGCACAATACATCCGGGATCGTCCAGATAGCGCGGGGAAAAGTGCAGAGCCTCAACTCTGCCGACAGCTGCCTCCCGTGCAATACTTCCTGCTTCTTTTGCGGTAAGGTGGTACCGGTCTTTCGCCCTCTCCCTGTCCCTGTCCAGAAAATAGGCTTCGATATACAGGACGTCCGATCCCCTGACCAGCTCAATGATTTTCTTTCTGTTCTCATCGCTCCCGACAGCATCCACAACATATGAGACTTTCTGTCCCCTCGTTATCGTTGCAATGTCCCTCAGCTCCGCAAAGGAATAGGTCCTGTCATGTATCTGAATAGAGCGTCCCGGTGTGTCCTCGCGGATGGCTTTCTTCAGTTCCCCGAGCCACGGGCCTACAGGCAGGTTGCGTTGTCTCAGTTTTGACTTGTCAATGTTTATATGATTATCTTCTTTGAGACCAAAGGCCAGGCAGGGAATCTGGTGATCGAGAATCGCAGCAGATACCGTCAATAACGTGTCTCTTATCAGGGTCCCGTTAAAGGGTACAGGTGCACGTTTCTCCCGTATGAAGGAATTGGATGCAGAAAATCTGTATTTTTTCTGGATTCCTTCCATCACTTCTGTAACATTGATAACAGCCGGATACTTTTCGATAATATTCCAGGTGTAGCCTCTCAGTTTGCCTTCCACGCAATCGGCAATACCCTCGGGACCAAAGATATTTAAAGGCCTTTCTCTTTTCAGGCAAACCCTCATGATACTGTCAAAGCCTATAAAATGGTCAACATGGGTGTGGGAGATAAAGATATCGCTTGTTTTCAATATATCCCGAAGGGACAGCCCAGTTGTAAAGCCAAGATCAAACATCAATGCACGGCCTTCTCTGAGGATTCGTACATACAGACCGGGGTCCTCAAAAGGGGTGTTGAGAGGCCTGATATGAAATGAGGGTTTCATCGTCCATTATAGCTTGATTAATGATATAATACTCCCACAATTAGGGGGTAATTTCAAAGGCTTGATGTGTATCGGAGCTTCTGGAACCGTTCCCTGGAAAAAGAGCGGTGCTCCATTCAGCAAGAATGCACAGCCCCGGCCATTGAATTGATTTGTATTGTTACTTCTGTATAAATGGAGGAATGAATGCCTGAGCTACGAAAAGATCCCATTTCTGGCAGATGGGTAATTATTTCAATTGAGCGTGGAAAGAGACCATCAGATTTCAGTATGCGGATTTCTCAGAAGACAGGGGGGTTCTGCGCCTTCTGTGCAGGGAATGAACATACAACACCCCCGGAGATTATGGCCTTCCGGCCAGATAAGAATAAGCCGAACTCACCGGGCTGGACATTACGGGTAGTATCAAACAAGTTTCCTGCCCTGAACATTGAGGGAACCCTCGGCAGGGTCGGGGAAGGCATCTTCGATAAGATGAACGGCGTAGGCGCCCATGAGGTAATCATAGAGTCGCCTGACCATAACCATACCCTGGCAACGATGCCTCTGAAATCAGTGGAAGACACGCTTTGGGCCTTTTATCAGAGAATCAAAGACCTGAAGCAGGACTCCCGAGTTAAATATGTGCTGGTCTTTAAAAATGAAGGTGATGATGCAGGCGCCTCCCTTGAGCATACGCATTCCCAGCTTATTGCCCTTCCTATTATTCCGAACCTCGTCCAGGAAGAGATAGACCTTGCCAAACAGTATTACGATTACAAAGAGAGATGTCTCTTATGCGATATTATCCGCCAGGAAACAGCAAACGGTACGCGGGTGGTCACAGAGAATGAAAACTTCATTGTTCTGTCACCCTTTGCTCCGCGATCACCCTTTGAGACCCTTATTGTTCCCAAGGCTCATGAATCAAGTTTTTCTCCTGACAGCAGTTTTGATCTTCTGGCCCAGATCCTGCAAAAAACTCTGAAACAGATAGACAAAGTACTTGATCTGCCGCCCTACAACCTGATGATACATACGTCTCCATTCAGGATCGAGCACAATGATTATTATCACTGGCATATTGAAATACTCCCGAAACTGACAAAGATCGCGGGGTTTGAGTGGGGGTCAGGGTTTTACATTAATCCAACGCCACCTGAGTCGGCTGCAAAATTCATGCGGGAGGCAGAAATTTAACCGTGCCTTATGGGATCGTGTGTGTGTTATACCCGGAGGTACCTTAGCTGAGTACTATGGGGAAGATAGCCGAACACAAGCTGAATGCGCAAAACCTGGTAGGCCAGGATCTGCTGCTCAGGATATCTGAGCTTACCAGCTCGGCCCGTGAGTTGCGGGAAATACTGGATACCGTCTCCCAGTTCATAGCTGATGCCCTGAATATTGATGTCTGCTCCATCTGTCTTTTAAAACCGGAAAAAAAAGTTATCTGCATAGAGGCCCGAAAGGGGGTCAGCAGGGATGAACTGGCAGTATTCTGTATCAAGTATGACCGCGGCGTCATTGATGATATGTTTCACAATTCCAAGCCTGTGGTGCTTGGGAAGATCAGTGACGCCCCGGAGATCAGCTCATTTTTGAACCCTGAAACTCATGGATATCACTCGCTCCTCGCCGTACCCATCATTCAGGACACTGTCATTACCGGCATGTTAATGCTCCAGTCACAGGAGCATGAGCGCTTCGGTCAGAAAGAAGTCGACATGATGACCATTATCGCAAATAATCTCAGCGCTGCCATCAGAAGCGCTGATTTATACAGGAGCGTCAAGACACAGCTGGATGAGCTCAAGGTCATTCACGATATCAGCAAGGCCATTACTTCCATTTTAAATATAGATGAGCTCCTGCCCTATATTTGTGAAGAAGTGTCAAAGGTCTTTCATGTCACCGGCTGTATTCTCAGATTGTGTGAAGGACCAAACCTTGCGGTAAAGGCCTCCTACGGTCTGCCCGATGTCATCAAAAAGGAGATGAATCTGCCTATCGGCAGCGGCATTGCGGGTCACGTAGTGACAACGGGAGAGCCGCTCATTGTTGATGACTCCTCAAAAATGCCTGACAATTTGCGGGTTCCAGGACTGGAAACCACCTCGGTAATGTGCGTTCCCTTAAAAATCGGAGGTAAAATAATCGGCACCCTGGGGCTCTACGATAAAAAAGATGAGTGGGGGATCACTACCTTTACCCAGGATGATCTCAACTCTTTCATGACCTTTGCATCAGCATCATCCGTTGCTATTGAAAATGCACGGCTCTACCAGGCAGAACTGGAGAAGGAAAAAGAAGTTACGCAGACAAAAGATTACCTGAAGAGCCTCATCGACAATTCTGCGGATGCAATTATTACCTCGGACCTTGAGGGCATTATCATTTCCTGGAACAAGGGTGCGGAAAAAATTTTCGGCTTCAGCAGTGAGGAAGTTATTGGACAGTTTTTGCCGATGATACCCCCCTTCCTCATCGAAGAGGAAAAAAACTATATAAAGAGAATTTCGCAGAATGAAACGCTGAGAAACCTTGAAACAATACGGCAGACAAAGAACGGCACCCTGATTGAAGTCAGCCTGACGCTGTCACCTGTCCTTGATCATGCCGGACACATAACAGGCATCAGTGGCATCTCTCGTGACATATCTGAAAAGAAGATGGTTGAAAAGGAACTGATCCGCAAAAACCAGGAGCTTTCACGGCTCTTTTTTGTAAATTCTGTTGTAAGAAGCACCCTGGAGCTGGACAGGCTCCTCAAGATGGTCCTTACCGTCGTAACAATGGGTGATGGTCTCGGCTTTAACAGGGCCATACTCTTTCTTGTTGATAAGGGAAAAAACATCTTACAGGGCACTATGGGTGTCGGGCCTGCAAGCCCTGAGGAGGCAAAGGACATATGGCTTTCCATGGAGGACAAGAGCCTTAACGCTATTATTGAAGAGATAGAAAAAGGCCCCCTGCACCTTGATACCCATCTTGACAAACTAAGCCACGGCCTTTCTATCAGTCTGGATGATCCCTGTATCCTTGTTCGGTGCATTAAGGAAAAGCGGCCCTTCAATGTCAGAGATGCCAGGGCTGAGCCTCAGATAGGCACTGATATACTGAAGATACTGGGGGCAGAGGCCTTTGGCATAACCCCGCTTATATCCCGGGACAAAGTCATCGGTCTCATCTGGGTAGATAATCTCTTTACCGGCAAGCCTATTAAAGATGAAGACCTGGAGTTTCTGGTCGGTTTCTCCAGTCATATTTCATCCGCCATTGAGAATGCCCGACTCTTTGAAAATGTATCACTTGCCAGATCTGAACTGAGAAACATCTTTGAGTCAATTACAGATATGGTGTATTTCACTGACAGCGACTATACAATCAAGCGAATTAACCAGGCAGTGGTAAGAAAAACGGGCCTGCCTGAAGCAGAAATCCTTGGAAAGAAGTGCTATGAGATATTTCACGGGAAGGATGAACCACTCAAGGCATGCCCGCACTTTACCTCTTTTGAGACCAGAGAACCCTGTGTCCGCGAACTTGAGGAACCCCGGCTGGGCGGTACCTTTGTCGTTTCCAATTCTCCCATACTTGATTCTGCCGGCAATTTTGTCGGAACCGTTCACATATCCCGCGATATTACTGAACTCCATACCTTGCGGGAAAAAGTTGTGCATTCTGAAAGAATGGCCGCACTTGGTGAACTTGCAGCACGTGTAGCCCATGAGATCAGAAATCCTCTTATCTCTATAGGTGGTTTTGCCCGGAGACTGGAGAAAAAACTGGACGATGACACCAAGGAATACGCAAAAATCATTGTCAATGAAGTTACACGGCTTGAAGTTATTTTAAAGGAAATACTGGGATTTGTAAAAAGTTCGAGAGTATCAAAAACCAGTACTGATATCAATAAACTGCTCACCGGCATCGTTGATTTTATTTCTGCTGAAGTAGCCCAGTCAGGCAACACGATTAAGAAAGAGTTTTCCGAGGCACCGATCGTTACACTGATTGACCCGGACAGGATAAAAGAGGCGATTCTCAACATAATCACCAATGCAGCCCATGCAACAGAGAAGGGAGAGATCAAAATCTTAACGAGACAGGAAGGCAATGAAGCCATTATTGAACTGATAGACACGGGATGCGGCATTGAACGTGAGAATCTCAAGAATATATTCAATCCTTTTTTCACAACCAAATCCGAGGGGACAGGCCTGGGCCTTGCCGTAACCCACAAAATTATTCAGGAGCATAACGGCAAGATCAGGGTCGAGAGTAATGTAGGCTGCGGCACAGCCTTTATAATATCCCTGCCCCTGGAGAGGTAACGAACTGGAGAGTAAAAAAATATTTTGAATAGGCAGAAAAATAGATTATATAACTAATAAGGAGGATAAGAATGAAGTTACTTGTTGTTGATGATGATACCAATATACAGCGCCTGTATAAAGAAGAACTTGAGGAGGAGGGTTATGAAGTCGTCATTGCCAGTACCGGCAAAGATGCCCTGAGCATGTTTGAAAAGGAAAATCCCGACATTATCACACTGGATATTCTCATGCCCGACATAGACGGCATCAGTCTCCTGCGACAGATGAAGGAAAAACGACCTGATATACCGATTATTATGTCAACCGCTTATGATTACAGGGATGACTTTGCTGTGTGGGCTTCTGAAGCCTATATCGTCAAATCCTCTGATCTGACGGAGCTGAAAAAGACGATCAAGAAACTGATCGATAAATAAGCACGGTACCTATTGACGAATTGTTTCACGGTATTGAACCCCCGTTTATTCATAAGACATCCATATCATCTATAAGCTTGTGGACTTGTATCTATTTCATTTTATGCTGTTTTTTACTCTTCTGCAGAGGCAGTCGCGATAGTGTTCTGAGGTTTACAAATGAAACGCCGATTGGGTAATATTCAATGGGTAGCAAAAGGCATTGTGCAGAAAGACACTCGATCATCTCCTGCCTCCCTTTATCTACCACATACAATGCTGGAGAGGTGGCCGAGTGGTTGAAGGCAGCCGCCTGCTAAGCGGTTGTAGGGGTCATACCCTACCCAGGGTTCGAATCCCTGCCTCTCCGCCAGTTACTGTTAACATTTGAAACGATGAATCAGGAGGAAATACAATGAAAAAACTCTTTATAGCAGCGTCAGTTACGGTCTTACTTTTTTCCTTTGCAGCATGCAAGAAAGCGGAAGAACAGAAAGCCCCGGCATCGTCTGTCAGTCAGGGCCCCATTATTGACACAGGCCCCGTAGGAGACCACGGAGCACCGGGACAGAAAACAGAATTTCAGATTTCAGTTCCCCAGGAAGTCAAGGATAACTGGTTCGGTGTCCTGATTGAAGTGGAAGACAAACTTGAGAACACGAAAGAGGAAATCAGCGCAAACATCGGAAGCGAGTTTACAATCCCCGGTTCAGAGCTGACGGTGAAGGTCGGTCCTTTTCTGCCTGATTTTAAGATGAATGCCCAGATCATAACCTCTGCATCAAACGAAGCGAACAATCCTGCTGTCGGCATTGCAGTCTATGAAGGTGAGAAAAAGCTTTTTCCGACCGCCGGTGAATGGGGATGGCTCTATGCCAATTTTCCTGCTATCCATTCATTCACCCATGATCGGTATGCCCTGGTGCTGAAGGCAGCAACCAAGAGGGACGACGCGCCATCACCTCATTAACTATATTGAAGATGTGCGCCCATAGCTCAATTGGATAGAGTGCCTGACTACGGATCAGGAGGTTGGGGGTTCGACTCCTCCTGGGCGCGCCACTTATGCTTCCCTTGCTAGAGAGATCACTACGATTCTTTGTTTCCCATTTTCAGATTCATTGACGGAGGCCATGCCTGTAGAATAGACTTGAAGAGTAGTATTGAGGTCATACATGAATGCAGAGCATGCCTGTAACTATATCAATGATTTTATGTATTTCGTGGTCCTGCCCGATAGAAGCAGCGAGGGCTCACTGCTCTACTGCTCAGGGGTAAACCTTTTCCGCCTGCTCCCCATTACACAGGGCCGTCACCGTCCCCTGGCAAATCCGGCGCGGAGGGGAATGCAACTAACAAACCTTGGAATAAAATCTCTTGCCTTGGAGCAGGGAGCAATCCCCGTTGCACTGAAGGGCAGACCCTGTCCTGACATTGTCCCTGCTGATGACGGATGGTATAAAGATTATTTTAGGATAGAGAAGGCCCCGGAATCCCTTCCGGAGAAAATCATTGACTATGGAGTGAAAACACTACTGCAAAAAACAATGACGTCCTCCCTCCGGCAGGTTGATCTTCCCCAGACCCTGCTGAAGCCTGATGAACTCCAGCTATTCCTTGAAAATCTCTGTAGAGAATGTGAAGTTGAAAATGAATGAACTTTCCCTATGAGTTCTTTGCGCTGTCATTGCACTCGCAATAACGGAGAATCCCAGGGTCTTTTGTCGTCATACCGGACTTGCCTACCGGCGCAGGTAGAGGCAGGCTCCCTTCGTTCAGACACCTTTGAATTTTTAACCCTCCCATTCCTTCACAGGCAAGAAGCAATCAAATGGGATTTAAAAAAGAACTCCTTTTTTGGGTTCCCTTGAGAGACGTTAGAACAGCAAAAAAGAAAAAGGGACAAAGACGGTAGGTTCAGGAGGGATTTCCGCTATTTTCTACGACGATTCTACGACTGCAGCAAGTTGTAGTCAGCGACCACTTCTTATTAAACGGTATGTCTCTTCATATATTCTTTCACGTGGTCCCATAGCAACAAGTTCCACTATGCGGCCCGTACCCCTTCGGTAAATAATTCTGAACTTACTCACCCGAAAGCTTTTTAGCCCGACGAGTTCATTTTTTAATGATTTACCTGAATGTGGATCAGAAAGAATAATTTGAAGTGACGCTTTGACTTTCTTTTTAATGTGCGGGTGAAGGGTCCTTATCACTTCTGCTACTTCTCTTGGTACTAATAACTTATGGTGTTTCTCAGGCATGGGTTTGATGATTACCTGAAAAGCTCTTCAAGCGTGTAAAGCTTTGCCTTCTTACTTTTTAGCCCTTTAAGCCCCTTTTTGATGTCATTCATAAGTGAGGCATCATTCTGCACCGCCAACGTTTCCTTGAGGCTTTCAAACTCATCAGGACTGATTAAGACGGCTGCGGGGGATCCGTTCTTAGTTATAACAACTTCTTCATCCGTGGTGTTTACTGAATCGACCAGTCCGCTCAGCTTCATCTTTGCCTCTGAAAGGGAAAGTGTTTTCATATATTTGACCTCCTTTCTGGTTGACCAGAATTTAGTCTATACTATCACTTATAAAGCATAGAGTCAATACGTGTCGGGGCTTTCCCTTTCTCCTCGCCTTGGTCGCATTTCTGAGCTGGGAATAGGAATAATGCAAATAAAAAGGGGCTACAATGCGTAATCCCATGAATTTGCTGGCGTCCCGGAACATCAGGGTAACAGGGATAAGGGTCTTTCAGGGACTGTTCCCCGTGGACCTGTATCCATGCCTTAGACAGGATTTTCGCCTCAAGGGACTGTTGCCGGCGTGATAAATTAGTTTCAATTGCAAGTCAGCCTTCCTGCATTTTCCGCCATATTCCATATTTTTCTGCATGTTGATCTGTTGTTATAAGACAATTCTACAACTGTTAACCAGGTCTCCTCTTTTTATTTTTTCTGGTCATCTTGTTCATTGACGTTTGTTGTGATATCTTTATAAAAAGGGATTACCCAAAAGAGATATAACATCTAAATAATTGTCAGCGAAATGAGCACCAGAGCACTATTTGCATAGTTGCACGGTGCATACCTTCACTCAATGAAAGGAGGAATCTTTATGAATGAAGATAGCAAGTGCCCGGTAACGGGTGGATCCAGTAAACACCAGGCCGGCAGGGGCACGACGAACCGGGACTGGTGGCCAAACCAGCTGAACCTCAGGATTCTGCACCAGCATTCGCCCAGGTCCAATCCAATGGGAGAGGATTTCAACTACGTTAAAGAGTTCAAGAAACTCGATCTCAAAGCTCTGAAGCAGGACCTCTATGCGCTGATGACTGACTCGCAGGACTGGTGGCCGGCTGACTATGGTCACTACGGGGGGCTCTTCATACGGATGGCGTGGCACAGTGCAGGCAGCTACCGCACCGGCGACGGCCGCGGAGGGGGAGGGGCCGGCAATCAGCGCCTGGCGCCCGTGAACAGCTGGCCGGACAACGCCAACCTTGACAAGGCGCGCCGCCTGCTCTGGCCGATCAAGCAGAAATACGGCAACAGGATCTCCTGGGCCGATCTCATGATCCTCGCCGGCAACTGCGCTCTAGAGTCCATGGGATTCAAGACCTTTGGTTTCGGCGGCGGCCGCGAAGACGTCTGGGAGCCGGAAGAGGACATTTACTGGGGGGCTGAGAAAGAGTGGCTTGGCGACAAGCGCTACTCCGGAGACCGGGAACTTGAGACCCCTCTGGCTGCCGTGCAGATGGGATTGATCTATGTCAATCCTGAAGGACCGAACGGTAACCCTGACCCGGTGGCATCGGGCCGTGACGTTCGTGAAACCTTCGGACGTATGGGCATGAACGATGAGGAAACAGTGGCTCTCGTTGCCGGCGGGCACACATTCGGTAAATGTCACGGAGCTGGCGATGCGGCGCTTGTCGGTCCGGAGCCTGAGGCTGCAGGCATCGAAGAGCAGGGTCTCGGCTGGAAGAGCAGCTTCGGTAGCGGCAAGGGCGGCGACACGATCACCAGCGGTATTGAGGGCGCCTGGAAACCAAACCCGATTAAGTGGGATATGGGCTACCTGAAAGTGCTGTTCAAATATGATTGGGAGCTCGTCAAGAGCCCGGCCGGCGCGAATCAGTGGCTGGCCAGGGACGTGGCCGAAGAGGACATGGTAGTTGATGCCCATGACCCCTCGAAGAAGCACCGGCCGATGATGACCACGGCGGACCTCTCGCTGAAATTCGACCCGATCTACGAGCCGATCGCACGGCGCTACCAGCAGAACCCCGAAGAGTTTGCCGATGCCTTTGCCCGGGCCTGGTTCAAGCTGACCCACCGCGACATGGGCCCCCGCTCCCGTTATCTAGGCCCGGAGGTGCCCACAGCGAAACTGATATGGCAAGACCCCATACCTGCTGTCAATCACAAATTGATTAATAAAAGGGACATTGTCTCCCTCAAAGGGAAGGTCCTGTCTTCCGGCCTGTCGGTGTCAGAACTGGTTTCCACTGCCTGGGCGTCGGCGTCCACCTTCCGTGGCTCTGACAAGCGCGGCGGTGCCAACGGCGCGCGTATCCGTCTTGCTCCGCAGAAGGATTGGGAAGTCAACCAGTCTGACCGTCTGTCGAAGGTGCTGAAGACACTGGATCGTATCAGGCAGGCCTTCAACCGTGCCCAGTCCGGAGACAAGAAGGTATCACTGGCTGACCTGATTGTGCTGGCCGGTTGCGCCGGCGTCGAGCAGGCTGCGCAGAATGCCGGTCACAAGGTGACGGTTCCTTTCACGCCGGGACGCATGGACGCCTCGCAGAAGCAGACCGACGAGAAGTCATTCGCAGCACTCGAACCGGCTGCAGACGGGTTCCGTAATTACCTCAAAAATAAATTTACCGTAGCAGCAGAGGAGCTGCTCGTTGATCGGTCCCAGCTGCTGACGCTGACCGCTCCTGAGATGACCGTTCTCCTTGGCGGTATGCGCGTCTTGAACGCCAACTTCGGCCAATCTCAGCACGGCGTCTTCACCAGGCGGCCAGAGACGCTTACCAATGACTTCTTCGTGAATCTGCTCGACATGAGCACCACGTGGAAGGCCACCCCTGAGGACGAAGATGTGTTCGAGGGTCGTGACCGCGCAACGGGCGAACTCAAGTGGACCGGAACCCGTGTCGATCTCATCTTCGGTTCGAACTCCCAACTCCGGGCACTGGCGGAAGTCTACGGATGTGAGGACTCGCAGAAGAAATTTCTGCACGACTTTGTAGCGGCGTGGAACAAGGTAATGAACCTCGACCGTTTTGACCTCGCCTGATGGCGGCATAAATGTCGTCGAGGGTTTTAACAGGGTGGTAAAATACTTTGATGTGACAACCGGCTCAAGCGGAGGGCTTAATGCCGCCGCTGAGCCGGAGCGGCAGGGTAATAGGGAAAAGGGATAAGGGCATTTCAGAGACCTGTCCCCATATCCGCCTAACAGGCAGAATTGCTAAGGACTCAAAAGCGTGGTATACACACAAGTAAAAAAGAAAGAACGGTCAGGGTTGAGAGTGAAGGATTAACAGGGATGCTTACGATCGTTTATAATCAACATCTCTGATTCAGAGCGCACCGTGGAGGAGGCACATACCGTGCAGTTAGAAGGAAAAAAAATAGCAGTCTTTGTGGAGAACTATTATGAAGACATGGAATTATGGTATCCGGTAATCCGGTTCAGGGAAGAAGGCGCCCTTGTAGAGATCATCGGTCCGAAGGTGGATACCTTCAGGGGCAAGAACGGGGTGCCTGCAAAGGCTGACAGGGCAATTTCAGATGTGAGGACCGCTGAGTTTCATGGATTGATCATTCCCGGAGGATATTCCCCTGACCATATGCGGCGGAATACTGATATGGTGCAGTTTGTGAAGGACATGAATAATGAAGGCAAGGTCATAGCTGCAATTTGTCACGCCGGGTGGATGCTGATCTCTGCCGGTTTGTTAAGAGGGAAAAAGGTCACCAGTTTTTATTCCATTAAGGACGATATGACAAATGCCGGAGCAGAGTGGATAGACCAGGAGGTCGTGCAGGACGGCAACATTATAACCTCCCGCACCCCCCGTGATCTCCCGGCATTCTGCCGGACCATTATCAGGGCCCTGAGCTGAGTAAAGTCCGGATTCCCGCCTGCGCGGCAATGAAAGACACCGTGCGGGGCGCTG
>Ga0209536_100005025_pt1 | contig 20731 bp, 21 predicted proteins | sample DeeMarSeWOR28_12_FD_187461 | JGI IMG/M metagenome (GOLD analysis project Ga0209536, IMG submission 187461) | Marine sediment microbial communities from White Oak River estuary, North Carolina - WOR-2-8_12 (SPAdes) (version 2) | ecosystem: Environmental > Aquatic > Marine > Intertidal zone >... | reverse complement strand
GGTTTGAGCATCCGGAACAAGCCAACGAAATCTGGAAAGAGCACATCCTCATCGATTCATTGGAGACCGTGCTGCATTATGTAGGTGCGGCTGATTTTGATCTCGATGGCTGGACGGATATCAGTTATGCCGAAATGATCCAGGGTATTTATCCCCATGAGGTCGTGATCCTTTGGAATGAAGCGGGTGAGAATTGGCATAAATATGTAATCAGTAATCAGGGTTCACATTCGATGCGAATCACGGATGTGGATGGGGATGACGATCCGGATCTCTTCGGTGCCAACTGGCAGCAGGATACGGTTAAGATGTGGATCAATCAAAAAAATACAAGATAGTTTTAATATATGATTAACCTGTTGAGGGAATAAAAAAGATTTTTACTATATATTACTGATAATCAATTTTTATTATAAATTTTAAATTGAACTAAGAAAAAATTCTCCTCCTGCATTTGCCGCAGGCAGGCTCGGGAGGCTTGTCCCGGAACACTGGATCGGGTCCAGTACAGGCAGATCCGGGATCCAGAAGTGGGTATAAATAATTGGGTACGAACGGTTTAAATTTTAAAAGAATTTTATATAACCAACGTTGTATTCTAATTCACACAACGGGTTATGATTAATCATATTGTACTTGCCGTGGATTACCCTGTTACGTAGTAATTTATTATAATTATGTTTAAAATTGTTGACATTGTATTTTAAAAACGATTCAGGGATGTTCTGAATTAATCCCAAATCAACCTATAACTTTTAAAAAGATGAAAAATCGCATATTTCCTATTATTTTTTTAATGCTGGTGAGTCTTCCGGCATTGGCGCAGCCGGGATATACTCCTTCGGAAGAAAATTTGAAAAACCGGGAATGGTTCCAGAAAGCAAAATTCGGGATGTTCATACATTGGGGGGTTTACAGTGTGATGGCCGGCGGGGGTGATTATGGTATTGCCGAATGGATTATGAACCAAAAGGAAATACCCATTGAAGCCTATGAGAATCTGGCCAACTTTTTTAATCCGGAAAAGTTCGATCCGGCGAAGTGGGTTTCGGTGGCGAAAGAGGCAGGTATGAATTACATCACGATTACCAGCAAGCATCATGATGGCTTTGCAATGTATGATTCAAATGTAAGCAACTGGGATATCGTTGAAAGGACACCATATGGGAAGGATATTTTGAAAATGTTGAAGGACGAATGTGATAAACAAGGGATTAAACTTTTTTTCTATCATTCGCAACTCGACTGGCATCATCCAGATTATTTTCCAAGAGGAAGGACAGGGCAGGGGTATACCGGCAGGCCGGAAAGCGGAAACTGGGATACCTACATTGATTATATGAACACCCAACTTACCGAGTTATTAACCAATTACGGTGAAATTGGGGGGATCTGGTTCGATGGCATGTGGGATCAATGGGATGCCGACTGGCAGCTTGATGAAACGTATGCGCTGATCCATGAATTGCAACCTGGCGCCCTTATCGGCAGCAATCACCACAAGATGCCCTTTCCGGGTGAAGACTTTCAGATGTTTGAAAGGGATCTGCCGGGTCAGAATACAATGGGATTCAATCAGGGGGGGATTTCCGAATTACCCCTTGAGATGTGTGAGACGATGAATGGATCCTGGGGATATAACATCAAGGATCGCAGGTTCAAATCGTCGAAGCAATTGATTCAGACGATGATTAAAGCAGCAGGTTATGGAGCCAATTTTTTATTGAATAACGGTCCGATGCCTAACGGGAAATTACAGCCTGAGAACATCGATACGCTCAAGGTAATTGGCAATTGGCTTAAGAAATATGGCGAATCCTATTATGGCACCAGTAAAGGTCCTGTGCCTCCCCGGTCCTGGGGTGCCACCACACAGAAAGGGAATACGGTGTATGTGCATGTGATGGACCTGTCTGACGAATTTCTCCTTTTGCCTGGATTCAGGGATAAAATTAATTCGGTCACTTTGTTCGATGACCAGTCGAGGTTAAAATATGATCAGAATACGATGGGAACAATCATAACGGTACCCTTTGAGAAACGGAATGATATTGATACGATCGTTGTCATAGCTCTTAAAGAATAAACAGATACCGGTGCGGAAGGTAAAGCGTATCGTAGTTAAAATCGGGTCGAATGTATTGACCAATGTCCGGGGATTCCTGGATACCGGGCGGATAGATGAACTGGTCAGGCAAATCTCTGAGATCCGGGGATCCGGAATTGAGGTCGTGATCATTTCATCGGGTGCCGTAGCTTCGGGAAGAAGTATATTTCAACCCAGGAATAAGCTGGATACGGTTGGCCAACGACAGATGTGGTCATCACTCGGACAACTCAAACTCATTCAATCCTATTCCGGTTCATTCGAAAAATACGGGATTTTATGTTCCCAGATCCTGGTCACGCGGGATGATTTCAGGAGCAGGGAGCACTACCTGAATATGAAAAACTGCCTTTCCATTCTGCTTACGAATGGTATTATCCCGATCGTGAATGAGAATGATGTGGTTTCTGTAACTGAATTGATGTTTACAGATAATGATGAACTGGCAGCACTTGTGGCTACGATGTTGAATGCGGACAGTCTTTATGTCCTTACCACGGTGGATGGGATTTACCAGACCCTGGATCAGGGTGGGCAACAATTGATCACGAAGGTCATGCCTGGTGAAAAGGAATATGAAAAACATGTCTTTACCGGTAAATCCGCATTTGGGAAAGGAGGTATGCTGACAAAAGCGCATATGGCATCAAAAGTGGCGGATGCAGGCATTGAAGTCCTGATCGCTAACGGACTAAAAGAAAACATTTTGCTTGACCTGGAGGCACGGAAGGGACTTTATACAGAATTTATTCCTTCAACTGGTAAATCGAGCATTAAAAAATGGCTTTCCCATTCCAAAGGATTTGAAAAAGGATCGGTTAGGATAAATGAGGGAGCCTTACAGGCATTGCGCTCCCGGAAGGCTACCAGCCTCTTACCTGTGGGGGTGGTTCAGGTGGATGGAAGTTTTAAAAAAGGAGATATCATTACTATTTTTGATATGGAAAATAATCAGGTGGGACTTGGGATGTCCCAGTATGATGATATTCAAACCCGTGAGAAATTGGGAAAACAGAATCAACGTCCACTAATCCATTATGATTATCTATTTATTCTGGAATGAAAAACATAAAATTATTCGAAAAGGCCAGGGAGGCTTGTCGTGAAATAATACGGATAGGTGATGCACAGGTAAATCAGGTATTATTGGATTTGGCTGCGGAGGCTGAAAATTCAATAGGATTTCTTTTGGCAGAAAATAAAAAGGACCTGGAAAGGATGGATCCTTCCGATCCAAAATACGACCGGCTTAAGCTTACCAGGGAACGCATTGGGGAAATAGCAGCCGACCTTCGAAATGTAGTCCACCTTCAAACTCCAATTGGTGAGGTGCTGGAGGAAAGGACTTTAAAGAACGGTCTTCATCTCAAAAAGATCCGTGTGGCATTGGGAGTGATCGGGATTATCTATGAAGCACGACCCAACGTAACCTTCGATGTATTTTCCTTATGTTTCAAATCCGGAAATGTATGCATTCTGAAAGGAGGCAGGGATGCTGAATATTCCAATAAGGCCATCCTATCTTTGATTCAGAAGATATTGGGAAAAAATCACCTTCCCGGTTATTTTGTACAACTGTTGCCGGCGACCCATGAGGCAACAAGCGATTTGCTGGAAGCCATTGGTTATGTGGATATGATCATACCCAGAGGAAGTCAGAAACTGATCGATTTTGTCAGGCAGCAAGCCCGGGTTCCGGTAATAGAGACTGGCGCAGGAATCGTTCATACTTATTTTGATAAAAGCGGGGATCTTCAGAAAGGAATATCAATCATCAGGAATGCAAAACTCAGGAGGGTCAGTGTCTGCAATGCCTTGGATTGTTTACTGATACATGAAAAAAGGCTTTCGGACCTGCCAGAACTTGTCAAGGGACTGGGAAATGAGGAAGTGGAAATATATGCCGATGAAAAATCATGGAAGGTACTTGACGGTCGATATCCTGAAGGGCGGTTGTTTCATGCGAATGAAAATCATTTCGGGATGGAATTCCTTTCGAAAAAAATGTCTATTAAATCGGTTAATTCCCTTACGGAAGCCCTGGATCATATAGCCAAATACAGTTCGAGACACAGTGAAGCCATCATTGCCGGAGAAAAAAAAGTCATCGACCGGTTTTACCGGGAGGTTGATGCGGCAGTCGTCTATTCCAACACCTCAACTGCTTTTACCGATGGAGCTCAATTCGAAATGGGAGCGGAAATAGGCATCAGTACTCAAAAACTTCATGCTCGGGGTCCGATGGCCCTGAAGGAACTTACGAGTTATAAATGGATCGTGCGAGGAGACGGCCATATTAGAAATCCTTAAAGGGAACCTATCGTGTTTTGTGTTAAATGTAATTTTTTTAATTTTAAATAAATTATCACCATTTGTTAACTAAGAAGGTCATAGACAGATTGATTGGGTTTTACTTTCACATACCCATCGAGGCCATAATCTGGATTACCGGCTTGATTCTGTTGGCGTTGTATCATCCCCAGGAAGATCAGCATATTTCCATCTGTTACTTGAATAACCTGGGATTTAAATATTGCCCTGGATGTGGATTGGGAAGATCCGTGTCTTTTTTGTTACATGGCCAGATTTCCAACTCACTGGAGTCCCATCCACTGGGATTTATTGCGATTGGGATCCTGTCTTTTCGAATTTTTCAGCTAATTAGGAATTATATCAGAAACTCTATTTTAAATAAACCATATTATGGCTAATGTTTTGAAATTATTGCCTGAATTACAGGGTCAGGAGATGTCTTATGTTCAGGAGTTGATCAAAGACATGGGTGAGGACGAAGCGCAGTTATTTGCCAATATCTACCGGGCAAGGAGACGGGATCCCCAATTGATACTAATTACCACCATCCTGGGATTTTTCGTAATCGCCGGAATCCAACGATTTCTTGTCAACCAGATTGGCATGGGATTGTTGTATTTATTCACTGCAGGCCTCTGTTTTATCGGAACCATTGTCGATCTGGTCAATTATCAGAAATTGACCTTTGACTACAACAGGCAGATTGCCGATGAAGTTTCACTGATGGCCAGAAACAATTAATCGGAATTGATCCAGTTGGAATATATACCCCCTTTTTATCAGAAGTATCTTTCCTGGATCGATGAGGAGGATGTTCTGGCCCTGTTGAGGAAAGACCATCAGGTATCCGGTGAATACCTCGAGAGAATTCCTCGATCCAGGCAGGATTTTTTTTACCGGCCAGGTAAATGGACCATCAAACAGATCCTGCTTCACCTGGTGGATGTAGAAAGAGTTTTCGTATACCGTGCGCTCCGGTTTTCCCGTAATGATCCGGCAGATCTGCCTGGATTTGATCAGGATGATTATATCGACAGGGCAAAACTGGACCATGTATCCTATGATTCCCTTTACGAAGCATGGGATACCATCAGGAGGTCGAGCATTTTATTTTATGAGATGTTACCTCCGGAAGCTATGAAAAGGACCGGAAGGGCAATGGGAATGGAATTCACACCTGAATCGATAGGATATATTTTAGTCGGACACACCCGACATCATATATCGATTATCAAGGAAAGATATTTATGATAGAAAGATTTAACTGGCTTGATATTGCAAAACGTCTGGATGCCATTGCCCAGACAGGCCTTACCTACACTCAGGGAGAATATGATAAGGAGCGATATGAAGAGATCAGGAAAATCAGCCACATTATTTTCCATCATTATACGGAGGCACCTATTGATAAAATTTATGACCTTTTTGCACAGGAGGAAGGCTATCCAACTCCCAAAGTGGATGTGAGGGGGGTTGTATTCAGGGGTGAAAAAATATTACTTGTACAGGAAAAGCTTGATAATCAATGGGCCCTGCCCGGTGGCTGGGCCGATATTGGATTGACTCCCAATGAAGTGGTAGTTAAGGAGGTTGAAGAAGAATCCGGCTTGAAAGTAAGTCCTGAACGACTTTTAGCCGTATTGGATAAAAAAATGCATAACCACCCACCCAGTCCATTGCATGTATATAAGATGTTTATATTATGTAAGGAAGCCGGAGGGAAATTATCGGCCGGGATGGAAACCCTGAAAGCGGACTTTTTTAATCTCGATCACCTGCCTGCTTTATCCACCGAAAGGAATACTGCCGAACAACTGGTCATGGTTTATGATCTGTATAAACATCCGGACCGGCTGACCGTAATCGATTAGGTTTCATGAAAAGCAGAATTCCTTCCTTTGAAAATCTTATCCTTTTTCAAGATGACGATTATTTAGTAGTTAATAAACCGCCCTTTCTTTCCTCTCTGGAAGACCGTCAGGATACAACCAATTTGCTTCAAATGGCCCGATCCTTCCTCCCGGGCGCACAGTTGTGTCATAGATTAGACAAGGATACATCCGGGGCTTTGATCATTGCCAAACATCCTGAAGCGTATCGTTCCATGGCCATTCATTTTGAGAAACGCCGGACCGTTAAGCAGTATCATACGATTGTCGAAGGGATTCATGATCTTCGGGAAATGAAGATTTCTGCGCCCATCCTCAATGTAAAAGGTTCTAAAGCCAGGATCGATTATAAAAACGGTAAACCATCTCTTACCATCTTCGATTCGCTCAAGGCCTATCGAAAGCATACGCTTGTCCGATGTCAGCCGGTGACTGGCAGGATGCATCAGATCCGGATCCATTTATTATCCATAGATGCACCTATTGTAGGTGACTTGAACTATGGAGGATCTCCCTTTTTTCTTTCCACTATCAAGCGAAATTATCAGCTTGGAAAATTCGAGGTGGAAAGACCACTGATCAATCGTCTGGCCCTTCACGCGAGGACCCTTATTTTTCCCCTGATGAACCTGTCAATAATGAACGTGGAAGCCCCCTATCCGAAAGATTTTGAGATTTTATTAAAGCAACTCGAGAAAAATACCTGATTGTTTGTAAATAATCGAATAAGTATTGTATTTCTATTGAATAACGTCTATTTTTGTGCCTCTTTTGGGGTAACCCTTTTCATTAAAATTACTGGAAAATTGAATACATTAAGTTATAAAACCATTTCGGCAAAGAAAGAAAAAATTCAAAAAGACTGGTATGTGGTGGATGCTGAATCGAAGATTCTGGGGCGCATTGCCAGTGAAGTGGCAAGAATCATCCGGGGGAAACATAAACCTTTGTTTACGCCTCATGTGGATTGTGGGGATCATGTGGTTGTCATAAATGCTTCCAAAATCCGTTTGACAGGGGATAAATGGAACAGCAAACAATACATTTCCCATTCCGGATATCCCGGCGGACAGAAAAGCCTTTCTCCGAAACAGATGATGCAGAAGAATCCGGCAAGGATGTTTGAAAAGGCTGTCCAGGGCATGCTTCCCAAAAATCGGCTGGGTCGTCAGATTTTCAAGAACCTCCACGTGTTTGCAGGTGCCGAACATGGTCTCGATGTTCCTAATCCTAAAGAATTAAAGTTATAAATAAATCGTAGCAATGGATATAATCAACGCAGTAGGTAGAAGAAAAACGAGTGTGGCCAGGATTCATCTGGTACCCGGTAAGGATGATTTCATTATCAATGGAATACCTCTCAAAGAGTATTTTAAATCGGATATTCTGGAAACGATAGCCAAACAACCCATTGGTGCAATCGAATTCGACGGAGGCTATGAAATAAAATGCAATGTTCGGGGAGGTGGATTCAAGGGACAAGCTGAAGCCATCCGGCTGGCACTATCCAGGGCGTTGATTGACATTAATGGAGAGTATAAACCCGCGCTTAAAAAGGAAGGTTTTCTCACCAGAGATCCCCGTATGGTTGAAAGAAAGAAATACGGGAAAAGAAAGGCCAGAAGAAGATTCCAATTCAGTAAACGATAAACAATTTATATAATTAATAAATTTTAATGGCAAACATAACGTATAACGATCTTCTTGATGCTGGTGTCCATTTCGGGCATTTAACGAGGAAGTGGGATCCGAGAATGGCTCCTTATATTTTTATGGAACGGAACGGAATTCACATCATTGATCTGAATAAAACCCTGGCCTGCCTCGAAGAAGCATCAAACGCAATCAGAAATGTAGTCAGAAGTGGCCGGAAGGTGATGTTCGTAGCGACTAAAAAACAGGCAAAAGGCATGGTCGAGAGCGAGGCAATACGATTGAAGATGCCCTATGTGACCGAAAGATGGCTGGGTGGAATGCTCACAAATTTCACCACGATCCGTAAGTCCCTGAAAAAACTCTCCTCCATCGAAAAATTAATGAAAGATGAATCGTATCAGAACCTGGCTAAAAGAGAGAGACTGATGATTGCCAGGGAAAAAGATAAACTGGAAAAAGTGCTGGGCGGAATCTCAGAATTGACAAGATTACCGGCTGCCGTTTTTATTGTGGATGTAAAGAAAGAGCACATCGCTGTAAAAGAGGCACAAAAACTTAACATTCCAATTTACGCAATTGTCGATACGAACTCCGATCCCAATGTGGCAGACTTTCCGATTCCGGGGAATGATGATGCCTTTAAATCCATCGATATCATAGTCAGGCAGATATCCAAGGCTGTAGAAGAAGGTTTAATGGAAAGGAAAAAGGATAAGGAAGATCAGAAGTTGAAAGAGGAAGAGGATACCAAACGGCAAATGGATGAATCCGGAGAGATGGAAACGGAAGATGTAGTTGAAGAAAAGGTCAAAGCCGATTCATCAGAAGAATAATAAATCTTGGCCCTTATATATAAATTAAAATTGAACATTGATCACGATTCGGTGTTCATTTTTTTTTAGAATATTTTAATTAGTAAAATTTAGAAAAATGGCAATATCAGCACAAGACGTAAATAAGCTTAGAAAGATGACCGGGGCAGGTATGATGGATTGTAAAAAGGCCCTTACCGAAGCAGATGGTGATTTTGAAAGAGCAATTGAAATTTTGAGAAAAAAAGGTCAGAAAATTTCTGCCTCCAGGGCTGAGAAAGAAGTATCCGAAGGATCCGTATTTATCCTCAGCAATGAAAACGACACCCGGAGTGTATTGATCGCTTTGAACTGCGAGACTGATTTTGTTGCTAAAAATGAAGAATTTCAAAACCTGGGAGCTGCCATTGTTCAGGCTGCGGCCAGCAATAATCCTTCCGGCATTGATGAACTTCTGAAATTGAAGGTGGATCAATTGACCGTTAATGATAAAATAATCGAACTGATGGGTAAAATCGGTGAAAAGATCGAAATTTCAGCTTATGAAGTTATGGAAGGCGAAAAGGTAGTAACCTATAAGCATGCTAACAGTAAACTGGGGGTTCTTGTGGCGCTGAAAGGAGTTAATGGATCGGACGTGGTGGATGCCGGTAAGGATGTAGCTATGCAGATTGCCGCAATGAATCCAGTGGCGGTCGATAAAGATAACGTTCCCCGGGAAGTGGTGGAAAAAGAGATCGAGATCGGTAAAGAGCAGGCGCGGGCCGAAGGAAAACCGGAAGCCATGCTTGAGAAAATCGCAGTTGGAAAACTTAATAAATTCTACAAGGAATACACCCTGCTTAATCAGCAATTTGTTAAGGATAATTCACTGACGGTCGGTAAATACCTGGAAAATGTTAAAAACGGGTTAACTGTCGCCAGCTTCAAACGGATCGCCATAGGTTAATTCAAAGCTTATGATCGATTGAAATGAGAACGATCGGGGATCTGCAAGAAGTTGGATAAGATTCCTGTTTTTCCAGATGGCCAACACATGTGGCCGATAGGAATGACGATACCAGTGCATGCTGGTTGATGAAAATATTCCCAATCCGATCCAGTCACCCGGGGAATCCAACATGATGGCCACAAAATCCATGATGCTGGCCATCGGCCCTGGCAACGGTTTTTTGGCTTTCCTGAAACTGATGAATTTTTAATCCTGCATTTTTCGGCTTATTACCGTAAATTCTTAACTAAATAAAAACCGGTCATAATATTTTCCTTCAAATCATCTGACTTGGATAAGGTGTTCCGGATCCATTCAGGCAGAAGGTTTTTAACCTGGTTGGATGAATCGTAAGTCAATAATCATTGTTGGTATTATAGGCAATAATTAATATCCAGAATGAGAAGCCTGTTCAAGTGGCTTACTTCTATAAGTATTTTACTGATACTGACTGTCCTCCTTTCCTATCCCCGGTAAGACGTGCTCTCGGATCTGAACGAGCCCAATCCGGAATAATATCCTCTTGATTAAAATAGACAATACGCTCCTTGAAAGGCATAACATGTACTTCTTCAAGGTGGAATTAAGATAAATGCGTGCATAATTAATTCAAATAATATTTCCCCCAGGTCTTAATCAGCCTTCTTGGTTTCACGAATATTCCCGGTCATGCTGATATGATACGTATTCACGGTTCAGGTGCGGTTTTTTACGATCCGGCATAAAAATACAACGGCTCCACAGGACTGTTTTTTTAATTACCTTTAAAAAAGTGAATTTTAGTCTATCCTTAATCAAATTTTTTAATAATATGAACCTAAATTCATACCGTTTCGGCCCGTTCGCCTGGCGCGTGATCGCTGCACAGATGATCACTTACTTTATCGCAGGCATACTGGCTTTTCACTTATTTAATTATGAAGAGAGTTTCCAGACAGGAAACCTGGCCGTGTTGATGAAACCGATAAGTTCCCCATGGGTAATGGCAGGGCCCTTGCTGCAGGTATTCCGGGGAATGCTTTTTGCACTGGTCCTGTGGCCATTCAAATTGGTGTTCCTGGAGAGGAAATGGGGATGGTTGAAACTGTGGTTCCTGTTTGTCGGGCTGGCCATACTGGGGACGACAGGTCCTGCGCCGGGATCATTCGAAGGGATCATCTATACCAACTTTCCTCCGCTCGACCAGATCCTCGGTCTGCACGAAACCCTTTTTCAAACCCTGATTTTCTCAATGATGGTTTTTTACTGGTATAGGTATCCCAGGAAAATCTGGGACATACTGTCCATCGTATGGGTATCTCTATTATCATTAATGATCATAGCCGGATTGATTGTCACCTATACCTGATCGCAACTTGAGCCAACATAATAGGCTATCAGGAATAACAACCCAGGTAAAATTATAACCATTATAGCTGGAAGGAATGAAGACATCACGGGGAATCCACCCAATAATTCCTTCAGGCAGGCCCGGTCGACAGACCTCTGATAAAATCCTTAAAGGCTCGTTTGATCTGTAAAATAAATTTTCCTATTTTACGGGATTTAAAAGAATGAATACATACTTTATGAAGCTGGGATATCCTTTTTCTGGCGCGGTTGCAGGTAGTGTTTCTTCCGTCTCTTTTGCATTCGTTCATGATGTGTTTATCAGTGACATCTGGTTTTCTTTGGTTTTTATGATGATTGCAGGAGCCTTGTGTGGCATATGTATGGGTTGGAGTTATGGACTTTTGTATAACACCCATACAGCAGGGAATTGGATACAGTATAACACAATGTATGTGATCCTGTTTATTTTTCTCGGAATTATTTCAGTAATAGTATTTGATCCTAAAACTACGATTGCCGCCCTTATTGCAGCAAATCAGCCCCCCAGGGAATTAATCCGGGAAGCGATGCCAATGACCGTTGTTTATACTCTCATCGCATCCATTCTATTGACTCAATTCTTCGGGAGAAGTTGGCGTCGTTTCGGAGCAATTTTACTGACCACCTCAATCCTGGTTCTTTTATTGGGTCTGAATATTTCCGTAATCGGTCTTGTATCCGTTCCATTGGGTTCTTTTTATCTTATTCTCGAATTATTCGGACTCATACTGGCGATCAACATTGTTTTTGCAATGGTTTTTTATGTGATGGAACGAAAAACGTTTGATTCAGTCAAACTGCCGTTGAATAATTGATGCGGTTTTCATCTCCCGGATCATGATCCCATATACAACCAGATATTCCATCCCGATCAGCCAGTAGTTCGGTTCATAGCCTGTTTCCGTATATCCCTGATAAGTGAAAAAAATGAATAAGGTCCATATTACCGGGAATCGATATCTCGTGAAAATACTCAGCACCAGCAAGGTGGTAATATACCATGGATGCAGGGTGGTGGTCATGGCAAAATAAATCATCAGTAACCACATCCAGATTTCAATGATGCTTTTATTCTTTACGTAGGAAGAAGAAGAAAAGAAAATGATCAGCAAAAAGCTGATAAATCCAAGCAGGGGCCCCGCCAGATAGATGATGTTATAGCCGGTGATCCAGTAACCTATCTGCCTGACAATAAAATAGATACTGGCATTAAATTCCAGTTTGTAAAAGTACAGGGCAAGACTGCTGAGGAATCCTTCGGCCGGATCGATCCTGAGGAAAGGTAAAAAACCCATGAAAATCACACCTCCTGAAGCCAGGACAAATAAAAATCCGGATTTTTTTCCCAGCCGGATCCAAAGAAAGGGTAAATACATAAGAGGAATCAATTTGGCCAGGATACTCATTCCGAATGCAAATCCTGCTGTAAGGAACCTGGATTTATGTAAATACCAAAGGGATAGCAGAAGAAAAAAAATCATAAATACTTCAAAATGAAGATTTCCGGTCAATTCAAGAATGACAAGGGGATTCAATACATAAAGGAGGCCCCGTTTCTGGGGGATGTCATACAGGGTCAGTAATTTTTTTATCAGGAAGATGTTAGCGATCTCAAAAGCGATAATCAATAACCGCATGACCAGAATACTGCCGAAAAGGGAATCAGGTGAGAGGATCACGGATAAGGCAAAAATGAACTGGTTGAATGGGGGATAGCTCGAATGGGTATTCTTACTGAAAAGTTCATATAAGGATGAGGTCAACCCCATTTCTTCAAATTCCGGATTGGAAAGAAAATAAGCAGGGGGATGGGTAAAAGGATTTATTCCATGGGCCGTTAAACGACCATCCCATATGAAACGGTAAACATCATCGGAAAGGTTGGGCACCAGCAAAAGAAGGGATAGCCTGAAGAGGATGCCCATAAGATATACCTGCCTTACCCGAACTTCTGAACTTACGGACTTATACTGGAAAAGATAGGCGGCAAAAAGAAGGATATAGTAAAGGAAAAGCGGAATCGTATCGTGGCGGGGTGTGATATAACTGATCATGAGGTAACCAGTCAGGGATAAGAGGATGGTAATCCAGAAGATATGATTACCAAATCTGCTATCGGTTTTTTGAAACATTTGGCTTCAATGAATAGTAAAAAACACCGGCAAATCCAGCGGCCAGCATAAAATGAAAAATGAGCAATCCGAAATCTCCCAGATAAATTCCCATCCCGACGCCTGAAAGAAAATACAGAAAGAGAAAGAATTCTACGATGTGCTGCCAGGATATTTTAGATTTTATGTAGATCGTATCATTCAACGGATCATTTTGTTTATAAATATTAAATTTAGGGGTTCGTATGAAAGGTGTCTTGACGCCGAACAATCCTTCAAGTACGGCGATCGAATTTTGAAATGACAAGCCCATGTTCAAGGTAAGGAAAAGCGGAAAATTCAATAGATAATACTTCAGGGAATGGCTTGGATGATTGTATTTGGCGGCCACCCAGTAGAACACCGATATCCCAAGGAATCCGACCAGAAAAATGGAACCCAGATTAAAAAATAATCGATATTCCGGCCTCATATCTTTGATCAACAACATCGGGATACTTGTAATCGCAGCCAGCAATAATAGGGGAAATACCGTGCTGTTCAGGAGATGAAAGATCGCATGAATTTTATTTGTCCATCTGAGCTGAGATTTTAGAACATCTCCCAGGGTTTTCCGGGCGGTTTCCGCACCTCCTTTGGTCCAACGGAACTGTTGCGACCGGATTGCCTGTATGACAACCGGCAATTCGGCCGGGGCAACCACACTTTCGAGGTAGATGAATTTCCAACCTTTTAATTGCGCACGGTAACTGAGATCGAGATCTTCTGACAGCATATCGGTATCCCAGTTGCCGCTTTCGAGTATGCATTTTTTTCTCCAGATACCGGCCGTGCCATTAAAATTGATAAAACTGCCTGCTGAACTCCTGCCCACCTGTTCTACCGTGAAATGTGCATTCAAACCGAATGCCTGAAGTTTGGTGAGCAGCGAATAGTTTTCATTGATATGCCCCCACCGGGTCTGGACTAAACCAATTTGCGAATCCTTAAAGTAGGGAATTGTTTTTTTGAAAAAATCCCTTTTCGGGATAAAATCGGCATCAAAGATCGCTACAAATTCGCCCTCAGCTTTTTTAAGGCCTTCCAGCATTGCACCTGCCTTGTACCCATCCCGGTTATCCCGGTGGAACCAGGTTATATTAATATCTTTTCGTCCGGGATTCCGCATAAAATCCTGTATGATGCTGGTTGTTTCATCAGTGGAATCATCCAGTACCTGAATTTCAAATTTATCTGCCGGATAATCCAGAGAAACAACAGCTTCAAGAAGCCGACGCACTACATATTTTTCATTGTAAATGGGTAATTGAACCGTTATCAAGGGGTAAGCAGCTGGATCCGGTTCAGGAAGGGGCTTATCAGGTATTCCCTTTTTCCTTTTAATATATCGAAGAGAAAGGTCGAACTGAACCAGACTGAAGATCATGATCAGGCTCATGGATAAAAAATAAAGGATAAGGATAAAAAGGTTCATCACCAATATTTAAAGATAGTCCAGATTATCTTTTTACCTGCCAGTAAGGATCCTTTGAGCGTACCGGAAACCTTTGAGGTACCGATTCTTTTTCTGTAATTGACGGGAACTTCTGTATAATTCAACCTGTTCTTTACGGCTTTTATCTGCATTTCGATCGTCCACCCGTAATTCCTGTCTTCCATATGTAACGCTTTCAGACTTTGCCATCGGATGGCCCGGAAAGGACCGAGATCGGTAAACCGGGCATGATAGATCCATCGCATCAGCCGGGTGGATAGCCAGTTCCCGAAGATCTGTTGGGGAGTCATGGAGCTTTTCTCCCGGTGCCCAAGGGTCCTGGATCCAATGACCAGATCGGCCTGTCCGTCCAGGATCGGTTCAATCAGTTTCTCCATTTCATCCGGATAATCTGCATGGTCTCCATCCAGGAAAACGATGATCCCTGTGGTATCATCGGCGGTATCTCTTATATAAGACATTCCCTTTAAACATGCATTTCCATATCCATTGGCCGGTTCGAAAAGAACCGTTGCTCCCGCTTTTTTTGCCGCATCGGCTGTCGCATCTTCCGATCCGTTATCGACAACAATGATTTCCGTTACCTTGTTGGAAGGAATCTCATCGATTACCCTGGTAATGGATCTCTCTTCGTTAAATGCGGGGATAATCACCCTGACCTCATTCTTCATAACTATTATAAAACGGGTGTGGTCTATCCTGAATCTTCAATACATCAAAGATAGACAATTAAATTGAAGGGTCTGGAGCATAATGCTCATTCCCCACAAGCGCCGGCCCTTTAAAACGTCCTGATTCCTTTTTATTTTCCAGTTTCAATACCCCTCGCGGACACACGGCCGCACATATGCCGCAACCCACACAGGAAGCCCGTATAATATTCTGCCCACGTTGGGCATACCATCTAACATCGATGCCCATTTCACAATACGTCGAACAATTCCCGCAGCTGATGCATTGCCCGCCATTGGTGGTGATCCTGAATCTGGATTTGAAACGCTGCACAATTCCCAGATAGGCCGCGAGCGGACATCCAAACCGGCACCATACCCGGCTTCCCATCAATGGATAAAAACCAACCCCGATTACGCCTGCAAAAACACTGCCGATAAGAAATCCATAAGAAGCCTTGATCTGTTCCGCGCCTATTCCCAGAAACGATCCGCTCCCCGCAAAGTACGTATAAAGGACACCCACCGTATTTACCACCGCAAATACCAGCACCCCGTGAATCATCCAGCGTTCTATTTTCCATGCCTTGAGAGACTTATCGGAAAGATGTCGGAACGGATCCCCCATGGTTTCAGCAAGGCCTCCACATCCGCATACCCAGGAACAGTACCACCTCTTCCCGAAAAAGAAGGTCAGCATCGGGACTCCAATAAAAATCAGTACGACGCCCCAGATTAAGATAAACCATCCGAATGTCCCACTGGTCATTAACTGATCCAGGTTATATCCATAGAAAAAATCATAATCGAGCGGCCAGATATTTTTAAAATCATATCCCGGTTTATTTAGAGAATATAAAATTTCCGGAATAAGAAATGCGAATCCAAGTTGAAAAAACATGACCGATCCGGTCCGGATCAACTGTATGTAATTCCCCTTATATTTTAGGAACATTCGAATGCCCATTACCAGGATTGCCAGGGTATACAGAAAACCGTAAAAGAACCAGTGACTCGCCTCTCCGCCATTTAATAGCCGGCTGACAGGATCCACAAGCAAAACCCAATTGGTGATATACTCGGGATAAAAATAAATGAGTACATAAAATCCTGTCAGAAGAATGCCCAGCACGATGCCCATCCATCCAAGCGACTTTAACGAACTGAAAAAATTCGAATCATTTTTAATTCCCGGTATCCTCCAGGCATAGGCCGCAAACGCATATATTATCCCACCGATACACATCAATCCTATGGTAAGCAGCAGCCACAATCCTCGATGATCAGCCAGGAATCCACCGGTAGCACGTTTGGTAAACCTGAATTTCAATTGTTTTGCCTCGTAATTACCAAATCCTGCCTGGTAAATGATATTATTATAAATATTGTTCTGTACTTTTTTAAGCTGTTGGTAAAGATCTTCCCTGGAATCATATTCATTGCCTTCCATCCAGGATGTAAGATCCTTCAGATTTTTTATTTTATGCTCCGTGATTTTATCTTTAGTCGAATAAGCCTTGTCGATAAGCGAGGTATTGAAAGTGTAATCCTCCCCCTGCCTGGCCTCCTTCAGGATGACCTCGATGGTCTGATCGGTGATCCCGTACTGTTCCCTGGTGACCTGATTTGTTCGATCGAATATTTTATCCAGGTCATGGATAAATGTAAAATTCCAGTTATACTTTCTGCCGAGCATGGATTCGGATTCGGAATGAAAAATTTCAAATTTATTTGCGTCTCCTTCCTGATTGATAATTTCGCTGGTAAGAACGTATTCACCCCCTGGCAGGAGGAAAAAGGAAATCAGCAAAGACAGGATAAAGAGAAAAATACCAGTGATTTTTAAAATGTTTCTTTGAATCATGGCGATCGTGGATTTCAGTTTTATGGAGTGAAAAACACTGAATTTGATTTTTTAATGTGGATCGGCGATTCCGGATTCTTCCGGTTATACAGTTCAATTAATTCGGGTATCGGACTGACCGTAAATTCCGCATCGAAATAAGCCTTCCGGAGATTCCTGACCACCTCATGAATCGTTCTTTTTTCTTTGAGCCAGGCATCGCATACAGGATGCCTGAATCGCACCCCCATCAGGTTGATTCCGAGAAGGTGCTTCGAGGAAACATCGTATACAAGCCGGATCGCCCGTTTCCCAGATCCATCTTCCCAGTAGAAAAAATCCTCATTCCCTTCCGGAGTATTATTTATCTTCCCGTAAACCTGATATTCAATGTCGAAAAATTTGGCAGAATTGAACCAGGGCCCCGGTGCATAGGGGGTTCTTTTTCCTGTTATTGTCTGAGCGACGGTTTCACCATGGATCCTGCCTGTATACCATACCTGTTCGATCGGTTTTCTGCCAGGTGGCGGTTCCCGGTATTGGACGCAATCGCCGACAGCATATACATCCGGAAGGTTTGTTTCAAAATAACGGTTTACAAGTATACCCCGGTCGATTTCAATGTTACTGTTTTTAAGAAAATCAATGTTGGGATGAACACCCACCGCCAGTCCAACAAACTGACAGGATATCTCTTCACCCTGACCGGTGACTACGCCACGCACTCTGCCATTTTGATCCGGGAGTATTTTCTTAAGTTCAGTTTCCAGTCTTAAATCAACGTGATGTTCCCGGATATGCCGGTTTACCATAGCAGATTCTTCCGGTGGTAATGCCATATCCCAGAAGCTTTTTTCACGGACGAGGAACGTGACGGGTATCTTTCTGGATAGTAACATTTCTGCCATTTCAATTCCGATCAATCCGCCACCTACAACTACGGCTCGATCTATGTCTTTTGTATAGAATTCCATATTTTCAAGATCCTGATAACTGTAGAGTCCCTGGACGCCTTTGAGATCCTGGCCTGGCCAGCCAAATTTATTGGATCTGGATCCGGAGGCTATAATGAGGATATCATATTTAATCGTCTCGCCGGAAGCCAGTTTAATTGATTTCTGATCCGTATCGATGTCCGTAACCAGTTCCCTTTTCAGTTCCAGGTCGTTCTTTTCCCAGAACCAGTCTTCATAGGGTTTGGTATGCTTGAATTTCATATGGCCCATATAAATGTACATCAAAGCGGTCCGGGAGAAAAAGTGATCTGTTTCGGCCGAGATGATGGTCAGGTGATCATTCGATCGCTTCCGGATATGCCGGGCCGTGGTGATACCTGAAATGCCGTTGCCGATGATAACAATGTTTCTCATCAAGATTTGATTAATGCAGGTAAATGAAATCTTTATCTAACTTACACAGCTAAATATAAAGTTATCTTTGATGAATCAAAAATTGAAAAAGAATGTCCGGGGATAGACATTTTACTTGAGAAGATGTGCGGATGTAAAAGCCTATTTTGTTACTTCAAAAGAGGTATTGGCCTATTCTTTTGTACATAAAATAGAGCCTTCTTACTTTTGGATCATGATTCATTATCAGAAAACAAACCGTACTTTATGGTTTATAATCGCTTTACTGACAATCGTTGCTTCTGTTAATGGTTTGATATTTCCTGAAATATATCAACCTTTTGTAAAACCAGCTCAGTTGCCTGGTTTGGTCTCGCAGGACCTGATGAGCCTCATTGCCGCGTTGGCATTGTTTCTTTTCAGCTTTTTTTCACGATCAATAGATGCCAGGAAACTGGTCATTGCAGTGGGTATTCTTGGATATCTCTTTTATGCGTATGGTATCTATGTGATCGAGCAGTTCTATACTGTATGGTACTTCTTGTATATGGGTATTTTTGGCCTATCATTTTATACGATTTTTACAGGTATTCTTGCCATTGACAGCAGTTTATGGATAAATATTCGGGTATCCCGTAAAGTCCATATCATTTCCGCGATATTCTTGCTCCTAATTCCATTTATTTTCTATCCATTGTGGATTATGCAAATCGTTCCACTCATCAGGGAATCACAACGGGCGGGAGTATTTTATTCTATCTACATTCTTGATCTGTGTTTTATATTGCCGGCCATGATTGTCATCGCCATCATGTCATTAAAGAACAGGGGATGGGCCATCCTGTTTCAGCCAGCACTGCTTTTCTGGGGAGGTATGCTGCTTTTTTCCGTAGCGCTCGGCGGTTTTATTCACTGGATACAAGAGCATACCATCAATATGAAAGAAACCACCTTTTACTTTGTGCTTTCCATGGTTTTCCTGAGGCTGACTGTCATGTATTTCCGGAAGTTACAGTTCAATGATTAACTATTGACCGCTAGTATCCCCTGAAACCGCACTTTCCCATAATAATTCCCCACATCATCCCATCAAAAAGTCGCGTTTTCCTAAGCCATTTTAATCACCACGCTAAAATGAATGTGATAGTGAAGGCTGATCACCACATACCCACATCGCCTGATCTTCTTATCACTACCTATCTCAGCTCCACAGGCGATCCCATGCACGGATCTCATCCCATTCCGGTGTCGGGGCAAATAATTTTTCCCCTTCAATAAGAAATTCTTTTACAACTTCGTCGTTTAGTTCAACACCGATACCCGGTTTTTCAGGAACCGTTACGTATCCGTTTTGTACAAGGGGTTTTTCTATTCCGGTGATCAGGTCTTCAAACCGGGGATTATCAACCGCATGATGCTCCAGCCACATGAAGTTCTCTGTAGCCGCAGCCGCATGTACGGCTCCCAGGAAGGAAACCGGACCCGCCGCGTGGTGCTGCATGAATCCAATGCCATGAGCTGTTGCGTAATCCCCGATTCGTTTGGTTTCCAGAATTCCGCCGGCTGTATTCGGATCCGGATGTACGATGTCCACGGCCCTGGTTTCGATCAGGTCTTTAAATCCTCCGTCAAGCATATAGATATCTTCTCCGGTCTGAATAGGGGTGGTAGTCGATAGAGTGAGTTCTCTTAACTGATCGGTATAATGCCAGGGTATAATATCCTCAATATAGGCCAGGTTATACTTTTCAGCTGCTCGGGCAATTTTTATTGCTTCATTCACACCAAAATGTCCCCAGTGATCTGTACCCATTGGAATTTCATAACCGATTTGAGATCTCATTATATCGAGGTATTCCATCAGCTTATCGATTCCCTTGTCTGTTATTTGGACACGCGTAAACGGATGCTCTGTAAGATTATAACCGCGGTATTCATGTTCCCATGGTTTCTCATCACTCTGGGGCGAATTGATCACTGTTCCGGGAATATCCCTGAGCAGGTTGATACCGATATCCATTTTAAGTGCCGTATACCCTTGGTCAATCCTAGCCTGCATTCGTTTGGCGTATTCGACGGGATCCCTTGAGGTAGTGGTATCACAATATAACCGGACCTTATCC
>Ga0209536_100005024_pt1 | contig 20732 bp, 13 predicted proteins | sample DeeMarSeWOR28_12_FD_187461 | JGI IMG/M metagenome (GOLD analysis project Ga0209536, IMG submission 187461) | Marine sediment microbial communities from White Oak River estuary, North Carolina - WOR-2-8_12 (SPAdes) (version 2) | ecosystem: Environmental > Aquatic > Marine > Intertidal zone >... | reverse complement strand
AAGGCCATCGAGTTCTAATTTTTGATAATTTATCTAGAAAGGGTTCGGATAAGAACTTAGAATGGATTCAAAGCGAATGTGATGTTGAGTTTTTGAAAGGAGATATAAGAAAATTTATAGATTTAATTGATGTTTTTAGAAACAACGGAAAATTCGATTTAATTCTGCATCTAGCTGCTCAGGTTGCAGTAACGACATCGGTCAAAGATCCATATGAGGACTTTGAGATTAATGCATTGGGAACCTTTAATTTACTGGAGGCAACAAGGAGGTTCTGTCCTAAAGCAACATTCATATATTCATCTACAAACAAGGTATATGGAGAAATGCAGGATTTTAGTATAATACAAAGCAATGGACGCTATATGTGGAAAGATATTCCTCAAGGAGTAAACGAAAGACAGAATCTTGATTTTCACTCTCCTTATGGGTGTTCTAAAGGTACAGCAGATCAATATTGCAGAGATTATTTCAGGATCTATGGTTTAAATACAATTATTCTAAGGCAATCATGTATATATGGGTACCGGCAGTTTGGGTTAGAGGATCAGGGCTGGGTAGCTTGGTTTTGCATATCATCTGCCTTGGGAAAGCCGATTACTATATATGGTGACGGAAAACAAATAAGAGACATATTATTTATCGATGATCTAATAAGAGCATTTGAATTGGCTTTTGAAAACAGAAAAAAAGTAATCGGAAAAATTTTTAATATTGGTGGCGGACCGGAAAATACAATGTCACTGCACGAGCTAATAAAATTTTTGGAAAACCAAAAAAAAGAAAAAATAAAAGTAGTGTATAAAGAATGGAGGCCAGGTGATCAGAAAGTATATATTGGAAATATTTCTAAAGCATGGAAATTGCTTGGTTGGAAACCAATTGTGCAGCCTAATGAAGGAATAAAAAGATTATTCTGGTATTTGTACAAGGTGTAGTAATGATCCTCATTCTTTATCAGGTCCTCATGTGTTCCCGATTCATGAACCTTTCCGTTCTTGATACAAATAATCCTGTCGGCGAGGCGGACTGTATTCATCCGGTGTGCAATAAGGATAACCGTCTTTCCTCTTTCTTTGAAATCCCTGATAATGTTTAAGACATGTTGCTCTGATGAGGAATCTAATGAGGATGTTGCCTCATCCAGGATCAGGATCTCGGGATCGCGGTATAATGCCCTTGCAAGGGCTATCTTTTGCCTTTCGCCTCCGGAAAGGTTTGTCCCCTGTTCAACCAATGGGGAATGCAACCGGTCCGGCATATCCCTGATCAATGAAGCCAACCCAACCTGTTCGCACAGATTTAGTATTTTGTGTAAGTCGGGTTGGCTATCACCGGGTGCAATGTTATCAATAAAGTTTCCGGAAAACAGGTCAATTTTCTGAGGCACTATTCCAATTTTTTCTCTAAGGCAGTTTTTACTAAAATCTTGCAGATCAATGTGATCCAGGCAGATCCTTCCGGATTGCGGAGTATAATTTCGCAATAGCAGGGAAGCAAACGTACTTTTTCCACAACCCGATTCACCAACCAGGGCAATTACTTCACCCTTCCATATGGTCATAGTGAGCTTATCAAATACATCGTTCCTCGAACCGTATCTGAATGAAACTTGCTCAACCTGTATTGAACCGAATCCCTCCGGACTTAATTGAATATGATGCTCTTCACTTGTATTTTCCCTGTCAAGGTCAAGGATCTGGAACAACCTGTCGGCAGCAATCAACGCATCCTGTAAGCTGCGGTTCATATGGATCAGGCTGGATAAGGGGCCAAGCAGGTAACCAAAGAGGGTATACAGCAGCATTAATTCTCCCGGGGTAAGGTTTTGCTGAAACACACTTAATGATCCGGTCCAGAGTAATATAATGGTTCCCAGCCCGGTTACCAGGCTCGTTGCATGGCTAGCCACGATAGACTGCTTCCCGGTCCGGTAGGATGATATTAATAATTGCATGAAACTGGATTCTGTTCTGTTAAATGAAAATTGCTCCAGTCCGATATTTTTAATAGTGGATATCCCGTTAAGTGATTCAACAAGTTGGGATTCCAGGTCGGCTGATCTTTCCATAACCTTTCTCAGGTTAATTTTGTTCAGGTAGTTAAAGATGGAATAAATGGTTATGCATACCGGGATCATGAAAAAAAGGATCACACTGGCATTCCAGGATATAAACAGGATAAAAATTAGTGTCGTAAGTAAAATGAAACAATTTACTACCAATTCAATCGCCACACTGCTTATCAATTGCCGGATTTTAACGGCATCGTTTATTCTCGAGATCAGTTCACCTGTTCTCATCGTATCAAAGAAGCGTTGGGGCATGTGGAGCAGGTGCTTATAATAGCCCAGGATCAGGCTTCCGTCAATCTGTTGTCCAGCCTTCATGATGTATATACTTTTGAAAACACCTATGAATATCCTGAATATCAGTATAGTGATCATACTGATACTTAACAGGTTAAGTAAATTCCTGTTCTGGCCTGGGAGAATATTGTCGATCACCTGTTGTACATATACCGATATGCCCAGGCCAAGGATACTATATATTGCCGCACCTGCAAGCGACTGAATTATCAGTCCGGTTTGAGGCCGGATCAATTGCAGGAATCTTTCTACCAGGGATACCTTTTCGTTTCCTTTCCTGAAGATTTCCAGCGGGACCAACAGGATAAGAATTCCTGTCCACTGTAAATGAAAGTCAGCGGCTGGTATTTTGTGCAGGCCGCCGTCGGCAGGATCCATAAAAAAGACATTTTCCCTATTGACCTTATAAACCACAACATAATGAAGCAATCCCGATTCCAGTTTGAGATGTGCAATTGCCGGGAGAGGCACCTGGCTGATGCTTTCAGATTGGGCTTTCACTCCCTTAGCAAGCAAACCCAGTTTATCTGCCGCTTCGATCATCCCAAGTAGGTTGGTCCCGTTTCTGTCTGTCGATGCATATTGCCGTATCCTGGCCAGGGGAATTTTAAGGCCATGCCAGGCTGCAACGGATGCCAGACATGCCGCTCCACAATCAGTGATATCCTGTTGTTTGATGCAGGGTGGTCTTCTCATGGTTTCCCCTCTCCTGGTTCATTATTCGTTTGATCTGCATTGGGATTCAAATATTTATTCATCCTGCCAAGAAGAAGCTGGAGAAGTGTTCGTTTCTTTATTTTGCAAATGGCATTAAATGTCATTCCCTTTTTCAGCATACCCTTCCTGCCATCATTCAGGCTTACATATCCTTTGGTTAAATTACACCTGATCCGAAACATAGGTTTATCATCAATCCAAAGGAAATCATTGGATACATCAGTAATTTCCCCTCCAACGGTTCCCCATTCGCTGTATTCAAATGCATCAATGACCATGACCACCTCCTGGCCGGGGTAAATCAATCCGATACCATCAGGTGCAACATAGAGCTCACCCAGCAGTACAGTATCCGGGCTCAGGATCACAAGCTGTTCACCTGCCTGGATATAGGAGCCCTGATAAATACCCGACAGGTAATTGATCGTTCCTGTGACTGGAGACTTGATGATGCAATATTCCAATTCCTCCTCCAGCCTGTTCATATCGACCCTGATGCGGTTTAACTGATATTCAAAGTCGGCAAGATCAGATTGCCACTGGTTAAATGAATTGCTTATAAAATATTCATACTCTCTCATTAATAGGCTTTCGTTATAAACCAGGTCATCGTATTCCTTTTCGCTTATAAGGCCTTTATTAAATAATCCGGATACCCTCTCTTTTTCTTTTCTTGCCTTGTCCAGTTTCTCTCTTATCCGATACAAATTCGTATGATAGTTTTCATATTCCAGTTTATATTTCAGGGAAATCATTGATGTTTTATCCTTACTCAGAAGAGATTGCAGATCATGGATCTGGTTGGAAATTTGCCTGAACTGGTTCTTGTTGTATTCAATTTCAGATTGGATCTTGCTCCTGTCAAGCGTAATCAGTGTATCTCCGGATGTAATGAAACTTCCCTCCGTTGAGTATATTGAATCCACCAGACCGGGTAGAAGGGAATATATTGTTGTCTTTTCACTCGCCGGGCGAATGATCCCCCTTGTACGAATGGATATATCGATTTTAACAAGGGGGAGGCTGATGAATGAGATCACTACAACAGCAAGGATCAGGTTATATATTATTCTTCCCGATCGGTTAATGGTACCCAGGTAATAGTGAAATGTACTTCTCATCTGTTCTGAATCAGCTAAGAAATTTTCATTTTTCATGTGTCAATCCATTTTCCTGAATCCATTCATGAGAAAAGGTTTATTCAGCCGCCGAAAATCAATGATTTAATGAGATCCCAGTTTCGGAATACATAGTGAAAAAAGATGAATGTAACCAGGAAGATGGTTACGCTCAATAAAAATTTTTTTCTTTTCATGATCATAGAATTACATACATATAAACTGCTGCTGCTCAATAAGACTTATTTCGGTTTGGATAATATTTCAAACTGATACGTATTAGTTAGCAGGTATCTGGGAATCTCTGTTCAATTCTGTGCATTTCTGTGTTCCAGTCTGAGCAGGATTTTTCTGTGCTTCTCAGTAAAAGAAGATAGGAGAAGCCACAGAAACACAGAATCCCACAGAATAGCATCTTTATGAGTTAAGATTTACGTGTTTTAAATTATTCATCCAGCTACCCGCAAAACAATCATAATTTGTTAAGGAGGCTCTTTGTAAGATTTCAGGATTCAGGTTTTCCTGTAATGCCTGCAATAAAATCTTCGTAATTTTCTCTAAAAAAATTTCCTATCTCGCTTGAATACATTGTGAAAAATGCAGAGAGGGGGATGGGACCAGGTAAAATCATTCCTCCGTTGATCTTTTTTAATTCCCGGTAATCAAGAACAGTTAAATTTTTTTGAGTATTTAGGTTTTTCATTTTAATAATATTTTAATAAAGTCATTTCGATATTGATTAAAATTCTCGCAGGATTCTGCAAACCACCGGTTCGGCTTTTCTATTTCAATACATTCAGTAGGTTGGTTTACATCAACCTGCGAGAATTACGAGATGCCAGCATTCTGATAAAAATGCTTTCTTGCAGAATTCTGATCAGCCTTCGTTGATCGTTTTGTTAATGATAAAGTCGAGGGTAGCCATATACCCGGCGACTGACACATCATAACCCAAATAGATACCCATGAACCGGATGGCCCTTCCTGCATCAAACGCAAAGCTACCTCCACTGGTTTGCCTCAATGATTCATCGTCAAGAACCTGAATATTGTTTTCCATTGTTTTTTCCATGTCAAATCAATTTTTGTTCCCTGTTAATAATTATTGTTTGGTTTTTCATGGCTAGTTCCTGATTTCAGGCAGCCCCATAAGACCGGCTTTGAAATTATCCCAGTCGCCAATGATCTCGTTGATAGCAGCAGTTCCTACTGCAGCAAGGAACCATGGTAAAACAAGAGGGTGCCCTCCCGATGTGTCCATAAGCTCCTTATGCCCTAGCTTCTGCAGACCATGAATGTGTTCAAGTCTTTCCATATTTATTAATTTAAGGTTTATACTTCGCTGAGGAATGAATTGGCCAGGTTTTCCTCAGCATAACTATTTGATTCAGCTGAATCATTTTACCGGTTAAAAATGTCAGGCTATGAACCTTCTTTACCCCTTAATGACAAAAACACGGATTTATCGTACGAAAAATCAAAAAAAAATTACACGGAATTTGGAATAAGCCAGGAAAGGCCTATGAATAGTGAAGAATAGGAAATAAAAATCTTACATAAATTGAATCCTTTGTGATCCTTTGTGAATTATTAGTGAAGCTTTGTGCAACTTTAATAATTTATACTGAGTGAATCACTTAATGAAGGAATGAAATTAACATTACTTTTCCGGGAAGTATTGTTCAACAAGTTTATTATACCCTTCACTCTCCCTAATATTATCCAGGTCAGGATCTATATCCATATGTTCCTTGTTCTCATATCCCTTATCGAATGCAGTTTTAAGCCATTCAAGGGCTTCTTTTTCTTTTTCCTGTAATGAGTATAGGCAGGCTACATTATAGTAATTGTGCGGTACATCCGGTGCAAGGTCAATGGATTTAAGGAACAATTCCTTTGATTGTTTATATTTACCCATCCTGGCATAGGAATAGGCCAGGCCTATATAATAATCTGCATTCTCAGGAGCCTGTTCTATGCTCTTTTGAAAGAAGGGTTCCGATTCTTCATACTTCTCCAGGAGCTGGTACATGTATCCTGCCTGATACCATGCATCAGTAAAACTGTCATCCAGGTTAACTACCTGCTTAAACCATGAAATGGCTTCTTCATATTCCGATAAATTATAATAGGTATACCCCAGGTAGTAATAGCTCCAGATGTATTCAGGAGCGATATCAATTACCCTTTTGAAATATTCAATAGCTTCGTTGTAACTGGCATGTCTAAACAAGAACTGACCAATTACCTGGTATGCAGTGTAATAATTTGAATCAACTGTAATGGCTAAATTATAATATTCCATTGTCTTGGCTGAATCACCAATCTGATCGTACGTATTTCCCAGGTTATATAGTGCATATTTGTATTGGGAATCGATTTCCACGACCAGGTTATAATAGTGTAAAGCTTCATCGTATTCTGAGGCCTCGTAAAATAAATTCCCCAGATCATCCAGTATATCAACATCTGAGGAATCCAAACCATAAGCAGACAGATAAAAGGTTATTGCCAAATCAAAATAATCACTGCCCATTCCGGAATAGACATCACCTATATATTCATAGGCACTCACATACAGGGAATCAACTTCAATCGCTGCTAAATAATATTCAATGGCCTTTTCTGAATCACCCAGCTGGTCATATGTGTTCCCAATGTTAACAAGGGCATATTTATACTGGGTATCATAATCAAGAATGGACATGTAGGTTGAAAGTGCTTCATCATACCTTTCCAGGTCATAATACATATTTCCAAGGTCATTTAGTGCTTCAACACTTGATTCATCAATCTGGATTGCACGGGTATAATAAGATTCAGCACTTTCATAATCATACATTTCTTCATACAATTCTCCGACTTCCCTGTAAGCCAATATATAGCTGGGATCCGTTTCGATAGCCTTGAGGTAATATTCAAGGGCTTTCTGATCATCGTCAAGTGCACTGTAACAATTTCCTTTATTATAATATGCTTCGCGGAATTTAGGCTTTAATTCCAGTGCTTTATCATAATATACCAAAGCTGTATCATACACCTTACGATTATAATAAAAATTACCAATAGAATTATATACATCTTCATCAGTAGGATCAATTTCAACCTGTTTGAACAGGTATACCTTTGCTGAATCATAGTTTTCTTCCTCTGTATAAAGATCTGCGAATCTATTATAGACAGATATATATTCCGTGTCCAGTTTTAATGCTGCATTAAGGAAATATATTGCAGAATCCCTTATCCCCATTTCCAGGTATGTTGATCCTGTGTTGTAAACAGGATATTTTGAAGTAGAATCAAGCTCACTAGACCTTTTATAATAAAACAATGCATCACGGTATTGATCCTTACTGTAATACACATTTCCCAATCCATTATATGCACTGCTTGATTCATCATCCCATTCCAGCAATTCCAAGTATCGTTCTTGCGCTTCATCATAACGGCCAGTATTATAATAAAGATCACCTAATTTCTCAATAGAATATTCATTATCGTATCCGTAATCAATGGCATTCAGAAAAAAGTATTCAGCAGTATCATATTCTTCCTGGACATAATACAGGTACCCCAGGCCTTCATATCCTTCTGAATAGCTGGCAGAAAACAGACAATTATTGTAAAGTTCCTCTGCTTTATCATACTGTTTTCTTCCTACATATATAATCCCAAGGTTAGTATAAGCACTTTCATATGAGGAATCAATGTCAATCGAGTACAAATATTTTTCAACGGCCAGGGCGGTATCTCCCATTTCGGTGTATAAAATCCCCAGGTTATAATGGGGATTGACAAGCATAGAATCTTTCTCAATGGACAATTGATAGTATTTGAGACTCAGATTATTCTCACCCATATTGTGATATACAATTCCCATGTTGTTATAGGGATAGCTCCAATTTGGAGCCAGCATCATAGCCGTATCCAGGTAGCATTTTGCAAGGTCATACAGCTTCTGGTCCTGATGTGCTGTCCCCAATTGATTATATGCATAGGCAGCATCCGGTTCAGCCTGCACACATTCTTTAAGAAGACGTATTTGCTCCTCTTTACCACCTGATGTATAGAGGCTTTCCAGGAACAGGTAGCGGGCTTTAATATTATTGTACAGGATGTAATTTGAATCGACCAGTTCGAAAGCTTTCTTTTGCTCTACGTATGCCTCGTCAAGGTCAAGAGAATCAGTTATCCCTTTTCCTCTTACAAAATCATTCAAAATGATCTGTGTTTTACTTTGCAGGGCTGCCATAAAACTTCTTTTTACCCTGCTATGTATTATTTCAGCACGTCCATCATTAACCAGTTGCTCATAATAATAAAATGCATTTTCTGTTTCATCATCCAATTCATAGTAATCCTGGACAAGCTGTCCTCTCTCCAGGTACTCCCTGAACTTTTCGTACTTTTCGAAAACTTCCGGATCAAGCTGGTTTTTTATATCATCCATAAATCCTTTGGTATTCAAAGCCAGGTATTGTCCTGATTCTTCTGTCTGCTCCATCAGTGCTACCAGGGCCAGGCTGTCGACATATGCAATCACAGTGCTTTGTTTCCCATCGACTGTTGGATTCTGGCTGAAATTGGTTTCTCGTGGAATGTTGTCATTCAGGTAAATATTCAATTCGAGCAGGTTTACCTGATTGTCCCTGTTTCTGTCTGCCAGGCCCATCATTCCGCGAATCAGATAATGGGTGAAAACACCGGCACCATTTCCCCATTTTGTACTTTCAAGCGATAGTTCTCCCGCCTGGGAAGACAGGACCTTGGTTATATTTTCCCATCTTTCTGCGAGTGCTGCAGTTGTATTTCGTAAACCTTCTGAACCACCGGTTAATTTCCCTGAACGGCATGCATCAGAAATCATCAGGACCTTAGCATTGTTTTCAGCCACAAGGGTGGCAAGATAATCCTGTAGGTAACCTACTCCAATAGCTCCTGCCATGTAACAGGCTTTTGGGGAATCATACCCAAGCAAAAACCCGTTTTGACGTATGGTTTTGGTTTCAAGGTCTCCATGACCGGAAAAATAAATTGCTACAGTTTCTCCTTCACCGGTTTCGGTTAGCAACCAGTCAAGACCTGCAAAGAAATTTGCAGTTGTGGCGTCTTCATTCAATAACAACATAACATTGTTGCTGTCAAGATTTCCTCCGGCGGGGGATAACAGGTAATAATAAAAATTTAGCGCATCGGTATGGGCATAATTCAGGGGATCAATATTCAGATAATTGGAAATGCCCACAATAAGAGCCCTGCTGACCAGACTTGTTTTTTCTTCTGTGGTAACCACCCGGGCTCCTTTGGTAGTTACTTGTGGAAAAGCATCCGGGATGAGTGCTATCAGGAAAAGGAATATGATTCCGGTTTTTCGTATCATATCTGCAGGTTTTACAGAAATTAAATAATTCTAAAGGATATTGTGGAAATACTAACTAACTAAATTAAGAAAAATAGATTTATTAATTATGTATCAATATGAACAATCAGGTGTGAACAGGGGTCGTAGTAGCAGCAATAAAGACAATCTTTCTACCTGAATAATATGGAAAAAAATGCAATGAGCTTCTGCCACCTGATAAGTATGATCAGGATGAATACCAGCAGAACAATGTACACGATGAATTTACCCGAAGGAAGTTTGCGTGGTTTATGGGAGATGTTAATCATTTTTAACGGTTAGTGGTACTGTATTTAATCTTTTAACAGTTGTTACACAAAGGACCACAAAGCCCACCTTCGCTAAAGCTTCAGTGGGTAAAAGATACACAAAGTTACTCAAAGGAAACAACATCAATTAATTACTCATAATGTAGGGCATCTGCCGGATTTTTCATGGCTGCCCTGATTGCCTGAAAACTAATTGAGATAATGGCAATGATCAGAGCCAGCAGGCCTGCCAGCAGAAATTCCCAGGGCTGTAAATGAATTTTGTATGCAAAATTTCGCAACCAGTCATTCATGTAGAAATAACCTGATGGCAGTGCTATAAGAAGTCCTATCAAAACGAATCCAAGAAATTGCTTTGACATAAGTATTGCAATGGCGCTGGTATTGGCTCCCATGCTTTTCCTTATCCCTATCTCCTTTGTTCGTGATTCACCCACATATGATGAAAGCCCGAATAATCCCAGGCAGGATATAAAAATAGTAAATATGGCAAAGTACTTGAATATATCTCTCAGGTTAGCTTCTGAAGCATAAAGCTGATTTAATTTATCATCAAGGAACTCAAAGTTAAAGGTTGTTCCGGGTGCAAATTGTCCTATCGCTTCTTCAAGTTCATGTATCATTTCTATGTGATCACCTTTAGTTAATTTAACCAGCATGTTCCCAACCCAGAGTCCTCTGAATTCGGGATCTGCATTACATTCAAGGACAAGGGGATCAATCTTGTGATGAAGGCTCGCAAAATGGAAATCATCAACAACCCCGATAATCTCCCCATATTGGCCAAAAAAAGAAGTTCCTTTTTCTCCAACAGGTTCTTCAAGATCCAATAATTGAACAGCTCGGTTATTTAGAATATACTGGCTCTCTTTTTCCGGAGGCAGATTGAAGTTTCTGCCTTCAAGAAGTTTAATATTCAGCAATTCAAGGAATTCTTCATCTACACGTAAGAATCGCAATGAAGGATCTTCCCAGTCTTCAGGTTTACTATCTGGTGCCAACCCTTCAACACTAAACCGATCGCCAATAATACTACTGGTGACTGATGATCCAATGACAAATGGAAGTTTCCCTAATTCTGCCTTAACAGTTTGTGGATTGTTTACAGCCTTGAATCTGAGCTCACCATTTAAATTGATATTTATAACACGGGATTTATCGAATCCAAGATTTTTTTCATTGAAAAAATGCATTTGCCGGTGAATGATTATTGTCGAAAGTATCATAAATATTGAAATAGAAAATTGCAGGACCACCAGTACTTTTCTAATGGTATTGGATATGGATTTAGGATTTGACATTTCCTTAAATACCATGACCGGTTTGAATCTGGAGGCAAACAAGGATGGATATAATCCTGATACACTTCCAAGAAATAATATAATAAGAAGAAAAAGCATAATATTCCGGGTTGTAAATATTTCCAATGTAACCATTGTTGAACCTGTTAATTGGTTGTACACAGGGAGGATAAGATCGATGAACAAGATGGATAATATTGCACTAAAGAGAACGGTGATGAGTGACTCACTTTGAAATTGATGGATGAGTTGTAACCTTTTTGCACCGTTAACTTTCCTGATGGCCACTTCTTTCGTTCTTTTCAATGACCTTGTTATGGCAATATTGACATAATTAACACCTGCGATGATTAGAATGAATATGGCTGAAAGAAAAAATACAATCACATAGGCAATATTACCATTTGGTCCCATTTCCTGCTCCAGATTTGACTTGAGATGTATATCTGTTATGGGCTGAAGAAAAAACTCACCTGTAATATCTTCCGGGGAAGTATCCCCACCGTAAAAATTTACCCTGAAATTAAATAATTTGTCTGTCAGGTCTGTCCCTTTGGTATCTTCCTGGACTTGGGCATATGTATACACACCAGCCCATCCGTGTAAATTATACAGGTCTTCAAGATTTACTGCTTTCATCAAGGCTTTAAAAAATTTCCAATCGACAAGAAAATCGATCTTAAAATGAGATGTTTCTGGAAAATCTGCAATGACACCTGTTACTGTAAAAGGCTGATTAGCATTTAGACTATAAAGGTGTTCACCAACCGGATCTTTGTCGCCAAAATATTTTTTGGCAAGCGATTCAGTTAAAACGAGTGATCCAAGTTCTGACAATGCACTGTTTTTATCTCCATATAACATTTTCAAGTCAAATACATCAAATACAGTCGAGTCTGCATAATATCCGCAATCTTCTTTAAATTGTATAAGGTTGTTGGTATCAGACCGGTTTACTAAAACAGTCTCATTCATATATCTGAACCTTACAAGTTTTTCTATTTCAGGAACATATTTCTGTATCTCCTCAGCCATTAGGGGAGCAGTAGGTGCCCAATCCCAGTTACCTCTTTCACCCACTGTTTTATTAATGATCCTGTATAGCCGGTCAGCTTTTGGAAAATGTTTATCATAGCTCCATTCCACCCTGACATGGTTCAAAATGATAAAACTAACCGCCAGGGCCAGGGCCAACCCTAATATATTCAGTATGCTGTATAGTTTTTGCCTCCAAAGAATCCGAAACACGATTATAATGTAGTTCTTAATCATTTTATTGGTTTTTAGGCTATTAACTATGTACTGTCAACTGTTAACTGTCAACAGTCAACAGATTCCTATTCATATCTCAGACTATCTGCAGGGTTCCGGTTTGCAGACCGGATAGCCTGATAACTGATGGTCAATACTGATACCACCAGGATCATAGTCGCTGCCAGGATAAAAACCCAGGCAGAAATAGTAACACGATCAGACATTTGACGTAAAACCAGACCAACCAGTAGACGTGCCAAAGGTATGCCGATCAAAAATGAAATAATGATAAGTTTCAGGAAATCCTTACTGATGTGAAACATGATTTTTTGGCTGGAGGATCCCATGGCCTTCCTGATCCCAACCTCCTTTATCCTTTGTTCGGCCGAAAAAATCGATAATCCAAATAAACCTAGACATGAAATGAATATTCCGAAAATCGAGAAATACAATATGATCATTCCTGTTGGCTGTATGTTTTCGGATACCGGATCCTGGTAGTCCTCGATATTGAAATATACAAACGGGTAATGCGGATTAAATTTCTCATGGACCTGTTCGATATAGTTTAAAATTTCTGCTTTATCACCTGCCGTTTTTATGAACATAAACTGTTCGGTGTTTCCAAATTGAATAAACAATTTATCTCCACCCAGTTTCACCGGAAATGAAACAAAGTCTTCTACCACTCCAATGATAATATACTTATCATCAAACAAGTAGAAATCCTGACCTATCGCTGATTCATAACCGAGTGCATGAACAACGGATTCATTAACAATCATAGCACTGGTTGAATCGGTTGCATAATCTTCAGAGTAGTACCGTCCCTCAACTAACTTAATGTCGAAAGTCTTGTCAAAATCATAGCCTGCTTCAATAATCCTGGCCAACTCGTTCGGTTGTTCAGGTTCGGTTCCCCACTCCAGTTCTCCCCTGTCAACAAATGTTGGGATATGAGAGGCTGTTGAAACATAGAGGATGCCGGGGTGGGAGAGAAGTTCATTTTTTGCTTCATAATAGGTATCACAAAGGTCACCGCGCAGAGGAAAATAGATGATATTCTCTCTTGAGAAACCCAGGTTAGCACTTCTCATGTGTCCAAATTGCAGGAAAATAAAGACTGTAACGATGATAAAAATGATGGAAAAGGTAAACTGTACAATAACCAGGATCCTTCGGAGTCCACCGCCTTTTTTACCGGATAAAAATTGTTTACGCAATACCTGGACTGGTTTAAATGACGACAGGAATAATGCCGGGTAACTTCCGGCAATGACCCCTGTGACAAACATGATCCCTAAAAGACATGCTATCAACCAGGGATCAGCAAGGTTCATTTTCAGGTTGGATTCAAAGATCCTGTTGAATTCTGAAAGGTAAAGGTCTATCAGGAGAAGGGCTATGTTCAGGGCAATGAAGACAAGGATAAGTGTTTCTCCCATAAATTGTTTTATCAATTGCCATCGGGTTGCTCCGGATACCTTTCTGATACCCACTTCAATGGTGCGGCCTATGTATCTAGCTGTTGAAAGATTCATGAAATTGATGCATGCAATAATAAGAATCAAAAATGAGAGGATAGAAAACAGAAGGACTGCCCAAAATGTCCGGGTTTCACCAAACAAATGTTGACGCGAAAATGGAAGCAGCTTCTGAACCGATTCCACGTCAGAATCATATCTGCCGGTAAAAAATTCAGGTAACTGGCTACTGATCATTTTATAATTATCCGGATTTTCAATATAGAGGTAGTTGCCAAATGGATTTCCTTCGTATTGGTCCATGAAGAATCCCAATTCTTTCAAAAACGAAAATGGAATTAAAAACTCAAATTGAATACTTGAATTATCTGGTACATCTTCAACAATTCCTGTAACCTTGAATTCATATTCCTCATTGATCCTAATTACCTGGTCCATGGGATCAACCTGCCCAAAATATTTTTCTGCCATTTCTTTGCTTAGCACAATTGAATAGGGTTCATCCAGAACAGTTTCAGGATTACCCTGAAGCAGTTTAAATGTAAACAGTTCAAGAAAAAGGGAATCCACCGCTAAGACTTGTTCTTCAATGAATTTCTTTTCTTCAGTTGACAAATCCTTTTCTCTAACCAGTTCAGGATTCCAGGCCAGTAACATTTCTCCTGGTTGGCCGGTTCTGACAGCCATTGTGATGTCCGGAAAATTCTCAGCAAGCGCAGGGGCACATAAAGCACCACAACGATCGGTAGTATATTCACTGTCGCCCAGGTTCATCGTTTGCTGCATAATGTAAATATGATCCAGTTTCTCATGGAATTTGTCAAACTTGATCTCATTCCAAACCCACATAAAGATCAGGAGTGAACAACTTAGGCCTATGATCAGTCCCAGTAGATTTATCCCGGAATAGATCTTGTTTCTGCCAATTATCCTGAAAGTCAGCTTAATTATATTAGATATCATTATGAAAATTTTTGTAATCCATGATTTCAAATGATATGCCATTGTATATAAACATCAGATAACCAATTACTTACCCGTTTGTTGTGTTGTCAAGGTTGTACTGGATGTCCAACACTGGACAAATCATTGTCCATTTATGGACAATTTTGTAATATTGTAGTAGATATCTCGATGGTAATCCATTGATTGATAATATAATCTGAAAAATGGTATATTATCTGGAGATAATTATTTAAAGAACAATAGATGAGTAAAGTCAACGGGAAAATCCTGATAGTCGATGATGATCCATACATATTGTTATCACTTACAACCCTGCTTGAGCAGTATTATGATGTCATTCATACATTGAATGATCCTGCAGGTATACAGGCTAGGCTAAATGAGAATAACTATGATGTCCTCTTACTGGATATGAATTTTAAGCCGGGAGATACATCAGGACAGGAAGGTATTAAATGGTTAAAGAAGGTGTTACAGCTTGTGCCGCAGTTAAATGTTATTATCATCACTGCATACGGGGATGTGAAGACTGCTGTTAAGGCGATGAAGCATGGTGCAATAGATTTTATAGTTAAGCCGTGGCAGAATCAAAAGTTGCTTAGCACGGTTTCAGCTGCATATAAGCTCAGCCAGTCTAAAAAGCAGGTTGAGCAGTTGCAGATCCAGAAAACATTTCTCAGTTCAGTTATCGACAATCAGTATTCAGAAATGATTGGTAATTCCTCCACTATGAGTCAGGTTATAAGTGATATTGACAAAGTGTCGGGCACAGATGCAAATGTTTTGATAATAGGTGAAAATGGTACTGGCAAAGAATTAGTCGCCCGTGAAATTCACCGGAGATCTGGTAGGAGGAATGAAGTATTCATTTCTGTTGACCTTGGTGCAATTTCGGAAACGCTCTTCGAGAGTGAATTATTTGGTCATGTAAAAGGTGCCTTTACCGATGCTACCGAAGACAGGGTTGGCAGATTTGAGGCAGCCTCAGGGGGCACCCTTTTCCTGGATGAGATTGGAAATCTTTCATTACCATTGCAATCCAAGCTTCTATCAGTGATCCAAAACAGGGAAATATACCGGGTAGGAAGCAGCAAGGTCAAAGAGATTGATATCAGGTTGATATGCGCTACCAACCAATCCCTGAGCAACATGGTTGAAGAGGGCAGCTTCAGACAGGATCTGCTCTACAGGATTAATACTGTAGAGATGGAATTGCCTCCGCTCAGGGAAAGGAAGGAGGATATTCCTTTGCTTGCTGAACATTTTATTACCCGTTTTGTTGATAAGTATAAAAAGAAAAAACTTGTTTATCATGATGATGTAATAAACAAGTTACAACACTTTGATTGGCCGGGCAATATCAGGGAATTGCAGCATGCTATCGAACGGGCTGTGATCATGAGCGATGGCAACAGACTCAACACGTCGGATTTTCATTTCATTACCGGAAGTGAAAAAACCGAAATTAAAACGGAGGATTATAACCTGGAAACACTCGAAAAATGGGCCATTGACAATTGTCTGCAGAAATATGGCGGGAATATTTCAAAGGCAGCAATTGAATTGGGTCTAACACGGGGTGCTCTATACAGAAGAATTGAAAAATATGGTCTTTAAAAACTTCAGAATCCAAACCTTAATAAGAACCATTGTGATCTTTTTCATCCTGATCCTAATTGCTCTGTGGGTTGTTCAGGATAAATATTTAAGATCGGTGTATCTGGGCATATTTGCTATTCTATTGATAGTTGAACTATTCTATTACATCAATAGATCAAACAGGGATCTGAATAACTTTTTCCAATCTGTTCTGCATAACGATTATTCATCTCATCTAAGGGACTCAGGAAAAGGAAAATCATTTAGGGAATTGTATGACACATTGAATGAGATCAATGAACGACTTAGTTTGCTTAGTAGTGAAAAGGAATCTCACACCCAATACCTGATAAGCATGATTGAACAGGTTCGGGTAGGCATGCTGTCTGTTGATGCGAATGACCAGGTACAATTGGTTAACATGGCGTGTAAAGACCTATTGAACCTGCCAGGAATATCGGCAGGTACAAATATTCGTAAAACCAATCCGGAACTGATGAGTATAATCGACCAGATCAGGATTGGGGAACATCAGCTTATCAAGTGGAAGGTAAAAGAAGAAGAGAAACCATTTTCCTTTCAGGTTACCGGATTTAAATCCGGGGATCAAGAGATGAAACTTGTATCTATCCATGACATACGTGCTGAGCTGGATGAAAAGGAATTAGAGGCCTGGCAGAAATTAATACGCGTCCTGACACATGAAATCATGAATTCAGTTACACCGGTTGTTTCGCTGAGCAGTTCCCTGAATGACCTTGTTCATGATCATGCTGGAAAAATCAAGGATGAGTTCCTGGAGAAAAAATTAAAGGATGGATTAGAAGCTATAACTGAACGGAGTTCAGGATTGATGAATTTTACTGAGGCATTCCGGAACCTTACCAGGCTTCCGGCACCCAAAATAGCCAATGTCAGAATAGATGATCTGATTAAGCGCATTGAAACATTGCTGAAACCACAGCTTCAGCAGTTCAATACCACATTTAATATTGTATATGATGGAAAGCCATCAGGATTTAAAGGAGATATAGATTTACTGGAACAGGTAGTGATAAACCTGGTTAAAAATGCGATGGAAGCAGTCGAAGGAGTGAAGGAACCCAGAATAGACCTTATTATTTGTGATCATGAGGAGTCCAAGGTGAAAATAATAATTAAGGATAATGGTCCGGGTATTGATCCGGAGATTCAGGACAAGATTTTTATTCCTTTTTTCTCGACCAAAGAAAATGGTACGGGAATAGGATTAAGCCTTTCCAGGCAAATTGTCCTGATGCACAGGGGAATCCTGGAAGTAAAATCATTGCCCAAACAAGGAAGCGAATTTGAAATAATTTTGTAAGAATGGAATATTGGAATATGGCGTACTTGAAAGTTATCTCTGTGTAACTTATCTTTAGCTCTGTGATACTGTGTGTCCAATATTGCTTTGAAAATTTTAAATAATTGATTCTTTATGAAAACAAAAATTCATTCAGCCGTATATGTGTGTTTTTTCTCACTCATTCTAAACACAAGTTTTTCTCCTGCACAATCTGATCTTTTCCCTGAAATGGATGACTGGAAACTGACCATCAATGAAAAAGTCTATACTCCGGCAAATTTATGGGATCTGATTAATGGTGCTGCCGATATGTACCTGAGTTATGGTTTTGTAAACCTGCACCTTGCAGAATATACGCATAATGATGGAACTGTCATAAAGGTTGAATTATACAGACATAGTTCGAAGGATAATGCATTTGGAATATACACCACGGAGCGCAGTCCTGATTATAATTATATTGATGTTGGAGTACAGGGATACCTTGAGGAGGGAGTATTAAATTATCTGTTTGGGGATTATTATATTAAAGTTACTGCCAATATGGCTGGACAGAAAACTCAACATGCGTTGATGTTAGTTGCGGAGAGAATTCAGGATAAGCTGGAGCAGGAATCTGAATGGCCAGGTATATATACTGCTTTTCCTGAAGGAATTGTACCATACAGTGAACATTATACTGCCGAAAATTTTCTTGGTTTTGCTTTTCTCCACTCTGCTTTTTCGGCTGAATACGTTGTGGATAACATTATCCTGAAAGTATTCATTATAAAGGCCTCCAATATTGAGGAGGCAAAAGATATGTTAAAACAATATTTTGACTTTACCAAACAGGATATCCAAGTGAAGGATGGACACTACACTGTTCATGACAAGTATAATGGTGATGTGGAAGTCCTGTTAAGGGATAATTACCTGGCTGGCATTGTCAATTCAACTGATCAGGAATTAAGCTGGGAGATGCTTAAACATATCGATCAATTCTTGACAAAGAAGTAATTACGGATTGAATACATATGGAGATGCTACTTTTTTATGTGAATCTTTAAGAGTTATTACACAACGATCCACTAGGGATCACAAAGTTGCACACAATCATTATTACTGAAACTGCTACTGCTGCTGCTACTGCCAATTCTTCATTCTTTGTCTTCAGTTTCTTCCTTCATCAACTCATTATTCGAATACTTCCAGATATTCAGGTATCCCAATTTGATGATTTTTACCATCTTGTCCCAGTTCACCAGGCTGACATGGTCATCGGCCTCGTGGTACTCACGAGGAAATCCTGCCATGAAATAGAAGATTGGAATATCTTTCTGAGCAAAGGGAGTATGATCGCTTCCACCTCTGGGCCTTACGCTTGACTGAAATGAAATATCAAGCCCCATCTCATATTTTTCATTGTTATTTATTACATTTTCTTCCAGTCCTGAATAGCCTTTTGTATATTCCATTCTGATCTTATTTCCTTCTTCATCATTTGGACTATCACGGGATATCATGTCATAATTCATGTACAGTTTTATGTTTTCCACAGGTTTATAAGGATGGTCAACAAAATATGTTGATCCAAGCAATCCTTTTTCCTCTCCTGTCCAAGCACAAAAAACGATTGTGTATTCAGGTTGTACACCGGCAGCCATAATGGCCTTTGCTATGGTCATTACTCCAACAGTCCCTGATGCATTATCATCGGCTCCATTCCAGATGTAACCATCCTGGATTCCCAGATGGTCGTAATGAGCTCCTAATACAATGATATTGTCAGGATCTTTTCCCGGAATAACACCAATAACATTCCTTGCTTTAACAATTTTTGAATTAACAGAGGTTTTGATCCTCACTTTAGCTGCAATTTCTTTTGAGGCAGGTTTAACAGTCGTTTTAACTTTTTCCGCAAACTCTTTCAGGTTCAAACCACTTGATTTGGTAATTTCTGTCATAACTCTTTTGCTAACGGTTATCCTGGGTGGATTTGAAGAAATGGTATCTTCAGGTAGCTTCATCCTAAATGTATAAGGATTGGGTTCTTCATCACCTTCATACAACCTTGTATTATACCGAAATGGAGTGTTACTAATCCATTCATAAGTCTCGTCTTTTTCAAGATTTACCTCAATAATAGCCAAAGCACCTTTTTCCCGGGCAATGTTATTTTTTGACCTTGACAGACGTCGTAAAGACACCCTTCGGTTTTCATTGATCTTTTTATATGCTTCGCAGGTAACATCGTAATAACCAGGATATCCGTACAATCTTAGTATGATTTTATCCTTTACATCAACACCTTTGAAATCATTGTATCCGGCATCATCATTCACATAACCGTAACCGACAAATACAACAGGAGCTTCTACTTCCGTTGATATGTCGGAGGCTTCAACTTCAAAATCTGTTTCATGGTTAAAGTAATATGTCTTTTCTCCGACTTGCAGGGATAGTTCATTATCTTCACCTGGCTCATATTGTATCATGTTGATGTTTTGAAAGTAAGTAGGGAATGTTACTGGCCTAATTCCTTGCATCATCTCCCATCTTGAGATAGTTGTAGAATCGACATCTCCTCCGGGTTCCAAGCCATATACTTTGAACATGCTTGCTATGTAATCGGCTGCTAAATATGCCCCCTTTTGGCCTGTATTTCTTCCTTCGGTCCAGTCGGAGGCCAGAAACTCAAGTTGTCCTTGAACAGCTTCTTTGGTAATTGCATCCAATCCAGCTTGCACAGCATCAGCTTGTCCGTGGCTGTTGGCTATAAAACCGGCTAACAGGATGACTACTGAGAGTGGTAATATTCTTTTCATGGCGCATTATGTTAGGTGATTATTAGAGAGGGATAAAGTTAGTTGAATAATGTTTTTATGATACAGATCATCTGAATAAATGATAGGAGCAATGTTATTTAGAAAGTTTCAAAACTTAAAA
>Ga0209536_100005023_pt1 | contig 20738 bp, 16 predicted proteins | sample DeeMarSeWOR28_12_FD_187461 | JGI IMG/M metagenome (GOLD analysis project Ga0209536, IMG submission 187461) | Marine sediment microbial communities from White Oak River estuary, North Carolina - WOR-2-8_12 (SPAdes) (version 2) | ecosystem: Environmental > Aquatic > Marine > Intertidal zone >... | reverse complement strand
TACCAGGGCGAAGTTTCTTCCATAGCTTTTTTAAAAAATAACTCAGACTTAACTGCCCGGCTACGCTCCGCTTCGCCGCGGCAGGCTTGTTTTTCGCTTTGCTCAAAACGAAGCCTGGTGGAGCTAACCGGGATCGAACCGGTGACCTTTTGACTGCCAGTCAAACGCTCTCCCAGCTGAGCTATAGCCCCATTTAAGTAATTTTGTGAGGTAAAAGTAGCTATCTTTTCTTCGATTGTCAATTTAAATTCAGAGTAGAAATTCTCTTAAATTTAATACTCAAGATATTAAGAATTGTATTGAATTATCCTTTACAAAACATAATCTTTCAAGCATTAAAAATTATGATATGAAAAAGATATTTAAATATTCTATACTGTTCCTGTTTGTATTGCTTATGTCCTGTGATGATACGATCACTTCTGAAGATATAGACAAACTTGTGATGCCCGATACTGATGTAAGTTACGCTCGGCATATTGCCCCGGTATTTGAAGTTAAATGTGTAGGATGTCATAACGATCAAAGAAAAGAAGGCGGAGTTAATCTATCTTCCTACACAAACGTAATAGCTGATCCTCAAATTGTTTTTCGTGGCGAAGCTGATAATAGTGTTTTAGTGTGGACAATTGAAAGGCTCCCACCTTACCCACCTATGCCTCCAAATCAATGGTTAGTAAGAAATCACATTGATGGGATCAAAACCTGGATAAATGAGGGGGCAGAAAACAATTAAATCCATTTCATTTTTTTATACCACTCGCAAGTCCTTCTAATTCCCTCTTCAATTGAAATATTCTGGCGATAACCAAAGTCATTCATTGCTTTGGAAGTATCACAAATCCATGCATGCTGAGTTAAGTCCCTTGCTTTTTCGATATTCAGGGTTGCTGGTTTGGAACTTAAAATGGCAAAGAACTGCGCAAATGCCGCAACAGCATACACCACAAAGTGAGGTATTCTGATTTTCAGCGCTTTTTTATTTAATTCTTTTGAAGTAATTGCACCTACTTCATCCCATGTATAAAATTTTTCAGAACTTATAAAATAAATCTCTCCAACTGATTTTTTTGAAGTTGCTGCTAAAAAAAGTCCTTCAGCTAAATCCGCAACATGTAATAAGCTCAGGATCTTTTTATCAAACCCAATTAAACTTGTCAGACCCTTGCTGAATGTTTGAAAGTAAATAAAAATCTCCGTATCTCTCTCACCGTAAATAGCCGGAGCCCTGCAAACAGTAACAGGAATTTTTTCCTTATAGCCAAGCACAAGCTTTTCCTGATCAAATTTACTCTTTGCATAGGTAGTCAAAGGTTTGCATTCTGTCTTTTCGTTTACCGGTTTTCCATCGTACGAAGGACCTGTTACGGTCTGGCTGCTAACAACAACAAACCTTTTAATATTTTGCTTATTCTCTTCAGCCGTTTCAAGTAAGATTTTTGTTGCGTCGACATTTCCTTTAAAGTATCCTTCCCTATTCTTTGCCTTTACTACGCCGGCCACGTGAAAAACATAATTTACATCTTCCATCGCATTTTTAATTCCATCTCTGTCGAATAATCCGCAATTAATTATTTCAACATCTTTTCCTTCAAGCCATCTCAAATTGCTCGATTGCCTGACAAGACATTTCACCCTAAATTTTTTACTCAACAGATAATCAACAAGGTGACTACCGACAAAACCATTCGCTCCTGTTACCAGTGCTACTTCTTTAATTTCCATAATGATATTTTATTTGCTTTTATCTCATTTAAGTAATAGATTTTAGTCCAAAATTAACAAAAAACTTCAACTTTTTGTTAATCATAGCATTCCAAATTTAACCTTGGAGGTATAGTTGGATCTTTTTAATAAGTGCTTTGACTTCACACGAGCTGATGAGGTTAAAGCATTAGGGGTATATCCGTACTTTCGTGCAATTGAGGAAAATGAAGGCCCTGTTGTTCAGATTGAAGGTAGAAAAATTATCATGGCCGGCTCTAACAATTATCTCGGGCTGACGGGACACCCTAAAGTTATAGAAGCTGCAATTAAAGCTGTAGAGAAATATGGAACCGGATGTTCCGGATCAAGATATTTAACAGGTACACTTGATCTTCACGAAGAACTTGAAATTAAACTGGCAAAATTCTTTAATGTTGATACAGTACTTCTATTCAGTACTGGATACCAGACTGCTCAGGGTATAATTCCAACATTAGTTCAAAGAAACGAATACGTTATTTCTGACAAGGATAATCATGCCTGTATTGTCGCCGGAAATTTAATGGCAAAAGGTGCTACTGCCAATATGGCTCGCTATAAGCATAACAATATGGATGATCTGCAGAGAGTAATCGAGAAAATTCCGAATGAGGTACCAAAGCTTATAGTCAGTGATGGTGTGTTCAGCACGGGCGGTGAAATTGTTGACCTTCCACGATTAAATAAAATTGCAAAGGAAAATAATGCACGTATAATGATTGATGATGCACATGCTGTAGGAGTCATTGGGAAAGGCGGCAGGGGAACTGCAAGCGAATTTGATCTGGAAAAAGAAATTGATTTAACGATGGGTACATTCAGCAAAACTTTTGCATCACTCGGCGGTTTTGTCGCCGGACCGGAAAGAGTAATTAACTACATTAAACATTTTTCACCTGCGTTAATTTTCAGTGCCTCTCCTACTCCCTCTTCCGTTGCAGCTGCTCTTGCAGCTTTAGAAATATTAGAAAAAGAACCTGAAAGAGTACAACAACTTATAGATAACGCAAATTACATGCGAAATGGTTTAAAGAGTAAAGGATTTAATATCATTGAAGGCAGGACAGGAATTGTTCCCGTTATCGTTGGTAACGATGAAATTGCTTTTAAGATGTGGCGTATTTTATATGATTCAGGTGTTTTTGTTAATGTATTTATCTCACCCGGTGTTCCGGAGGGAAGACAAATGATGCGAACAAGTTATATGGCTACTCACAAAAAGGAACATCTGGACGAAATTATTCATATTTTTGAAATTACCGGTAAACAGGTAGGATTGATCTAAACAATAAACCTGTGATTATTAAAAGCATACCTGTCAAAAAGGGTATGCTTTTTTTATAGAGAAGGAGATTTTATGAGTTCAATAGAGGTAAAAAAAGTTACAAATAAAAGCGAATTGAATCAATTCATCAGGTTTCCCTGGCAAATTTATAAGGACTATAAACATTGGGTGCCACCCCTTATAATGGAGCAAAAGAAACTTCTGAATAAAAATAAAAATCCATTTTTTAAAGATGCCGACGCTGACTATTTTTTAGCCTACAAGAACGGAAAAATTGCCGGAAGAATTGCTGCCATAAAAAATGATACCCATCTTAAATATCACGATGATGAATCAGGACACTTTGGTTTTTTTGAGTGTATAAATGATCAGTCTATTGCTGACGCACTTTTTAATACAGCAAAGAGCTGGGTCAAAGAAAAAAAATTAAAGTTCATTAAAGGTCCCGCAAATCCATCGAGTAACGATATTTACGGAATGCTTGTTGAGGGATTCGATGACTCACCAAGATTGCTTATGCCATATAATCCAGAATATTATATTCAGCTTTGTGAAGGGTATGGTTTTAAAAAAGCAAAGGATTTATTTGCCTGGAAAATTATTTCTGAAAAAATATTAGCTTCCGAGAAACTAAAACGCGGGCAGCAGTTAGTGAAGGAAAGATATAATCTTAAAATAAGCCAGCTCAAAATGAAAAATTTCCAGAAGGATTTAGAAAAGTTCAAATACGTTTATAACAAAGCCTGGGCACCAAATTGGGGCTTTGTACCTATGACTGAAGAACAAATTGATTCAATGGCGAAAGAAATGAAACCCTTAGCTGAACCTTCACTCGTTTTGTTTGGAGAAATAGATGGCAATTTAGTCGGAGCTGCACTTGTAATGATGGATTATAATCAAATATTTAAAAATATGAACGGAAAGCTTTTTCCATTCAATTTTATAAAGCTTTTCAGTGAAAAGAAAAAAATAAATTGGCTTAGAATTTTAACCCTCGGAATAATTCCCGAATATCAAAAAAGAGGTCTTGATACAGTTTTTTACTGGGAAATATTACAGAGAGGAATTGCTTTAAATGTTCATAGAGGAGAAGCAAGTTGGGTGCTTGAAGATAATAACATGATGAACAGAGGGCTTGAATTAATGAATGCGGAAAGATACAAAAGATACCGCATCTGGGAGTGCGAGGTTTAATTTTTAATTAGTAAAAAATAAAATTCATGATTTAGGGCATTGCAGCATCATAACCGGCGCTGTGAGGCGGATCAATATTTTTTAGTCTTGGGAAAATAGTCGGATCGGGGTAATCTCTTAAATAATTTATAATTTCGCCGTTTTTTGCATCAAAAAAAGTCCGGATAAATACACTGTTTATTCCACCTGATTTTTCATACATATCATACAACGTATTTACAAGAGCTGCTATTTTTTGCTGTCCCACTTCTTTATTCTGATTGTAAATATCTATTCCATAATGATAGTCAAAAATAGAGCTTCTAAAAGCTGCGTACTTTTCCGACAATATATCATTTACTAATCCCCATCTGTTGTAAGGCGAGCTGCTAGATTGCCAACCAAAACTAGCGCCACTGGTTGCGCCGAGATTTACTATATCCTGTGCACGCTGGAAGTATTTGGTCCCGCCGAATTCTTCCCAGGTATCATAATCGAAACCAATTATTATTTGGGCATAATAATCCAATAAACTGGTTAAAGGATCGAAAGTGCTCTGACCCGCATACAAGGCCTGCCCTCTTTCATATCTGAACTGCCACTGACCATCATTTATTTTTAGTATTTGTGAGTTATTAGTCGATTGATATACAGGTCTTTGACTAACGACTACGATCTGAGCCGAGTAATCAAAATCGCTGCTTGCAGATATAAAAAAGATACTTAATGCACAATCAATTTTAACATCCCAAATATCATCCGTAAACTTATTTGTGTTCATATAACTTTCTATTACGCTGGCAAAATCGGAGAGCAGCTCCCTGTTTCTAACGGAGACGTTTTCGAAGTTTACATCTACACTGCAATTTAGTTCCTGTGCCCAAGCAGTTGCTGATAAAACAAATAATAATAATATTTTTTTCATTTTGGATTTCTCAATATTTTTTGTTGATTTAATATATGAATTTAGATTTACTGACTCAATAAACTTTTTATTGCATGATATGCAACGGTTTTTACTCTCTGTAATATTATTTTGTTTCAGTATTGCTGCAATAGCACAATATAATCCGGGTGCAAGGCAGATTTCACTTGCTAATTCAGATGTTGCTCTAGCCAATGATGTATTTACTTTATTCAACAATCCTGCTGGATTATCGCAAATAAACTGGCGTGAAGTTGGAGTTTACTATTCCCCTGCCCCTTTTGGTTTAACCGAACTTGCAAATGGTTACGTTGCCTATCTTGAACCGTTCAGCTTCGGTTCAATAGCAGCAGGAGGATCTACTTATGGTTTCGATTTGTACAGAGAATCTAAAGTAATTTTAGGTTACTCTTATAATTACGGAAATTTATTTTTCCTGGGATTATCGGTTAACTATCATTCTGTTTCAATTAAAAATTATGGTAGTTCCGGTGCCTTTTACATTAATACCGGTATCCTGGCTTACATTTTAGATAATTTCCGATGGGGATTTCATGTCAGTAATATTAATCGGGCGTCCATTGGAAATGATGATGATCAAATTCCCATGATACTTACAACCGGTTTCAGCTATAATTTATTAAACAACTTCTCATTAAACTTTTCACTTGAGAAAGATATCCGGTATAATCCATCAGTTCAGTTTGGAATTGAATACGATATTATTGAGTACTTATCTCTGCGTATAGGAGCTTCAAATGAGCCTTCACGTTTTACCACAGGAATAGGCATAAATTATTCTATTTTCAGTTTAGATTACTCTCTTTTTACTCATCCGGATTTAGGATTAACACATCAAGCGGGAATAATATTAAGTTTTGGAAAAGATGGCTCACGTACGGAAGCCATTAATAAATATCTGAATTTAAAATAAATCGTTCGTAAATGTGAGTTATCGACGATTCTTAAAAATATCCTTTCAATTTTTACTGGCCCTTATTTTTCTTACAAAAATAAGCTTTGCTCAAACAGATTCAACCTACCTTCAGACAGAAGAAGTACTGGAGGACATTTTGCAGGAACCTATCGGTGAAATTGATGATTCGGATCTGTATGAAAGCATTGAGCAGCTATTGCAAAATCCTATAAACCTGAATACTGCAACAGGAAATGAATTGCAGGTAATTCCCGGAATGGATATTAATTCTGCGAAACTAATACTGGACCATAGGAATAGATACGGTAATTTCTTTTCAGTGAATGAGCTCAATGCCGTTCAAAATCTTGATAAAAGCAGAATAAAAAATATTAAGCCATTTTTATTCGTAGTAAAACCTAAGGATCAAATTATCAGTGAAAAAGAAGAGAGCGGACTGGAAAAATTTATGGGGCGGTCGAGCATTTTGTTTAGAAGCCGGATAATAAATGCTTTACAACCAAGCAGGGGTTTTCTTGAAAACAGATTCACCGGGACAAAGCCAAATATTTATAATCGTTTACTCCTAAGATATAACAGGCAATTTCAAATCGGTTATTTAGCTCAGAAGGATGCGGGTGAACTGAGGCTGGATGAATTTTCAACATATCATTTTGCAGTTAATGATTTTGGAATTATTCACAAAGCAGTTATAATGGATTACCTGTTAGAATTCGGTCAGGGTTTAACATTCTGGAGTCCGTACGCATTTTCAAAAGGTCCTGATGCTGTTTACCCGGTAAAGCGAACTGATCATCTTATAAAACCTTTTACAAGCTCAGCAGAAAATAATTTTTTTCGGGGTGCTGCCGCTGCAATAAAAATTGAAAAATTATATTTTTCAGTTTTCTACTCCAATAACTCATTCGATGCAAATATTGATACCGTTACAGGAAATATTTTATCAACTCCAATAGATGGACTTCACAGAACAGATTCAGAAATAAGAAAAAGAAAATCTGCTACGGAAAAAATGTGGGGAGGAAGAATCGATTATGTATCGGAAAAGTTTTTATCACTTGGAGTTCTACATTACCAATCGAGTTACAGCAACAAATTTGAACCATCTTCAATTTTTGATATTACAGGAAGTGATTTTAAATATACGGCCTTTGCTTACAACTTGTATCTGGATAAGTTCAATTTTTCAGGTGAATTTTCTTACAACGGTATTTCAGTAGCATCAATAAATATAGTACAATTAGCTCTAAGCAGTAATTTTACTTTTATAACCTCCATAAGAAGTTATCCCAGAAATTTTTTCAGTTTTCATGGTTATGCATTTGGAGAAAGATCGGGTGCAACAACTAATGAATTCGGAATTTATACAGGATTTAGGTGGAGAACGAAAATTGGTTTAATTAACTTCTATTACGATCAGTTTAAATTTCCATATTCAACCTTTTTTAATCCTCAGCCTGCAACCGGAGATGAATTTCTTGTCGACTTTACTAACAAACCAATCAAAAAGCTGGAAACGAGGATAAGATATAAATATGAAAAGAAGGATGTTCCCGAGCTTCTGGGAAATACCAAGCAATTAGTGAAAAGACTGAGGCAGTTAATGCGGTTTGAATTAATATATTCGCTTTCGAATAAAATAAGATTAAGAGGCAGATTTGAGTATAATTCATTTAAAATCAAATCAATTAACAGTACTGAAAACGGATATTTAATATTCCAGGATATCAGGGTTTCACCTAACAATTCTTTAAACTTTTACGGAAGAATTATTTTCTTCAAAACAGATTCGTTTAACTCGGCTATTTACGAATATGAAAATAATCTTACAGGTGTACTAACTAATATTCCTCTATTTGGGGAGGGAATAAGGTGGTATGTACTGTTAAGATATAAGCTATTAAATTTTATCGCTTTGTCCTTAAAGTATTCAGAAACTTACAAACCGGGAGTAGAATCAATCGGCTCCGGTTTTAATGAAATACCATTAAACGTTTCCAACACTATAGGATTACAGTTAGACTTGAATATTTAACTTTCCTCAATTACATCATATGAAGGAAAAAATTTCCTATAATCACAAAAACCTATTAAATTTCCCGATAAACTAGTTAATATTTACCAGTTATTTGACCCGGGTTTTAGCACTAAATTTGTATTATTTATTGATTGGTAAATTGATAATTGTAAATTTTTATTATCTTTTCGATACATTTTTTAAGCAGTATGCTCAATACTTTTACACGCGCAGAATAAACAACTAAAAGATGCAAAGTTCAAAAATAGAATTTATATCAAGGTATAATAATTTAGTGCAATTTGCACTTTCCTCTTCTCAAGATTTTCCCAACAGTCTGTGCGAATTTGTTAGTGAAGAATATGAATTTGAAGCGACGGTTCTTGTTAAAGTTAAAGAAAATGGTTTTGAGTTTTTAGGTAAATCGAGCAAATCAAAGATATCCTACAATCACAAATCGAAAATAGCCTGTCCTAACTGTAAATCTGTAAATTTTTATTCAACCGAAACTAAATTTGATTTAAATCCTTCCTGTGAATTTAAAACTTCCGATGTTTTGTTGAAAGAAGGATGTCTGCACATAAGTGTCACTGATAAAGAACGGGTATTATTAAAAATCGGTAAAAAAAATGAGTTTACTAAGAGTGATTTGGACAATATTGTAATTATTGGTGATGCGATACGAAATCTTCTACGGCTTTGGATGGGTAAAAAAGGAAGTCTAAGCAGTTCCGTCAGTGAAATAGTCTCTTCGATCGGACCCGAACTACGCACGCCAACAAACAGCATAATGGGATTTGCTTCTCTTTTAGGTGAAGAAAAACTATCTAATTCCCAGGCAGATTACCTGAACACTCTTAAAGAGAATGCTTATGACTTGCTTTCACTGTTAAATGATCTGATTGATCTTGCAAAATTAGAAACAGATAAATCGATTGGTTCGTTTTCTACGATAAACTTAAGACAATTTATTTCAGAAATTGTAAAAATAATCGAAGAAAAAGTAAACAAAGATAGAGTAGAGGTTTTAACAAATATTGATGATAAACTTCCTGAAAGTGTTAGTCTGAATTCACAAAAAATTCGATATATACTTTTAAATCTTTTAACAAGTTCACTCAGGCTTACGGAACAAGGCAAGATAAATGTCTCGGTTTCTTCTTCTGAAAAAAATAAGTTGCAAATCAGAATATCAGATACAGGGATTGGGATACCTTCAGAAAAAATTAAAGATGTATTCAATCCTTTTGGTATTTATGATTTATACTCATCCAGCAATGGCAGCATTACAGGACTGGGATTAACGCTGGTAAAAAGATATGTCGATTTTTTAAACGGTGAGCTGGAGATAACAAGTTCAATTGGTAAAGGCACTACATTTAATATAACAATTCCTGTTGAAGAAATCTTTGAAATAGAGAAACAGATAAGCGTTTTGCCAAAACCGGGTCAAAACAGCAAAGTACTTGTTATCGAAGATGATTTTGCTACTTCAAAACTTTTAGCTAATTATTTAAATAAGTGGGGTTATGAGCCGGTAGTAGTCAATTCCGCAGAACAGACGCTTAAAATTGTTGATGAGGGACAGTATCTGGCAATTTTAATGGATATTGTCTTACCTGATTCAAGCGGTCTCGAACTATTGCAGAAATTAAGAGAACAAAAAAATACTAAGAGAACTCCGGTTATTATTTGTTCAGTTGAAGCAGAGCAACAGAAAGCGTTTTTGATGGGAGCTGTCGAATACTTTATAAAGCCAATAAATTATAAATATTTAGTTGAGGTCTTAACCCATTATAAGCTTCGTAAAGATTCTAATATTTTAGTTGTTGATGATGATATTCCCACTCTTACTTTAATGAAAGAAGCTGTGGAACAGGCGGGTTTCAAACCTGTTGCACAATCCGATTCAACAAAAGTGATGGATTTAATTAATAGTCTCGATCTTGATTTAGCTATAATTGATCTTGACATGCCAGAAGTAAACGGTGTTGATTTAATTGAAATGATTAAATCCAAAGGACAGTTCAGAAATCTTCCGATTATAATCTACACGGGTAAAGAAAGCTATGAAGAAGATATTAAACGGATAGATGGTTTGTTCGAAAATCTGCTGCACAAAAGCAGTACTAATATCGAAGACTTGAAGAACTCAATTACGGAAATGATAAACCGGTATGAAGAACCATCTGATCCTGAAGAAATTAAAAAGAGAAAAGATACAACGAAAATACTCTTAGTCGAAGATTACAAACACTCCCAAATAATTGTTACAAGGCTTTTAAAGAAAAATGATTTCGAATCCATTGTTGTTGTAGAAAACGGGCAGGAAGCTTTAGATGCAGTTCAGGAACAGCATTACGATCTTGTTTTAATGGATATGCAAATGCCTGTAATGAATGGATTCGAAGCCACAAGAAGAATAAGAGAACTTGAGGAATACAAAGATATACCTATTATAGCGCTTACTGCATTTGCAATGAAAGGCGACAGAGAAAAGTGTCTGGATGCAGGAGCCACAGATTATATTCCAAAACCAATTGACAGTTCGGAATTTATACAAAAAGTTAAGTACTATACCGAAACCAAAGTCCCGGTAAAAGAATAAATCGAACTTAGCCTAATCTTCTCCCTATTATTTTTAATTCTCCCTTTGTTATCTTTAAAATCAGGTTTCAATCAATTATTTATTTATGATGAAAGAAAATTCTGTTAGAGTAAGATTTGCACCAAGCCCGACAGGGTACCTGCATATAGGCGGTTTACGTACTGCGCTTTATAATTATCTTTATGCAAAAAGCCGAAACGGAAAAATTGTGCTGCGGATTGAAGATACAGATAGAAAAAGATTTGTTGAAGGTGCTGTAGAAAATTTAATTGAAACTCTTAATTGGTCAGGAATTACTTTTGATGAAGGACCCGGATTCGGTGGTGAGCTTGGACCCTATTTTCAATCAGAGAGATTGAGCATTTATTCGGAGCACTGTAATAAATTGATTTCCTCAGGTAAAGCCTATTACTGTTTTTGCACTCCGGAACGATTGGAAAAACTGCGTGATGAACAAAAGCAGCAAAAACTTCCGCAATTAAAATATGATAAACACTGTCTAGCACTTGGGAAAGAAGAAATAGAAAAAAATATAAATTCGAATATTCCTTTTGTTATCAGATTAAATGTGGAAGAAAACAAAAGAGTCACTTTTGAAGATGAGATCAGGGGCAAAGTTGAATTTGATACTAACACAATTGATGACCAGGTATTAATTAAAAGCGATGGTTATCCAACTTATCATCTCGCAAATGTTGTTGATGATTTCCTAATGAAAATTTCACACGTTATAAGAGGTGAAGAGTGGCTGCCATCGACGCCGAAGCATATTCTTATTTACGATTATTTTAACTGGGAAAAACCAAAATTTGCGCACCTCCCTCTCCTACTTAATCCGGATAAATCAAAATTAAGTAAAAGACAGGGGGATGTTGCAGTAGAAGATTACAGGACAAAAGGATTTTTAAGTGAAGCATTAATAAATTTTGTGGCGCTTCTCGGATGGAATTACGGTGATGATAAAGAGTTTTATGAGATGAATGAATTGATAGATAAATTTTCACTTGACCGTGTTCACAAAGCCGGTGCTGTATTTAATCTTGAAAAGCTGAACTGGTTAAACTTTGAGCATTTACGAAGAAAAAATGACGATGAAGTACTAAAAATGCTGCGAGAAGAAATTTTGAATTCAGATTACAATAATGATAACTACAGCGATGAATATCTGTTAAAAATTATTTCGGCAATGAAAGAAAGAGTTTCTTTTATAAAAGAGTATTTAGCTAAAAGTTTTTATTTTTTCGAAGCCCCAAAAGAATATGATGAGAAAAATCTTAAAAAACGATGGAAGGAAGATTCGAACAGGCTGTTAAAAAAGTTGAGAGATGAATTTGAAAGACTTGATAATCCAACCCTTGAGGATTTTGAAACATCGCTGGCAAAATCTGCGGAAGAATCAAATGTCAGTAAGGGAAAACTTATTCATCCTTTAAGAATTGCCGTATCCGGTGTCGGTGAAGGTCCCGGAGTTTTCGATATTCTTAACATACTTGGGAAGAATGAGGTAATTAACCGTATTAATACCGCACTTAGTCAATTAAAATAATACTGAAGTATTAAATGAGTAAACGAGAAGAGAATAACTACACAAAAAAACCCGTTTCCAATTTCATCCGTGAAATTATCGATGAAGACTTACGGACAAATAAGCATGGCGGTAAAGTACAAACCCGCTTCCCCCCGGAACCTAATGGATATTTGCACATCGGTCATGCAAAATCTATCTGCCTTAACTTTGGATTGGCTAAAGATTACAACGGACTGTGCAACCTGCGCTTCGATGATACAAATCCGACAAAAGAAGAGCAGGAATATGTTGATTCAATAAAGGAAGATGTACGCTGGCTTGGATTTGATTGGGGCGACAGAGAATACTATGCTTCTGATTATTTTGATACTTTGTATGAATATGCTCTTAAGCTGATTAAAAAAGGAAAGGCTTATATTGATTCGTTAACAGCAGATCAAATCAGAGAATTTAGAGGAACTCCTACTGCACCGGGTAAGGAAAGTCCCTATCGTAACCGTACCCTTGAGGAAAACCTCGAATTATTTGAGGGAATGAAAAATGGGAAATTTAAAGAAGGCGAACATGTTTTAAGGGCAAAAATTGATATGTCATCTCCCAATTTAAATATGCGGGATCCGGTCTTATACAGAATACTTCATAAGAATCATCATCGTACTAAAGACAAGTGGTGTATTTACCCTATGTATGATATGGCCCACGGCCAATCAGATTCGATTGAAAAAATCACTCATTCTCTTTGCACTCTGGAATTCGAAAATCACCGTCCGCTTTACGATTGGTTTATAAATGAGCTGGAAATATATCCCCCGAGACAGATAGAATTTGCACGACTTAATCTTAATTACACAATTATGAGCAAGAGGAAACTTTTAGAGTTAGTAAACGGAAAATATGTAGACGGGTGGGATGATCCCAGAATGCCGACTATTTCTGGATTAAGGCGAAGAGGCTACACTCCCGAATCGATTAGAAATTTTTCGGAATCAGTTGGAATTGCAAAGAGAGAAAACGTAATTGATGTATCACTTCTGGAGTTCAGTGTGCGTGAGGATCTGAACAAAAAAGCACAACGAGTGATGGCTGTTCTAAACCCACTTAAAATAGTCTTAACAAATTATCCGGATGATAAAATTGAGGAATTGGAAGCAATAAATAATCCTGAAGATCCATCAATGGGAAGGAGAAAAATTCCTTTCGGCAAAGAAATTTATATTGAAGCTGACGATTTTAAAGAGGATCCACCAAAGAAATTCTTTCGGTTATCACCTGGTAATGAGGTCAGGCTTAGATACGGATATATAATAAAATGTGAAGAAGTAATTAAAGACAAAAGCGGAAAAATTCTAGAGCTCAGATGCAGCTACGATCCCGACACAAAAAGCGGAACGGGAAAAAGTGATAAAAAAGTAAAAGGAACAATTCATTGGGTTTCAGCAAAGCATTCTTTTGAAACTGAGGTAAGATTGTACGACAGGCTGTTTACCGTTCCGGATCCTGAAGCAGATGCTGAAAAAGAATTTAAAGAGTTCATAAATCCGGAATCGTTAATTGTTCTGAAAGATTGTAAGCTCGAACCTTCATTGAAAAATGTAAAGCCGGGAGATCGTTTTCAGTTTGAAAGATTAGGTTATTTTTGTGTTGATACTAAAAATTTCAGAAAAGATCAGCCGGTATTTAATAGAATAGTTTCGCTTAGAGATTCCTGGGCTAAATTGGAGAAAGGTAATACAAAGAATTAAGGGCAAATTATTTCATTTGCACCTAAAAGAAATGCGGAATGCAGATTTTATAAATGTCTGACTTTCAGCAGCGACCGCTGAAACTGTAAATCTTTAACATCCTTAGTAAATTTTTAATCGCTTCTCTGTCAAACGGATTTGGAATTTTATTGACGTCTCTGTACTCCTGAATTTTACCGGTCAGTTTCCCCAAGTTGTCAACCATCATTTGAATGATGTTTCCGTTGTCCTTTATATCATAACGACCATCTTTACCAATAAATGTTTTCAATATAATTCCCCCTTTTATTTAAATTAACATAAAATCGTCGTAATCATCTAATTCTAATTCGTTCATATTATAGTCCGAAAAATCTTCATCCACAATATTATCGTAGATTTGCTCCTCATCCATACAATCGGGCTCGAGGCAAGGCTCATCACCTGAAAGGTAGGGATAATTTTCTTCGTTATAAAACGAATCGAAAAATTGTTTTTGTTGTAAATGTTTGTTCATAGTCCTTAGCCTCCTAAAATTTGTTTTATTCTAAAAACCAACTATAGTGCCAAATAATGTTTCCGTTAATAAATTCATTTTTTTATCATTTTTGTGATTTTTTCAAGAGTACATCAATTCGATCGTTAGTTGATGAATTTGCTAGTGATGAACAATAATGAAACATTGGTTTATAGTTGGAAGAAATTACGTCCGGTATGAATTATTATTAAACAGAACGACAAATTTGGTTAAAGAAGGATGATATAACTAATAAAGATCCCCTACCAAGTTAATCTCGTGAGTACCTGATTTGGAGAAAACAATGGTACATAAAGATTTTATCAATGCTTATGTATGGACAATAATTATCGGTGGAGCATCAGGTTCACTACCTGTAGAATTGCAAGATAAATCGTATTCGTGTTTAATTTCTTTTACAATATCCTTAAGTGTATAAATTTGACCTACCAGATGCTTGTCGGAAAGTTTAATCCTAACCTAATATGTTTTTATTACAGTTTATTATTTAATGCAACCATTTATTGATGTTTGCAGGTAAAATACTTTGGAATATGTTATTCAGTCTTTGAATAGTTTTTTTATTTCTCGCCTTTCCTTTCTAAGACTGTTTAAGTAATCAATAGTAACTACAATAACACCAAAGATGACTGTAACGATTAAAATTGTTAATGCCATGTAAAGCTCTAAGAATTATAACTTACCCTTATAGCCAACTTGTATGCCATAAAAATCTTGTTTTAATGTATTTTCTTAAATATTAATGTATTGATTTGCGAAAACTTTGAATTTTATTTGTATTGTTATTGGACAGATATAAAAAATCCCCGCCTATGTTATTAAGCAGGGGTTAAACAAGATAAATTTAATAACAGTTTACTTCATCAACAGTTATCTTACGATCCCGACTTTGTCGGGATTAGCGCAGGAGGACCATTTTCTTTGTCTCAAAAAAATTTCCTGCCTGCCAACCGCCAGGCGTAGCTTGTAGACTGTAGAAATAAATTCCGCTTGGTAACGTTGACCCGTCAAATGCTATTTCGTAATTACCTGCTTGTTTTTCTTCGTTTACAAGTGTTGCAACCTCATTTCCTAAAATATCATATATTGCAAGTGAAACAAAACTTAATTCCGGGATTTGATATTTAATTGTTGTTAAGGGATTGAATGGATTTGGGTAATTTTGATGTATATTAAAACCAAATGGATATGTGATGGAGACAGGGGTAAAATTAGACGCATCCGGTCCGACTTTAACCAATAAAAGGTCAGAGAAGTAAGGAGGAAGATAAAAGTTAGTCATCCCGGTTACAATATATCCGCCGTCTAAAGTCTGCTCGACATCAAATCCAACATTCCCATTTTCTATTTCCCCAATTTTTTTGGTCCAGAGTGTGTCGCCATTAGCATTGGTTTTTACTAACATAAGAGCACTCTGCCAGGATGGATATTCCACATATCCAGTTATGATATAGCCACTGTCTGTCGTTTGCTGTACTGCATAGCCAAAATCAGACGCACTTCCCCCATAAGTTTTTGTCCATAGTGTATCACCAAATGCATCTGTTTTAAGCAACCAAAGACCATCGGTACCAAATAAATTTGTTGATCCTGTTATTACGTAACCTCCATCCATGGTCTGTTTGACCGATCTTCCTTCCTCATTTTGAATTCCACCAAATGTCCTTGTCCACATTGTGTCAGGTGCCTGTGCAAAAAGGCTTAAGGTTAAGAGAGTTAAAATAAATGAAATAATGACTCTAACTTTGGTTGAAACATTCATTTTATTTTCCCTGAGTTAAACTACAATTGCAAACTAACTCAAAAATTTGTTAGAGGCAATGAATGGTTGATGTTTGGCAATTAGTAAATCTTTCAGCAAACTAAAAAATATAATTTCAATTCGTTGAAAAACAGACCCCATTCAGATAAGAATTTTCTTATGCTTTAATGGTACAATTATAATAATGGTCAGGCAGGAATGCTTTATGAGGAAATCGTTAATCCAGTGGTGGAAAATTAAATTGATTAGTGAGTGAAAGTTTAATATTTTTGATCCGCACAAAGAAAAATCTGTTCTTCAATTTGTTAGAAGATTGTCATAAACAGTATGACAATTACAGAGCTTTGGATTAGAAAAGGTTAAGGTTTTTGTTAAATAAATAAACGCCGAAGTGGCGGAATTGGTAGACGCGCTGGACTCAAAATCCAGTGGGGCTTACACCTCGTGCCGGTTCGAGTCCGGCCTTCGGTACTCTTTTTATACCCTCTGAGGAGGGTTTTATTTTATTGCCTGGAGTTAAATTATAACTATTATTAAGAACATATTGCTCATTTTACTGACCAGTGTTCTTGTTGGATTGACAGTGAACTTTTTCAATCCAAAAGGTATTCCTTTGATCAGAAGCAGCAAAGAAATTACCTGGGCATCTGATTCCCTTTTCAATATTTCTCAACAAGATTCAGTAAAGGAAAGCCCTACAAATATTTCGCAGAACGAATCAGTTGCAAATGAAGATATACTTACAAAAAGCAAAACCGAAAAAATAAAGCAAAATAATTCTCCGGAAAAGAGTATCATTAAAGAAGAACAAACGAAAAAAACAGAAGAAGAAAAAACGAATAATCCGGAGATAATTACATTTGAAGAACCAAAAAATATTACGCTCCAACAGGCTTACTCGTTATTCAGCGACAGAGTAACATTTATTGATGCCAGAGATGAAGCCGAATACGTAATGGGATTCATTTCCGGCTCTATTAATATTCCATACTACGATTTTGAAAACCATAAACGAAAACTTGATAAATTACCAAAAGATAAACCATTAGTAACTTACTGTGCAGGAACTGATTGCGATCTAAGTATTTTGCTCGCGAATCAATTAAGCAAACTTGGCTACAAGCAGGTTTACATTTTCTTTGGCGGATGGCTTGAATGGCAAAATGCACATTATCCCATTGAATATCCTTCGGAAGAATAAGTTTTGAAGAAAATTTTAAATAACGAACTTTTTTTACTGGCTGCAAGAATATTATTGGGTTTTGTTTTTGTTTTTGCTGCGGTCTCGAAAACTGCCGAGCCGGAAAGTTTTGCCCAGGCAATAGATAATTACAAATTGCTGCCTGAATTTTTAATCAATATTTCTGCAATAATGTTACCCTGGATTGAATTGTGTACGGGATTATTACTATTGTTTGGAGTTTCTGTAAAAGAAAACTCGGCAATTTTAAGCGGGCTTTTGATAATTTTTATCCTCGCTATTTTAATAAGCCTTTTACGAGGATTGGATATTGAGTGCGGCTGTTTTGGAACAGTAGATGGTTCAAAAGTTGGAATACTAAAAATATTAGAGAACGCAGGTTTACTTCTATTAAGTTTCCTCCTGTTAAAAAAGGATTCTAAGCTACTCTCATTAAGAAACTCTTTTACTGAAAATAGCAAAAGAAATTAGTCCAATTATCCTTTAATACTTTGCATCGTATCTCTTAGTACACCTAAAGAACGTTGCGATAGAATATCAATTTTAATTAAACCTAAATCTTCAATCGAGTACATATCTGGTTGAGTCACTATTAGTCCCAAGCCTTTATTCTTAGCATATTCCAGTGCTACGTAATCTGTAATTTTTGTCGGAGTAATTACTATCCCGCCTGGATGAATAGACAAATGCCGCGGGAAATTTGCAATTTGAGATGCGATTTCAACAACTGATTTCCATGGCTCCCTGTTAAAATTCAGTCCCTTTGCTTCGGGAAAAAGCTTTGATAGATTTGGAAGATTATCAGCATTTGTCCACGGAATTCTTTTACTATATTTAGAAATCTCCTCATTAGTAAAACCGAAAGCCTTTGAAACTTCTCTAAATGCGGAGCGAGCTCTGAATGTAATTGTGGTTGAAATCATTGCTACATTTTCATAACCGTATTTTTCAAAAATATATTTTATGATTTCATCACGCTCCTTCCAGGAAAAATCAATATCAAAATCAGGTGGAGAGCTACGGGCTTTATTCAAGAATCTCTCGAAATATAAATTCTGCTCAATCGGATCTATCTGGGTTACACCCAAACAATAAGCCACCAAACTGTTCGCAGCGGAACCTCTCCCGATTATCATCATTCCTCTCTTCTTTGCCTCGTTTACAATATCCCACACTATTAAAAAATAATTAGAAAAACCCATCTCGTTAATTACAGAAAGCTCCATCTCAAGTCTTCGCTTAATATTATCTGTTATAACAGCATATTTTCTTTCAAGTCCTTTATACGATTCTTTCCACAGAAGTGAATTTGCTGTTTCATTTACCGGTAAGGAAAAAACCGGAAATTTATATTCGTTCAATTTTAAATCAACATTGCAATCCGCTGCTATTTTATGAGAATTTGTTAATGCCTCAGGCAAATTTTTCCATTCCTGTTCAATATTAAACGGATTTTTAAAATAATATTCGTCATTAACAGTTTCATCACCGGAAATATTGTCAATTGTGGTTCTTAATCTTATAGCGCTTACAGTCTTGTGCAATAAAAAATCATCTGGATTTAAAAAGTAAACAGGATTTGTAACCACGTACTTAATTCCCTTTTCTTTGGCAATTTCGTATCTCTTGCGATTTTCATATTTAACTTTTTTTGATGCTACCAGTTCTACAAATAAATTTTCGCGGCTGCTTAAATTTTTTAAAATCTCAGTGCAGGGAGTAATGATTATCAAATTCTCAAGCTTATCGTTGAGTAATTGATTAAGAGAAAAATCATCATTCAATTTTCGTGAGGAAATTATTTTGCAAATATCAGAGTACCCTTTATTATTTCTTGCCAGCAGAATTATGTAGGCATTTTTATTTTCAGGTTCATCTATTAAGCATCCAATTATTGGTTTTATATTATTCTGTCGTGCAGCTTTAATAAACGGAACGATGCCCTGCATCGAATTGGTATCTGTTAATGCAATAGCGGGCAATTTGGATTTAACAGTCTGAGCAACCAGTTTATCAACTGGTATTGTACCGTTTAACAAGGTGTAATTTGAATGTACATGCAGTGGTATCATTAAAATTTCAGATTAAATCTTTTGAAAGGAAATGTAGGAATAAATTAAATGAAGTTAAAATGTAGTCAGCTACTGTAAAGCTTTATCGGTGATATCTTTCCTAAAATAAATGTTTTGAAAATTAATTTTGCTCAAAGCATTGTAAGCTTTTTCCTTCGCCAGCTTCAAATTAAATTCAGAAATCACCGATGTCACACCTAAAACTCTGCCACCGTTTGTTAATATTTTTCCGTTTACATTTTTAGTTCCTGCATGATAAACAATAATATCATAAGGTAGTTCATCAAGTCCGGTTATTTCAAATCCCTTCTCGTATGATTCCGGGTAACCTTTTGAAGCTGCGACAACACAAACAGAAGCGCCACCGTTGTATGATACGAGTTTTTTGTTCAGGTCTCCCGTTGCAGCCGAATAGAGAAGTTGAAGGAAATCACCCTTAAGGATCGGCAGGACAACCTGGGTTTCTGGATCACCGAACCTGCAATTGAACTCAATTACCTTTGGACCATCATTAGTAATCATCAGACCTGCGTACAAGCAGCCAATAAACGGCTGATTATTTTTCTTTAATGTTTTTAACGTCGGAGAAATTATTCTGTTTTTTATTTCCTCAAAGATTTTGGGAGTTACAATGGGTGCTGGGGCGTAAGCTCCCATTCCGCCTGTATTTTTGCCTGTATCGTTATCCCCGATTCTCTTATGATCCTGAGATGCTGGAAGACAAACAAAATCATCGCCGTCACAAATCGCAAAAACAGATGCCTCTTCTCCTTCCAGAAATTCCTCCACGAGAAGTTTCTCTCCCGAATCGCCAAATACCTGATCCAAAAAAATGGTATTTAATGCATCTTCCGCTTCATCAGATGAATTGCAGACAAAAACACCTTTTCCTGCCGCAAGTCCATCAGCTTTAATTACGCATGGATATTTCTTTTCCTTGATATATTCCTTCGCCAGATCATAGTTCTTGGCAGAAAACTCTATGTAGGCAGCAGTTGGGACCTCGGCTTCTTCCATTATTTCCTTCGCAAATGATTTTGAGGCTTCAATTTGAGCGGCTGCTTTATCCGGTCCAAAAACTTTAAAATTATTTTCCCGCAAGAGATCTGCAAGCCCATCAACAAGCGGTTGTTCGGGTCCTATTATTACAAGATCAATCTCTTTATCGTTACAAAAAAATAAAACTTCATCATGATTCGAAGGATTAATATCAACATTTTGACCT
>Ga0209536_100005022_pt1 | contig 20742 bp, 21 predicted proteins | sample DeeMarSeWOR28_12_FD_187461 | JGI IMG/M metagenome (GOLD analysis project Ga0209536, IMG submission 187461) | Marine sediment microbial communities from White Oak River estuary, North Carolina - WOR-2-8_12 (SPAdes) (version 2) | ecosystem: Environmental > Aquatic > Marine > Intertidal zone >... | reverse complement strand
GCTGGCAGAACTGGAGGGCATTATCCCCGCCCTGGAATCGGCGCATGCCATCGCTGAGGTAATCAACCGGGCTCCGGCGATGCCCCGTGACGCTATCGTCATCGTGAACTTGTCAGGGCGAGGAGATAAGGACCTCGACACTGTGATGAAGGAGGGAGGGATTCAGAAGTCAACGAAGAATCAAGAGCAGAAGGCAGCACACGCTGCGCAATAGATCTTGGATGAGTCCCGCCTTTGCCTTAGAAATCGAAACGCATGTAGAACACTCTGGAGCACACACTATGAATGGAATTGAACATATCGCCAGCGCCTTCCAGCCCCACCGAACCGCCTTTATGCCCTACGCGGTGTTGGGCTATCCTACTCCCGAAGCATCGTTACAGGTGATAGAGACGTTGGTTGAAGCCGGGGCTGACCTGCTGGAGCTGGGAGTCCCCTTCTCTGACCCGCTGGCAGATGGCCCTACCATCCAGGCGGCCACTCAACACGCATTGGAAAACGGCGTCACGTTGGGGCAGTGTATGGCGATGGTGGCGGAGTTGCGGTGTCGCGGAGTGAGGACACCCGCACTGCTGATGAGCTACGTAAACCCAATACTGGCCTACAGCGTGCAGCGCTTCGTAGCCGACAGTGCAGCGGCCGGCGTGGATGGTCTCATCGTGCCCGATTTACCACCAGAAGAGGCGGGTGAGCTGGACGATGCATGCCGCCAGTATGGCCTGGCCCTGGTGTATTTGCTAGCGCCTACCAGTTCGCCAAAGCGAACGGTATTGGTCGCCGAAAAATCACAAGGCTTCATCTACCTGGTAGCACTGAATGGCGTGACTGGTGCTCGTGATACCTTGCCGTCGGGTCTGCCCGAGTTTGTGGCCCGAGTGCGCGCCGCTACTAACAAGCCACTGGCTGTTGGTTTTGGCATTGGGTGTGGCGAACAGGCCCAGGCTGTCGCCCAATTGGCCGAAGGCATCATCGTGGGCAGCGCCCTGGTAAAGCGGGCCGGGGAGTCGATTGAGGGCGTCCAAGAACTGGCCCTCGAACTTCGACAGGCGCTCAATGGATCTGAGGCCCGGGTCATAGCCTAGCATTTTGGCAAATTCGACTTTGCACGAGGCGTGTTTCTATTACTTGAGCCTTGACAGCGTAGACTGGATGTGATATGATAGCTGCAAATTTCCGGGAGAGTCATGCAAATGCCAGGCCAGAGCAAGCATACCTATCGCGTAGCTGTTTTGAATGTGACCAAAGACCGAGTTCGTCGATTTTGGCTGACGGTGTTAGTCATTGGCGGCTTCTGCTTTTTTGGTTACTACTACTTTGCGGAGGTGTGGCCTGCGCTGCTTCGTGCTGGGTCGGGTTAGCCCGACAGAGGTTAAAGGATACACAGGGCGTGGAGCAGCGGGCTCCACGCCCTTCCTTTTTTTTCAGAACCAGGAAGGAGGATCATAGAGATTATGCTCGTTTGCCGGGGCGTTCGGGGTGCGACCACAGTAGAGGAGGACACCCGCGAGGCAATCCTCAGCGCAACCCACGAACTACTGTCTAAGATGATTGAGGCCAATAGTATCCGAGCCGACGATATCGCCAGCGCTGTCTTCAGCACCACACCTGATCTCACCGCCGAATACCCGGCATTGGCCGCGCGTCAGCTTGGTTGGCACAACGTGGCCTTACTGTGTACACACGAGATGAGCGTGCCGCACGGCCTTAAGCGTTGCATCCGAATTCTTCTGCATTGGAATACCCACAGATTAGCATCAGAGATCCGGCATGTATACATCAAGGGCGCGGTCACCTTGCGACCCGACCGCGTGGCCTAGAGAGAAAAACAGGGGGATAGAAAATTGATCACGCAGTTAGTTTCTTCACATCGGGGATCCAGGCGCGAATCGAGGGCGGTGCCCTCACACTATGCCAGACAGGTGACAGACGATAACTCACACTGGCAATGGCAACAGGAAGCTGTGCCAATCTCTGCGGTTTGGCACGGCATAATGCGAAGGAGATCTCAGCCATGATTATCATAATGAGGATGGACGCCAGCCAACCAGAGATACAGAACGTGGTCCAGCGAGTAGAGAGCCTAGGCTTTCAGACGCATTTGTCGCAAGGTGAGGAACGAACCATTATTGGGGTGATCGGCGACGAGCGCCCCGTTGATAAGGATAGCCTGGGACGCATGCGCGGCGTGGAGCGCATTGTGCCTATCTTACGTCCCTTCAAACTCGCCAGCCGCGATTTTCAACCAAGTGACACTGTCTTTCAGCTCAATGGACACAGCATTGGGGGACAGAAGGTCATCGTTATGGCCGGACCCTGTGCTGTGGAGAGCCGCGAGCAAATCTTGGAGACAGCCTACAGCGTCCGGGAGGCGGGCGCCCATTTGTTGCGCGGTGGCGCCTTCAAGCCCCGCACCTCACCCTACAGCTTTCAGGGGCTAGGAGAGGAGGGCCTGCATTACCTAGCTGAGGCACGCGAAGCTACTGGATTGGCTATCGTCACCGAAGTGATGGCTCCCGAGCAGGTGCCGCTGGTGGTTCAATACGCTGACGTGCTTCAGATGGGCACGCGGAATATGCAGAACTACGCCTTACTCCATGCCGTCGGTGAGTCAGGAAAGCCGGTCCTGCTTAAGCGCGGCATGATGTCTACCATTGAGGAACTGCTGATGAGCGCTGAGTACATTCTGTCGCACGGTAACCGGCGAGTGATTCTCTGCGAGCGCGGGATTCGCACATTTGAAACGTACACGCGCAACACGCTGGACATCAACGCAGTGCCCGTACTGAAGGAATTAACCCACCTACCTGTTCTCGTAGACCCTAGCCACGCCACAGGCAAGTGGCGACTGGTCAGCGCAGTGTCAAGGGCAGCGATCGCTGCTGGCGCTGATGGACTTATCATCGAGGTCCACCCCAGCCCAGAACTGGCCATGTCTGATGGCGCTCAGTCGCTAAGGCCAGCGCGCTTCGCCGAATTGATGTCTCAACTGAAACCGGTGGCCGAAGCGGTTGGCCGCACCCTCTAATGGCAAGAACCCAGTAGACAGCCGGCACCGGCGGCTGCGCGGCTGGCAATGGCAGTGGTGCAGGTACGGGCTGTCTACTGGAAAGTACCCCTATATCTTGCGTAATTCCCTCTTGATATATACTACATATTGTGGTATTATATTCTTTGCAGAGTCAATCAAAGTATGGTATACTAGTACATGACATAAGATGGCGGGCGACGGTATGAGGTGGCCTGTATTTGGTGTCCCCAAGGCCCAGGGTAGTCAACCTGTGACAGAAGATTTGCTTCAGTTGCTGAGATCAGAGAAGCCGGCTGTTCGCTGGCAGACAGCGATACACCTGAGTAGCGCGGCCCACTCTGAGCAGCCAGAGGCACTGGCCGCTCTAGCCGATGCGCTGGAGGACAATCATCCTTTCGTACGTTGGTGTGCCGGCCTGACACTCGCTCAGGCCAATCGGCCCCAGGCTACTGCTATGCTGCTCGATATCTTGGAGAAAGGTTCGTTCCGAGGACAGGCTGCAGCGGCCGATGCGCTGGCTTACGCACGCCAAAGGAATGCTGAGGCGCTACTCCAAGCTCTAGCCAGCAAAGAAGCGCTCGTTCGTCAAAGTGCGACTGAAGCGTTGGGACGTCTGGGTTATCGATCCGCTACGTCACGTCTTATCACCCTTTTGACTGACGAGGCGCCCTGGGTGCGACGGGCAGCAACCAGAGCACTGGGACACGTCGGCGACGACGACGCTGTTGGCCCACTTACTCAATGTCTGACGGACGAGTCGCCCTGGGTACGAGGTAGCGCGGCCTATGCGCTGGGGGCCATGCGCGCACAGCAAGCAGCACCTATGCTAATCGCAGCTCTCGACGATTCCGACCCCGCAGTACGCCGCAACACTGCCTGGGCACTCGGTCGACTCAGAGACCCAGCAGCACTGCCCAAATTGCGTGCTCTCCAGAGCGACAAAGCCCTCGACGGTGAGGTGGCGAAGGAAGCTGAGACGGCGATCTATGCTATTCAGCGGCCGGTTTGGCGTCGGCTGCCTAGCGTGCTCCAGAGGTGGCGGGCAGGTCGCACAGCCGGTACCGCGTGAAACAGTGTGGGGAATCGAGCGGAGCAGATGGATACGTCAGGGGACCCACTTGTAGAACGGGTTGCACAGCTCATCAACCGGTGGGGGCTGGCAACGCCAGCCATCACGTTTTTGGAGGCCAACAAGCCCCTCAGTTTTGTGGGAAGCCAGGCCTTGTTGATGCTGCAGCCAATAACCGACCTATTTGTGGCACGCGAACTGTCAACGGACCTGGTCACGTTATTGGCTGATCGTGACCGGCTGGAGATGCTGCTCGCCACCTTGGAAACCGTGGAGGTGGAGCGTAAATAGCAATGAGCCAGCCTGAAGATGGTCAATATGTACCAAATGCTAGACACCTGTTGAATTCACGGCAAGGCATCCCTTCAGCAGCCGCTCCATAAGGAACTGATTGGTGAACGAAACACAACTCGTATTGCTGTTAATTCTTGTCGCGTTTTTGCCGGTCCTGTATCTCTCAGGACGACGGGTGCAGGAAGGAAAAGTCCCAGACCTGCGTACCATTTCGGCATTTGACGCGCTGCGGGGAGTTACGGCACGTGCCATAGAGACAGGGCGTTCCGTGCATACTTCACCGGGGCTGGGCGGTATCACCGGCGACCTGACAGCCGATAGCCTGGCTGGCCTTTCCATATTGGAGTATCTGGCTGACCAGTCAGCTGCCGCTGGTGCGCCGCCCATCGTTACCATAGCCAATCCCACACTCCTACCCCTGGCCCAAGATGTGATACGCCGGCCTTATGGGGCAGATCAGGAAGAGGCAGCCAGGGCGGCTCGCGACGTGCGCTGGATCGCCCCAGAACCGGCCGCCTACGCTGCTGGCGTGATGGGCGTGCTGGGGGAAGAAGCGGTGGATGCCAACGTGATGATCGGTGCCTTCGGCGACGAGTATCTTTTGATAGGGGAGGCGGCCAGTCGCAGGAGAATCACGCACATCGGTGGGGCCAGCGACCCTAATGTGGTGCCTTTCATCTTCGCAAGTGCAGATCAAACGTTGATAGGCGAAGAAATATACGCCGCCGGCGCTTATCTGACGCGCAAGCCCTGGCATATCGGCAGTTTGCTGGCACAGGACTTCCTGCGGTGGGGGATTGTCCTCATCGTCGTCGCGCTGGTTATCATAAAAACACTGTTTTAGACGAGGTGGGGGCGTTTGATCAGCCGCATCATGTCCACCGTTGTAGCGATGACTGTAGGTTTGTTGGTTCTCGCCGATTTCTTTGTTAATTCCGACGCCGTCAACGCCTTGGGACTGTACCTGATTCGCACCGCATCAATAGTTGCAGCTTTCGCGCTGGTGTTAGGGATGGTCAACGTGGTCACTGTCCACCTGGGCAACGTATCCAGACAGGAAAAAGGCTGGGCCTATAGCGTGGTACTGCTAGTGGCCATGATAATCACGCTGGGAACAGGCTTTCTCACCGGTGGACCGGGTTCGACACAGATGCGACAATTGTTTGAGTCGGTGTTGTTCCCGCTTGAGGCAACGCTTTACTCCCTGTTGGCCTTTTTCGTCGTCACGGCTGCCTATCGCGCTTTTCGCGTCAAGAGCCTTGAAAGTGGTTTGTTTGTAACTTTCGCCATTATCGTGCTGTTGGGGCAAGTACCCATTGCTGTCAGGTTATGGGATCAACTGCCAGTGATTAAGGACTGGGTGCTTGAAGTGCCAGCCTTGGCTGGCGCACGTGGTATTCTTTTGGGCGTCGCCCTGGGCACCGCAGCCACTGGCCTGCGTGTGCTCTTGGGTATCGATCGGCCCTACGTGGATTGATTGGCCGATGGCTGGTGACCAAAAACACGTACTGCCGGCTATTATCCGGCAGAGAAGACGGTCTACCAACTACCATCTGCCAAAGGATGGGTTAGTCTGATGGCCGCTAATCAGAATCAAGACGAGACAAGCGAGAACCCGATCGAGGACGGTTTGTCAGCGCTAAAGCGACTGGCCGACCTTGACGAGTCCGGGCGCGCTTCGCAGCAGGCCAAAGCCCCTGATGTGACAGACAAGATCCCCGACTGGCTGGAACTCCTTCTGGCCAAGTACGGCGAACACGCATTCGAGCTGATCGGTATCGAACCCGACCTCGGAAGCCGCGCACGGCGTAGAGTGCTAATCGATTTGTCTCCAAAGAGCGAAGAAGCGTCTGAGGTCGCCAGTCTGCTGGAGCAGATGGCTACCGACTCGGAGACAGAGCCGCCAACCGAACGTCGTATCACACCCGTAGACTGGGGCGAACCAGCAGCCTATGAAGATGAAGCGGTTGAAGATCAGGCGCCTGATTGGCTGGATCAGATGGCACGAACACCCGAGCCGCCGCCTGTCCCGCCTGTGCCGGACGAGCCTCCCGACTGGCTGACTGAGATTGGTGAACCGAGGGCCGAAACAGAAATACAGGCGGAGGGCCCGCAAAGTCCTCGGTACTCAGCAGCAGAAGAAGAGTTGCCGGAGTGGCTGTCCCGGCTGGCAGAGGGGTCCGCCTCAGAAGTCGAAGAAGCTCCGACCAGCGAACCGTCACAAGCCGAGCCACCAAGCAGGTCACCCGCAGATATGGCAGCAGAGGCGCCTGTCGAGCTGGAGGAAGGGGTACCCGACTGGCTGGTTGAATTAGAGATGGCTGAGGAGGCCCCTGTCGAACCCTCAGCGCCGAAGGAGCCTCCCACGCTGCCGGCGGAGATGGAAACCAAAGCGCCTGCCAAGCCGCAGGAAGGGCTACCCGACTGGCTGCTTGAATTGGAGATAGCTGAAGAGGCTCCCGCCGAACCTCCAGAGTCAGAAGTGCCTCCCACGCCACCCGGGGAGATGACAGTGGAGGCGCGTGCCGAAGGAGAGGAAGCGGTCCCTGACTGGCTGCGCCAACTAGAGATGCTCGAAGAAGCCCCCAGCACACAGCCCCCGGCACAGCAACTTGAGCCAGAAGCGCCTGCTGAGCCGGAGCCGGAAGTGCCCGACTGGCTGGCCAGTTTGCGCGAAGAGACACCCTCGCCCCTGGAGATGATGACCGAAGACGAGGTTCCACTAACTGAATATCCAGCGGCTGAAGATGTTGAAGAACCCGACTGGCTGGCTGCGCTGCGAACAGACAGCAAAGCGGACGTATTCGAGTTGGACGCAGAGTTGGTCGAAACTGAAGAGGAAGATCTGCCGGACTGGCTCGCCGAGCTAAGAGTCTCACAGGCTGCTGTTGAGGCGCCACCACCTGTTGCGGAGGAACCACCAGAGCTCGTTGAGGCAGAAACAGACGCCGTGGTAGTGGAGTATCATCCACCCAGTGAAGTCAAGGCGGCGATTCCTGAGGCAGAGGAAGTCGAATTCCTGCCCGCCGAACTCGAGTATCCCAGCGAGGAGGAAGCTGGCGCGCTGGACTGGTTAGCCGAGATAGAGGCTGCCGCTGAAATTTCAGCGTATGCCGAAGGCGAAGTACCTCCTGCCGAGGTCGAAATAGCGGCGGAACCAGAAGAGGTTCCCGACTGGTTACGTCAGATGCCGCCCGCTGAGTTGACTCCCGAAGAGGAAGAGGAAACCGTCGAAACGCGCCGTCCAGCCGACTGGCTGGTCGCGGAGGCTCCACTAGCTCCTGGTGAGGAGGAAGCTGAGGTATCCCCGCTGGCGGAGGAGACCCTAGAGATCGAAGAAGTGCCATCTCCAGGCGACGAGGTAGCCCCAGGCGAGGTCCCTGACTGGCTTCTGGAGTTGAAACCCGTGGAAGAAGAGGCACTTGAGCTTCGCGAAGAAGAGGCGGTTGAGTCTGAGGATGTATTGGCCGGAATACCAGGGCTGTTACCCATCGCAGAGGAAGAGCCAGAGGGTGAGAAAGAACCAGTAGCGACATTGCCTTCCGGTGTGGGAGTCCCAGCAGTGCCCGATGTGGAAGGGGCACAACTATTCAGAGAGGTCGTCACTGAGCCCGCCGAGGCAGGGGAACGGGAACGAGCTGAAGCCAGACCCGAGACCCGGCGAGGACGCCTCGTTGAAACCCTGGTATGGGCGCTGATATTCATCATCCTGATCGCTGGCATCGCGCTGGCTTTGGTAGCTGTGCTGGGCAGGGTAGGGGATTTGCTGGGTGGCACAGCGTTCGGTGAATTCTGGGGCTCGCCAATGGTGATCGATCCAGCCCCCGTCAACACGTTTCGAGCTCAGGTAACCAAACTACCGCCCGATGCCGTGGTCGTCGTCTCCTTTGACTATAGCCCAGCCACTGAAGCTGAAATGGAACCACTTGCGCAGATCATTCTAGGTGATCTGCTGGAAAACCAAGCACGGGTCATTGCTGTGAGTCTACGACCCGAGGGAGCCATAATGGCCCAACGGCTATTGGAGCGATTTGAGGACGAATATCCCTATGGTGAGCGCACCATCAACTTGGGCTATCTGCCAGGCCAGACAGCGGGTGTGCGGAGCCTGGCTTTCCTATCATCTACACCCTTGTTTCAAAACTGGACACAGACACTGGACGACTATCCAGCCTGGCAAGACGTGGAGGGCCTAGATGACGTGGCATTGACGGTGGCTGTGGCTGACTCCCCGCTGACCGTCCGCTGGTGGGTCGAACAGATGGGGCCTGGCACTCTGGCAAATCGCCCTATGGTCGCAGCCGTGAGCGCTGCAGCGGACCCGAGCGTACGGCCGTATTACAACCGAGTTGATCCCAAATCGGGGCAGCTTCTTGGCTTGGTCAGTGGTGTAGCCGACGCGGCCGCCTACGAGAACCGTCTCGGACAACCAGACCGGGCGGTCAGGAGCTTGGCGGCCCAGTCAGTCGCCCACCTTGGCCTGATAGTGGTCGGTCTAGCTGGTGCAGTGGTTGGGTTTAGAACTCAGGCAACCAAGGAAGAGTGATCATATCCAGTGTGGGGCGCATTATACCTGAAGACAGCTCCAGACTTTGGAGATTATGTAAACTTTCAGAGTCTGTTGGATAGAGAGCGGAGGATTATGAGTGCTGGCACGCTAGTTGCCGCCATACTCACCTTTATGGTCTGGTCATATCTGCTGGGTGATAACCCGGCTTTCCGCATCGCCGAGCATTTGTTCGTAGGCACGGCAGTTGGGTATGCAGTGCTGGTCGCCTGGTTCAACGTGGTGCAGCCTGCACTTTTCGGCGCAGCCACGCCCCAGTCACCGGTGCTGGCCTCGGTGCCACTTGTCTTATGCCTTTTCTTGATGGCCAAAGTGCGTCCAGCCTGGTCGAGCATCGGCAACATCGCGGTGGCGTTTCTACTTGGCGTAGGGGCGGCATTGGCAGTAGGGGGTGCGCTCTTCGGGACGTTGTGGCCGCAGGTCTCGGCAACGGCCAGTCTCTCACTGGATCCTGCCGACTACGGCGACCCGCAGCCTGCGCTAGCCAGCACATTCTTCTGGCAAAACTTGGCTATTCTGGTGGGGACCATCGGTACTTTCTTCTACTTCGCATTTAACATACAACCACAGGGCCCTCTAGGCGGCTTTCGCGAGACGTTTACCCGCTTCTGGAGCGGGATAGGCCGCTGGGTGATTATGATAACGCTGGGAGCGCTCTATGGCAACGCCGTGATGTCGCGTATCGCCTTACTGATCGGACGAGTGCAATGGCTGCTGGACGTGTTTTGGCCACCCGGCTGAACCGAGTCTCCCAGCCAGCTTGTAGGCTGAAGAGTGACGCGGTATGACCGACTCGGACAGCATCTTGGTCGCCGATTGCGGCAGCACTCGGACCACCGCCACCCTTATCGAACGGGTCAATGGACATCACCGACTGGTGGCGCGGGGCGAAGCAATTAGCACCCATCGTCCCCCCTGGCTAGACGCGACGCTCGGTGTCCGTGAGGCTGTAGGGCAGATCGAAGCTCTCTTGGGACGCAGGTTGCTGAGCGAGGCCGGGACTCTCTTAAGACGACAAAGCCGAGCCGGCGACGGTGTGGACACCTTTGTGGTCGTCTCAAGTGCCGGGGCACCGTTGCGAGTTGCATTGGCTGGCCTCACCAGTAGCTTGAGTCTGGCCAGCGCCCAACGTGCCATAGCCGGAACGTATGCGCTGACAACCGGCCTGTTGGCTATAGACGCAGGTCCAGCCAGCCGGGATCCAAACGCTCAAATGCAGACCTTGCGTCAGGCCAAACCAGATGTCATTCTTATCACGGGTGGGACGGATGGCGGTGCAGAACGCCCGGTGATGAATCTAGCGCAACTAGTCGCTCTCTACAATCAGACACTGGAACCAGAAGAGCGACCGCTCAACTTTTACGCTGGCAACGCACACCTGGCAGATGACATTGCTGCCCTTTTCACCGCTGGTGAACTACAGGTGGTAGCCAACGTGCGTCCTGGTCCAAATATAGAAAATCCAGGGCCAGCCCGGACCGAATTGGAAGCCATCTATCGGAGGCGCAGTCTGGGCCGGGTACCAGGTCTTGATACGCTGAGCCAATGGGCCGGCAGGCCAATTCTGCCGACGACGAGATCCTTTGGAGAGTTGATCCGCTACATCGCTGATCGTTACCAATTGAAAGTAGTAGGCATAGACCTGGGCAGCGCTTCGACTTCATTGGCTGCGCGGGCCGAGGACTTGTTTAGCCTGACAACGCGTGCTGACCTGGGGATCGGCTTGAATGTCAAGGCAGCCCTGGAGCAAATTCCGCCAGAGCACATCATCCGCTGGCTCCCCTTTGCCGTGGAGCCTGGCGACGCGCGGGATGCGTTGCTCAACAAATCGCTGCATCCGGCCAGCATGTCACAGACGGAGGAAGACCTGCTCCTGGAATACGCGTTGGCTCGCGAAGTGATGCGGCAGACTGTGGCTCAGGCTCGACCGGGGTGGCTCGGGCAGGGACATCGTTTATTGGCAGATACGCCCCAGTGGGATCTGATCATTGGCGCTGGGCGTACGCTTACTCAGACACCACATCCTGGCTATGCGGCATTGTTGCTGCTAGACGCCCTGGAGCCGGTTGGCGTCAGCCAGATCGCCCTAGATGCGGGGGGCATAGCCGCCACCCTGGGAGCCATCGCCAGCGCACATCCCCTGGCCGCTGCCGAGGTGGTGGAACAAGATGCCTTTCTGAACTTAGGAACCGTAGTGGCTCCGTTGGGTACTGCTCGACCAGGAGACGTGGCGCTCCGTGTGAAAGTCTGCTATGCAACTGGGCAGGAGGTTCATCAAGAAGTGGTCTACGGCACTGTCAAGGTTATCCGACTAGCTGCCGGCGAACGGGCTACGCTGGAGCTACACCCCACTCGTCGCTTCGACATGGGATTGGGAGAGCCCGGTCGCGGGGTCACCGCTGAGGCGGATGGGGGTATCCTGGGCCTGGTCATTGACGCACGTGGGCGGCCATTGGAGTTACCCGCCGACGTCGCGGAGCGTCGCAAAACGGTACAAGCGTGGTTGACGAGCCTGGGAGCTGGGGATAGCGGAAAGGGTATAGGAAACGAATGGGCCCGGTTCTACCGTACACCCCAATCAGCCCGATGACACGTATTCGGATCGAGCGTACCTTGCCTGCGCCCGGAGAGATCTTGGTGAAAACAGGCGAGCGGGTTGAAGCTCGGCAAAAGATCGCCCGGGTTCCGGCACGCGGCAAGATCCAGGTGGTAGATGTAGTCCGCATGCTGGGTCTAGATGATCGCGACTTATCACGGGTGATGGTAAAAAAGCAGGGTGACCGGGTGCAGGCTGGCGAAATTCTCGCTACACGGCAGAGGGTTCTCCCTTTCTTGCACAAGCCGTGCCGATCACCGAACGCGGGTCGTTTGGCAGCCATTGGCTACGGCTGGGTTGTAATCGAACTAGAGGGCGACATCAGGGGAGAACCTGCGGCCGGCAGTGAGAGTCAAGCGATCGACTTGCTGGCCTTAGTCACTGGCCAGGTCACAGCCATCAGAGACCGTCGCAGTGTGACTATTGAGACCATCGGCGCGTACATCGCCGGAGCCTGCGGCCTGGGCGGAGAAGGGCTCGGTGTCTTGCAGGTGTCGGCAGAAGACCGCACCGCCATGCTCACCGGCGACGATATTGGCATGGGCTCCAATAACGCCATCTTGGTGGCAGGAGCAGGTGTGTCACCAGAGGCATTGGATCGCGCCGAGGAAATGAAGGTGAAAGGTATTGTCGTGGGGGGTATCAGTTCATCCCTCCAAGATCGGATGCCTGCCCTCTCTTTTCCCATCGTGGCTACCGAGGGCTATGGCAAGCTGCCGATGTCAGCAATGATGTTCGACATTCTCAAACAATTGGAAGGGCGCGATGCTTACATAAGTGGTCAGATGGGCCAAACATGGGATGACACCCGGCCGGCGATCATCATACCACTGCCCGAGCGAGGCGGACAAGAGGATACCGAATTGTCTAGTGGGGACGTGCCCATAGGACCGGCCCAGATTGGACATCAGGTGCGGGCGGTACGTCACCCGCACCTGAGCAGAGTAGGCAAGATTGTGTCGATACCAGCAGCGTCGCAGCATCTGCCATCAGGTCTATTCCTGCCTGGCGCTCACGTCGCCTTCGCGGACTCAGCCCAGGCTTCTTTCGAGAACAACACCGTTACAGCCGAGGACACCAGTAGTTCACGCCCGTCGAGAATAGAGTTTGTGCCGTGGCTCAACCTGGAACACATCGGCTAGGGAGCTAATCACCGAAAGCTAATAACCGACAAGCATATACCTAATCCTATGCGCGGTTCGTAATTCGCAATTCAGAGAGAGGAGCGAAGTCATGGTAGGCAACAACCGACTGTTTGTACTAATCGCCCTGTTTTTGGTCGGCCTGCTGGTACTGGGGCTGTTGGCCATCGGAGGGGTGGTGATCATCGGCAGCATCAATCGGTCCCAACAGGCAGCCCGACCCACCGCCACGCCCACATTGCCGCCCATCGCGCAGGTTACGCCGACGTTCCCGCCCACTGCCACGCCGGTGCCGACCAACACGCTGCTACCTAGTGTCACACCAACCAAAGTAGTGCAAGACACGCCCACACCTACTGGGGACGAGACGCCTACGCTGACCCCGATGCCCACGGCTACGCCGGTGCCTGGCGCCACCCCGGCGGGGGAGGAGACCACACCCGACACGGGCATAGGCGGGCTGGGGGCTGTGCTGGCGGCTGCCGGGCTGGCCGGTGTATTGTTCTTCGCCCGTCGCCTGCGAACTGCGAGCTGAACTCTACCCCATGGCTCCTGCACAGAGCGGGGGTTAGTAGGCAGAAAGACAGGCCTAGCCCGCCAGCGGGCTAGCATCTGTCTGGCGCGGGTTGCGCCGGCGAGTTCACGCCTTGTAGCGAGGACCGAGCACAGCACTGAGGCCCAAGTGCCAGTAGTACGCCCCTGCCTCACCTGACCCGGACCACGGGGGCTGTTAGCTCTGGCTGAAAAGCTTACGGCCACGTGCTCAAGAGCGGATGCTGTAGTATAATCCCATGGCATCCGCTTTCGCTTTACCCATAACGAGGTGTCCAATGACCGATTCGCCTTCCTTCTCTCGCGATGCTGATCTGCAATACATCGCCGCGCGGGTAATCGATGGTGATTGCTGCGCGTTGGTAGGAATCAGCAACGTTGGCAAGAGCCACCTTCTGCGCGCCTGGCGACGCCCCGAGGTCGTCCGCGCCTATCTGGACGAGGCAGCTGATGGGCTGGGCTTCGTGTACATCGACTTCAACCTGATGCTTGAAATGAGCGAACAGGGGTTCTACGAGTTGATTCTACGCACCGTGCTGACTGTATTACGCGAGTTGCCCACCGAGCCACAGATTTACGACCAGGTGAACGAGGCGTATCGGCGCGTGGTGGAGCCGACCAACCCCTTTCAGGTGCCGCTTAGCTTTAACGAAGGCATCTTTACCCTGTGCGAGGACTGGCCGCGGCAACTGGTGTTCCTCTTCGACGAGTTTGACGAAGTCTTCCAGGGAATCGACGAGCGGGTCTTTCTGAACTTGAGGGCGATACGCGATCGATATCCCGATCAACTGACTTATGTAGTGGCTACGCTCCAACGCCTGAGTGAAAGCCGCCGAGGGCCCGAGATTGGCGAGTTCTCAGAGTTGTTTGCACACGACACACGCTACCTAGGCATGCTGAGCAAGCGAGACTCGCTGCGGCTGATCGACGAATTTGCAGAGGAGGAGGGGCTGACCTTCACGCCTGAGGACCGTGCTTTTGTCCTGGCACAGGCAGGTGGACATCCCGGACTGCTTAGAGCAGTCTGCTATGTGCTTGCAAGGGCTCTGGAGCGGGACGAGCCTGGACGAGTGCGCGCTGCCGATTACCGTCTGCTGCGGGAGAGGCTGGAGGACGACCTGACGGTGCGCGGAGAATGTGTCAAGTTGTGGAACCACCTTCCGACCGAACTTCAGGGAGCGCTGATGGATTTCTTGGCCGGCAACGAGATCAATCGAGTATCGCTACGTCGGTTACAGGAGAAGGGGGTGCTCATAAAAGACCAAAATGGAGCTTATCACCTCCCCGGCAAAGCCTTTGAAGGCATGGCCCGCCGCCAGCGGCTCTTGAAAGAGCCAATCCAACCGGGCGTGCACCTGGATATTGAAGCCGGTGAGGTGTACGTAAATGGACACGCTGTGCCCGTCTTGACCGATCTGGAGTATCGCCTGATGCTTCTGCTTTATGGCCAAATCGACAAGATCTGTGACAAGTATCGCATCGTCGAGGCAGTGTGGGGTGAGGATTACATCGAAGAAGTGGACGACGCTCGCATCGAAAAACTGGTGAGCCGCTTGCGGCAGAAAATTGAGCCGGACCCCGCCAACCCTCGCTATCTGGTCACCGTGCGCGGACGGGGCTACCGCCTCCTCTCCAGACCTCCCAATTGATGTGTCCCCTACGCTGAGACGAGAATAGACTTGACGGCATCTGAAGCTGTGGTAAAATGGGAGTGCAATTGAAGAGTACTACTTCTTCGCCAAAGCTTTTTGTCCTGGCGACGTAGCCAAGTGGTTAAGGCAGGGGTCTGCAAAACCCCCATCGCGGGTTCGAATCCCGCCGTCGCCTCTCCTAAATCGACAAAAAAGCCTCACACCGTAATGGCTGTGAGGCTTTTTGTCTGTCTGTTCCTGCTTCCACCCATTCAGGAGTCTAGAAGCTTTCTAAAAAATGTTTCGTCGGGGCGGGCGTGCCAGGTGTAGACCACACAGGTACCGGCGATCTTGTCGTGCCACCCCTGCCGGCGGTCATCGACCAAAATCCAGAAGAATCCAAGGAAAAACGGTAGGGCCGCTATAACGTAACCGATCAGCCGGCGTATAGACCGCCCTAGCGACACGTAATGGCCATCGGTGGTCACCACCCGTAACCCCATCAGCATCATTCCCGGTGTCTGGCCGGTCAGGGTCCAGAAAAACAAGGGGTACCCGATGTAAACACCGAAGGTCAGCAAAGCCGTCACGATAACCGAGATCACATTTCCGCCGAAGAAAGCCTCAATGTTAAACAAACCCTCAACGAAGGTGATCAACCAGGTTATCAACGTAATCGCCACGACGAGGACGAGGACATCCAAAACAAATGCGAAAAGACGGCTGACGAACCCGGCGTAGTACCCGTACATGTCCGCGTTTTGTTTCATGATCGTCATTTACCTTTCGCGCTGGGTCGGGGCAGATTCTTTCTGATTTCAGTTGGCGGCGACAAAGACTCGCGAGGACGACGTCGCAAGATCGCACGCACTGGGCGCTCCAGGAGCATATCCCCGGTGATGGTTCGCTCGCGCACTTCTTCAACTGCTTCATCGAGCATGCCCAGGCTTTGCTGCTGAATGATCACCTGCACGATTTCCTGGGCGCGGGGATCACTCGACACCGTATTAACGGAAGTGTCAATCAACTGCTGCGTTGCATCGCGCGTCAGTGCCCGGCTGCGCGCTTCTTCGGCGCGGCCCAACTCCCGCCAGTGATTCACTTGAGCTTGGCCACGCTCAACCAAACTTTCGAACGGGCCACGGATAGGGGAAAGGGCCCGGCTGCTGAGCACCGGGTTAAGAGCACGGTCCACCGTTCCCACCACGCGGTCTCCCTGCCGCAAAATGGCACCTATGGCGCTTCTGAGGCGAGGCTGCGAGTCAAGAGCGAAGCCAAGCAAGACTTGGCGAGGCTGCTGCCGTATCTCATATTCCAGTGTGGTCTCCCACTCATCGGCCGGGATCAGCACGGATTCTACTGGTCTCGACTCCGGTGTAGCCTCGATTGGCTCCTTGTCTAACTGCCGCAACCAATCGGTGAATGCTTCCAGGGCAATCAAGGAGCTGCCAAGGGTCAGCCGGGCGAGAGGGCGCAACGCGCTGGCGCGACGCCTGGTTGTACCCAATGGGACTTCATCGGCCTGGCCCTCAACTTCACCAAGGGTACGGAGTAATTCACTATTCTCCGACATATCACAATTCTCCTGTGGCCAAAACTAAGCCTTTGCAGCAAAAGGCAATTCACTGACGACAACGCCGCTGACTAGACATCTATCGCCCATTGTTTGAGCGTAAGATCGACAGAAACAGCCAGGAACCCACGACACACATGGCAATGAAGCCAAGAACGACAACCCAGACCTTGATGCTCCAGGGCCAGGTTAGGTTCAAGGGGGGGACGAGCAAAGCCATGGCGACGATGAGAGCGGCCAGCACAACGCCCAGGATCATCCGATTGGCAACCTGGTTCCAGTGCTTCGCAGTTTGCTTGGGCATAGGCGCATCAATGCGAAACTGCAAATCGCCTCGCTCTACCTGGGTCATAATACGCGATGCCTGGCGGGGGAAACCTGACAGCAAATCGGTCCACGCCGTGGCGTTACGCAGCACAGTAGGCGCCCAGGTTGAAGGCGCCAATTGGCGAAGTACAGCCCGCCTCACGTAAGGGCCGGAAAAGTCATAAAAATCAAAGTCGGGATCCAGTTTCTTTCCGACCCCCTCCATAATCACCAGCGTCTTGATTAGCAGCCAGTAGTCAGGGGGAACACGAAGATGATGCTCATAAATGATGGGCTCAATTTCCCCCAACACCTCGCTGACGGAGATGTCCTTGAGGGGCACGCCGTAATATCTCTGCAGCAAGCGGCGTAGATCTCGCCGCAGGCCAATCTGATCCCCACGCGGGTCCGAGATGCCCATGCGCTCCAGTTGATCCGTAACGCCTACCGGATCCAACTGAATGATCGCGACATAGAGACGCACCAGACTGGCCCGGTCCTCGTCGGTCAAGTGACCTGCGGTGCCAAAATCCATCACCCCAATGACCTCGCCTGGCAGAACCACCAGGTTTCCGGGGTGCGGGTCGGCGTGAAAGAAGCCGTCTTCCAACACCTGTTTGATGATAAAGCGCGCCGCCCGGACAGCCATCTGGTGGCGATCGTAGCCAGCGGCGTCCAAGGCCTCGAAGTCGCTGATCTTTATGCCCCTGATGCGCTCCTGCACCAGCACGCAACGGGTGCTGAAATCCCAATATACTTGGGGCACGTACAAACCGGGCTCATTGGCAAAGTTCTGACGGAAGCGATCAGCGTTGCGCCCCTCCCGACGGTAGTCCAATTCAGCTCGCACGGCATCGGAAAACTCGTCAGCCAAATCCCCCAGGTTGTACACCTCACCCAGGGACGTACGCTCCTGGGCCAGATGGGCCAGGTCTTGTATGATCTCCAAATCTGTCCTCACTACCCGTTCGATGCCCGGGCGCTGGACCTTGACCACAACTTCCTGGCCATTTAGCAGAAGGGCAGCATAGACCTGCGCGAGCGAGGCAGCCGCGATGGGAGTCGGATCGAATGCCATGAAGAATTCCCCGAGCGGTGCACCGAGCTCTGCCTCGATAAGAGCTTGAACCGGTTCCCAGGGACCGGGCGGCACTTCATCCTGTAGTTTGCTCAACTCGGTAATGAAGTCGGGTGGCAGAAGGTCCGGACGGGTGCTGAGAAGCTGGCCGAGCTTGACAAAGGTAGCGCCTAACTCTTCCAGAGCCAGACGCAGGTGTTGAGCTGCCGTGACACCAGTCGGGGGTGGCTCACGACTCAGCAGACGTTGGGGGAGGCCCAAATAGCGGCTCAAGCCCAGCTGGGCGACAATGGCTCCAAAGCCGTGGCGGGTGAACACCTCAGCAATTTGACCGTAGCGGCGGAGGTGGCGCGGTCTTAGCGGCATGATATCTCCGAGTCTCGGGTGCAGATAGGCGGTAACCAGCTAGCCGCGCTGTTGGTAATGCTTATGTCCCAGTCGATCTCATACCGGGGGAATACGCTATCAAGTGTGTTCAGGATAGGCTTGTCGCCACAGGCCGCGAGGTTGACGACAACGCGGGTTTTCTGATAGGGTGCACTCATCGTGTTTCTCTGGCATCTGCGCAAAAATGGTGATAGATACCCAAACATTATACCCCGATTGGTCATCCAGTGCCATTAAATGCCAGGTTGATGCCGTGTTTGATATCCCGACTGTACTGCAGAAGCGCCTCATTATCATGGACCATTGACTGGGCGTCCCGTAAACATTGTGCCAAGGTTGCACGCGAAATCTTGACGTGGTGACCAGCGGTGAATAATTCCTGATGACGCTGCGCAGCCAAGAATATCGTCTGATAGGCAGGCAACAGGCATAACAAACTAGCCATACGATAGCCAACAGCGCTATAGGGAAGTGTCAACACGTAATCGACCGACTCTGCTAGCTCAGCCATCACATTGTCCACGACCTTTCGTTTCCAATCTGTGGGTGCTCCCGTCAGCAATAACGGGGAACGATCCACCTCCGTCATCCAGGCGTCGGGTAGATAGCAGACGCCACGAGCCAAGTCTTTGGCAAAGTCCTTGACAATGTTGGTCTTTTGTAGGCCCCGGCCGCACGCCTCGCAAGTGGCCAGCAAGCTCTGGGCAACGCCGTCCCTCAATTGATAATGGTCGATCACCAGCTCAGTGGCCATATGCCCAACCGTTCCGGCGACGAAATAACAATAGCAATTGTAGTCTTCTTCACCCTCTAGCACCTGAACGCCATCACGCGCAACCCATAAAGGAGGGTGTTCCGGGTCTTCCAGATGCATCATTCCTTCGATCATCGCGGATGCCCACCGATTAATGATCGACCTGGCCCTATCAGGAAGCAGAGCATAGATTTGCCACAGCCCTAACCCACCGTCCAAACCCATCAATTGCTCTTCGTCGGAAGTGAGTCCTGGCCACGCCTCACGCTCCCAGTCGGATAAGATATCCGGCGCCAGGTTCGGTTGATTCAAGAGTCGCGAAAGCTCGGCAAAACGTTGCTGCTGCCAGGCCTCTGATTGCTCACAGTCTTCAATGTTGTCAGCGACGCGACAGATCAGATAGGCCGTGGCCAAATAATGATTCAGTGGCTCGTCCAGGAAAGATACCACTACCGCAAATGAGCGGGAGACCCTGTCCATAAACACGCTCAAGTACTCTTCTTGCGTCTGCTTAAGCTCAAATTCCACCATCAGTTCTTCCTAGTAAGATAGGTTCACGAGTCCCGCCCTCGACCTACTGACTCAGCATATCGCCTTCGAACGTAGCCACCACCAACTCAACACTCATGGTTCTTCCTTTCTCGTTGGCCGGAAGGATCCGAGCCTACCAGATTGACCCGGCAATACACCTAGCTACACCGGGCCGATCTGTCCAAAATCCCCTAGCCTTGGATTTCATCCGCAGCAAAGAGCGCCTTAAGCTTTGCCTCGTCTTCTGTGGACAATGAAGTCTGCAGCACCTTGGCGTCGAACCTCTTCAATTCGTCCGTCAACTTGTCAGGAGTTGCCTGGCGGACCAACAGGAACAGAGCCGAGTGGCCCGGTTCGATGGTGTCCCCCACCTCCTTGATGAACTTGTCGTCGATGCCGACGTCGGTGAGTGAGCCACCCAGCGCGCCTCCCAGGGCACCCAGCGCCAAGCCTAGCCACGGCATCCAGAAGATGATACCGATCAATAGACCCCAAAAAGCACCACCCAGGGCACCTTCGCCCACCAGACTGACGGCCTGCTTAACTTTGACTTTACCATCCTGCTTCCTGACGACAACGGCGGCATCTTCAAGCTCGATGATCTTCTGCTTCTGCAAGCGCAAAAGATCATCTCTCATCTCCCCAGCGCCGGTTTCCGTGTCAAAGGCCAGTACTACTAAATCGCTCATTTCTTACCCCCCACTCTTGTACATTAGGAATGATAGGCTTTTCGACTGAAGCCGCCTATGCACTTCACCAAAAAAAGAACTCGCCGCATCCACAGCCTAATTTGAAGCTTAATCACCTCCCTACCAAAGGGGGTGCTTCATTTTCAGCGCGGTGCCATCGCCAGCGGTCACAGGAGCTTGCCTCAGCGCTGTGTGCGGGCAACCTCAATCATCGGCACCTCGGAGATTACCGTCAGTTCCTCCCCCAAGGCGCTTGACAGTTGGTCCATGCCTGGAGCCGCCCCCAACCCCAGGTCTTCAGTGGACCTGGTCAGAAGGATCAAATCGGGGTTCAGCTGGGCGATGATGTAGTCCAGGTTGAGCGGCGTCAACGGTTCGCGCATATCGACGTCTGCGATGATGCCTTGTTGAACGGCATACGGCTCATCCCTTGGGTCAGCCGTAAGCACCGTCAGGTTTGGGTTCTTCTGGAGCTGACGCAACACACACGCTCCGACACGTCCGGCCCCGATAACCAGTATTCGCACAGCACGCCTCCTCATCGG
>Ga0209536_100005021_pt1 | contig 20744 bp, 16 predicted proteins | sample DeeMarSeWOR28_12_FD_187461 | JGI IMG/M metagenome (GOLD analysis project Ga0209536, IMG submission 187461) | Marine sediment microbial communities from White Oak River estuary, North Carolina - WOR-2-8_12 (SPAdes) (version 2) | ecosystem: Environmental > Aquatic > Marine > Intertidal zone >... | reverse complement strand
GCAGTGCCTCGCCGCCACAAAATGAAACTACACCTTTTGAACCGCAAAGCCCTTATGCTGCTGCAAAGGCATATGCCTTTTGGGTGACCCGTAATTACCGCCAAGGGTATGACATTTTTGCCTGCAACGGCATCTTGTTCAATCACGAATCCCCCCGCAGGGGTGAAACCTTTGTTACCAGAAAAATCACGCGGGCTCTGGCGGCAATAATGGCCGGCAAACAAAAGTATCTCTACCTGGGCAACCTGGAAGCCAAACGCGATTGGGGCTACGCCCCAGATTACGTTGCGGCAATGTGGAAGATGATGCAGCTCGATGAGCCTGATGATTTCGTGATCGGCACAGGCGAAGCGCATTCTGTACGCGATTTCCTTGACGAGGCCTTTGGTTATGTGGGTTTAGATTGGCAGGAGTATGTGCGCATCGATGAACGCTACTTCCGTCCCACAGAGGTCGATTATCTGATGGCTGATTACAGTAAAGCACGAAAGGTAATCGAGTGGGAGCCACGGGTGATGTTCCGTGACCTGGTGAGAGTGATGGTGGATGCAGATTTGGAGACTGAAGGGCTAGAGTCACCAGGGGAGGGTAGGCGGATACTGGAAAGGAATCATGGTAAGTGGCATCGCTGGGAGAGCCAGGTAAGCTCGAATTAGATTTTTCGATTAAGTAGTGGAATAAATAGAGATGAATCCAAATCTCCGAAAAGTGTTGATAGCGATTGGTCTTGTGACTTTACTCGTCCTTGGCATATTCCTGATTCCACGCGGATTGAGCCTGTATTTCCAAACGAGAGGAGGTCAGCAAATCGAGTATGTATTAAGGTTCGAAGAGGGGATCAACGAATTGGTATGTAACCAGCTGTTTACCACGAATGAGGAGACACTTAACGAAATTGAACAAGCAGTTGTTGATCTGAATCGCGCTATAAGGCTCAATGAGAATAATGCTCAGGCGTATTTCTATCTTGGGAAAGCGAATTGTTTATTGGGAAATCCTGCAGAAGCAGTCGAGAATTTTGAACAATACGCCCAGATAAGACCGAATAACCCCTTAGGATATATAGGACTAGGATTTGCGTATGAGCGACAAGGTGATACCTCTGCTGCATGGGGTGCGTGGAAATCAGCAGAATTAACGGTTGATGATTTTATTCAAGCGGGTGATGAAGAATTCAGAGCCGATAATTATAATAATGCGATTATCTGGTATGAGAGAGCTTTATTAGTAGATCCAAATTCTGCAGACACTTGGTTGAATATTGGTAAAGTTTATGATGCAATGCAGGATTATGAAAAAGCTTTGGACGCTTATCGTCAGGCTTGGGAAAATGACCCTGAACTTAGCACAGCTGCGTTAGTTGAAAGCTATAAGAGAAATGGAGACCTGAATTCGGTAATAGATGTCCTTCAACAAATGATAGAGAAATTCTCTAGTTCTACTGACCGTTTACTTTGGTTCAAAGACTTGGGCAGCTCATATTCATCACAAGGAGATTATGACCAGGCTGTTGCATTGTATACCCAAGCCCTCAAGGAGTTTGCAGACAAACCTGATCTCCATATATCTCTTGGTTGGGCTTTATACGAACGAGGTGATGGTGTAGAGATAGCTCAAAAGGAGTTTGAGAAAGCTATCGAGCTAGGTAAACAAAGTGGGGAAGGTTATTTTGCGGTTGGTCAGTTGTTAAATCGAGAAGAAGATTTTATCGAAGCGGAGGAATGGCTTCGCCAGGCTGTCAACTATGATCCAGAAAAAAAATGGTATGCGATTGTTTTAGGCAATACACTTCGCAGTAGTGGAGATTTTGAATCTGCTGTGGAAGTGTATGAGCAAATAATAACTGAGTACCCTGATTATGATCGAGGTTATCTTGAATTAGCTCAAGTTTATTACTTATTGAATCGCAATGATGAAGCAAAATCGGCAATAGAAAAGGCGATCGAACATGCCTCATCACTAACTGAATGGTACTTTATCCGCGCAGGAAGAATTTATGAACAAGCAGGGGAGAATGAGAAAGCACTTCAATACTATTACCAGGCACTAGGGATTGATCCAACCAATACAACAGCACTTCAATCTGTGGATTTATTAGAAAATTAAAAGAAGTGGGTGTGGTTCCATTCAGATATATAACTAACAATGTGTGACTTCAAATATGAAAATTCCTTTTAATAAACCAAGCCTTATGGGGGATGAATTGATTTATATGGAGAGAGCGATCGCTAACTCCCATATTTCAGGAGATGGATATTTCACAAAGAAGTGTAATAATCTGTTGGAAGACCAATTAAATGTTCCAAAGGTATTATTAACAACATCTTGCACTCATGCACTTGAAATGGCGGCTTTATTATTGGATATCAAACCGGGGGATGAAGTCATCATCCCTTCTTTTACTTTCGTGTCAACTGTTAATGCATTTGTTCTGCGTGGAGCTAAACCTGTATTTATTGATATACGCCCAGATACCTTGAATTTGGATGAATCCCTTCTTGAGAAGCTGATCACTTCACGTACAAGAGCTATAGTTCCGGTTCATTATGCCGGGGTTGGCTGCGAAATGGATCGTATTCTTTCGATAGCTGAAGGTTATGGAATCCCTGTCGTTGAAGATAACGCACATGGATTGTTCGGAAAATTTAAGGGCAGATTCCTGGGGACTTTTGGAAAATTAGCAACACAGAGCTTTCATGAGACAAAGAATTTTACCTGCGGAGAAGGCGGTGCACTTATCATAAATGATGCCAAACTTGTCGATCGAGCAGAGATAATTCGCGAAAAAGGCACGAATCGTAGCCGGTTCTTCAGAGGTCAAGTGGATAAATACACTTGGGTTGATATTGGATCTAGCTATCTTCCCTCTGATATCCTAGCCGCGATTTTATTTGGACAGTTGGAAAAGCAAGAAATCATTCAAGAAAAACGTAAGCATATCTGGGAGTATTATGATCAAAATCTCTCTGAATGGGCAGAAGCGAATCATGTGAGTTTGCCTCATGTTCCTGAACATTGTGAGCATACATATCACATGTATTATATGCTTTTGCCATCCGTGGAATCGCGGGATCAATTTATTTCAAGCCTAAGGTATAAAAGTATCCATAGCGTGTTCCATTATTTGCCACTTCACTTGTCCGAAATGGGTCGTAAATTTCAGGGAGATGACAGTTGTTGTCCAGTCACTGAATCTGTCAGTGATCGTATAGTTCGTCTTCCATTTTACAATACACTCTCTTTACAAGATCAAAGTTCCATTGTTAGTGAAATTGTGGATCTTGAATTTTAATTCCACAAATACAAATCATCCTAACCTATGGTTTTCTTCCGCATATTACTCCAAGTCGTATTCAACCAATTAAAGAATCTCATTAAATTATTTTATGGGATTCCAATTATGGTACCTCCTTTGGTTGCAATTACTATTGATGAGGATGATGTCCATTTGGCGAAGAATTGGTTGGAAAATTCTAACGAGTGGTATTCAAATGAAGAGGTGGATAAGTATCAACAAGAATTTGCATCATGGAATGGATCCAAATATGTGTTTAGCTTTTTGGGAGGTCGTGTTGCTCTAAGTGCCATCATTTCAGCATTGAACTTAAATCCAGGCGATGAGGTTATTATTCCAGGATATACATGTATAGTTGTCCCAAACGCATTCAGATATGCTGGAATTGAAATTGTCTATTCAGATATTGAGTTGAACTCTTATGGACTCGATGCCGCGCAGATCGAAGAAAAAATTTCGACAAAAACGAAAGCAATTCTGATACAACATCTTTATGGATTGGTTGCTCGGGATTATCAAGAAATAATAGATCTCGCAAAAAGCAATTCACTATATTTAATTGAGGATTGCGCACATAGTACTGGTGCCGAATTTAATGGACGCAAAGTAGGTAATTGGGGTGATGTTGCCTTCTACAGTAGTGAACGCTCAAAGGTATTTAGTACCGTAATTGGTGGCTTGGCAGTCACGAATGATGATTCCATCGGATCACAATTGAAAGAGTTTTATGATCTCGCACCGTATCCTAATCCTCATATTATTGAAAATCAACTATACAATGTCATCATTGATTTTAATCGCTACAAACATCCCCAAAGATGGTGGCGAGGAGATTATTTTAATTTAAGGTATTCAAATAAGTTGATAGTTTCAACGACAAATCAAGAATTGCAAGGGATTCGACCTACTCATTACGGACACAAAATGCCGGCTCCAATCGCTGCATTGGGAAGAAATCAGCTCAAGAAGATCGATCATTACAACCATATTCGTATTAACTCAGCTAAGCATTGGGGAGATTGGTGTGATCTAAATGGATATCAGCGGCCATTCATTCACCCCCAATCAAAACCAATTTATTTAAGATATCCTGTTCTTGTTGAACCTGGTAAGAAGAAAGATAAGGTATGGGCTCCAAGATCATTTGGGATTCAAATTGGTGTATGGTTTAAAGGAAAAACCCACCCAACTGATGAGGATATCAAGGGTTGTCCCAATGCTAATATTGCTGTCAGACAATGTATAAATTTCCCGACAATATACTCTGATTTATTGTGCTAAATCTATTATGGGTCCTATATTCATTCTTGGTAATTCAAGATCCGGAACAACTTTGCTTCGATTGATGCTCACTTGTCATGAGAATATCTCAATCCCACCCGAGGGTCCATTCTTCTTCTTTTTGGAACCAAAATATCATGATGTATCTGATATTAATTCGAAAGTAATTGAAGATTTTATCTCTGAATTATTCTCCGTTCCGAAAATGGATGAATGGAATTTAGATAAACAAAGATTATTTGAGCGATTGAACAACACACCTGTTGAATCATTTATCGATTTGATAAATGGTGTACATAAAGAATATATGATCAGCTCTGGTAAGATAAAAAATAGATGGGGAGATAAGAGTGGAAGTTATTCTATTCGGTTTATAAATAGTATAAAAAGAAGTTTGCCTAATGCTCATTTGGTCAATATTATTCGAGATGGAAGAGATGTAGCCTGTTCTTACCGAAGTTTGTACGGAACCAAAGGGAAATATGCACCAAATTTTCCAACAAACATTATTGAAATCGCGCTTCAATGGAGGTCGAACGTTTCTCGGATCAATGATTTTTTGGATAAATGGCCAAGGGATCAACAGACTATAGTAAAGTATGAAGATCTCGTTTCAAATCCAACCAAATCACTTCAAAATTTGTGCGATGATATTGATGAAGTATTTGATGTAAACATGTTAAATTTTCATAACTTAAATTCAAAATTTGAATTGGAACCAAAAAAATATTTGAGTTGGAAACAGAAAACATTAGAAGCTGTTTCAGTCTCTCAGGTTGAACGTTGGAAGTCAGAATTATCAGATGAGGATGTTAGCTTATTTGAATATATTGCAGGCGATACCCTAATTTATTACGGATATGCAGTTGAAAGTAAAAACAATAAGATAAACCTAAAGGATCGCTTAGAAGTTGGAATTCTTTCGATTAATCAATATATTCGCCAGTCTGGCACTTTTGTAAAATCGATGATTACGAATAATTAAATGATGGAATTGATAAGAAATATCCAAACGAAAATATTTGGATATATTGGAACTGTACCTACTCCAGAAAAGTGGATATTTCTTGTCAGTTGCTATAATTCTGGGTCAACTCTTCTTCATGAAATTTTAGCTATGCATCCACAAATTGGAAGCATGCCAAAAGAAGGTCAATTCTATACAGATCAATTTGTACTACCAAAAGCTGTTGGTCTTCCACGTTTATGGGCACTGGAACCTGAACTCTTTTATCTCAATGATATGAATGGAAGTGAAATTGATGAAATTGTTTTAAAAAAACAGTGGGGAGCACGTTTTAATTTTTCAACAAGACCATACCTAATGGAAAAATCACCACCGAATGCTGCACGGATGTTGTGGCTTCAAAAACATTTCAAAAACTCTTATTTCATTGGTATTATTCGAAATGGTTTTGCAGTAGCAGAAGGAATAAGAAGGAAATCAGGCCATTCCTTGCAAAATGCATCTCTTCAATGGCTCCACTCGAACGAAATCATGTTAAGAGACTTTAATAGGGTCAATAACAAATTACTTATCACATATGAAAATATGACCGAAAATTCTGAGGAGATACTTGCGGATATTTTTTCTTTTTTGGCTTTAGATACGGTTGATATAAAAAACTTGATAAATCGTACTTGGAAAATTCAGGAAAAAGAGTCTGCTATTAATAACATGAATAATGATTCGATCGATAGGTTAACCGATGAAGAACGTGAAATAATAAAAGATATCGCCGGTGAATTGTTGATACGATTTAATTATTTATAGATATTCGACAATCAATATTAAAAAAAATGAAAATTATTGGTTGGCTAACCCACAAGATACAAGTTGTTAGACATAAATCGTGGGAAAATTCAATAAAGGATTCTATCGCAAATTGTGGCGAAGGAGTGTATTTGAATGGATATTCGAATTTTATCCATCCCGAAAAACTAATTTTAGGTAACAACGTTCACATTGGGAAAAATGGATGGTTTCATTGCGGGGGTGGAATTGAAATTGGAGACAACACTCACATAAGCAGAAACTGTGTGATGTTCTCATCGAGCCACAATTACAAAGGAAAAAGATTGCCTTATGATTCCACGTTCATTGAGAAGCCAGTAAATATTGGAGGTAATGTTTGGATCGGTATGAACGTTATGATCATCCCAGGCACAACGATTGGTGATGGCGCGATTATTGGATTAGGGACTGTGGTTGTAAAAGATGTTCCTCCTTTGGCTATTGTTGGTTCCCAAGAACACAGGATCATAGGTTGGAGGGATGAAGAACATTATTCTTCATTAGAGAATCAAGCCCAATATGGAGGTCGCGGGGGAGCATCACTGGATGAGTAAGTTCCGCAAACAAACGTTAAATGGAATTCAATGGAGTTTAATAACTAAACTCGGTCGTCAATTCATTCTATTTATTGTTGGAGTGATCTTGGCGCGATTATTATCTCCAAATGAATTCGGTCTAATCGCTCAGATATTGGTGATCACTGGATTTGCAGTTCTTTTTTCAGAACTTGGTTTTGGAGCAGCTCTCATTCAAAAGCAAGATTTTGAACAAGAGCAAGTTTCATCAGTTTTTTGGGTGAATATAATTGCAGGAGTAGCACTTACTATCATATTTATTTTAGTTGCTCCTTATATTGCTCAGTTTTACAATGAACCACTTTTAACTCCTCTTACGATGTTCATTTCGATTACATTTGCAATTGGATCGCTGAGCATAATCCAATCTACAATTCTAACGAAGGAATTAAACTTTCGAAAATTAGCTTATGTAGAAATTCCTGCTTCAATTGTCTCAGGTGTTGTTGCAATAATCTTGGCTTACAATGGGTTCGGTGTATGGAGTCTGGCAGTACAAACTGTACTTTTTTCTCTTTTTAATACGATTATCTTATGGATAGTCAGTTCATGGAGACCTTCTTTTACATTAAGTTTTAAATCGATTAAGGAGCTATTAGGGTTTAGTACTAATCTATTAGGAACCCAATCGCTCAATTATTGGGTGCGCAATATTGATAATCTATTAATTGGAAGATATCTCGGTCCAAATTCTTTAGGTGTTTATAGTCGGGCATATTCATTGATGTTATTTCCATTAACCAATATTTCAAACGTGATCGCCAGGGTTATGTTCCCATCATTTTCCATTATTCAAGAAGATAAAGAAAGGGTGAAGAACATATTCCTGAAAATCACACGCTCTATTGCGCTGATCACTTTCCCTTTAATGTTAGGTCTCATCGTAACTGCGGCACCTTTTGTTATTACCGTTTTTGGATCCCAATGGATAGAAATGATACCTGTTCTACAGGTGCTGTGTATAGTTGGATTGACTCAATCGATCATAACCCTTATCGGAAATATTTACCTTTCTCAAGGCAAAGCAGATCAACAATTTAGAGTGGGATTAGTTCTGAGAACAAATCTAATATTGGGTATTGTGATTGGACTTCAATGGGGAGTAGTTGGTGTAGCTATTGGATATTCAATTGCTTCATTAATTAATATTTACCCAAATTTGTACTTCGCTGGTCGCTTGATAAATCTCAAATTTATTGAATTGGTTCAAAATTTGTCAGGAATATTTCTGTGTGCAATTGGCATGGCATTAATTGTCTATATGATTGGTCAATTAATGCCCCAAGATTGGCCGTCATGGGCACTCTTAACAATAGAAGTATCAGTTGGGATGCTTGCTTATTTTGTTTTAATTCATATGTTTCGTCTAGATGCATATATTGAAGTACGAACACTATTACTAGAACAAGCGCGACCGTATCTCAAGACTGTAATGCCTAGTCAATTAGATAGTTGAGATTACAAATATCAATCTGGGAATATAAAATAATTACATCACCAATCTGTGCTGCGAAATAGTTTTCATGTGTTCAAACCACAAATTCTCAGAATAAATCACCAATAATTTCCATCATAGTGATCATTAATTTGGAAGAATTGCATTGGGAATATTATTTGTAAATGATTCATAATAATCATGATAAATTGTTTACGGTAACCCATTCTATCCAAAATTGGTTACCAATTACTCAAACGTGGATTTACAACCAGTTGTTCTACATGAAAACTGTGCAATCAGTCGTCTTAACCTACCGGAGGCAAAATCTAGAATTATTTCCATGGAAACTAATCATTGAAGCTCCTTATCTAGAAAACTTGATCTTTCGATTAATTAGGAAAGCTGATCTTGATCTCAGGCGTTATGCACAAATATTCGATGATGCAATAAAAAAATATAAACCAGAGATATTTCACTCTCATTTTGGAAACCGTGCTTGGTTTGATCTTCCATTAGTTCAAGATAATGATTTAAAACATGTTGTGACATTTTATGGATTTGATGTTGGTCAGTTACCGCATAAAAATTCAATTTGGATACGACGGTACCAGGAATTATTTGCCAAAGCGGATTTGTTCCTCTGTGAAGGACCTTTCATGGCAGGTTCTATTGAAGAAATGGGATGCCCAAGTGAGAAATTGGTTGTTCATCGATTAGGAATCGAATTAGAGAGAATCAGTTACCAACCAAGGAAAATCCATCCAGGTGAATCAATTAAAATATTGATCGCAGGTTCGTTCAGAGAGAAAAAAGGAATTCCGTACGCATTGGAAGCGGTTGGTTTAGCGAAAAAGAAATATCCCCAAATTCAAGTTACCATCATTGGTGATGCTACAGTTGAAAAACGCTCGAAAAATGAGAAGCAGCAAATTCTTCATGTAATTAATCGTTACAACCTTGAATCATCTGTTCGTTTATTGGGTTTCCAACCCAAGGATATCTTGGAGAAGGAAGCCCATCAACATCATATTTTCCTCTCACCGAGTGTGGTTGCGTCTGATGGAGATACAGAAGGTGGTGCTCCAGTTTCGATCATTGAAATGGCAGCCTCAGGTATGCCGGTGATTAGTACAACACATTGTGATATACCTCAAGTTATTGAACATTCTAAGAGCGGATTTCTTGCAGAAGAAAGAAACTCAGAAGAGTTGTATAGCTATCTGATTTGGCTTATAGAACATCCTGAAGATTGGGAACGCATAACAAAGAACGCACGCAGGAATGTTGAAGACAAATTTGATGTTGAAAATCAAGCGCAGGAATTGATCGAGCTATATACTAATTTATTGTAGCGATTGTAAGTTTGTTCATTCAACTGATGATAGGAATATTATTTGAATAACCAAAGCATGCTTGAACTTCCAGCCCGGGGAACCACCGATCATGGGAATAATTATCTTGCGCCTCTGAGAATTGACCGGAAGAAAATTATTTTTTTCTCGATTTTCAGCCTTGCTTTTTTATTAAGTGGGTTAATAACTCTGATTACCCTTGATATCCTTCCATATCGGATGGGGTTGGCTTCCTTGTTGGCTATTCCACTGCTGCTTATTTATGGAATCAAATTTGATAAAGTCACTATTGCATTCATACTTCTCGCGGCCTTAATTCTATTGTCAGGTCTTATAAACAATACACCAATTATCAGTATTCTTCTTTTCTTCCGAATTCCAATATTTGCATACCTGATTTATCGGCTGGTTCAAGTATATATCTCCCAAGATAATATAACTAAAGTGATCAAAATATGCGTTCTGATTGGACTTATCCAGCTGCCAATAATCGTATCTCAACAGCTTATTTACGAGAGATTACCGATCAGCATTAAGAATAAAATTATTCTGATTGATTTTGATTTCGGGACGTTTAACTTCAAGGGCGATTCGGCAATGGGTTTTTTCTTAATTATGCTCATTGCCTTCTTATTGTTCGACACAAAAAGAAATTACATCATTAAGTATAAATGGTTTGTGGTTCTTTGGTTCACATTAACCATTCTAGTTGCTAATTCTGAGTTGAATAAATTCATTGTTCTCTCGATTTGGGGTATTTTCTTGCTTCGTTATCTTAATATTAGAACTATAATGCTCGTCATAATTGTATTCACGATTATTGCAGGAGGATTATTCGCTTCTGGTATGCTAAATGAGACAATCGATGAATTTGTATTCTCTGTAGTAAATAACATTAGTATTGATGAGCGCAAGCAAGAAGCATTCTTAGCCGGTAATTATGGCAGACAATCTGCGATTGCTTATTACCTAAATCAGGGGGTGACATGGTTTGGTGATGGTCCCGGGAAGTATTTTGATGTATTATCAAAAACTCGGCTTCGTGGAAATACCGGGCATATATTTACATTTTATTCTGAATTGGGTTTATTAGGGCTATTATCAAGTTACTTTATTTTCTTTCTGATTGCATTTCCAAGCAAGAATGGCAGGATGAAGGCAGATTTGATGCGCATAGTTATTCTATTTTCTGTGATAATTCTTAGCGTGACTGCACAAGTCATGAACGATATAAGCATCTTTCTAATCTATTGCATCATTCTGAGTACTCTTCTAATCCCACCGAAGCGTAAAGAGCCACAATTGAACGGGGGAAACATATTAGCTAGATCAGTGTAAATCAAACAAAATAAATCTCGCGTTTCGTATAGGTCTTTCAGTTTTTGTCCTCGATTGATTGCTGGTTAATATTAGCTCTACAAATTTTGAACAATTTATGAATTCTTCAGAGAATATTCTATTGTTTGTTGGCGGATTCCCAGGTGGTGGAACCGACCTAATAAAAACCATTATGAATTCACATCCGGAAATTTATTTAAATGGGGAAATGCCATTATTAAAAAATATTGAAGACTATGGGTACGGTCCACAATCCAAGTTTAAATCATTGGAAGAAATTCAATCTTTCCAGCACGTTTTATCGAAGATGAATTTGTGGAACAATATTGAAAATATCAACCATGATTTTAGTGAAGAGATTAACAAATTCGATTCTCTCTCCAGGGATGAAATATTAAAAGTGTGTTTTTCAAAGGATGAGCGGCGTGTTTGGGGAAATAAAACTCCACAAAATACAGAAAATATTGAATTGCTTTCAAACTTGTTCCCTGATGCCCGATTTTTGATCATAACTAGGGATGTACGTGATATTTGTCTTTCCTGGCGCGACAAATGGGGTAAGGATATGATTTGGTGCGCATCAAAATGGTCAGACAGGATGTCAGTTAGTTGGAATGCTTCACGAAGGATGGAGGGTAAGCGAGTTCTTTTTATTCGATATGAAGATTTATTGCTCGATACTGAATCGACACTTCAAATGATATGTAATTTCTTATTTATTCCATTTTCCGAGAAACTGCTTGAACATCATAAATATACTTCAGAGCTGATTGATGGTAAACGCAATTATGGAAGAAAGATTATTAAGGATAATATTGCTAAGTGGCGGAATAATCTATCCGAGGTTTTTGTAGAAAGAATTGAAGAAATTGCTTTCAATGCTATGGAAACATTTAACTATGAAATTGTCTATGCGAATCATTGGAAACCAATTACCAATCTTGAGAAATGGCGTGGAAAAATAAACGACGCCTTTGCATTAGCTCTTGTAGGAAATCGAGCAAAAGAAAAGAATGATATTTCTCAAAGAGCCAGAGATATAATATTTCAATTACGGAAGCAATCATTAAAGTAAAGATGCATAAAGTATTGATTGCCCACCAATCAACCATTCCACATTATCGAGTACCATTCTACAATTCATTAGAAAATCAAAAGCCTGATAATTGGCAATTTGATGTTGTTTTTGATATTTCTGAACTTGAAAAACCTCGATTCTTTAAGGAAGAGCTTGATCCCACCAAATTCTCATTCTCAACATTGAATGTTAGCACAATCCAAATTTCGTTTAAAGGGAAGATTATTAGTTATCAGACGTTCTTCAAGCAAGCGTCAAGATATGATTTGTTAATCCTTGAACACGCTTTCAATAATTTGACATATCCATTATGTCAATTGCTTCAACCAAATAGCATTAAAATTGCCCTCTGGGGGCATGGAAGAGATAGATCGGTAAATGAGAGATCAATTCCACATAAGATCAAAACTAAAACAAAAAATATGTTAGCGCGAAAGTCCGATGGATATTTTGCGTATACCTCCGGATCAAAATCTTATTTGGAGATTCAAGGATTATTGTCTGAGAATATCTTTGTAGTGAACAATACGATTGATATTAATACACAACGTCACCACTATTTAAAACACAAAAATGAAAGGGATAAAATTAGAAATCAAAGAGGATTTCAAGACAAAAAAGTCCTGTTATTCGTTGGTAGATTGACGAAAGGTAAAAGAATCGAATTATTAATTGACGCTTTTTTAGATTTATTTGATCTTGATCCCACTTATTATCTCATTCTCATTGGGAGTGGGGGAGAGTCGATACAAATACCTCAGCACATTGGAATAGAACATTTAGGATCAACAGTTGATATTTATGAACTTGGGTCTCACTATATCGCAAGTGATTTATTTGTCATACCAGGGGCGGTGGGACTAGGCCCAATTCAAGCGCTTTGCTTTGATCTCCCGATCTTAACGATAGATTCGCCTTTTCAGAAACCAGAATTTGAATATTTATCATCTCGTAATTCAATCATTCTCGATCCTGGTTCTTCTAAAAGAGAATTGGTTCAAGCTGTTCAGGAGTTTTTCAGTGATGCTGGATCCATTAAGAAATTGAGGGAAAACGCTTGGTACTCCATAAACCACTTAACGATTGAAAATATGGCTCAAAACTTTATCACAGGGGTTAACAGTATTCTTGAACAACAGAATTAAATGGTACTTATCTCGTCTACAATCGATGTCCTTAATGGAGGTCTTTCATCGCGCAAATCAGAGAATAATGCATGAAATTGGTAAAAGCACAAATTTCTCTAATAACGATGTGGTTGATTTTCCAGACAACAGGCAAGAGATATGGGAGGATTATTTACAAGGGAATTCGTTAAAATCAATTTTTCAAATTGATACTGATGATCAGTTTGTAAAAAAATACAAAGAAATGTTTCCAATTGATTACCAGGAAACAATTTCCATCGCGAATGAGTTGACTAAGAATCGATTTAGGATATTCAATCGGAATTTTAAATTAGCGGATGATAATCCGTGGCACAGAGATCCAGTAACAAATAATACCTGGCCAACAAAATTTTGGACTCAGATCGATATTCGCGATGGAAGAACAATAGGGGGAGTGAAATGGGTGTGGGAAATAAATCGTCATCACCACATGGTGACATTAGCAAAATCTTCCCTCCTGAGTGGTGATAACCGTTATGCGGCTCACGCGGTAAATCAGCTAATCGATTGGATTCAGATGAATCCAGTTAATATTGGTGTAAATTGGACAAGTCCACTTGAATTATCAATAAGGATTATTAACTGGATCTGGTTACTCTCGTTAATTCGAAATTCAGATGTTCTTGATCCTGACAGTTTTTTTGTAATAATTAAATCAATCGCACAACAGGCAAACCATATTTCTAGAAATTTATCTTTATACAGCTCTGCGAATAATCACTTGATTGGAGAGGCTGCTGGGCTTGCAATTACCGGTATGTCTTTTCCGTGGCTACCATCTGCACAAAAATGGAGAGATACAGGCTTAAAAATCTTGTTAGAACAAATTGAAGAACAGATTTCCGAAGATGGAGTTCATAAAGAGCAAGCCATTCACTATCTTGGTTTTGTACTTGAATTTTATATACTCACGATATTAATCGCGAAAGCAAATCAAGAAATCATCTCTGATGAATGGAATGATCGATTGTCTTCTGCATACAATTTCCTGTCTCAGATAATGGATGCTGATGGAAATGTCCCCTCCATTGGGGACAGTGACGATGGTTATGTCTTAATACTTTCTCAAAGGAATGATTTCAATCCCTACCAATCACATTTGGCTACCGCAGCTGCCATTTTTAATAATCAGGATTATAGATATATCTCCCAGCATTGGGATGAAAAAAGCCATTGGTTATTAGGTAATATTGGATACCAATCCTATTTAAAACTCACAAATGAATCTGATCAAAAAAAATCCACAGTTTTTCCCTATGGTGGATATTGTGTTATGCGGTCTTCACAATGTTATTTTGTCTTTGATTTCGGTCCATTGGGATACCTATCCACAGCAGCCCACGGTCATGCAGACGCACTCTCATTCACATTGAGCTTGGAAGGTTCCCCAATATTTATTGATCCTGGAACTTACGCTTATCAGGAAGGTTATGATTGGAGAACATATTTTAGGAGTACAGCGGCTCACAATACAATCGAAATTGACGGACGGGATCAGAGTGAAATGTTAGGTACATTCCTTTGGGGACGCAAGGCGCGAACGAAGATGCTTCATTGGAGTACAAATTTAGATTATGATATCGCAATCGCTGAACACGATGGATATAAACATAATGGGGTAATACATCGACGCACAATCATATTTTCAAAGAAAGATTTCATTATAATTGTCGACGATTTACTCGGTAAAGGTGAGCATAATTGTTCTCAATTTTGGCATTTTCCCGCTGAATGTGAATTGGACATGATGAATGAAATGATTAAAGCTAAGGTAAGCAACAAAAGTATATTTCTTATTCCGATTGAAATCGATGAGAATGCCAAGCGAATGCTTTATAAAGGAAATTATTCACCCATCCAGGGGTGGGTTTCCCCTCGATATGGAGAAATTCAAGAGGCATATGTAATCAATTATCGAGCAAAAACTCTTCTCCCCCAGAGATGGATTTTTAGGATTCAAATTGATAACGATGAAAATAGAATCGATATGGATGAACTAAGGATAAATTCCCTAAATTTTGTAAAGAAGATCGAGACCGAGGTGATTTTATGAACATTGCGATTTTTGGCCTTGGCTATGTTGGCTGTGTTTCTATGGCATGTTTTGCTAGGGAAAATCATCAGGTTTTCGGAATTGATACAAATTCACGTAAAGTTGATTTAATCAAACAAGGAAAAAGTCCAATTATCGAACCTGGATTAGAAGAAATTATTGGTGAATTTATCGCCAAGGGAAATATAATTCCTACACAAGATGTTTCGTTTGCAATTAACCATTCTGATATCTTATTCATTTGTGTTGGTACCCCCTCAAAAACTAATGGTTCACTCGAATTGAAATACATTGAACGTGTCTGTAGGGAAATCGGTCAATTCCTAAAAACTAAAGATGGATTCACTATTGTTGTTGTAAGGAGCACAATTCTTCCAGGAATAGCTCAGACCAACCTAATTCCGATTCTTGAAGAAGAGTCAGGTAAAGTCATTGGGAAGGATATTGGTTTCTGTTTAAATCCAGAATTCCTCCGCGAAGGTAGTGCAATTAATGATTTTTATTATCCTCCTTTTACAATCATTGGCACGAAAGATGATTTTAGTGGAAAGGAATTATCAAAGCTTTATCAGCAGATCGATGCTCCTATATATCAAGTGCCTTTAGGTGCAGCTGAAATGATAAAGTATGCAAGTAATGCATTCCATGCAATGAAAATCACATTTGCCAATGAGATCGGAAATATTTGTCAGGCGAATGGAGTCGATAGCCATCTCGTTATGGATATTTTTACGCGTGACGAGAATCTGAATATCTCCAATAAATATCTAAAACCTGGATATGCCTTTGGGGGTTCGTGTTTAGGTAAAGATTTGCGTGCAATGCTTTATCATGCTCAACAAAAAGATCTTAAATTACCTGTATTGTCATCAATTCTTCCAAGTAATAGAATGCAAATTAATAAAGCTGTGGAAATGGTTGTTCAGAACGGGAAGCGTCGGATTGGTTTAATCGGATTGAGCTTCAAACCAAATACGGATGATTTACGAGAAAGTCCTTCGGTAGAATTTGCTGAACAATTAATTGGAAAGGGATACGAGCTTTCCATTTACGATCATGAAGTAAACTTAAGTAAATTGTATGGAAGCAACCGTCAATATCTGGAAAGTGTGCTACCACATATCAATACCCTCATGAGTCAATCGCTTGAAGGAATTGTTAAATCTTCAGATGTTATTGTGATTGCCAAATCGCTAAGGCAAGAAGAACAAAAGAAGCTTACCGAATTATTACATCCAAATCATCTAATAATTGATCTTGTTCGAATAGACGAATTTTATAATAATATAGGGAGTGATTATCTTGGAATCTGTTGGTAAAGTGCTGATAATCGTTCAAAACTTACCTATACCATTCGATAGAAGAGTGTGGTTAGAAGCTACTAGCCTTTTTTCGGAAGGATACACAGTATCGGTAGTATCTCCTAAAGGGAAAGGGTCAGATTATCAGGAAGGACACCAAATACTTGAAGGGATTAATATTTACCGATATCCAGCACCCCCAGAGGCAACAAATTTCATTGGTTATTTTTATGAATTCATATATTGCTGGATAATGACAGCAATCTTATCAATAAAGATATGGAGATCAATTGGATTCGATATTATTCACGCATGTAATCCACCTGAAACATACTTCTTATTAGCGCTATTCTATAAATTATTCCAGAAGAAATTTATATTTGATCACCACGATCTTTCACCAGAAATGTATCTTGCAAAGAGAAACGGTAAAAGAGATTTTTTATATCGTGGATTACTGTTGTTAGAATACCTGACTTTCAAAACAGCTGACGTAATAATTACAACAAATCAATCTCATAAAGAAATTGCCATGAGTCGAGGGGGTAAAGATGAAGATTCGATTTTTATTGTTAGGAGTGGTCCGGATTTTGATAGATTAACACTATTGGATCCTGAGCCCGAATTGAAAGAAGGATATAATTATCTTGCTTGCTATTTAGGTGAGATGTGTCCTCAGGATGGAGTTGATTACTTACTCAATACTGTAGATAAATATATCAATCAACTTGGACGAAAAGATACAAAGTTTGTATTGTTAGGTGGAGGATCTGCTCTTAATGAGATGAAAGCTTTGTCTAAAGAACTTGATTTGGATAAATTTGTTCGGTTTACAGGTCGGGTATCAGATAATGACTTGTGCCGATATCTATCAACCGCGGATGTTTGTCTCGATCCCGATCCATTCACTGATTGGTCAAATCAATCAACGATGAATAAGATCATGGAATATATGACATTTGGTAAACCGATTGTGGCGTTTGACCTTAAAGAGAATCGTTTCTCAGCAAAAGATGCTGCCGTTTATGCAGAACCTAATGATGTTATTGAATATGCGAGTCTAATTTCTTCATTGATGGACGATGAAGATAAGAGACAAAAAATGCAGGTTATTGGTCGACAAAGAGTGGAAAATGAGTTGGCATGGGAATACAGTAAACCAAACTTGTTCAAGGCTTATGCCCGCTTAGGATAATCGATCGAAAAGCTGACTAGTAAGCTCCTTTGTAAAAACAATTATGTTTCGACGATTTTCAGTAAATTTTTCAATACTCTCCATAATATTCGATGCTTCGGCAGTCATAATTGGTTTAGCCGCGTCAAATAATTTGCGTCCTCTATTAAATGTTCTGCCATTCGCGGAAGAACTATACAAGCCGACTGTACCTCTGGTTTTATATCCCCTATTTACCATCACTTGGATTTTGATCTTCCTATTGCTATCCGTATATGATGGACGTAAAAATCTTTACGCAGTGGACGAATTCTCTAGCATCTCAATCGGTTCACTACTTGCCGCAGTATCTTTGGCAGGTTTTCTTTACTTCACTTATCGTGATGTGTCTCGTTTGTTGTTTGTTGTATTTATATCGATTGCTTTCTTTTTGATGATTACCTGGCGGGTAATAGTTAGAGTAACATTCCAACTTCGCAAAACAGATGCTATTCAAAAGAGAAAGGTGCTTATTGTAGGTGCTGGACCTGTTGGGCGCGATCTGGAAAATAGAATTGCTCAGTATCCACATCTTAGATTAAGTATTGTTGGATTTCTAGATGATGATTCCCAAAAAAGAATGACTCAGATTGATATCCTGGGAGATCTTCAGTCTTCCAGGGATGTGATTTTAAAACACAAGGTTGATGATGTGGTGATTGCCTTGCCCCAACGAGCGCATGAAATGGTGAACTGGTTGGTTTCTACCCTTCACGATTTGCCTGTCAAGGTTTGGGTGATCCCGGATTATTTCCACTTGGCGTTGCATAAGGCCAATGTGGAGGAATTCGCTGGACTCCCGATGTTTGACTTGCGTGCTCCTGCACTCACCGATTACCAGCGCATGATCAAACGAATCTTTGATCTAACCATAACTATATTCCTAATGCCTGTAAGCCTACTCATAATGGCTTTCATTATTATTGGCATAAGACTTGAAGGTCCGGGTCCAATCTTCTTCAAGCAGAAACGAGTCGGTGAAAACGGACGTTTATTTGATATGTATAAGTTCAGGACGATGGTTCCCGGCGCAGAGGCGTTACGGCATTTAGTTGAGCAAAAGACTGGTGATGGTAACTTAATTCATAAATATGAATACGATCCAAGGGTTACCAGGATGGGTCGCTTCCTGAGAAAAACCAGTCTGGATGAGTTACCCCAGCTGCTAAATATTTTAATTGGCAATATGAGTTTGGTTGGTCCACGCCCTGAAATGCCTTACCTGGTAGATATGTACGAACCCTGGCAGAGAAAACGCTTCGTGGTTCCCCAGGGTCTAACCGGCTGGTGGCAGATCAATGGGCGCAGTGATAAGCCCATGCACCTGCACACAGAGGATGACCTCTACTATGTGCAGAATTATTCATTGTTGTTGGATGTGCAAATCATAATGAAAACCATTTTGGTTGTGCTGCGTGGAAAAGGAGCATTCTAAATTGTGATTCGGTATTATTAAAAAGTTTTTGGAGATTCGAGGCTCACCATATTCCACGGCAAACTGAAGCTTAATTCCGATCTGGATTACTGCAATATATGAAGATAAATCATAACAAACACATATATCGTTCAATTTTCAAGAATTTTCGTGTTAGGAGGATGGCGAAATTCGAACAGAAATTTAATTTGTCGTCTGAGATCTCGGTGTTGGATGTTGGGGGATCGGAATACAATTGGAGTCTTATCTCAGTAGAACCCAAACTAACAATAATCAATGTGAGGGTTCCAATTCGTTCTGTCCAATTAAAATCTGCGAGTCAATTTATTGCTGATGGCCGGCATTTACCATTCAAGGACGCTGCATTTGATATTGTATACAGCAATTCTGTTATTGAACATCTATCGACATCATTAAATCAAACTTTATTTGCTAAAGAATGCAGTAGAGTTGGAATCAATTATTATGTTCAAACTCCAAATAAATGGTTTCCTATTGAGCCACATTATATAATGGTGTTTATTCACTGGTTGCCTAAACGAATCCAGCGAAGGCTAATCCGAAATTTCACAATTCGTGGCTGGGTAAATCGTCCATCACAACTTGAATGCGATAGAAAAGTTGAAGAATTAAGGTTGTTATCAAAAAAAGAATTTCAGCAAATTTTTCCAGATGCAGATATCTGGTATGAAAGATTCTTGGGATTAGCTAAATCCATGATCGCCGTTAGGTTTAATAAATAATATCGAAAGTTATGATTAATTTTTGTAGGTAAAAAAAATAATAGCTATATCTAAGGTGCTTGTTTTAGGGGGAGAAAATATAAGCAGTATTCCCATTTTTAACAAATAGATGTTTATTGTCTGGAGAATGTATACATGACTAATTATAACGATGAGATCGACCTACGTCGGTATATTTTGGCTTTTAGAAGGAAGTGGTGGTTGATCACTTTGGTCACTATATTGGCTGCAGGTGCTGCCTTTGTTTATAGCATCATGCAGGTGCGAAAATATGAGTCAAGCGCCACGGTTTTGCTCACTCGCACTAGAGCCTCACTCGCGCTGGCAAATCAATTTCCCACGGTTAGCGAACCGGTTGACTCCCGATCACGCATGGATGCCATGCTGGCGATCGCCGGATCTGATAGTTTAGTTGTGCAAACTCTGGAAGAAGTTCACCAGCAATATCCAGATAATGGGATTGAGCGAGATCAGATAGAATCTGCTGTCGAGATAACCAATAGTGGTGATACGATCAAATTCACTGCAACAAATCCAGATCCTTTCTATGCTGCAGCTATCGCTAATGCCTGGGCAGAGAATGCGGTGAATGCGATTAATTATGCTTATAGCGGAGAGCAGCTTCCGGCTGAAATCCAGGCTGGCTTGGCACCAGCACAAGAGGAATATGATTCTGCT
>Ga0209536_100005020_pt1 | contig 20744 bp, 15 predicted proteins | sample DeeMarSeWOR28_12_FD_187461 | JGI IMG/M metagenome (GOLD analysis project Ga0209536, IMG submission 187461) | Marine sediment microbial communities from White Oak River estuary, North Carolina - WOR-2-8_12 (SPAdes) (version 2) | ecosystem: Environmental > Aquatic > Marine > Intertidal zone >... | reverse complement strand
TGCGATGAAACGTGTGAAAAGTGACAACTCCTGACAGAAGCAAAATCTTCGGCGATGAAATCGAGGCCTGCAAAAACGACTTCGAATACTTCGCCTCCAAATATCTGAAAATCATTGACCGTAACTCTCAGCTCGTGTCGTTTCAGATGAAGCCGGCACAGCGAACTCTGCTTCAGGAGCTGGAAACCAACCCGTGGCAGATGGTGCTGAAGGCCAGACAGATGGGCTCTTCAACTGTCATCAGCGCCTATTTCTTTTGGAAGACGCTATTCACACCCAACGAGAGAACGCTGGTGGTGGCCCACACTCACGATGCGGTCAGGAACATCTATCGCATCTACAAAAACTTCTACGACTACCTGCCCAAGTTCCTACAGTTCAGCACCAAAACATCTTCTGCCAACGAGATAGTCTTCTTCCACGGTGGCACCATTCGGGTGGCTTCGGCTACCTCTCAGAACTACCGCGGCGCCACCTACAACAACCTGCACTGCTCTGAGACGGCATTCTGGAAGGACATCGGTCAGACAGTCGCTGGTCTCTTCCAGACGGCGACAGGCAACTCGAGCATCATCATTGAGACAACCGCCAACGGTCTCAACTCATTCCACTCCCTGTGGCAGGACGCCTCCAACGGTTTCGGTAAGACATTCGTCTCCTGGACGATGGAGCCCGACTACTACCTCGATGAGATGGATGTGGAACCGACATCACAACTGCTGGAATACGGTCGCGAGTGGGGACTGACAGACAAGCAGTTGTGGTGGGCAGCTCAAACGCTGGCCGTTCGTTGTACCGGTTCGTGGCCCATCTTCCTACAAGAATACGCCATCGATCCGCTCACCTGTTTTGTTTCTTCAGGAGACAGATTTTTCGATGAAGTCTTTCCACACGTGCAGTTTGAAGAGGGCTACAGAGAATACGAAACACCATCTCGTCACCACGCTTATGTGCTTGGCGCTGACGTGGCCTCAGGCTCCGTCAATGGTGACTATTCTGCTTTTGCGATTCTGGATGTGACCGGCTCCACCAGAAAGATTGTGGCCACATTCGTCGGCAGAGAGAGCCCGCTGGAGTTCGCCCGCAGAGTGTATGACGAATGCGTAAAGTGGGACTGCACTGCGGTCATCGAATCGAATAGCTACGGCCTGTCGGTGCTGGAATACCTGAGACATCAAGAGTGGGGCAAAGTCTATACACAAGAAAAGTTTGACGATGTCAATAAAGTCTGGACATCTAAGCTCGGCTTTTCCACCAACTCACGGACGAGACCGGTCCTGCTCAGCACCATTCAACAGCACATCAACGGTCACATCCTCAAACCCACAGACGAGCGCCTCAGGTTTCAGATGAACACCTTCGTCTATGACGACAAGGGACGACCCGACCACGCTCGAGGATGCCACGACGACTTGGTGTTCGCAGTCGCCCTGGCGTTACAAGGCATTGATCAGGCCATCATCGAGACGCAGATGGCCAGAAAACAACCGCCATCCAACTTGAGAGAAGTCCTGGACCTGGAGAGGAAGACCGGTAAGTCAGTGGCTGAGCTGACAGACCTCGGATACTTCGAAGGCGGGAAAGAAGAACAACTTTTTACAACTGTGGCTTACGAGTAGTCCAGTAGATAATAGAGGTCGCCGCTCTTTTTCGGGCGTTTTCAATCGTCCTATGGACGTAAAGGTGATAAATGAGTTTTCTAAGCTCTGATGCGATGGCTAGTCTAGCTAGTCGTCTTGAGGCAGGCGAAGTTCAAGAGCCTGCCAATGTCGTTCCCCAGACCCAGCCGGAGCCGAGCGCCCCGGTCGAAGTCAAGACGGATGAAAATCAAGTCCCGGACACATCCACCGAGGACAAGAACGACGAGGGTCACAACATCCCCTACAAGCGTTTCAAAAGCGTTGTTGAGACAAAGAATGAGCTCAAGTCGAAAAACAACGAACTGTCTCGCCAGCTAGAGGAGCTGAAGGCCCAACTGGAAGCAAAGTCCGCAGCACCCCAGAAAGCGGTGGTACCTGAGGACGATGACCTCGAGGAGTTGTTCAGGCAACTGGACGAACCGGATGACGACCGTTACAAGTCCCTCGAATCGCGTCTCAGAAGTTTCGAAGAGAAACAGGCACAGGCCGAGCTCGAAGCAGAGCTCGCATCAGTGTCCAAGCAGTACCCATCCGTTCCTGAGGCCGTTCTGCTGCAGGCCGTCGTAAATGACCCAACTGTTGATATGCGCGTCGTGGCAATGCAATACGATTCGTGGATTTCAGAGATTCAACAGGCGGCAATCGCTGAGCACTTGAAGGGCACAGTCCCTGCCAAGCCCGCAGCACCCAGACGACCCACAGCAAGCGGAGGCAACGGTCCGACGCCGACAGCACAACCCAAAACGATGCGTGACGCAAGGGCGGCCGCATTAGAGTATTGGAAGTCACTGCAAGGGCGGTGATTTCAAAACACCTAACGTTCATAAGGAGAACACAAAATGTCTGCATCTATCGCTTCACTTACCGCGATTCTGAAGGAGTTCTACCTCGGACCCATCGCGGAGCAGCTCAACCAGGAGATCCTGGTCTATGAGCTCTTTGACAAGGCTTCTGTTGATTGGAGCGGCCGTCGCGTCGTCATTCCGGTCCACGTGGCTCGTAACACTGGCGTCGCCTTCGTGGCTGACGACGGCACCCTGCCGACGGCTGGCCAGCAGGACTTCGAGCGTCTCGAGATTGACGCCAAGTTCCTCTACGGTCGCTTCGCCATCACCGGTCCGGCCATCGCTTCTGCGAAGAGCGGTCCCAACGCCTTCATCTCCTACGTCGATGCTGAGATGAACAAGCTCGTTGAGGATGTCAAGACTGCAGCCAACCAGCGCGCCATCTTCGGTGGTCGCGTCCTCGGCTACATCATGGACACCATCGCGGCTAACGTCAATCACGCCTACAGCGGTCGCCAGGCTTCGGCCGGTCTTCAGCTCGGTAACGCCACTGACCTCGTCGATGTGGTTCGTCTTGACACCTACGCCACCGTGGCAGCCAACCAACAGGTCAATGCCATCACTGAGACCCAAATCACCTTCAACGGCGCTGTGGCGACCAACGGTGGTGGCGCGGTCTTCGCGGTCGTGGCGACTACGGCCTCCACCATCGTCGGTGGTGTCGCTGGTGGCTGGAACCTCGAGCCGGCTGGCATCACGACCAACCTCGCTTCGCCGGTCCACTTCGGCGTTGACCGCACCTCGGCCACCGGTGCTCCGGCCCTGCAGTCGACCCACAACTCGCTGGGCAACGGCTACCAGGCTCTGACCCTCGACGCCATTCAGGGTGTTCTGGACGCCATCCTCGAGGATTCGTCCGAGGCGCCGGATCTCATCCTGATGAGCCCGCTGATGCGTCAGGAGTACACCGCTCTGCTCGTCGGTACCAATGCGGCCAACCTCTACGTTCAGACCGATTCGGCGAAGAGCGGCGACGGTGGCTTCACTGGCCTGGCCTACGGTGGCATCCCGATGCGCACCTCCAAGGACTGCTTCAAGGGCTCCTTCTTCTTCCTCGCCCCGAAGCACTGGAAGCTCACCGAGCTCGAGGCTCCTGGTTTCGCTGACCTGGACGGCGCCATCCTCTCGCGCGTCCCCAACCAGGACAAGTTCGAGGGATTTTACCGGCTCTACTACAACACGGTCTGCACCCGTCCGAACGCCAACGGCGTCCTGACTGGCATCGCGTTCTAATAGAAGGCTGAGCTAAGTTGAGGGGGTCAGGGCTTCGGCTCTGGCCCCTTCTTTTTTTCTGTCCAGTAATAGATAGAATACAGGAGTATCGATGGCAAATCTCGATAGCTATCTCGCTGCTCGAAAAGCGGGCGCGGCAGCCTTGAAAGAAAAGATGGACCGCGCTTCAGACGCAGGCGTGGCAAAACGCGGTGGAATGAAGAAGGCAGTGGGCACTGGTCTCGGTGCTGCGGCCGGTGCAGTCGGAGCCTACATGACAGGCAATCCCGCCCTCATCTCAATGGGTGCCCAGCTCGGTGGAGAACTGTCTGGTGTCGCGATGACCGAGGCTGAAAAGGAAGCGATGGCACGAACGGGCTCCGGTGACGAGGCTGCCAAAGCTCTCGGTAACCTGGCATCGATGGGGTCGAAGGTTGGAGGCATGGCCAATATGATGGGTCAGTATGACTTCTCCAAAATGTCTGACAAGGACATTGCGGCTGCATTGCAGAAAAACCCTGGCCTCTTCAACACTGATAAGTTTCAGGCATATCTGCAAACACGCGACGTACCGTTGCCCGCCTTTCCATCCTAAGGATATCAAATGGCACTCGAACTGAAAGACATCATCGCAAAGATGGCTGATGCCAAAACGGCTAAGACTGTCGAAGAGAGGAGCTGGGACCTCAACCAGCGATATCTTCAAGGCCAACAGAACCTGACATACGACAGGAACCTGCAGACCTACATCAACTCTCGGGAGATTACCAATGTTCCGACGATCAACCAACTTCTGCCTCTGTATCGCACTGTCCTTAGTAAGCTTAGCGCTGCGTATCCTGGTGTCGTGGTTCTGCCGGCTTCACCGTCTAAAGAGGACATTATCAAGGCCCAAGCATCTGAGGCCGCGCTCAGGTACTACTGGAAAGCGGAGGACATCTCGGCGAAAGTCAATCGGGTCATCGAATACCTGCTCCTCTTCGGCAATGCCGGATGGCTGACATACTACGATCCTGACAGAGACAACGTCTGCACCAAGGCCATCAGCCCGTTCGACATCTTCTACGAGGCCGGTGTGGCCAACCTGGATGATGCACGTTGGGTGGCCGTTCGCCAGTTCTACGACAAGGAAGATCTCATCGAGGCCTACCCGGAGCACACTGAGGCCATTGAAAAATACACCGCCTCCGGTGATTCGAACTACACACAACAGCAAAACAGCTACCTGTATTCGATGAACTATGTGCCGCCGGGCAAAGTCGATTGCTACGAAGTCTATCTGAAAAACGGCAAATACGGCATTATGTTGGGCAACCAAAGCTACCTGTTCGAGGGTGAGCTGCCCGGCATCTTCCCATTTCAGCACATGAAATACACCGACATTCCCAACCGCCTGTGGGGCCTGTCGATGGTCACGCCTCTGATTGAGCTGCAGTCCTACTACAACAGAGCCCGCGGCCAAATCCTGATGAATGTGGAGCTGATGGCCAATCCCAAGTGGCTCATTCCCAAGTCTGCAGGTGTGGCACCCAATGCCATTACCAAGCGTGCCGGTGAGAAAATCTTCTACAATCCTGCCGGTGGCACACCCCAACAGGTTCCGGCAGCTCCCATTCCGGGCTATGTCATCGACAACATTCGCCAGCTACAGGCTGAGATGATGGATGTGGCCGGCATTCACTCCACCACACTGGGCAAACGAGCCACTGGCATCATCAGCGGCAAGGCCATCGAGACGCTGAGCGCTCAAGACGTTTCGGCCCTACAGACCACCCAGGATTCGGTGGAGAAAGCCTGCCAATACATGGCACAGACAGTGCTAATGATGATGAAGACATTTTACACGGAACCCAAGCTCTACAGGATGCTGGACAACGTGGGTCGTGTCATTTTCCACCAGGTCGATAGCACTCAGATTGTGGAGGACCCGGAAATCTTCATCGAGGCCGGTTCGCTCTTCCAGGACAAGGCTGCTGACCGCGAGGCTCGTGTCATCTCCCTCTTCCAGGCCGGCCTGATTGACAAGGACGTGGCAATGAAGGAGCTTCAGTTCCGCACTGGCAACGCCTACATTGTGGAGCAACTGGAAGGCATGGCCCATGCAAATGACATGCTGGAAGCTGTTGTGAATGGCGGTCTCATCGAAATCTTCGCCACTGACGATGTGGAAGCCTTCCAGCAGGTGTTCGGCGAATACATGAAGGGCCGCGACTTCTACGAGCTGGACCCAGAGCGTCAGGACTACATCAGAGACATTCTCATCGCCGTCTCAACACCCAACGATGAGACAGGCGACGAAGTGGCACGCAACATGGCGGACAGAATGAAGGTGTTCCCACGCTCAAACATCTCCACCCCTGAAGAGGCTCGCAATCTGACGCTGCTGCAAAACTCACCCTTCGCGATGGAGCAGCAGACAGGCGCTGCAGTCGATAGGTTGGGTGAGCAGGGAGTGGCCGACGCAATCCAGGCGCAGGAAGCCAGAAATGTTGATGTGGCTTCGAACGAGGCACTGTCATTCAATAGAGGAGCTGTGCGATAATGGCAATGAAATACTGCGAAAACGTGGCCGACTACTTCAGGCTCATCATCGATGAGAACGATGCCACATTCATCGACGACGCTACGGTCTCCAAGTTCCTGGAGATAGGCTACGACGAGTTTGTGCAGGCTGTCTCGGATATCGACCCAAACTTCTACATCGCTACCCAGACTTATGCTCTGGCCGGTGTGACTGAGCTCGATCTGGCGACAGCAGTGCCTGCCATTATGGGACCCACGGTGGCCGCTCCGGCTCGTCAGGTGTCACAAATCCTGCGCATTGTGCAGCTGGACACTTCAGGTGTGCCGACAAACATCTACACACCGGTGTATTCCTACGAGCAGCTCATCACGCCAGGCATCCTCTACCCAGCCCGCTTCATGCTACAGGGCACCCTGCTGAAGTTCAGTGGCCAAATCAATGCCACCATTCGCATCGAATACATTCCGCTCTCCAATGTGCGTTGGACACAAATCAATGTGGGTGACAACGAATACATTGACGAGATGCTGGCATTCCACGACCTAATCGCTCTGTTCGCGGCCAAGCACTATTTCATGATGGACACCGCAGACAACACCAGCACCCTGCGTCAAATCCAAAAGCGCCTCCAGGATGTCAATGACTTCGTGGAACGCGGCCGCCTCAGGAATGCCAATCGATTTGTGACGGCGGAAGATCCTTATCTTGTTGATCCGTAAGGAAGGCTATGGCAGTTATTACTAAGCAATCCCAGTTCCTCAATCTCGTCGGTAAGGGCATCAATCCCAATGCTCCGAACCGCGGCTTTTCCTGGATCCAGAACCTCGAAAAGATTGAGGAGAGCTGGACGACCCGTCCTGGTTTCGGAACGATCGCTGTCATTGATAGCGATATGACAACCGGTCGAGAAGTCGTGGTGGGCAACAATACCTACCCTATCGGCTTCCAGCGCCATCTCGGTTCCTACATCATTGGTGATGCCGGCTTCGGTCACAAGCAGGTCATCTCTGTGTTTCGCACCAATGCCTACACCACCGACCACATTCTGAGCGATGCCAGTGTCACGTTCGACGCCTACGAAAAACTGGCGCAGTATCGCACTCTCTACACTGTCGTCGTCTATGACCTGACCTCGGACGACTATGTGCAGGTGCCACTTCACTACCACACGTCTCAGGATGATGCACTCATTCCGGACAGGCACGCCACCTTTGAAGCTGTGCGCGGCGAGAAATACGAGAGCGATTTTCAAGAGTGGATCGATGCCGGTCAGAACGAGCAGGGACCCAACCGAGAGTTCAACACTGACAGGGACGAATACTTCTGGTTCGCTGAGACGAAGGACACCGCCGGCCGCGTCTATGTGGTCTTCGGTAATGCCAGGTCAGGTGCCTGGGTGTATGCCGCGTCTGATGTCAGAAACGACCAGAAAAGCTGGAGAGGCCGCCGGATGTCGGTCAATGGCCTCTACACTCAGGACTACAAGGATCCGTACGGAGAGACGAGCTGCATTCAGCCCCTCGGCATTCGTGACGGCATCTTCTCCGGAGACGGTGTAACCTACCTGACACAGGACGACTTCGGTCTGCCACAAGCGGCCTGCGTGCTGGACAGGCGAATGGTGTATGCTGTCGATAATGTCCTCTACTTCAGCGATCCTGAGGACTTGAACGCCATCGTGGATACAAACGTGCAGGGCTTCCCGGCTCGCATCACGGCGGTGGCAGAGACACTGGGCAATCTCATCGTCTGGACCGAGGACGACAAGGCCTACTACTACAACCCGGCACAGGGCGACCTCATTTCTGGTGGCACCACTCGTCTGATGAGCGACACAGTCGGCTGTCTCGGTCCCAATGCCTGGGTGAATGTGGATGGCGCCATCATTTGGGTGGCGAAGAACGGTGTCTGGAGAAACTACGGCAACACCTCGGCGCAGCGCATCTCAGATGTGATGCAGAACTTCTTCGAGGGTTCCATCTCCAACCCGCTTCTCAACTACTACACCTCCAATGGTGCCACCACCGGCGACGATCCGCAACCTCGTTCCTTCTTCGAGTGGAACTCAGATGCTTACGTGGGTGTCAACTGTGAGTATGAAGCCACCCACAATCAGGTTCTCATCACCATTCCAAACCTGCTGCTGACATTCGTCATTGAGGACGGTGGCTTCCACATCTGGAACTACGAATCTGTTGTCTCAGATGACGGTGCCCTGGAACCACAGCCCATTGTCAAGGCCGTTCGCAACATGCCGAGACCGTGGCTGCTGGCCACTGACGGCGACATCTATATGGTGACAGATGTTCGAGAGCAGGCGCTGGATGACACAACTCTGCGGGATGAGCTGGTCACCGGCTACGACAACCCCTCGGCATCCTACGCTCTGCTTCGTCTCGGTCGTGGTGGCGGTCTCGATGCTTCTATTTCCAATGACTACGAGGACAAACGCATTCTCACCGGTGAGTGGCGTAACACGGGCTTCAACGAAGACATCATCAATAACGTCCGGGATAGGGCCTGGTATTTCATCAACAAGCCCATCACCATTCCCAATCGATACAGCTTCAGCTGGGCGGGAAACAGTGTCGGAGCCTCTGACTTCTCACCGATGTGGGTGCCAATCGAACTCGTGCCCAACTACAACGATGTCGGTGTGGCACCTGCAGGCGCACAGAGCGTCACATCCTGGGTGCTCGAGTTCTCCTTCGACAACACACACTGGGAACCCTACATCAACCAAATCGCCATTAACCCCTACGAAGTGGTATTCGACCTGCCACCGGAACGTCTCGGTGCCATTGGTGCCTATTTCTTGGGCACGGCTGACAATACTGCACAACAGGGCGTTTGGTGCTTTGACAGTGGCACCGGCCTACCGTCTCCGACTGGCGACATCATCAAAATCCACATTGACGGTGCAGCGGCCACTCACGTCACAGCCCCTGAGTTCGACTTCATTCCACGCTATCGTAACCCGGTCATTCTGCTTCCGTTCAGGCGCAAGGCCGGTGTCGGTAACTTAGTCGATACTTTCTCGCTCGGTATTGAACCCCTGGTCGCCACCCACTCCACTACACGCCAACCGAACAGGCCGGTGCAGGTGGCAGTGTGGGACGACCAGACCAGAGCTATGCGGCTCTCACAGAATGCTCCTACGGTCCAGTCAGTCGATTGGGTTTATACCGCTGAGGAACAAGCTTCGGACCAACAGGGCTATATGATGGTGGCCCGCGGACTGAACACGGACATTCAGCACAGTGGCAACGCCACGCTGCAGGCTGGCGACCCGGGTGTTGGCTCCTGGCCGCTACGTCTTTTCAATGTCATCACCTCGACAAACTACAAGGCCTATGCTTCGCAGTTTCTGGACTTCCTGACTGACCCGGCCGGTCTCATCAAGGTCGGTAAAGAGATGCTGAGAAACAGAATGGGCACCTCGGCTGCTCAGAGCAAAGCTACCTTCAACACCACGGCTACCTGGGGAGACTTCAGCAACACTGCCGCGGGCAACTTCCTCATCGGCGATGCACAATATGACAATGTCAAGACATCGGTCGGCGTCAAGGGCGACAGGATCGTGGTGCAATCATTCGGTCACGTCCTCTCACCGGCTGAACGCGTTCGCATCGGTGCTATGTCAGTCCTTGTGCGAATGATTCCCGGAATGAGACGGAGAGGTCGCTAATGCCGCGTATTGTCAGAGAGCTGCCTCCGCTTGAGGATTCGAAGGAGCAGCAGCAACAGGAAGTCAGACAGATTGAAAAGGACATCATTGTCGCCCTCAATCTCAAGACAACAAAAGATGTGCCGAAGGCTACTGACGCATTTCTCAACTTGGCACCCCAGTCGTTTCAGTTGGGCTTTGTCTCGGCAGCATCAGCCCGGGTCTCATCTGCAGGGGCCACCACTTCTGTGGCAGCAACTCTGGGTGCAGCGGAAGGTATCATCACCAACATCGATTTTGATGAGACAGTGACGATGACAAGCACCGCCAGGATCTCATTCATCGGCTGCAGATTTCTGAAGGAAGTGGGAATGGCCAACGGTGCTCGAGCCTCGTTTGTGGGATGTTCGTTCGAAAGCGCGGGCTATGTAAATAATGCAGGCCCGGCTGCCAACGCCGGCATTGTCGGCTGCATCAAGTCTAGTCCAACCGCTCACGTCAATGTGACAACAATCTTTGAGGTCTAAATGAGCACACGCAAAATCTCTGACATTCAGTTTGAGGACAAGACAGTCATCAGTGGTGACAACATCGACACATTCCTGGAAGATGCCACCACTCGTTTCAATCTGCTCCCACCCACAGACGACAAGTCTTCGTGGCTACAACAGCAGATGGTCTTCGGTTACACTGAGCGGCGTTGTGATTGGAAAGTCGACGAAGAAGGCAGCCTGAGCCTGCGTGAGCCACCGTTTATGGATGCGGTGCAGAACGGTATCAACAATCCGGACTATGCCATCAGAATGAAGGGCACCAACCACCAGGGCTCAGGTGTCAATGTGCAGACCGGCAATGTTGTCGGTAACCCATTCTGCAACAATGGCTTCATCTGGCAGGTTTCATTCTGGGCCGACCGTCCTATGGTTCTGACTGACTTCGATATGTTTCTACAGACTGACGATGACTACATTGAAGAGACCAACACACCCTATTCGGACTACTGGCAGTGGAATGCTGCCGGTCCCGTTTCCACTATTGGTGCTGAGGACTATGTTCAGGATGTCGTCTGCCAACTGACTGTGGATGCGCCATTCAATGCCTCAGATGTGGATGGCACCAATGTCGAACTCCACAAATCAAACTTCAGCTGTGACGCACAGTTCTCTGCATTCAACAAGGCCTGGTCGTCTGATATGGTTCCATCGATGGATGCTCGAAAAGCCTGGGGTGTCTGCATCACAGCACGTGACATCAACTGTCCCATTCCGGCAAAGTCAAGGGTGAGAATGAACCTCTTCATCCCGAACTGGACCGTTGACCAAACTGCACCCAATGACAACCGCTGGTCAATGGAAGACGGGTCAGGCTTCCGCTGTGCCTGGCGTTTGCAACAGTATAACGGCACACTGACATACCTCGAGAGGAAAATCTAATGGCAAAAATCTCCAGACGTGACCTGGCTCGCGGCACAAAGCTCACCGCTCAACATTGGTCCGATGCCACTCAGGGCATTGCCTCTGCACTGAACGGTGTCACGATTGAGCCTGAAAACCTCGAGCTCAACAATGGCTCCTTCTCGCTGACATTCAACTGGCCACGACTGCCGGCCTATGCTTTTCAGTTTCAACCGACCTATCCAGGCGCTGACCCGAACCAGTTGGTGGTGCCATTCGTGTTGCCGCCGACGCAGGATTTGTGGAATGAGGGTAAAATCGGAGATGAAACACCGATGCCGGTGCTACGCAGCATCTCAGTCTCTCTCGATACAGGAATGGGACCGAACGGTGTGACTGATACCTGGGACACCGACGGTGGCTTGAATGATTCAGTCTATCTGAATGCCAGCGCTGACATCTACGATATTGACCTCACCATTCGTACCAAAGACCAGGCCTATGTCTATGGTCTCACCTCTGACCCAATCTACCACTCCGCTAAAAAGTTCATCTTCGAACAGTCTATCTCAGGTCTCCTTTTCGCAGGTGATGTCCAGCAGTTCAATCCTGTCTTCATTGACGGCATTGACGAGGTCATCGATCCGTTCAAGACCTACCTGATGGGCATCAACTTCCCCAAAATCTGGGCTGGCAAACTTGTGGATGAAGTCCAGAAGCGCTTCTCTGTGAGCTCCCTGACTATCAAGCTCAACTTCGAAGGTCCCATCCTACGCCGTGACGCATACGATCCGGAAGAGAATCCCATTCAGAACGTGCCTGTTTTCGCCGATGGCGGCCAGGCTGGTATGAGCGTCAGCATCGACACCCCCACTGCGGATTCTCTCATCACCGCCAGGACAGGTGTGGCCGGCAACGGTCGCCTGCAGCAAAATGCTGAGATGCTGGATGCGGTGGTGCTGGGGGGTCTGCCGGCTGGACGAGACCCACGCGGTGTCACTGGTCCCGAAGAACCCATCTCTCACGACACCGGCTACACAGTCATTGCCGTGCCAATGTTCGGTGGCTGGAACGACATCAGGTCCGAGGACATCAACCGAGTGGGTCTGCCATACGGTGACCAAAACAACCCGGCACCCAATGTCTGGAACGGCTCGCTGCAGGACAGGCGCCTCATTCCCATCTCACAATCATTTGTGGTGCATCAGGTCATCGCCGTTCATAACTACGCATCACCAAAAATCATATTTCCGTCCTACTATCCGAGCTACAACGGCCTGGCACGTCCGTATGTGCTTCCTGCAGGTCCCAATATCTGGCAGTGGGGCACTCTTCCGACATCTCCCACATTCACCTCAGAAATCGGTGTGGGCATCTGCACCGGTCTGCGGGCTGACGCAAAGCAATACGAGCAGGTGGCATTCGTCTCCTACACACCGGACACAAAGGCTCTCTACGAGTTTGATAGGTGCAAACCCGGTGTGGAAGCGCCGTTCTTCGGCGGCGATCAGACATTGACAAACAACTACGAGCTCGCGCTGATGCAGGTGCCACTCGTTTCGAATGTGCTGGGAGGACGAGGCACCCGCGGCTACGCTGACCAGGGCTTCCCATACTATGTCGGTAAGTCGGGTCTGGCCACCAGAGCCAGGCGCTCGGTCGGTGTGGTTGGCGCACCAGGCACCACTCGCACTCCCAATACGGCAGGCGGCGAACTGTTCCTGGAAGTCAGGTGGAAAATGTCCGATGTCAACGGTCTCAACTCGGGCGCAACAGGTGACCCGAACCCGGCCGGCACCACCTATGTGGGCATGGGCGGACACTGGATTTACATCATCGGCAAAATGGAAGTGGCAACAACTTCGGCCGCTGTCAAGTAAGATAGAGAAGAGGTATTTCTATGGCTACACGAGTGCAGGGAAAAAAGGTTAACGTCGGTGGCGTTGAGTATGTCGTCCCAATGGGATTTGACACATCCATTTACGAGCAGGAAGCTGCCATCGAGAAGCAGATTAGGGAAGGTCTTCTGGGTGAGGAGCAGGCGGCTGCGGGTGCCATTGCTGACATTCAGAAACAAGAAGCCGCCTCCATCGAGAGCCTTCGTCGTGGTGCTGCCCAAGCTCTGGCCACACAGCGCGGCCTGGTGGAAGGCGGACGAGGTCTGGCTCTGGCTCGTGGCACCGCAGGTGAGGCTGCCACCAAAGAGAAGCTTTTCAGGTCGCAGTTCGCGGAACAGCTGTCAGGTGCCAAGCAACAGGCTGCGCAGGCAAAAACGCAACGACTTCTGGAGGAAGGAAAGCTTCTCCAGGCCGAGAAGGAGCGTGCAGCCGGCGCCGCCGAGGCTTACGCCGCTGTCAAGGGCGTAGAGGTCAAGTACCGCGGAAAGGTCTGGACATCTGAGGACGACTATCGTCAAATGTATCGTGAGCTCATCGCCCTGGCAAATGCTGAGACCAACCCGGCAAAGGCGCAAGTTTATATCAATGCTGCGGCCCGGGCCAATGCCAACAAGATGCCCTCCGAAATCTCAATCTAAGGAAACAACCAATGGCAAGAGTTATCTCATCGACATCCGAATACCTTGACCGTCGCAATCCGGCCAGGGTGGATGCAATCACTGAGCGCCTGTTGAAGTCGAAGGCGAGAGCCTCTGCGGCTGAGCAGTTCAATACGGTTCTCGGAACGGCTGAGCGCATCATCTCGTCTCCGGCCATTGTGGGCGCAGTCTCAGCCATTCGTGAGGGACTGACGCCGTCGCCCGAGGACTTGAAGGCTCAGGCTGCACAAGCTCGTCTGACACAACAGACACAGTCGGCTGCCCTTCAGGAAGACCGTGTCGTTCAGAATGTGTTGAAGCAGTACGGCAGTCCGATGAATGTCCCGGGCTTTGTCCTGGACACTCTCACTCCCAGGCAGCGGGAACGCCTCAACGAAATGGGACTGTCTCAGTTTGAGACACAGGCCAAAGCCCAACCGGCTCCTGCTATGCCATCCCTCAAACCCGCCGCACCCATTTCGGAAGCCGAGCGTAAGGTACCGACTGTGGCCGAGCAGCAGGGTCTGGCCCAGATTGAGGCCGGAATGGCCCGTGAGGCTGCCGGACAGGCACGTGAGGAGAGGGCTCGTGCCGGTGAGGCATTCGCTCGTGGCGAGCTTGAAATGGCCCGCGGCAGAGAGGCCGAGATAGAGGCAGCAGGAACTGAGGCCAAGCGCCTGATGAGTGTGGCTGAGGGTCACCGCCAGCTCAGGGACATCGCTCTGCAGGAAGGCAATCAAGAAGAGGCCAACCGCCAGGGTGCAATGTTCCTGGAACTGCAACAGCAGGCTAAGAAAATGGTGGAAGGTGCTGGTCTCGACTGGGAAATGACGACAGCCCAACAGCGGCTGGAAAGCGCTCGTGCCGGTGCCAAGATGGAGCCATCGCCCCAGTTCTCTGCCGAGGTGGCGAACGTCGGTAATGCCATCATCGACAGGGGCCAGGAAGCCGTCGATAACGCCAAGATGCGCATTCTGCAGAAGCCCAATCCCACCCCTGCTGAGCAACAGTTGCTGGCATTCCTGGAGGAAATGGCTCCGGGTGCCGTCGGTTCGGTCAGTCGGGTCACACCTACAGCACCCGCAGCACCCGCCCCAGAGGTCGCTCGAGCTCCGGAAACACAGGCCCCCGAGGCAACTATGGCCGCTGAGACTTCCGAAGCACCAGAGAGGACCTCCGAAACGCAGCGTGGTCCCGCTGAACTGGTGGCGGAACGGATTGCAGCGCTGGAAGCCAAACCGGGACGCACTGACTACGAGAACTACGAGCTTCAGTTGCTGCGCGCCCAACGCGTCGGTCCCACCGAGGCACCGGTGACAGTGTCTCAGGCAGAAACACTGGGTCTGCTTGGTCGTGAAACGATGCCGGCTGAAACTGAGGCCCAACCCGAGATGACAGGCTTCGACCTCAGCACTCCGGCCGGTATCTACGCTGCTGCCCGGATGGCTGACACGAGAGAGAAGCAGGCGCTGGTGCTGGCTGCCGCTCAACAGGTGTTGCGTCCGGAGCGTCGTGCCACCAACCTGTTCGAGGCCCTGGGCTTCGGCGGTCCCACACAAGCATCCACCCAACAGATGGCGCTGGTCTCGAACCTGTTCCCGAAGATTGTGACACAGACTGAGAAGGACCTGGCCCAAGCCCAACTGTCCATTGCCAGGGCTGAGCAACTTCGTCAGCAGGCGAAACTCACCGGCGAGAGGGCCGAGACTGAGAGGGTGATGCGTGGTGCGAAGACCGAGGCCGAACTGGCCAAAGCCTTCAAGTCCCGAGCCTCCGCCTTCGCAGAACTCGACAGAGCAAAAGCTGCCCTGATGCGAGCCAGAAAGGCCGGTCGCGGTGTCGGTGCCGCCCTCAAAAAGGTCAGGCAAAACCAGAAAGACAGCATCACATTCAACTACCAAGTGGAGACCCAGGCTCGGACACGCCACCGGGAACTCGAAAGCGAAGAGAGAGAGCTCGCCCGCGTCAAAAGCCCGGGAGCGGAACCCACACTTCCCACCGTTCAGTCGTCTCAGAGAATGCGCGCCTATGCCCAAGAAAAGGCCAAGTGGGACAAGGCGAATGCCGACTACCAGAGAGCTCAGGCACGCCTGGCCTCAATCCCCGGTGAGAAAACCGAACAGCTCAATATCATTGCTGAGTGTCAGGCCAACAAGGCTCGTCTGCTGGAGGATCGTGCGGCTGGTGTCGAGGACATCAAGCGCACCTTGAGGAAAAGGCGCGGCGGAACTGCACCTGCAGCTCCGGCTCCTGCTGCCAAACCTGCTGCACCTGCTGTACCTACAAAGCCGGCCGGTAAATCACTAGACGAACTTCTTCCGGAGTAAGAATGCCAACCCTCAGACAAAAACTGCAGGAAGCCAGAGATGCAGGTTTCAGCGATGCCGACATTGCTGCCAGGTTCAGCAAAATCGGCTTCAAGCGTGATGACATCGATCTCGACTACAACGATGCTCTGGCCAAAGCACGTACCCGAAAAACGGGCGAGACAGTCGCAGGTGCCCTACCCTTCCTCTCACCGGAGGCACTGAAACCGGTGGAGACGGTGGAAGGTGTGCCCGTGCCTATGATGCCCACACCTCGTGATGTGGCCGAAACTCCTGAAGAGAGACAGATCGCCGCAGAGATGGATGCGGTACCAATGCCTGAAGAGGCCGGCCCGGCACCCTCAGTTCCGACAGCAGCACAAACCCAGGCTGTGCCCGACACCCGCTTCGTCAGAAAGGGTGGTCTTCTCAGGGCTCCTGTTGAAACAGCTGAGTTTGTCGGTGGTGCCGTCAAAGGACTAGGCGAGAAGGTGGCTGAGAGCTTGCTGCCCTACGTGCCCGGTGTGCCCGGCGCTGCTCGCTTGGCCGCCATTCGGAAGGGTGAGGAAGAGACGCTGCGCACAATGGAGGCCACCCGAGAGGAGCTGGCCAAGACGAGAGCGCAGCGAAAGGAGGACGGCTTCGTCAGCGGACTGGCTCAGGATGTGGCAGTCGTTGTCGGTGGTCTGGCTAATCTTGTCGGCACGGTTCTCATTGGCACCCAGGTGGAAGAGGCGGATCCCAAAAAGCCTGTCGATCTGGTCAAGGCCGGTGAGGCTCTGGGTCGTGCCCTACCTGCAGCCGTGGCCACTCAGGCCATCGAAGCGGTGCGCAATCCCATCGAGACAGCTCAGACAGCTCCCTTCACCACAGCTCTGACACTGGTACCGCTGGCTATGACGGCTGCCAATGCGACCCGAGGCACAGCGGCCGCAGCTCGAGCGGCTGAGGTGCTGGAACGGGTCAAGGCCACCAAAATCCCATTCAGCGGTCCCAAATGGGAAAAGTTCAAGCGGCTGACACAAGATACATACCGCGGCACCATCGATGCATTGGAGACCGGCTCTCCTGAGGCCAATGTCCTGCTCGACGAACTCATCACCACTGGCAAACGAATCGAGGCCGAGTTCGGTGATGAGACATCCTCAGTCCCGCGCGCCACAACATCGACCGCACCTCCGTCTCCAGCTGTCGCGACTGAGCGTTTTGGGTTCAGGCAACCGGCTACCGATAAGAAGAAGGTTCCGCTAACTCGACCCGAAGAACCGGTTCCGTTTGTCCTGACTGCGGAACAAGCGGCAGAGGCAGAGGCCATCGGTCAGAAGGTATTCAATGAAGTGCAAGCACTGACAAATGCACCAGGAAATCGAGGAAAACTTGAGGACCTGAACGCTGCTGAAATGTTGGCATTGGTAAAAAACACAGTCAATAAAAAGATTGCAGACGCAACAGAGGCAGCAGGTGGCGCATTAGACGCCAAAGTGCAGGAAAGACTGTACAAACAATCGGTGCAGGATATCAGACGACAGCTGCAGTCAGGTCGTCAAGGCCAACTGTTAGACGAAGAGTTTTCCAACTTCATCAAACCCAAGAGCGAGCCCGTCGCCAAACAAGGCATCACTAAAGGCGAAGGTGGTGGTATGACGGAAACAGCGGAGGCATTGGTCGAGGCCGCTGCCGAAGGAAAGCCACTACCCAACTTCATTCGGGCATCTCAACCAACAGGTGCCACCTCCAAAGAAGAACTCATCGCGCAGATAAATAGCCTGAGAACGCCTGACAATGCCGCCGCTGTGGAAAAGGCCATTGCTCACGTCAATCGTTTGGACCCCATCATCGACTACGGCAGAACGAGCATCAGTGGTCTTGTCAATCCCGCCATCAAGGGATGGCTCGAAGGGTCCAAGACTTTTGTCAAGCAAAGCCAGTGGAGTGCTCTTCTTGAGCCTGCGAAAACTCTGCTTTCAGACATTCCCAAGAAGGTGGCACTGCCCATCAATCCCAAGGCAATGGTCAATAACGTCATCGGCAACGAGGTGGCGACATCGGTGGCCTACGGTGAGCTGCCCTTCGCCAATGTGCTGCGCTACGCCCTCACCCGCGGCAAAGACAAGGCCAAACTGCTGTCGCCCGAACAACAGCAATACCTGGCCTCAGCTCGCCGCGCTGGCCTGTTCGAAGCCAATGTCATCAAGGCAGATGTTGAAGCAGCCTCAGCGCTGGAAAATGTCGTGGCAGGCACAGTCGGAAAGCCTTTTGACTTTCTTGCCGAAAAAGGTGGCGAGCTTATGCAAATGGGCGACAACATCTATCGTGTCAGCGGTGGCTTCAAAGAATGGAAGAAAGCCAAGGACATCGCGAACTCGCTGACAGACGGACAGTTCATGCAGGTGCCCGTGTCTCCCAATGTGAGCGTCAGAATCACACGGAAAGGCACCGGCCTACTAATGCAAAAGGTCAGTCTGGGCAAAAAGGTGGGCATTCCCAAGCCCATCTCCACCCCGGCACTCAACGACCTGCTGGCTCGCTACGCCAAAAACCAAATGGATGCCTACTACTTCGACTACAGTCGGGTGCCGGCATTCATCACCGAGTTGAGAAAGGCACCGGCCATCGGCGCTGGTTCTCCCTTTTACACCTGGGGCTTCAAGGCTCTGGACATTCCGTTCGTCAAACAGGGTCTGATGTCGGCGGTGCTGAAGAGCCCGACCAATATCGTCACCAACAGCGCCTCGGCCAACGCCAAACTCATAACAGACGCTGCCCTGCTCGGCATCAAGAGGGCTGGACTGATTGCCGCCACCAGGGACGAGGCGGTCTCGAACCCCGAAATGGCCCGAATGATGTCCTACGACCCGAAGAACCCGGCCACCCTGGCCTTCAAATCGCTCGGCAACCCGGCCCAGGTGGGTGTGGCCCGCTACTCCTCAGCCAACTTCCTGGAACCCACCCTCAGCCTGCTCGACCTGGCCTCCAACTTCACCGATGGCTTCACCGAAAGCGACATCGAGAAGTTCAAGGCCGCCGATCCACAGGGCGCCGAGTTCGCGCTGCTAATGAAACGCCTGCAACGGGAAGCCACAACCAAACGTGACTTCGCTCCAACTATTCTCAAACTCGTTGGCCTCGGTGGTGGTATTATGCTCGATGTCTTCACCCGAGCACTCGACGCTGACGAACAGGGAAAGCGGTTCGACCCAATGGACTTCGTCAAGGCGTACGTGCCTGGCCCGGCCCGAGCTTTCGTTTTTGGTGAGGGAGCCAACGAGAGGTTCCGTCAAGTGGAGCCGGGTATGAAGGCTGCCGAGAGTGCTCTCGACTGGCACATCAGAAATGTCATCGGTCTCGGCTACCAGACGATAAACACCCAGGACCAGTACCAACGCTTCAAGCGCGGTGTGCAGCGAGAGATGGAGACGGTCATCGGCAAGTGGAAGGCCAAGCGAAAAGCCCAACTGGCCGAAAGGATGGGCGACAACGAGGCACTGGCAAAGGCCGAGGACGAAGCTGAGAAGCTGAAGGACATCGTCACCCTCAGCATCGAGGATATGGATGCATATTGGGAGAACAAGTTCGGCATCGAGACACAGGCGAGGAAGTAATGACATTTGAACAAATCGTGGCCATAGTCACAGGTCTAAGCATCATCGGTGGATTTGGGTGGAAGTTGAGCGGTCTGCTTGGTGAAATCAAGGGCCAACTCAGCACCTTCATTGCCACTTCCACTATCAAGTTCGATGCACTCGAGAAACGCATCGATGGTCTCGAAACTCGGCTAACCAAACTTGAGGATAGTCAGGTGGAAATCAGACTTGACAAACTGAAGGGACACTAATGCAACTGACACCACACTTCCAACTGAAAGAGTTCGCCTGCAAATGTGGGTGCGGCACTGAGAAGGACTTCGTCGAAGCGCTGACACTCACGGCCCAACTACTGGAAGGCATTCGCGCCCATTTCGACGGTGCCCCCATCACCATCATCAGCGGGGTTCGCTGTCTCAAACATAACAGGGCCTGCGGTGGCGCCAAAAAGTCTCAACACCTGCTCGGCTATGCGGCCGACATCAGGGTGAAGGGTCTGACACCACAAGAGGTGCAGAAGGCACTGTCAAACACAAAACTGCGAGTGGAACTGGGCATCAAAGGCCTGGGTTCATACGCCTCATTCACCCATGTCGATAGGCGAGTGGGTCGTTCGGCCACCTGGTAAAGGAGATTCAAATGCCAGAAGATAAGAAAACTCCACAAGAAGTCATTCAACTTCAAAAGTTGTATCGTCTCAATCCGGACAGGGCGTTTAGTCAATACCAGGGATTGTCAGATACTGATAAGTCGCGCATCAAACTTGCAATGCCGGTAGAGTTTGAAAAAGAGTTTTTTGCTGAAATGAATCGACCCACCATGGAACAAGGGTATGTCAATCCTCCAGGTGAAGGTCGTGAAAGAGAAAAGCAAATGATGAGATTTGCTGAGGGGAAAGCAACCCCCATGGATTGGTGGAATCTGGGTGAAGGTTTGCTAACGGCCGTCGGCGGTGCTGCAGCACAACGCACCCGTCAAAAACAAATCAAATCAATGCCTGATAATATGGGTGATCCGGGTCAAAAATCGTCAAAAT
>Ga0209536_100005019_pt1 | contig 20747 bp, 10 predicted proteins | sample DeeMarSeWOR28_12_FD_187461 | JGI IMG/M metagenome (GOLD analysis project Ga0209536, IMG submission 187461) | Marine sediment microbial communities from White Oak River estuary, North Carolina - WOR-2-8_12 (SPAdes) (version 2) | ecosystem: Environmental > Aquatic > Marine > Intertidal zone >... | reverse complement strand
AAACTATTGAAAATCTAAAAAGAATTGAGATCATGGTGCCGGCCTATCTTTTTAAAGATGGCCATGGTATAATTTCGGTACGTCTTTCCGGTCAAGAATAGGATAGGTAATGTTTAATGGGACGAATTTGAGCGTAGATTAATACATATAAGTTAGGTGGATTTTAAAACAGTAAATATATTTTTTATCAGGTGTCATCTTATTATTAAATAAATCATATCATGGAAAAAAAAGGCATCAATCGCAGAAAATTTATGAGTGCAGCCGGATTGGCTGCTGCTGCATCCGTTACAGTCGGAAGTTCTTATGGCTCCAATAGCAACAGGAAAAACGTTCCTGTAAAAAAGAATGATGTGCATCCATTTAATGAACGGACGTACAATGCCATGCCAACCAGATCATTTGGTAAAACTGGATATAAGGTAGGCATTTTAAGTCTTGGTGGGCAAGCCACTCTTGAGATGCCGGGAACTGAAGAAGTATCGGAAAAAATCATCAACCGGGCGATAGACCTTGGTGTGAATTATATTGATACAGCTGCATCATACGGAGGAGGCCAGAGCCAGCTCAATATAGGAAGGGTCATGAAAACCAGAAGAAATGAGGTCTGGTTATCAACCAAAACACATGACCGTACCTACGATGGCTCGATGAAACTTCTGGAGGAGAGTTTGAAAAACCTGCAAACCGATCATCTTGATACCTGGCAGCTGCACAATGTACAGCGAAAGGATCAACTGGAACAGATCTTTGCCAACGACGGTGCCCTAAAAGCCATGGAAAAAGCCAAATCCGAAGGCATGATTCGGCACATTGGAATTACAGGACATTTCGAACCATTGGTTCTCCTTGAAGCCATAACGGAATATCCATTCGACCAGATTTTAATGGCTGTAAATGCAGCCGATATTCACTACTTAAGCTTTAAAAACTACCTTCTGCCTGAGGCTCAGAAAAAAGGAATTGCCATCGTTGGGATGAAAGTAGCCACACGCGGGAGAATGCTCTCTACATGGGCGCCTCCACCAATTGAGGAACAACCGGAACGGATGGCCACAAAGAAACCAGGAACCATTACCATAAAAGAGGCGCTGACATACAATATGAGCTTACCGGTGAGCACGACCATAATCGGGGTGGATAATGTCGCACAAATCGAAGAGAACGTGAAAATTGCCTCTGAATTTTCCCCATTAAGCGAGGATGAAATGAAAGCCATAGAATATAAAACATTACCCATTGTGCGACAGGGATTATATTTTAGACGTTGGGATTTAGGAGCTTAGTTAATCTAAAATGCATATGAAGAAGATAAGATCGCAATTTTTTATACTTATCCTGGTTCTAGGGATTTCTTCATCTTTTACAAAAGCAAAATCAGATTTTGAAACCATTAAAATGCGGGTTTTAGAAGAACTCATGGAACCAGCTGTTGTTGATACGGAAGTTCATGAACTATTATCTACAATTCAGGAAGATGGGACATGGCCAGGAATAAATTACCAGGATGTATCACGAACAGCATTTGAACATCGTTTTCATCTGGATAATATGGTAAGGTTAGCTCGGGCGTATAAGAGTAAATTTTCCAACTTTCATAAAAGCAAAAAGGCGAAAGCAGCATTGGAACTTGCGCTCAAAAATTGGGTAGATCACGATTATATCTGTGATAATTGGTGGCATAACCAGATTGGTACGCCTAATGGTCTGGTGACCATCATGGTGATTATTGGCGACGATCTTCCTAAAGACCTTGTGGATAGGGCCCAACCCATCATTGGAAGGGCCCATGTCGAAGCACCGGGTGCCCGTCCGGGAGGAGACCGGATAAAAATCGCCGGGATTCAGGCAAAAAACCTGTTGTTTCTTGGCGATAGTGAAAAATTCGATGAGGTAATTCGGATCATAGAAAATGAAATCAAATACGTCGAATGGATTGGTGCAAAGTATGGATATTCCTATCGACGGGATATTGGCGGTTTTCAAAACCGATCAGCTGGGGGGAGAGGCATCCAGTATGACAATAGTTTCCATCACAGGATCGACGGGGTAAATAATACGCTTTCCTATGGTTTAGGATATGCCGATGCCTTTGTGGAATGGGCAGTTTATACAGCTGGGACACAATACGCTTTTGCTGATGATAAACTGGAGCGATTGATTGACTACTTCCTGGATGGGATTTGTAAAACAGCCATTTTTGGGAAATATCCTGATCCGGGAGCGAAAAACCGAAGTATAAGTCGTATTGGTGCGTTGCATGCGTATAACGCTGAAACGGCAGAGAACCTGCTGCTTACCTCTGATTACCGGAAAAGTGAGATACAGGAGATCGCCGATATTCGCAATAAGGGAATAAAACCAACCCTTTCTCATGCCACCTTTTATTGGCATTCAGAGCATTTTACCTATCAACGTCCCGATTTTTTTACATCGGTTCGCATGTATTCTACCCGCACCCATAATATGGAGCAACCATACAATAGTGAAGGTCTGTTAAATCATCACAGGGGTGATGGAACAAACCACATCTCCCGAACAGGGGATGAATATGATGATATTGCCCCTGTTTTTGACTATCAAAAAATACCAGGGACGACCATTATGCAAAAACCGGAACTTCCCTCTGAGAATGAAATTCAAAAGTTGGGTTTGACCGATTTTGTTGGAGCAGTAACAGATGGAAAATACGGTGCAGCTGCTTTCGATTTTAAAAGCCCACATGATCCTTTGGTTGCAAGAAAATCATGGTTCTTTTTCGATAACGAATATGTGTGTCTGGGTGCTGGTATTTCCTGTAAGGAGGAACTTCCCGTTGTAACAACAGTCAATCAATGCCTGTTGCGTAGTGAGGTGAGGATTTCAAGTGAGAATCAAAGAACCAGGATTATTGAGCGCGGAGAAGATGTATTTGACAATGTGGACTGGGTCTTTCAGGATGGAATTGCTTATATTTTCCCGGAGCCTGCCAGGGTCAATATCAAAAATAATGAGGCAACCGGTTCCTGGTGGACAATAAATAAACAGACCGATTCACCAAAAGATACGGTCAAAATGGACGTATTTAAACTTTGGTTGGATCATGGCGAACGGCCAAGCGATGCCTCCTATGCCTATATTGTTGCCCCTGCTCCTTCATTGCCAGAACTCATTGAATTAGGTATCCCAAAAGAAAATATTGTCATTCTATCCAATACACCTGAAATTCAGGCAGTAAGGCATAAGACTTTAAATATCGTTCAACTGGTATTTTATAAGGCCGGTGAACTTGAATTATCAGATGGTATTGTGCTCAAATCACATACCCCTGGCATTATGATGGTTAAAATAGATAATGGTCAGGTAAAGGAGATCTCTGTTGCTGATCCAAATCGCGAGCTGGACAGCATGCATGTTTCCGTGAATAATAAAATAGACGTGCAGCATGAAAATTATAGTTCTACATGGAATGAAATAAAGAAGGTGAGTGAAATTACCATAGATCTGCCCCAGGGGAACTATGCAGGTCAAAGTGCTACGATAAGTTTTAATTAATCACATGATTAGCGGTTGCAAAAAAGTACTCGGTTTATCCATTCTACTTTGGATCAGTTTTTCTTGTAACAGGGAAGAAAATGGCCCGGCATATATTGATCCTTCCGAAGCTGGTCATCCCAGGATTTTACTTCTGGAAGGGGAAGAAGAACAGATTCGGGATCTGATCGATACAGATGAAACCTGGAAAAATGTCCATTTAGCGATCCTGGAAGAAAGCAATAAAATGCTGGGCAAAACACCGTTGGAACGGGAAATGATTGGCCGGAGGTTGCTTTCTACCTCACGAGAGTTACTTAGGCGCATATTTTTCCTGGCATATAACTACAGGATGACAAGCGATAAGCACTTCCTAGAGAAAGCGGAAGAAGAATTAGTTGCTGTTTCCCAGTTTAGTGACTGGAATCCATCGCATTTTTTGGATGTGGCAGAAATGACGATGGGCGTTGCCATTGGTTATGACTGGTTGTTTGAGGATCTCTCTGATAACGCCAGGGAAGTAGTCAGAAATGCCATTGTGACCAAAGGTCTGGAACCTTCAAAAGACAGCCGCTACAATTGGTTTTTAAATTCCGAGAATAATTGGAACCAGGTGTGTAACGCCGGAATGGTATACGGAGCACTGGCCATCCAGGAGGATTATCCGGATCTGGCTGAGGAGATAATAAACCGTGCATTTCAATCGATTCCTTTATCCATGGGGGCATATGGGCCGGATGGTGTGTATCCGGAAGGATATACCTATTGGGGATATGGAACGACATTCAATATCCTCTTTTTAAGTGCTGTTGAAAAAGCCCTCGGTAGTGATCAGGGATTATCCCTGACTCCCGGTTTTCTCGAGACAGGAGATTTTTTAAAACACATGCTTACACCGATAGAGGCAAGCTTCAATTGGAGTGATTGCGGAACAGGAACGAATTTGAAAGCGGCTATGTTTTGGTTTGCAGAGAGGATTGGTGATCCATCGATATTATGGTCTGAAAAACGGTTTTTGGAATTGAGTGATTTTTCTAAGTTTAAAGGAATCAGAGAATTACCAGCCATACTTATTTGGGCAAAAAATATACCGCTTTCAAATATATCAGAACCAGAAGAAAAGTTTTGGATGGGCCAGGGTCCTAATCCGGTTGCCATGATGCGGACCTCCTGGACAGATTCACAGGCCATGTATTTGGGATTTAAAGCAGGATCACCTGCAGTGAACCACGGGCATATGGATATCGGTTCGTTTGTGATGGAAGTAGATGGAAGAAGATGGGCCGCAGACCTGGGGATGCAGAATTATGAATCACTGGAGTCATTGGGGATGCAAATTTTTGGTAGTGGCCAGGATGCTGAACGATGGACAATTTTCAGGATGAATACCTACTCGCACAATGTATTGATTGTAGATGATCAGCAGCAGCGTGTGGATGGATATGCCAAAATTGACAAATATTCGGATGCAGAAGAGTTTATGTATTCCATATCGGATATTTCGACAATTTATGATGGTCAGCTTAAAAGTGCTAAAAGGGGTGTGGGGATCATGGATGGAATGTATACTGTTATAAGGGATGAAGTGGAAACCCTGGATAAACCAACCAAAATTAGATGGAACATGGTCACCTTTTCGACAATCGATCTTGGAAACAAGGAAGCAGTTTTAACGGATAATGGGAAAGTATTGCATTTGAAGGTCCAGGGTCCGGACAATATTCAAATGAAGACCTGGAGTACCGCGCCAACAAATAATTATGATGCCGAAAATCCGGGAACGATCATGGTTGGTTTTGAGTGTGAAGTTCCGGGAAATGCCGCTGAAGCATTTGAAGTAATTTTAGTGCCGGAATCAGCAAATGCATTGGCTGCATTTACAAATGTATCTCTTGATATGTGGTAAAAAGAATAAAACTTAAATCAGACATCACTTATTTTATGAAAAAGCTATTGACAATAATACTATTATTAATCTGTGGATGGACACCATTCAATATCTATTCCCAGGTATCAAAAAAGGATATTGATAAATCCATAAAATTCTCAGGCTTACAGCACCCTTACCTGTATTTTACAGAAGAAGAGAAACCTGCATTGATTGAGAGAATAAAAACAGATCAGGAAAGTCATTACATATTCGAACGATTAAAGGCAGAATGCAAAATGCTTTTATCAATGCCGGTAGATAAAAATATCCCTGTCCAGGGGAAAAATACACGGGCAGACTGGACAGCATCAGACAGGGATAGCAAATATGAGGCCTATTATCAAACTAACCGGGACAATGCGTTTAAGTTGGCCTTTGTCTATCAAATATCAGGTGAACAAAAATATGCCGATAAAGCATTTGAGTTTACTGATGCCTTTTGTGATCTCACCACCTGGACGATGCGTGCGCATGAATTTCCAATTATTTATTCCAGGATCATGCCCTGGAATGTGCCGGACGATCAGGTCAATTTTAACTTTGATCATTACAATGGCGATGCCGGCCGGATGATGGCAGCTGTATACGACTGGTTATATCCGGCACTTAGCCAAAAGCAGCGGGACAGAATTCGGGGTGCCCTGCTGGAAAAAGTCGTGACGCGCGTGCGCGGTGATTACGAATTCCATTGGTGGGCGACCGCCTATCGTTGCAACTGGTGCGGTGTCTGCAATTCCGGTGTAGGTCTCACAGGCCTTGCGCTTTTGTCTGAACATCCACAACTTACAGATATTGTTGCTGAGTCATATAACAGGATCAACAGCATGCTCAATGAACTGGGGGTCGATGGCGGCTGGCAGGAAGGTGGAGGGTACTGGAATTATGGCGTACACACCTCAACTTTTTTTGCAGATGCACTGAAGCGATTGACCAATGCAAAATTTAATTTGTTTGAAAACGAAAAATTGTCAGCCAATCCGGTGACATTTCCCTTGTATATTTCTCTCCCTGGAAATCGGTCATTAAATTTTGAAGATTCCGGTGGAGGCCGAATTATTGGAAGTCCGCACCTGATAAATAAATTGGCAGTGGAAACAAAGAGTAAAGAAGCAACATGGTATCGCGATGAGTTTTTTGAGGAAGGTAATGACATTTTCGATATCATTTGGCCCAGATCACGTTTAGCTGGACAACCGCCAGATAATCCCTCTATCCATTTTCGTTCCATAGACTGGTGGGTGATGCGAAGTGATTTTAAGGATAAAACCAAGGTGGTTGTGGCAGGTAAAGCGGGTAAAAATGACGACCCTCATCATGGCCATCTCGACATTGGTCATTTTATTGTGTATTGGCAAGGGGAATATTTTATCCGGGATCTTGGGAGTGGATCCTATGATGAAAAATATTTTGATGAAGCCAGGTTTGATTATCCACAGGCATCGAGTATTGGGCACAATGTACTTTTTGTCAATGGTGAAAAACAGATTTCCGGGAAGTATTACAAGCAGCCATACAATTATGATATAGGTGGGAAGGTACTGGATTTTAAATCTTCCGAGGCAGGGGATTACGTACTCATGGACCCGACCAATGCATATCCGAAGCAGGAACTAAAAAATTGGCGAAGGCACATTTTACTGAAAAAGCCTAATATTACTGTAATTTTGGATGAGGTTATTTCAAAATCTGGAGCTGAAATAGAAGTTCGCTTTCATCCCGGAGTAGATTTTGAACTGAAAGACAGGTATGTATTTCTAAGAGGAAAAGAAGAAAATATGGCCTTGATTCCAATATTCAACCAGGATTTCACTATCAGGCAAGGGAAGCATGCCAGCCAGTTTGTAAATGCCACAAGTAATTTTTCGTGGATTGACTATTTTGACACGGTAGTGAAGTCAGGAAATGAAAAAACCATCTTAGCGACCTTAATAGTGCCAGTATCAGATCAGGAGGAAGCTATAGAGATTTCCGAAACCAGTCAAATAGCCTTGGATAATTCAGGCAATCTGTCATTGTCATTTTCAAAAGACGGAGCACCCAACACGTATGATTTTGTTAAATCAACAGATGGACTTGTGCTAAAAAAATAATCATATTTAAATTCCATTCATCTAAATCAATAAATCTTGGGTTTATTTTAAAATGAGTAATTATGATAACTAAAAAAATAATGAACATAATATACCTGATTGTGACTGTGCTTTCACTGAGTTTTCTTCAGTCGTGCACCTCAAAAACATCAGAATCACATAAAAGCGGATCGTTATATGACTTGGGTACTGGTGTAAAATCCAGGTCGATCTCTTTTGAGAATCCAACAGGTGAACAGGGCAAAGGCGGCCAGGAAGCCAGCAACCTGGGAGTAGGCAGGAAAGGATTTCCGGCAAAAGGTATTGCAGCAGGTGAAACTGTAGTGCTGTGCGATATTACCGGTAGTGGTTCTATCAACCACATCTGGATGACCGGTGGATTCAAGGATAGGACTGCTGTCCTTCGTAGTATGGTGATCCGGGCATATTGGGAAAACCAGGAGCACCCGAGCATTGAATGTCCATTGGGGGATTTTATGGGCAATGCCCACGCAAAAATCAATTCCTACCAATCAGCTGTCCATTCAACGGGGATAAATGCAGCCTTGAATATCTGGTTGCCCATGCCGTTTAGCGAGCATGCAAGAATGACCCTTGCAAATGAAGGAGAAGAAACGGTCACGCTTTTTTACCAGATTGATTATACGATTGAGGAAAATCACCCCGAGGATTTTGGCAGGCTGCATGTGTGCTTCCGTCGTGAGAACCCGACGACATTAACGGAAGATTTTGAAATACTACCTAAAAGGACGGGTAAGGGACGGTTTGTAGGGACTGTGTTGGGAATTCGTGCACTTGAGGGTAACTGGTGGGGTGAAGGAGAGATCAAATTCTACATGGATGGTGATACGGAATTCCCTACCATTTGCGGGACGGGAAGTGAAGATTATGTGTGCCTTTCATATGGCATGCAGCAAACCCCTTTTATGTTTCATGGATGCAGCTGGAATCAGGGGGGATTTATTTCCATGTACCGCTGGCATCTGCCAGATCCAATATACTGGTACGAAGATTGTCGGATCACTATACAGCAGATTGGCTGGAGTCAGAAACATCGTGAAGAAACAGGCCATGCGTTATATGAGCGAGAAGACGATTGGAGTAGCGCCACATTCTGGTATGAACCAGTACCAAGCGCTAAACTTCCTGATTTTCCGGATCTGAATAGCAGAATAGCTAATCTATGGGAGGAGCCTGCCTTATAAATTCATAAAATCTTGTAATGATGAAAAAACAAGTAATTTTTTTACTAATACTATTAACGCTTGTAAGTCCCGTACTAGCACAGACAAAGCAAATCACTATAGATGAAAGGGATGATACCATATCTATTGAACAGATAATTAAAATTGATAAGGTTTGGGCTGGTCATCCGGTAGGATTTTGCCTGATGACAAAAGGAGACAAGCAATACATCGCCTATTATAATGGTGATCGAAATATGGTGGTGGGACAGCGAAATCTTCACGAGGATAAATTTCAATTGCATACCATGTCGCCTACTTCCAGGGAAACTGCCGGTGGCACAAGTACCGTTTTGGGTTGGGACAGTCACAATTCGGTTACACTTGCTGCTGATAAGGAAGGTTTTATCCACCTTTCCGGAAATATGCACGTCCATCCGCTTACTTATTTCAGAAGCACAAAGCCATGGGACATTTCAACTCTTGAGCAAGTCATGGAGATGGTGGGTACAGAAGAAAAAAGATGCACCTATCCCAAGTTTTTGTATACCAGGGGAGGCGAGTTGCTTTTTACCTACAGGGATGGAGGTAGCGGAAACGGGAACCAGATCTATAATATTTATTCATCTGAAACGCAGCAATGGAAAAGGTTGTTGGAAACGCCATTGACTGATGGGAAAGGATTGATGAATGCCTATATAGCTCAACCCACTTTGAGGGCTGATAATTGGTATCACATGTTTTGGGTCTGGCGCGATACTCCTGATTGTTCCACGAATCATGATTTATCGTACATAAAAAGTCCCGATCTGAAAAGCTGGTATAACGCATTTGGCGAACCTGTACCATTACCTGCAACCATCGATAACACATCCGTTGTCGTAGACCCAATTCCGGTGAAAGGAGGGATAATTAATTTAGCTGCAAAATTATGTCTGGATAACAAAAATCGACCAGTTTTTGCCTATCATAAATACGATAAAGCAGGTAATCTCCAGTTTTATACTGCCCGTTTAAAAGGTAAAAAATGGAAGTACAGCCAGGTAACAGATTGGGATTATCGTTGGGAGTTTTCAGGAAACGGGAGTATCAACAGTGAAGTACGGATAAAAAACTTTGATCAGCGACCGGATGGCTATTTTGAGTTGGATTACTGGCATATAAAATATGGAGACGGGACGGTTTTGATCAATAAAAATATGAAATCTGTTGGCAAAGTATTAAAACCAAAACCATTTCAATCTCAGTTGGAAGTCGAAGGAAGCTTTCCCGGATTGTTGATTCAAACCTCGGAGGATATTGGTAAAACAAAGGAATTGGGTGCCAAGTATGTCTTGAAGTGGGAAACGCTGTCGCGAAACCGAGATCGTCCACGACCTGAGCCCTGGCCGGAACCCAGCCAATTATACCTTTATAAATTGAAGGAGTGATAATTTGATTTTTAGTTGCATAATCCCAAAAAGATGAAAAATAGGATCTTAACTAGATTACATGTTGTAGTATATATACTACCACTCTATGCAGGTATACATCCTGGTTTTACCCAAAAACAAAGTAACTGGCGGGATTTGCATACTGTTGAAGATGTGTGTAAAGCCTATCCTGATCAGATGAAACGAATGTTGACAGAATTTAATCTCGATTACCCGGGTTTGGAAAAAGTTAAAGCATCGCATGATCAGGGCGAATTTTTGCTGGCTTGTAAAAACCTGCTCGATTACTATAAAACATCATCGAATGCGCAGCATTTTAGAAGAGAGCTACCTGGTAAAACAAATCAAACTGTAGCAGAGGCCGACACGATTTTAAATAATGTTTTTGTCATTCAAAATGTGAGAGGCAAGGTGCAATTTGGGGAAGATGGTCATCGCGATTGGTATTACAAAGGGCCAAACAACGACCGGGAATGGGCCTGGCTCTCCAATCGACATAGCCAGATAAGTGAGGTGTTAGCCACATACTTTGAGACAGGTAATCCGAAGTATGCTGAATATATTGACCTGTTTTTGCGTGACTTCATTATAAAAAGTATGCCCTATCCCGGAGTGAAAAGCAGCACCTCCGTATGGAGAGGTTTGGAAGTTTCATTCAGGGCTAAAGTCTGGTCCCGTATTTTTTACTCCCTGATGGATAGCCCTTATTTGTCCCCTTCCACCCGGTTGCTGATGCTAAGCAGTTTACCTGATCATGCCCATTACAACAGGAACTTTCATGGTGGCAATAATTGGTTAACTATGGAAATTTCGGCGCTTGCAACAGTTGCCACCAATTTTCCGGAATACAAAAACGCACATGAATGGCTGGATTATTCCATCAAAACGATGACAGAAAGTATGAAGGACCAGGTGTATGATGATGGTGTGCAGACAGAACTCACTTCCCACTATCATAATGTATCACTTAGGAATTTTGAACTTTTTAAAGATATTTGTGACCTGGCAAATAAAAAATTACCGGATTTTTTCAATCAGACCATTGAGGCGATGTATAGCTATATCGCCCATGCCATACGCCCTGATGGATATCGGGTTTTGAATAACGATGGTGACCGGGGCAGTGACCGAGAACTGGTTTTAGGAGGTGCCGAAAAGTTTAATCATCCCGACTGGGAATATATTGCTACCAATGGAAAATCAGGGATAAAACCCTCGCAAGGGCCTTCCTATTTTTATCCGTGGGCGGGACAATTAATTTCAAGAGGTGGATATGATGCAGATGCACATTGGTCGTTTTTTGATGTTGGCCCCTGGGGCAGTGGACATCAGCACAATGATAAAATGCATGTTTCAATTGCGGCTTATGGGCGGGACCTGTTGGTTGATGCCGGAAGATTTGCGTATACAGGCGAAGTAGCACAGAAATTCCGTGGGTATGCCAGGGGAACACAAGGGCACAATACGATCTTAATTGACGAGAAGGGTCAGAAGCCAAATGTTCCTGTTGTAGACAAACCCTTTTCAGATATTTATTATAAAATCACTCCTGATTTTGATTACGCCTGGGGATCATTTGACAAATACATTGATCTGGAAGGTCAGGCCGTTCATACCCGCGCTTTATTTTATGTTCGAAATAAATACTGGGTTGTGGTTGATCATGTACACACAGATCGTCCCCGGAATATCGACGTATTATGGCATTGGCATCCGGAATGTGAGGTAGTCACCGGGAAAAAGGATTTAGTTTTTACGAATAACGAAAAAGCAAACCTAACAATCGTTCCAGTTGGTAAACACAAATGGAAGATAGGCATGATAACAGGTCAGGAAAAGCCGGATATCCAGGGATGGTACAGTGAAGAATACAATAAATATAAGCCCAATGTCGCTTCCATCTACTCAACCAAAATTAAATCAAGCGATACCTTTGTATGGTTACTCCAACCCACCGAAGGAAAGAGTGCAATCCCTGAAGTAAAAATAATATCGGCAGAAGAAGATGAGGTGGAATTACAAATTGTGGATATTGATGATGTAAAATACAACATTTCCATTCCTTTTTCAGATAGCCAAAAGGCAACTATGGAATTGAAATAAAAGTTATGAAAAGCGATCATTCTAAACATTATATAATTATTGTATTGTCATTTATCTTCCTGTCGCATTGCACTGGTCCAAAGGTTCAATACCCAAATGAACTGGATCAATTACATAAAAATGTATTGACAAACATCCTTGAAGATGAAGCAAATCCAGCAGAGGTCGAGCAGCTCTTACATGAAATGCAGACAGATGGTTCCTGGTCTGGTATCGATTATGCCAGCAAACAACGTGGAGCATGGGAACCGAGGCAACATCTCTCAAATGTGTTGGAAATTGCCACAGCCTATCAGACGGAAGGATCAGAATACTACCATAAAAAGGTTATTTCTGAAAAAATCCATCTGGCTTTGAATTACTGGCTGGAAAATGATTTCCAATGTCCCAATTGGTGGTATCCGGTGATTGGTGTACCGATGGTGTTAAATCCGATCATGCTGCTGATGGAAGCCGAACTTTCGGAAGAACAGAAGGAGCTGGGGCTGGTCATTCTCAACCGTTGTGAAATAGGAAAAACTGGTCAGAATAAGGTTTGGCAGTCGGGCAATGTATTGCTCACGTCACTATTAACCAAAGACATCGATACGGTATACCTGGCCAGTGCTTCCATCAAGGAAGAGTTGGTCGTCAGCCAGAAGGAAGGCGTGCAGCCGGATTGGTCATATCACCAGCATGGGCCTCAGCTGCAATTTGGAAATTATGGTCTATCCTATGTCGGCGATATGATCAAGTGGATTTCCATTCTTCGAAATACACCGTATCAGTTTGATGAGGCAAAAGTAGTTATTCTGAGAAATTATTTGCTGGATGGCCAACAGTGGATCACCTGGAAAAACCAGATGGATATCAGCGCATGCGGACGACAGCTATTTGTTGATTCACCTGAAGCAAAAGCTAGAAGTCTCTCGAATTCCTTTACCAAAATGGGAACCATCGATCCTGAATTTGCTGATACGTACAATAGGGCAAACGATCACAGGACCTTAACGGGTAACAAACACTTCTGGCGCTCAGACATTCAGATACAGCGGACAACGGATTACTATTTTTCTGTCAAAATGTGCTCGGAGCGTGTCATTGGTGCTGAATCCTGTAATTCAGAAAATATCCAGGGGTATTATATGGGTGATGGCGTTACTTTCCTTTACCAGACTGGAGAAGAATACAAAAACATTTTTCCATTTTTGGATTGGAAAAAATTACCAGGAACGACCATTCAACAGGATCACGATCCGTTACCTATTTTAACTTGCTCGGGTTATCGCATTGAAAGTGATTTTGTTGGTGGCGTGTCTAATGGGCAAAATGGCATTGCCGCCCTGGATTATAAACGAAATGGATTAACTGCGAAAAAATCATGGTTTATGTTTGATGACTACATCATTTGCCTGGGAACGGATATTTCATCCTCGGAAGGATGGAATGTGACGACCAGCATAAATCAGTCATATTTACGCGGTACCGTGATCATGCATAATGGGAAGCAGGAAGTGACAGCTGAAGAAAATGAGATATTGATGAATCCTGCCTGGATTCTACACGATAATATTGGGTACGTATTTCCCGAAGGAGGAAAATTGCACCTGGAAACCGGAGATGTTGAAGGATCATGGAACCGGGTGGCGTCGCGGTATCCGGATAACCCTATTCATGCGGAGTTGTTCAGGTTATGGGTCGATCACGGAGTTAATCCATCAGATGGATCGTATGTGTATATACTGGTTTCGGGTGCAGATAAAGCGACACTCAACCAAATGAAGAATCAGTTACCCTTTCGGATATTCAAGAGCCATGAAAGGCAGGAAGTCATCGCAGCAGACGGTTCATTAGGAGGCATCGTATTCTTTGTTCCGGGGAAGTCAGCATTTATTGGGGGCATTTCTGTTGATAAACCATGTCTTGTGATGGCAAAGGAAAATCAAGATGGATTGGAAGTTGCGATTTCTGATCCGACGCAAAAATTGTCAGTACTTAATCTGACCATCAATGGGCAATATAATGGGGGAAATACGCAGGTTGAAAATGGCAATTCTGTTTTGACTGTTTCCCTGCCTCGTGGAGGGGATGCAGGAAAAACAATAATTTTTTCACTTAAAAAAATTTAAAGACAAGCAATTATTAATTAAGCAGATAAATCAATTATGGACGTAATATATTTGGCTAAGAACATAGATACGATGAAAGACAAATTTTTTTTACTCTTCTTTTTTTTACTCTTTATTTCAATTACCAATCCAATTCATGCACAAAAGAAAAATACGAGGAAACTGGTAGAAAAACCGAATATTATCTTCATCCTCACAGATGATCAGCGTTGGGATGCATTGGGATACGCAGGGAATGATATTATAAAAACTCCTGAAATGGACAAGCTGGCACAGGAAGGCGTGTATTTCAATCATGCCGTAGTCACGACGCCAATTTGTGCGGCGAGTCGGGCCAGTATTTTCAGCGGTTTATATGAACGCACACATAAATATAACTTTCAAACCGGCCCCATGCTGCCGCAATATATGGCGGATTCATATCCAAAACTACTTCGGGGTGCTGGATATTATACGGGTTTTTTCGGAAAGTTTGGTGTGAATTATCCGGAAAAGGAGGAGCTATTTGATGAAATTGAGGATTATGATCGAAATAATCGATACAAAGATTATCGGGGGTACTATTACAAAACACTTAACGGAGATACGGTTCATTTGACAAGATATACCGGCCAGAAAGCCTTGGATTTTATAGATCATGCACCGGCAAACAAACCTTTTTGCTTGTCCCTGAGCTTTAGCGCCCCTCATGCTCATGATGGAGCACCAGAACAATATTTTTGGCAGGAAACTACGGATGCGCTATACGCTGACATGACCATGCCTGGTCCGGAGCTGGCAGAAGATATCTATTTCAATGCACTGCCATTGCCTGTGCGCGAAGGGTTTAACCGCCTGCGATGGACATGGAGGTATGATACGCCGGAAAAATACCAGCATAGCGTAAAGGGCTACTACCGAATGATCAAAGGTATTGATATGGAAATTGCTAAAATCAGACAAAAACTCAAACAGAAAGGGCTGGATCAAAACACGGTAATTATCCTGATGGGTGATAATGGCTATTTTCTTGGGGAAAGACAGCTTGCCGGCAAGTGGTTGATGTATGACAATTCCATACGGGTGCCCCTGATTGTTCATGATCCGCGACTTAAACAACACCTGGATATTGATGACATGGCATTGAATATTGATGTGCCGGCCACTATTCTTGATTTGGCAGGTATAAGCACACCGCCGGTGTATCAAGGAAAAAGTTTAATGCCTGTTATCACAAATCAGATGAAATCATTGCAGCGAGATACGATTCTTATCGAACATTTATGGGAATTCGAAAACATTCCACCCAGTGAAGGTGTAAGGACAGATCGCTGGAAATACATGCGGTATATTAATGACAAATCGCTGGAAGAATTGTATGATCTGAAGGAAGACCCCAGGGAGAGGGTCAATTTGGTAAATAACCAGCAATTTGCTTCTGTGAGAAGAGAACTGCAACTAAAGACAGACGAGTTGGCAAATCGATATGCTGATCCGTATTCCGGTATCCCATCCGATCTGACCGTTGAATATATTCGTAAACCCGCGTTTACAAATATAATAGATCCCAAACCGGAATTTTCCTGGGAAGTTCCTGGAGAAGCAGGCTATCAAAAGGCCTATCAGGTGTTGGTAAGTTCTTCACAAGAAATGATTGAGATGAATATTGGTGACATGTGGAATAGCGGTCAGGTGAGAAGCGATCAATCCATCAACGTAGCATATCAGGGAAGGCCGCTCGCTGAGCATGCTTCCTATTTCTGGAAGGTCCGCATTTTTGATCAGAACAATAGGCTTACGGACTATTCAGATCCTCAGCAATTTAAGACAGGGAAGTTTGACAATGAAATTGCCTCAGCCAACTTTTTCGAAATTGAACATATCGCTCCAAAACGGTTTATAGTAATTGACAACACAAACTATTTCATTGACTTTGGTAAAGATGCTTTTGGCACATTGGAACTCAACTATAATGCGAGCAAAGCTGAAACACTGAACATCCGTCTTGGGGAGAAACTGCTCGATGGAAGGATCGACAGAGATCCGGGAGGATCCATCCGATATCAGGAGGTGAAGTTGAATGTGCAACCAGGTGAGAAAAATTACACCCTGGAGTTGACACCAGACGAGCGAAACACCAATGAAAAAGCAGTTCAACTTCCGGATTCATTTGATGTGGTCACGCCCTTCAGGTATGTGGAAATTGAAAAAACATCTAATGCCATTAGTCCTGAAGATGTAAAGCAGAAAGCCTATTTCCATTATTTCGAAGAAGATGAAAGCTCCTTCCATTGTTCAGATACGATTCTCAATCAGTTATGGGATTTATGTAAATATTCCATGAAGGCGACCTCCTTCACAGGTCTTTATATCGATGGTGACCGGGAACGTATCCCCTATGAAGCAGATGCCTATCTCAACCAGCTAAGTCACTATGCAGTGGATAACGAATATGCTATGGCACGACGCACCATTGAATATTTTATGGAATACCCGACCTGGCCCACAGAATGGCAATTGCATGTAGCGCTGATGTTTTATCAGGATTATATGTATACCGGTGATACTGAACTTATTGAAAAGTATTACGAGCCATTAAAGCACAAAACACTCATGGGATTGGTTGGAGATAATGGATTGATCAGTACACATTCACCAAAGCTCAATGGTGAATTTATGGCTAAACTTGGATTTGCCGATACTACGCAAAGGGTGAGGGATATTGTTGACTGGCCCCCGGCGCAAAAAGATACAGGTTGGAAACTACCAAAAGACTGGCCACAAGGCGAGCGGGATGGTTTTGAATTCAGGCCTTACAATACGGTCATCAATAGCTTCTATTACCAGAATATGAAGATTTTAGCGGAGTTTGCACACTTGCTCAATAAGCATGAGGAGGGTGAAGAATTTGAATTGATGGCTCTGAAGGCTAAAAAGTCCATCAATGAATTGTTATGGAATGAGCAATCCGGATATTACAATGATGGTATAGGATCAGAACACGGCTCGGTACATGCCAACATGATGGTGCTGGCATTTGATATTGCACCTCAGGATCGCACACAGCGGGTTGTTGAGCATATAAAAACCAGGGGAATGGGGCCCAGTGTATATGGCGCTCAGTTTTTAATGGAGGCACTTTACCGGGCTGGCGCTGAAGATTACGCCCTGGATTTAATGACTAAAACAGATGACCGAAGCTGGTATAATATGATCAGGATTGGCTCAACCATTACATTGGAAGCCTGGGATATGCGCTACAAGCCCAATGCCGATTGGAACCATGCCTGGGGAGCAGCACCAGGTAACATCATTCCGCGTTACCTATGGGGTATTCAGCCTAAGACGCCTGGCTTTGGAGTAGTATACATCAATCCTCAATTGGCGGATATCACACAAACATCCATTACTGTTCCTACTATTCGAGGCGCTATCAAAGGACAGTACCAAAAAATCAGCAACAGGGTGCAAAAATTTGTCATTGAATTACCGGCAAACATGGTAGGTGAATTTGATACCTCAGCCTTTTCAGACCTGATCATCACATTGAATGGAGAATCTAAAAATCCTTCATTTGGCAGCATCAGACTTGATCCTGGAATTAATGAAATAGAATTGAGAATTAATTCTTTTTAAACTTTTTGTTATGAAAATATCTGGTTTATCACATCTTTTTTTATTTATCATAACGCTCTATATGATCCTTTCAACTTCTTGCATAGAGCAATCCAGGGTGGAAGTAACTGGTGAGTTAAAAAAATGGCACAAAATTACTTTGCTGGTTGAGGGCCAGGAAACTTTCGAGTTGGATGACTATAATCCATTCCTCAATTACAAACTGGACGTAACATTTACAAATGGAGACCAGCAATTTGTCGTGCCGGGCTTTTACGCAGCCGATGGAAATGCTGCCGAAACCAGCTCAACTTCGGGTAATACCTGGATGGTACGGTTTACACCTAGCGCTACAGGAGAATGGAGCTATTCCATCTCATTTAAAAAAGGTGAAAACATTGCTATTTCCCCTGATTCCAAAGGCGCTGTCTCAGCAGGGTACGCCGATGGCGTTTCTGGCACTTTCGTAATAGGGCCAGGTGATAAGACAGGCAAGGACAACAGGGCTAACGGCATGTTGGAATATGTTGGTGAGCCGTACCTGAAGTATGCCGAAACTGGAGAATATTTTATCAAAGTGGGGGTAGATGCGCCTGAAAATCTTTTGGGTTTTGTGGATTTTGATGCTAACACCAATGTGTTTGATTTGAGAAAGGAATGGGCACCCCATGAAAAAGATTTTCCGGAGGACGGCAGACCATATCTCTGGCAGGGTGAAAAAGGCAAAAACCTGATTGGCGCCATCAACTACCTGGCCTCTGAAGAATTGAATGTATTTTCCTTTCTTACCTTCAATGTTGATGGTGATGATCGCAATATCATGCCACACCTGCTCAAGGTACCTGCAGAGGGTTATGAGGCTTATGCCAATATAAAGAAAAATGTCGGTGCGTGGGATTCACTTTTCCACAAAACAAGATTCGATGTCTCAAAACTCGAGCAATGGGAGCGCGTTTTTGATTTTGCTGAAACTCGAGGTATGTTCCTTCATTTCAAAACCCATGAAACAGAGACAGATCACCTAATGGATGGGGGTGTGTTTGGCATTGAGGGGAAGTTATATTACCGCGAGCTGATTGCCCGCTTTGGCCATCACCTGGCTTTGAACTGGAACCTGGGTGAGGAAAATAATCAACCCATCCGGGAAGTCGTCAAGGTGGCCAACTATGTCCATGACCTCGATCCTTACAAACACCACCTGGTCATTCACACTTTCCCAAATAAGGACGACCGGTACGGTGAACTGATCGGCGAGCAGTCACCGCTGACTGGGGCCTCGCTCCAGTTGAGTGATCCTGAATTTAAAGATGTGCATCCAAGAGTTTTGAAGTGGCGTCATAAGTCTGACTCTACCGGAAAGCGATGGGCATTGGCTGTGGATGAACCCGGCAAGGCCAATATTGCGCTACTCCCAGATGAGGAGGACATGGAGCACAATTTGGCGCGTCAAAATGCCTTGTGGGGCACCTTGATGGCCGGTGGCTATGGTGTAGAATGGTATTTTGGGTATCAAAGTCCACATTCTGACCTGACGTGTGAGGACTTCCGCAGTCGTGATTTGTTCTGGGATCAGAACAGGTATGCAAGGAGGTTTTTCGAAAAGCAATTGCCATTTTGGAATATGGAACCTGCTGATAATTTGACAGCCAATCAGAACACTTATTGTTTTACAGATAATGAGGATGTTTATGTATTGTATCTTAAAATGGATCAGCAGACAACAAATGTGGATTTGGGGAACTCAGGAGATAAATTTAATATCAGCTGGTTTGACCCTCGGAATGGAGGGGAATTGCAAGCTGGAAGTACTCAAACAGTAATAGCAAAGGGAATTGTAGAAATTGGTCTACCGCCCAGTAACCCGGAAATGGATTGGCTGGCACTTATCAAGAAGATATAGTTTAATCGATCCCTTGCTTAATTAAAATTACATGTCAAGGTTTAAATTTGGTGAACATGCAAATCAATAAAAATAAATATTCATGAATCGCACCCTACCTAATCTAATCATTGTCATGGCCTTTTGTTGGATTATTCAATCCTGCAAGACCGATAAAAGTAATGATTCAGAAAACAGCAATCTTCCCAATATCGTTTTGATCATTTCGGATGACCAAAGCTGGACGGATTACAGTTTTATGGGGCACAGTTATATTCAGACGCCAAGACTGGATAAATTGGCCGAAGAAGGATTGACCTTTACCAGAGGCTATACGACGGCCCCACTATGCAGCCCTGCCCTGGCCTCCATTGCCACTGGTTTATATCCACATCAGCATGGTATACTTGGAAATGATCCGGTATTTGAATCAGAAAGCAGTAGATATTCAAATGCATGGTTGCATGAACGATTGGAGGTTTATAATCAGTATATCAACAGCTTTGAAAAAATTGAAACCATTGCAGATCTCCTGGCTGACAAGGGATACAGATCGCTCCAGGTAGGTAAGTGGTGGCTGGGGCATTATAAAAATGGCGGTTTTGATGAAGGAATGACGCATGGTGACCCAGCCCGTGGAGGAAGACATGGTGATGAAGGATTAAAAATAGGACGTGAAGGCCTCCAGGTTGTTTATGATTTTATAGATTCAACCAGTGCGGGAAATGTGCCTTTTTATATTTGGTATGCTCCATTTTTGCCTCATGCACCCCATAATCCCCCGGACAGTCTCCGGGAAAAATATTTACCACTGGCTCCAACCGAGGCAGTAGCCAATTACTGGGCGATGTGCGAATGGTTTGATATCACCTGTGGTCAACTGATTGATTACGTTGATCAAAATGGATTAAGC
>Ga0209536_100005018_pt1 | contig 20750 bp, 16 predicted proteins | sample DeeMarSeWOR28_12_FD_187461 | JGI IMG/M metagenome (GOLD analysis project Ga0209536, IMG submission 187461) | Marine sediment microbial communities from White Oak River estuary, North Carolina - WOR-2-8_12 (SPAdes) (version 2) | ecosystem: Environmental > Aquatic > Marine > Intertidal zone >... | reverse complement strand
TATCTTCAGATGATCGACGAGATCCGCGAACGGGCGTCGCGCCGCCCGGCGATGGGCCGAAGCACGCTGTTCCTGATCGGAAACGCGGAGCGCATGGTCCCGCAGGCCTCCAGTCCCGAGGCGGCCAATGCCTTTCTGAAACTCCTGGAGGAGCCGCCGGCGGACACGGTGTTCGTCATCACCTCGAGTCGTCCCGGGCTGCTGCTGCCGACCATCCGGTCGCGGGTCCTGGCCGTGCGCGTACCGGTGCTGGAGCCGAGCGTGGCGTCGCACTTCCTGGAGACGGAGGCCGGCTTCGATTCCGGGCGGGCCACGGAGCTGGCGCGCCGATCCGGCGGCCGGATCGGCCTGGCGATTCGACTGTCGGAGGCAGGGGAGGACCGGCGCGGAGCGGCGATCAATCTGGTCAACGCGGCGCTGTCCCCCCGGCGCAGCGATCGATGGGCGCTCGCGGCCTCACTCGCGCCTTCGGGAGCGCGCGGCGCGTATGCGGAACTTCTCGACGAGGTCGAATCGGTGTTGCGGGACTGCATCACTCTCGCCGCCGGAACGGCGAACTCGTTGACGGATGCCGGGCTCGCTTCGGCGCTTCCCGAAGCCGCCGCGATCTCGCCGGAACGCTGGATTTCCGCCGCGACTTGCGTGGATCGAGCCCGCGATGCGGCCCTCGGAAACGGGAATCCCCAGGCGATCACGGCGGTCCTGCTGACCGATCTGGCTCGGGAGTTGCGCCCTCACCGGTCGTCCGGCCGGAACGGCTCGACGGAAAGCGGGTAACTGGCGCCTCGTGAACGAGAACGATCGGTTTCCGCATCTGGACGAGGCCGGGCGGGCCCGGATGGTAGACGTAGGTGACAAGCGCGTCACCGAACGACGGGCCGTCGCGGAAGGCAGAATCCGGATGAGCGCCGCGACGCTCGAGGCAATTCTGACGGGCGTGGTGGCCAAGGGAGACGTGCTGGCCGTCGCGAGGATCGCGGCGATCGGCGGCGCGAAACGGGCGGCGGACCTGATTCCGCTCTGTCACCCGCTTCCGCTGCACGCGGTGTCGGTGGAGATCGCGCCGGTGGAGGATTTACCGGGGCTGCGAATCCGGGTCGAGACCCGGACGGAGGCGCGCACCGGTGTCGAGATGGAAGCGCTGTGCGCCGTGAGCGCGGGGCTGCTGGCTGTATACGACATGTGCAAGGGTCGCGATCGGGCGATGGAGCTCGAGGTGATTCGACTGCTGGAGAAGGATGGCGGTCGAAGTGGCTCATGGCGGCGGGCAGGATCGGACCCCCCGGCGCGGTGACGGACCGGCATGTTCCATAGTCCGAGCGAGGATAAGGCGATGAACAGGAACTCCAGTCGAGGCAGAAGCTCCTCGGTGATCCGCGGCGCTGCCGTGGTCGGGATGTTCTCGATCCTGGCGCTTGCGCTGGTGTTCTGGATGACATCGACGAGAGACTCCATCGCGACGGCCCGTATCGCCGGCGAACAGGCCCTGAAGCGTGCCGTGGTCGCGGAGAGTGAACTGGGGGCCGTGCAGCATGAGCTGGCCCGGGTCCGCACCATCCTGGCGTGGTCCGAGGCCTACGGGATTCCCGCCGACCTCGCCTCCGCGATTCACAGCGCGGCGGTCGCCGAGGGGCTCGAGCCGGAAATCGGCTTTCGGCTGGTGCAGCACGAGTCCGGGTTCCGGCAGCGGGCGGTCAGTCCGCTCGGCGCGATCGGATACACTCAGCTGCTTCCCAGCACCGCCATGTGGCTGGATCCGGACCTGACGGAAGGCCGACTGTACGACAGGGACACCAACCTGCGGCTCGGCTTCCGATATCTGAAGCAGTTGATGGACCGATACGATTCGGACCCTCGCCTGGCGCTCCTGGCGTACAATCGTGGTCCTGCCGTCGTCAGTGCACGAATCTCGCGAGGCGAGGATCCGGGAAACGGATTCGCCCGGCGTGTGCTCGGAGCTGCGGAATAGTCGGGAGCACGCATCGCCTGGCTGCATTCGCTACACCCATACCAGACACAGGCACATGGCCAGAGACGCTGATCTGCTCGCTCGCATAGAGTCCCACGACGTCGTCGTAGGCATCATCGGACTTGGTTACGTCGGTCTGCCGCTCGCGGTCGCGTTCGCGGAAGCCGGCTTCCGGACCCTCGGCTTCGACGTCAAACCCCAGGTGGTGGACAGCCTGAACGCGGGCCGCTCGCACATCACGGACATCACTTCCGAGCGCCTGGCGGCGTTGACTGGAGACGACGGTCGCTTCGAGGCGACGCTCGCATTTGACCGCCTGGAGGAAGCGGACGCGGTCGTGATCTGCGTACCCACCCCGCTCTCCAAGACAGATGATCCGGACCTGTCCTTCGTGGTGGCGGCGACCGAGGCGGTCCGCTCCACCCTGCGGCCCGGCCAGCTCGTGGTGCTCGAATCCACCACCTATCCGGGCACCACCCGCGAAATCGTGCAGCCGATGCTGGAGGAGACGGGTCTGGTCGCCGGCTCGGATTTCTACCTTTCGTTCAGCCCCGAACGGGTCGATCCGGCGAACCCGATCTGGCACATCGAGAACACCCCGAAGGTGGTCGGTGGCCTCACCCCTGCCTGCCACAGGCTGACGGTGGCCCTTTACGAGCAGGTCATCGACGAGGTCGTGGAAGTCTCTTCGCCCGAAGCGGCGGAGATGGCCAAGCTGCTGGAGAACACCTTCCGGGCCGTGAACATCGGGCTCGTGAACGAGATGGCGGTCGTTGCCGACCGGCTCCGAATCGACATCTGGGAGGTGATCGAGGCCGCCTCCACCAAACCTTACGGCTTCATGCGGTTCTTCCCCGGCCCGGGGCTGGGCGGCCACTGCATTCCCGTGGACCCGATCTTCCTCGCCTGGAAGATGCGTACGCTCCACTACCGGACCCGCTTCATCGAGCTGGCCGCCGAGGTCAACGGCGAGATGCCCCGTTGGGTAGTGGAGCGGACCGCCGAGGCGCTCAACGACGCCCGCAAGCCTCTCAACGGGAGCCACGTGCTGGTCCTGGGTGTTTCCTACAAGCCGGACGTGGACGACGTCAGGGAGAGCCCGGCAATCGACATCATCGAGATGCTCCGTCACCGCGGGGCGGTGGTGGATTTTCACGATCCGCTGGTGGATGTCCTCGAAGTGGACGGCGAGACGGTGACCTCGGTGCCGCTGACGCGTGAAGGGCTGGAGTCGGCGGACGTGATCGTCATCGCCACGGACCACTCGGCCATGGACTACGGGATGATCGGCAGACACGCCGGAATCATCGTGGATCCCCGCAACGCCATGAAGAATCCCGGCGACTCGGTGGTCTATCCGATCGCGGGTCCCCCCCGGCGGGCGGAGGCGGTACCCCAACCGGCCTGATCCGACAGCAGGGGCAGCCGGCGTCGGGCCGCCACGAGCACCGATGCGACGTGCACGAAAGGCGAGCCGACGACGTTGGCGACCGGTCTTCCGGTGCGCAGAGCGTCCAGCAGTCCCTGAGGGCCATCGAATTCGGGAACGAGGGTCATGGCCCGCCCGATCTCGTGCGGAAAGTGAGCGTCACTGCTGGCGGCCGTCAGGGTGCCTGCCCGCTCCGCCGACCTCGCGGCGAGTCGATTCCAGCGCCCCCAGAACGCCCGGGAGTTGAACACCTCTATGATATCGGCGACCGCGATCGACTTCCGCGCATGGTGACCGGGCCTGTACACGTACGCCCAGGGATGCGGCGCATACACCAGCCCTCCCTGGTCCCGAATCCTCGCTGCCGTCTCCTCGACCGAAAGCCCCTCGGGAATGCGCTCGTTCAGATACAGGCCGATCAGCTCCGTCCGGCCGCGGCAGCGGATCTCCTCTCCGACGATGACGCGGTCCGGATCGATCGACCGGGCACGCATGGCGCCTTCGATCTCGCCATGATCGGTGACCGCGATCCGGCCGATTCCGGCTTCGGCCGCCCGTTCCACCAGTTCGGCCGGCGTCGTACCCGCATCGTGCGACCAGCGGGTGTGCGCGTGGAGATCTACGCCCGTCAGGTCGGTCATTTGCCCACGGTGAGACGGTCACCGGGATAGATCCGGGAAGACTTGAGGTTGTTCATCGCCATCAGGTCTCCGGTGCTGACCCCGTGTGCACGGGCGATGGTCCACAGGGTGTCACCGCGCTGCACCGTCACGACCCTTGACCCCTCGGCCGTGGTGATCGCCGGCGCCGGCGTGGGCGCAGCGCGGGCCACCTGGGCGCGCGCACTCCCCGAGCGCGGGATGATCAGCTTCTGGCCAATCTGGAGACGCTTCGGACTCACATTGTTGTTCGTAGCCCGGATCGCGGTCACCGAGACACCATAACGTTCGGCGATGTGCGACAGAGTCTGGCCACGGGTGACGACATGTTCCAGCCACGTGACCCGCTCCGAAGCGGGTACCTGGGCATAGGCGGTGACGAAGGCGGCGGCATTCCCTTTCGGCACCCGGACCTCGGCCCGCATGTCGGGCGGCGTCACGCGTCGCGGGTAATGCGGATTGAGTCGCCGGATCTCGTCTTCCGTCGTTCCAGCCGCTTCGGCGAGTACATCGAAGCTCGTGGCATCGGGCACCTCCACCACATCGAACTCGAGGGGCGGCACCGGTTCGATGTCCGTGAAACCGTACTGCTCGGGATTCTTCGCGATCAGCGTGGCCGCGATGAGCTTCGGAACGTAGTTGCGGGTCTCGCTGCGCAGCACCTTCGCGTCCGAGAGGTCCCAGAAGTCCGTCGATCCCGTGCGGGCTATGCCCCGGCTGACCCTGCCCGGGCCGCCGTTGTACGCGGCCGCCGCCAGGTACCAGGAGCCGTACTCTTCGTACAGGTCGCCGAGGTGCGCCACCGCCGCATCGGTCGCCTTGAACGGGTCGCGGCGCTCGTCCAGCCAGTATCCGATTTCGAGGTCGTAGCGCCGCCCGGTTCCCTGGATGAACTGCCACAGTCCGACGGCATGCGCGCGGCTGTAGGCATTCGGATTCATCCCGCTCTCGATCATCGCCAGATACAGCAGATCTTCCGGAAGCCCGGCCTCGCGCAGCCGCCGCCGGATCATGTCCTCGTAGGCACCGGCCCGCTCCAGATAGATCCGGAATCGGGTTCGTCCCTGGCCGGTCGTGAAGAACTCGACCCAGCGCTCCACGTGCTCGTTCATCTCGAGCGGAATCTCGTTGCGCAGCGCCGCGGCGTTCGCCCGGGCGGAAAGCCCCAGCGGATCGTTCCCGTAGATATGGTAGAAGTCGCGACGGTCGTTCTCGTCGAACTCGAGGACGTCGTCCTGGAACCCGGGCGACTCGTTCGACTCCAGCGCGTAGAGCGCCTCCACGGCATCGTCCCCGGCCGCGTCGGTGGTCGTCGGCCCCGGGGTCGTCGCCTGCGAGGCCGCCTGTCCGTCAGCCGCGCCCGCCAGCGGGGATATCTGCGGGGGCGTGCCGACCGAACAACCCGCGAGCACCAGCAGCGGAGCAAGCAGCGCCGCACGGAACGCGCGGAACCCGTCCCATCTCACTCCGCTCCGCTCCGGAGCGCTCTCGAGATCCATCACGCAGTGCCTCCTGTGGTGGCCGCGGATCCGAACCGCCCGGCTCGGGTCGCTACAGCCGGTAATTTGGAGCTTCGCGCGTGATGACGACATCGTGAGGATGCGATTCGCGCAGTCCTCCCGAAGTCATTCGCACGAACTCCGCCCGGGTCCGGAGTTCATCGACGTCCTCGACGCCGCAATATCCCATTCCGCTGCGCAAACCGCCGACCAGCTGGTACAATGTATCGGCCACCGGTCCCTTGTAGGGCACGCGTCCTTCGATGCCCTCCGGAACCAGTTTGCGTCGCTCCGTATCCTCCTGAAAATAGCGATCTGCCGAGCCTTCCTCCATCGCCGAAAGCGACCCCATCCCGCGGATCAGCTTGAATCGCCGGCCCTCGAGGAGAAATGACTCCCCCGGGCTCTCCTCCGTGCCTGCAAGCATCGAGCCGAGCATGCAGCTGGAAGCACCGGCAGCGAGGGCCTTTACGATATCGCCCGACTGCTTGATCCCGCCGTCGGCGATGATCGGAACATCGTCGGCTCCCTTCACCGCCTCCATGATCGCCGTGATCTGCGGTACGCCCACTCCGGTGACCACCCGCGTGGTGCAGATCGAGCCCGGCCCGATGCCTACCTTTACCGCGTCCACGCCCCGTTCCACCAGGGCGCGGGCGCCGTTCACGGTCGCGATGTTCCCGGCGATGAGCTGCACATCGGGCAGGGCTTCACGGATTCGCTCCACTGCCTCCAGCACGCCATCCGAGTGGCCGTGGGCGGAATCCACGACGAGGGCGTCGACGCCCGTTGCCACCAGCTCCTGCGCCCGAGTGAGATCCGCGCGCGCTGCACCCACGGCCGCCCCTACCAGAAGCCTGCCGTGTTCGTCCTTGGAGGCGTTCGGGTGAGCGCGCCGTTTGAAGATGTCCTTCACGGTGATCAGTCCGCGCAGCATCCCTTCCGAATCGACCACCGGGAGCTTTTCGATCTTGTTCCGGTGCAGCGTCTGCTCCGCTTCCTCCAGCGACGTGCCCACGGGCGCGGTGACCAGGCCGTCCTTCGTCATGACTTCGTCGATCGGACGATCCAGGTCCGTTTCGAACAGCAGGTCCCGGTTGGTGAGAATGCCCACCAGCCTCCCATCGGCATCCACGATCGGCACCCCGCTGATCGAGTACTCCCGCATCAGGGCCGTCGCCTCCCGGAGCCGGGCATCCGCTCCGAGGGTGATCGGGTCCAGGATCATGCCGCTTTCCGAACGCTTGACCCGGTCCACCTGCAAACACTGCGCATCGATCGGCATGTTCTTGTGGATGATTCCGATCCCACCTTCCCGCGCCATGGCAATCGCCATGCGATGCTCGGTAACGGTGTCCATTGCCGCCGAGACCAGCGGGACCGACAGTCGAATCCCGCGAGTGAGACGCGAAGAGACCGAGACCTCGGCCGGATGAAGGCGCGATCTGCGTGGAACGAGGAGTACGTCGTCGAACGTCAGCGCTTCGGGGATCAAGCGTTCGGTCATTGTCGGTATCGCGCCGTCCGTGGTGCCGCGCGCCGGGCGCGCCCTGGGAACGAGGCCGGGAAGGGTGAGGGCCTCAAGCGTCTGATGCTCGCGGGGTCACCTGCTCGGCGTCGTCACGAACGCGAAAGGGTAGAGCGCGCCCTCCCGACAGTCAACTACTCGACCGAGATCTCCCGCGATTCCGGAGGATCGCGCGACACGTCCCGCCTCGTCGGCGCCGAGGGCTCCGGCCGACCGCCTTCCAGCTCCACGAGGAACTCCTTCCCCGCTTCTCTGAAATGCCCGAGCACCCGGTCCGCCGCACCGACCACTTTCATCGTTTCCCGTATGGCCGACGCCGGAACCCGTCCCTTTCGCATGGTGTCCTGGAACATCTCTCCGATTCTCTGAATCCCGGACGGAGGTGCTTCATCCTCTCCGTACTGCGACCTGAGGTAGTTGATGAAGTCCAGGACCTGGTAGGCCTTGTCGTCCGGAAGAGCGTCCAGCTTCCTCCAGATCTCCTTGCGCAGAATCTCGTTCATCGGGCCTCGGGTCGGCTCGGGTTCGTCGTGCTCCGCCGCTTCCGCTCTCTGTAGTTCGGAATCGGGGCCAAAAAGTTTCATCCGCCGGGCCGCCGCGACAGCGAGTTGCCGTTCGCGAGCGGGGCTGGACCGGCGGCTGTCCTCCGGAGTCTGTTCCGCCCGGCGTGCGGAACACAAGTTAGCACGAAGACCCCGAATACCCAGCACGACAGGACACCGATCACACGGGCTCACGAGATGGAGGACTGATGACCCCAGCCACGGGCGAGCCTCGGAAGGCCCTCGTCACGGGCGGAGCGATCCGCGTCGGCCGTGCCATTTCCCTCGCGCTCGGACAGGCCGGCTGGAAAGTCGCGGTCCACTACCGGGGCTCAGACCGCGAAGCAGTCGAGGTGGTTCGGAGACTCGCCGAGGACGGGCCCGGCGGCGTCTCCGTGCAGGCCGACCTCGCGGACCCGTCAGCCGCGGAGGCGCTCGTGTCGAAGGCGGCGTCCAGCCTGGGCGGGCTGGATCTCGTCGTGAACAATGCCGCGATATTCCCCAGGCAGGATCCGCTGACGGTGTCCCGCGAGGAGTGGGACCGCCTGTTCGCCATCAATCTCGCGGCTCCCTTCTTCTGTGCGCGCGAGGCCGCGAAGCTCATGCTGGCCGGCGACGGCGGCTCGATCGTGAACATCATCGACACGGGGGCCGACGAGGCCTGGCCGGGTTACGTCCCGTACGTCGCGACGAAGGCGGGGCTGGCGAGCGTGACACGCGGCCTGGCACGGGCCTTCGGCCCGAGTGTGCGAGTCAACGGGGTCGCCCCCGGACCGGTGCTCCTGCCTGTCGGAGAAGACTCGGACGCCTATCGTAGGCGGGCCGCCGAACGAACCGCGCTCAAGCGCATCGGATCTCCACAGGACGTGGCTCAGGCGGTTCTTTACCTTGCCGGAGCCGAGTATGTTACCGGGGAGATCATTCGAGTCGACGGAGGCCAGCACCTCACCTGAGAGGCTCCGCCCCGCGGCCCCGACGGCCGATTTCCGGAACCGTGGGAGGGCTCCATGTTCGAACGGATTCTGGTGGCGCTCGATGGCTCGGCCGATTCCCGGCAGGCGGCGGAACTCGCGATTCTCCTCGCCCGGCGCTTCGAGTCCCGACTCACGGCGCTGTTCGTCATCGACACCCGCTTCATCGAAGGACCGGCGATCGAGGCCCTCGCTCCCGTATGGGGAGAGGTCGGAACCCGGTCGTTCCGGGCCGAGATCCTCAAGACGTGGCAGGAGCGGAGCGCCGCCGAACTCGACCGGTTCATCGACAGGGCATCGGCCGCGGGCATCGAATCGGTCGAGCGAAGGGAATCGGCCGGCCTGGCCGAGGAAGCCATCGTGGAAGCCGGCCGCTCGGCGGATCTCGTCGTGCTGGGCCGACGCGGAGAGAACGCGGGATTCGGGGTCCATCCGATCGGCAGCACGCTGGCCCGGGTCCTCCGGAGTGCCTCCCACCCCGTGCTCGTTCCGGGACGGGTCGCGGAATCCTCGCCCCGGTCTGATGCACAGCCCTCCGGGATCTCTCGAGCCAGGCTGCCGGAGACGGTGCTGGTCGCGCTGGACGACCATGCGCCCTCGATCCGGGCGCTCGACCTGGCGATCAGATACTGCAGCGCGGTGCCTGCCGGAATCCGGCTTCTGACGGCTGGCGAGGAGGACGCGGACGAACTGCTCGTGCCGGCCCACCGATTGTGCGAGGATCATGGGATCGCCTGGGAGTCGGTGCGACTGGATGCAGAACCCGCCGAAGCCGTATCGGAGGCGATTGATCGCTGGAGCGCCGACTGTCTGTTCATGGGCGCGTACGGGCACGGCCGCATTCACGACCTGCTGCTGGGATCCCGCACGGAGGAGATTCTCGCGAACGTCGGGGTCCCCGCTTTCGTGGTTCGCTGAGACCGTCTCAGAGCGCCGGGAACGGCAGAACCACGAGGAAGCTGGCGCCTCCCGCCTGCGTCGCCTCGACCGTCACGGACCCGCCGGCAGCCCGCACCAGTCGCGAGCTGATCGACAGCCCGAGGCCGTGCGTCCAGCCCCGTGTCTCGCCCGCCAGGCGATCGGGGTCATCTGCTTCCAGGGCCGAGCGGATCTTCCCGATCGGCGCGTCCGTCCCGCTGTCGGTGACTTCGATCCGCAGACCGCCGTCGCGGGAATCGCCGATCCGGACTTCGATGTGCCCCCCATCCGGCAGGGCGTGCACGGCGTTCGACACCAGGTTGAGCAGGACGCGGTTCAAGATCTGCGCGTCCCCGGTTCGCAGTCCTGCCGCCGGCATCTCGATGGACAATTCCACGCCGTTGTGCGCCACGACCGGACCCACGAGACCACGGACGTCCGAGACGACCGTCTCCAGTGAGAACGGGATCATCGTGCTCGTCAGCGGCGCATCGGTGCCGATTCTCGCGAAGTCGATCACGTCGTTCACCATCTTGACGAGCGTCACGGCCGCCATGAACAGTACCTCGACTTGACGGACCTGTACGGGATTGAGGGGTCCGCTGTGCCCGCTTCGCAGGGCGTCCGCGAGGAACAGGATGGAGTTGAGCGGCGAGCGCAGATCATGCGAGATGTCCTGCAGGAACCTGCGCTGGCGGCTCCCGTGTCGTTCGACGATCTGCGAGACCGCCTCCAGGGTGGCGGCATCGAGGTCCGCGTGCCTGCGTGCTCGCAGCCCGAAGGTCGCCCGGTCCTGCCGTTCCGCATCGCGCAGGAGCCCGGCCCGCATGTGCGCGAGGGCTTCGCCGAGGTCGTCGAGGTCGAGCAGCTCCGACTGAGCAGCCGCAGTTCGCGCATCCGTATCTCCACCGGACGAAGCAGCGCCCGGATCAAGGGCTCGGGCCAGAAATCGCATCGCGGGCCGCAGGCGAGACGGAGCCCCCTCGACGGCCGAAGCGGGGCTCCAGACGGCCCCTTCCTCCGACTGTCCTCCGTCTCCCCCGCCTCCCGATCGTTCCTCATTCAGTGGCGGAAGCGTGCGTTCCCGTCGTTCTTCAGGAGGCAAATGCTTCTCTCGCGAGGTTGTGCTTGTCCATCAGCCGGTACAGCGTGGTCCGGTCGATCCCCGCCTGACGCGCGGCTTCCGACATGTTGCCTTCCGTGCGGGCCACGAGCTGCGACAGGTACTCCCGCTCGAACCGATCCACGAGCTCCTGCTTCGCGTCGTGGAACGGTTGGGCGACGTCGATGGCCGTGAACCCGGAGATGCGTCGCTCGCCCTCGCTCTCGGACTCACCGAGGATGGACAGGCGATCCGGCTCGATCTCTTCGTTCGGATCGGAAAGCACGACCAGATTCTCGATCACGTTCTGCAGCTCCCGGACGTTTCCGGGCCACTCGTAGCCGACCAGTCGTTCCAGGGTCTCCCGGGCCAGCCGGGGAGGTTCATCGCCGCCGAGCTGGTGACGTTTCCAGAAGTGCGACACGAAATGCTTGATCAGCACCGGGATGTCCTCCGGGCGCTCGCGGAGCGCCGGAAGTCGGATCGGAACCACCCGAAGTCGATAGTACAGGTCGTGTCGGAGCACCCCATCTTCCAGCGCCTGCTCCGGCTCCCTGTTGGTGGCCGAGATGAAACGCACATCGACCACGGCGTCGTCCTTCTCGCTGCCGACACGCCGCAGCACGCCGTCCTGCAGGACGCGCAGCAGCTTCGCCTGCAACGGCATCGGCATCTCCGCCAGTTCGTCCAGGAAGAACGATCCGCCATCCGCGACCTCGAGCAATCCGGGCTTGTCGCGGATCGCGCCCGTGAAGGCACCCCGTTTGTGCCCGAACATCTCGGACTCCAGGAGCTCGCCCGGCAGGGCCGCACAGTTGACGGCCATCAGGGGACGCCTCGATCTGCGGCTTTCACGGTGGATGTACTGGGCGAAGAGCTCTTTCCCGGTCCCGCTCTCACCCGTGATGAACACCGAAGCGTCCGTCGGGGCGACCTTCAGCGCCTTCGCCACGGCCTCGCGCATCGCCTTCGACACGCCGAGGATCTGCGCCCCCCGCTCCACGAGCACGCCCTGGCGCTCGGTGGGCGTCGAGATCTTGCGGGTCCTGAGCAGAGTGAAGGCCGCGCGGCCGACGAGCACGAGCAGCTGGGTGGCGGTGAACGGCTTCGGAAGGTAGTCCCACGCGCCGGCCTGCATGGCCCGCACGCTGCTTTCGGCCGTCGCGTGACCCGTCATCACGATCGCCAGCGTATCGGGATTCCGCTTGCGAACCTCCGCCAGGATGTCCAGGCCATGCACGTTGGGCATGTTCTGGTCGATCAGGACGATGTCGAACTCCTGCGACCGGACGCGCCGGAGCGCTTCCTCGGCCCTCCGCTCCACGTCCACATCGTACCCTTCGGCCGCCAGCACCGTCTCGCAGCTCTCTAGGATGCTCGGCTCGTCGTCCACCACCAGGACATCGATGGTCTTGAGGATCTCGGGGTCCAGTGCGAGCGGATTCCCGTCCGGGTCACCGGCGTGCCCCTCCGCCTGCGCTTCCTCGAGGATCTCCTGTTCCAGCTCGTAGGATTCACTCACTTCAGCCGCCGTCTCCCAGGCACGCTCCACCCGCGCCTTCGAGGTCGAACCGGTCCCGTGCCGTGGCGCGGGTCGTCACGCGGGGAATCGGCAAGTCCCGGACCCGTGTGGCGGCCAGGCGGCAGTCGACGAGCCTGCGGTGTGGGGGAATCGCCACGGTGAGCCCGCACTCGCATTCTGCGGCAGGAGGAGCGGATGCCGGAGCGCGGGCACCTGTTTTCAGCTTGTTTTCGCGGGATTTTGCGGTGCAGTCGGGTATCGCCGGTTGCGGCGTCCGGGTGATCGCGGGGCGGAACCGGCCGGTCGCGACGGGATTCGCGACCCGAGCCCCGGTGCGCCGTTGCCGGCGCCGTGAACCGTCGGGAATCCGGGATCCGACGGCGGGTGGTTTGCAGGGCGCGGGTCGTTCGTGCAGGACGCGGGTCGGTCCCGCGCCACACCGCCGGATCGCCGTCCGCCGCCGACTCAGCCCCTGATGACCGCCGTCGGTTCGGGCGCTTCGTCGAACTTCAGCGTGATGGCTGCGATCCGCTCGGCGGCGCGCCCGTCCCACAGTGGCGGACGGACCGTCGGACGCGGGGCGATCAGCGACTCGCGGACCACGTCCAGCAGCCCGTGCGGATCACCGTCGTACAGGCGATTCGTGCCGTGCGTCAGGGTCACCGGTCGCTCGGTATTGGGCCGTACGGTGACGCAGGGTACTCCCAGTACGGTGGTCTCCTCCTGGATGCCGCCCGAATCGGTGACCACGCCGGCCGCATCCTGCATCAGTCCCAGAAACTCCAGGTATCCGAGCGGCGGGAGGATCGTCAGGGGCTCCAGCAGGTCCTCCAGCTGGAGTTCCCGGATGCGGGCCGACGTCCTCGGATGAAGTGGCATCAGCACCGGGTGGCCGGTTCCGACGACGATCTCCCCGAGCGCAAGCAGCAGCGCGGCCAGGCGGTCCGGGTCGTCCACGTTCGAGGGACGGTGCAGGGTGACCAGCAGGTAGGCTCCGGCATCCAGTCCCATCCCTGCTGCGACGTCGAGACGCGAGGCCCGCTCGCGGTGCTGCTCCAGCGTGTCGATCATCACGTTGCCGACGAAGTGAATCCGCTCGGCGGGGACGCCCTCCCTCGCCAGGTTCTCCTCCGCGGACGCCTCCGTCGTGAACAGGGCATCGCTCAGCCTGTCGGTGACGACCCGGTTGATTTCTTCCGGCATCGACCAGTCGCCGCTGCGCAGGCCCGCTTCCACGTGCGCGACTCGTATGCCGAGCTTGGCTGCGACCAGTGCGGCCGCGACGGTCGAATTCACGTCTCCCACCGTAAACACCCAGTCCGGCCGATCGCGCGAGAGCACGGGCTCCAGGGCGATCATCACCCTGCCGGTCTGCAGCCCGTGCGAACCGGAGCCCACCCCGAGATCGACGTCGGGTCGTGGAAGTCCCAGATCCTCGAAGAAATAGCGGGAAAGCTCTTCGTCGTAATGTTGTCCCGTGTGGACGAGGCGCTGGTCCACCACCTCTCCGGTGCGCTCGAACGCGCGCATGATCGGCGCGATCTTCATGAAATTGGGACGCGCACCGACGATGTGGACGATTTTCAAACCACGACTCCCGTTTCTGTCCGCTGCGGCGAGTGTTCGCCGCTCACTCCACGGTGACACTCTTCGCCAGGTTGCGCGGCTTGTCGACGTCGCAGCCTCGCAACACACCAATGTGATAGGCGAGAAGCTGCAGCGGTATGCTGGTCAGGATCGGAAGCAGGCCGTCCTTGGAGTGCGGCACGAAGATCACCTCGTCGGCCAGCTCGGCGACGCCGTTGGGATGCGTCGTGACGGCGATCAGTCGGCCGCCTCGCGCCTTCACCTCCTGCATGTTCGACTTCACCTTCGCATACGCTCCGTCGCGCGGCGCCACGACTACCACCGGCATGTTCTCATCGATCAGCGCGATGGGGCCGTGCTTCATCTCGGCGGCCGAGAAACCCTCGGCATGCACGTAGCTGATCTCCTTGAGCTTCAGGGCGCCCTCGAGCGCGACCGGGAAGCTGTAGCCGCGTCCCAGGTAGAGGAAATTGTCGTGCCGGGCCAGGCGGCCCGCCATCGCCTCGATCTCCTCGGCCTGTTCCAGCACCTCCTCCACCTGGCGGGGAAGCGTCTGCAGCGCGTCGATCCACGACCGGATCTCCTGCTCGGGAAGTACGTCCCGCTTGTCGGCCATGTACAGGGCGAACAGCGCCAGCGCCGTGACCTGCGACGTGAACGCCTTCGTGGAAGCCACGCCGATCTCAGGTCCGCAGTGGAGGTACACACCGGCGTCCGTGAGCCGCGCCACCGAACTGCCTACGGTATTGACGATTCCGAGGGTGGTGCATCCCCGCGCTTTCGCCATCTCCAGCGCGGCGAGGGTATCGGCCGTCTCGCCCGACTGCGAGATCCCGATGACGAGCGTCCCGTCCTCCAGTACCGGTTCCCGGTAGCGCCATTCCGAGGCGTACTCGACCGTCGCCGGAAGCCGGCAGAGCTCCTCCAGCAGGTACGCGCCGATCACTCCCGCGTGCCACGAGGTTCCGCATGCCGTGAAGATCACTCGCTTCGCGTCGCGCAGTTCGGCATCTACCTCGCGCAGTCCCCCCAGCCGGACGCCGGTCGATCCCGGGAGAATCCGGCCTCGCATCGTCTGCGCGATCGTTTCCGGTTGTTCGTTGATTTCCTTGAGCATGAAATGCCGGTAGCCGCCCCGTTCCGCCTCCTGCAGATCCCACTCGATCTCCTGGATCGGTTTGTCTACACGCGTAAGCGCCTCCATGCAGACGATGTCGCAGCCTGTGGCATCGAACACCGCCATCTCCCCGTCATCCAGATACAGCACGCGGCGCGTGTAGGGGAGAATCGCCGAAGCATCCGAGGCGGCGTAGATCGCCCCGCGGCCCAGACCGATCATCAGCGGCGAGCCGCGACGGGCGCAGACGATGCGGCCGGGTTCGTCCGCGGAGATCGCCGCGATGCCGAACGTTCCATCCACCAGCTTCAGGGCCCGGGCCACGGCCAGCTGCAGCGGGGGGTCTTTCTGTTCCGCGATCAGGTGGGCGAGCACTTCGGAGTCGGTGTCCGAGCGGAACACGTGTCCCCGGCGCTTGAGCTGCTCGCGCAGGAGGTCGGCGTTCTCGATGATCCCGTTGTGAACGACGGCGATCTTCCCGGCCGTGTCCACGTGCGGGTGTGCGTTCGCCTCGGTCGGCGGACCGTGCGTCGCCCAGCGGGTATGGGCGATCCCGGAGGAGCCGGAGACAGGTCGCTCCAGGACCGCCCGGTTCAGCCCCTCGATCCGCCCGGCGACGCGACGCACCTCCAGGCCCAGGCCATTCTGAATCGCCAGGCCGGCCGAGTCGTAGCCCCTGTATTCCAGGCGTGCCAGGCCCTCGAGCAGGATTGGCGCGGCTTCTCCCGTTCCGACGTACGCGACGATTCCACACATGACGGTGCTTCCCCCGCTATTGTCCACCCGGTTCATCCGACTGGTGGCGGGCTGAGGTACAATTGACGGGCCAGTTCTGACATTCGGTCTGAACGTCAACTGGGCGTCACGTCGGACGTGGCGGACTTCAGCGGCCTTCCGGGGTATCGGTTGCCGCGAGCGACGGACGATCGGGCCGGCGTGGGCCGAGTGCCTGTTGCGTGTCCACGACAGAATCGGGGCCCGCTCCGGGGGAATTCCGGGCCCCGGGCGGAACCGCCTGTCGATTCGGCGGGGAAGCCGCAGTTCGGAGCGTGCTGCGCGAATCCCCCGAATCAGGCGCGCCTGCTGTGGCGCGCCGCGGACACCCGGGGCACATTCCGGGGCGACAGCATGTATCTTGTGCGGTGAACCGCGCCGACAGAGGCAGTGGGAGCGGCACCCGTCTTGCGGAACGGCGTTGCACACACGGCGACCGCCCGAGGGCGGCCCGGGGGAGTCCCGCCGATGCGGGCCAGGCGATACCCATGCAGGAATCGAGAGCGTGACTGACGAGCGAGAGCCCCAGGGAAGCGTCCCTACCGTATACGGACGGCGTCCTTACGAGATCCAGGCCCAGGAATACTATCCGCTCGACGCAGGCAGTGCTGGCGGTGAGGGCACTGATCCGCGACGCCTGCTGTCGTCGCTGTGGCGCTGGAAGTGGTGGATCGCAGCCTGTACCACGCTGGGCGTTCTGGGAGGCGTTCTTGCGGGACGCTTCATCGAGCCGGAGTACCAGGTCAACTCGTCCATCTGGATCGAACAGGAGAACCGGGCCAGCGGCCCGGTCGGCGGGTTCGAGCCGCTGGCGGCCGAGGGCTGGAGCAGTGTGCTGGCCAGCAACTCCGTGCTGCGCTCCGTCGTCGAAGACACCAAGCTGTGGTTGCGGCTCGAGGACGTGGACGCCGATGCCGTGGACGCGTTTTCCGGGCTCGAACTGACCGACCGCTCACTGATGGGCTCGTACACGCTGGAGATCGGTCCGGCCGGCGCCTACGAACTGACCCGGAGGGACACGACCTCCGTGGAATCCGGCACCCTGGGCGGCCAGGTGGGCGACAGCTTCGGATTCTACTGGGTCCCCGACCCGACCCTGCTCGAGACCGGATCGCGCTACCGGTTCTCCGTGCGTTCGGTCGAAGCCGCCGTGCAGGGGCTCCGTCAGCGTCTGGACGTCCGGTTCGACGACAAGGCCGGCATCATTTACACGACGCTGCTGTGGAAGGACCGCAACGAGGGCGCCGACGTGCTCAACGCGGTCCAGGAGCAGTTCCTTCAGACGGCCAGCGACCTGAAGAACAAGGAGCTCAGGGAAACGGCCGACATCCTGGCCGAACAGACCCGCCAGTCGGAAGAACGACTCCGGCAGACCGAGCTCGCCCTGGAGCAGCACAAGATCCGCACGATCACCCTTCCGTCGGAGGGCGTGAACGTCACCCCGGTCGGAGTCGAGGGTGGACAGCAGGTGGCGGTCGCGAGTCGCGACCCGGTGTTCGAGGCCTATTTCCAGCGCAAGGTGGAGCAGAGTTCCCTGGAGACGGAACTGCAGCAGCTTCAGCGGATTCTGAACGACGCCCGCTCGGGTGGCCGGATCGACGTGCTCGGACTGCAGACGCTCTCGTCGGCCGGTCGTTATCCGGCCCTGCAGGCTGCGCTGGAGGAGCTCAGCATCAAGGAAGCGCAGCGACGCTCGCTGCTGCTGACCTACACCGAGCAGCACGAGGCCGTGCAGGCGCTCACAGCCGAGATCGACGGGCTGACCACGATCACGATCCCGACTCTGATCGGCGATCTGGTCTCGCAGCTGGACACCCGCCTGGCGACCCTGGATACGCAGCTCGCGGACCAGACCACGGAGCTGCAGAGGATTCCGGCGCGCTCGATCGAACAGGCCCGCCTGGAGCGTGAAGTTTACAACGCGGCGAGCATTCACCAGGAGCTGCAGACCCGGCTCAAGGAAGCCGAGCTCGCGGTGGCCACCAGTTCGCCGGGGCTCCAGGTGCTGGATCAGGCCTCGCCGCCGCTGTGGCCCACGGAGAACACCGCACCTCGCATTCTCCTGATGGCCAGCCTGGCCGGACTGGGCCTCGGCATCGCCGGCGCGCTGCTGTTCGACAAGTTCGACAAGCGGATCCGATATCCGGACCAGGTCAGCAGCAGCCTGGGCCTTCCGGTGCTCGGCATCGTGCCGCGGCTGGACTCGCAGACCGGGATGGACGCGGAAGTGGCGGTGGAGGCGTTCCGCTCGATCCGGGTCCAGATCAGTCACGCGAACGGCGGGTCCCGCGGAACCCTGCTCGTCACGAGTCCCGCACCGAGAGACGGCAAGTCGATGGTCTCGGCGAATCTCGCCATATCCTACGCGGCCGCGGGGTTCAAGACAGTCCTGGTGGACGCCGACGTCCGCCGCGGCCATGCCCAGGAGATGTTCTCGGTGAATCGATCGCCCGGCCTCACCGACTACCTGTCGGGGCGCGCCGGGGTGGAAGAGATCATCCAGGTCACATCGGTGGATGGCCTGAGCATCGTGGCGCGCGGAGCGGCGGGCGCGTTCAACGCCGAGCTGCTGGACGCAAAGGCGATGGATGAGCTGCTCGCCACCCTCAGGGCCCGGTTCGACGTGGTCGTGCTGGACGCGCCGCCGCTCGCGGCAGGTGCCGACGTGCTGGTGCTCGGGAAGCGATCGGACAAGGTCGTGATCGTGCTCCGGGCCGGCGAGACCGACAGCCAGCTGGCGCGTACCAAGCTGGACCTGATCGGGAACGTCAACATCCCGATCGTCGGTGCGGTGCTCAACGCCGTGCCGACCAACGCGCACTACTATCCGTATTACGCCAACTACTATTACGCGGACGTGGAGCCGGTGGCGTGACCCGAACGGCGGCCAGCGGCTCCGGTCGTCCTGCGAGGGTGCTGGTAACCGGGGCCGCGGGCTTCATCGGTTCCCACCTGTGCGATCGGCTGCTGGGCGCCGGTCACCGGGTCTGGGGCATCGACAGCTTCGACCCCTACTATCCCGAGGCGATCAAGCGGTCCAACGTCGCCGTTGCGCTGGACAGTCCGGCGATGCGTCTGGTCGAAGGCGATGTCCGGGACGGCGTCCTGCTGGATGGCCTGTTCCACCAGGTACCGTTCGACGCGGTGGTCCATCTCGCAGCCCGACCCGGCGTTCGACCGTCGCTGGAACAGCCGGACGTCTGCCTCGACGTGAACGTGAACGGTACGGTGCGTCTGCTGGAGACGATGCGCAGGCACCGGGTGAGCCGCCTCGTGTTTGGATCCTCGTCCTCCGTGTACGGAGAGAGCCCGACGGCACCCTTCTCCGAGGAACAGGCTGCGGACCGGCCGATCTCCCCCTACGCGGCTTCCAAACGGTCGGCGGAGATGCTGGTTCATGCCTATCATCACCTGTTCGGCATCTCGGCGGTCTGCCTGCGCTTCTTCACGGTGTTCGGACCCCGCCAGCGGCCCGACCTCGCCATTCACAAGTTCACGCGACTGATGCTGGAGGGAGAGCCGCTTCCCGTGTTCGGCAGCGGCGACTCGGGTCGGGACTACACCTACGTGGATGACGCGGTCGAAGCGATCGTGCGCTCGCTGGCCCTGCTCGGCGAACAGGGAGCGGCACCGAGGTTCGAAGTCCTGAACGTGGGCCGGGGGGAGCCGGTCACTCTCGATCAACTGATCGCGGCGCTGGAAACGGCGCTCGGTCAGAAGCCGCGCCTGGACCGGCGGCCGGACCAGCCCGGCGACGTCCCGTACACGTGCGCATCGACCGAGCGTCTCGAGCAGGCCCTGGGTTTCCGTCCCCGGACGGGCCTCGAAGAGGGCCTGGAACGTTTCGTCTCCTGGCTCGGGGCATCCGTCGACCCGACCGCCTGACATGGCGATCCGAGCGCTACGATCGGGCATTGCCGGGGTGTACCACCACCTGCGACTTCCGGCCGCAGCTCGCGCCGAGCACGCGGCCGACCGCCGGCCGCCGACCGGGACCGATCCCGGTCCGCAGGCAGCCGCGCTGGCCTGCCTGGACTGGCTGCGGGAAGCGCAGGACCGGTCGGCGACCGCCGACGGAGGGGTGGCCCGGCACTACAGCCTCGTGTCCGGCTGGAGCGCCTCGTATCCCGAGACGACGGGATACATCGTGCCTACCGTTCTGGCGACAGGAGAACGGTTCAGCGACCCTGACCTGACCCGGCGCGGGCGTCGCATGCTGGACTGGCTCGTCTCGATTCAGCTTTCCGAGGGTGGCTTTCAGGGCGGGATGATTGACCAGACGCCCGTCGTATCCGTGACCTTCAATACGGGCCAGATCCTGCTGGGCCTGGCCGACGGAGCCCGTCGCTACCCTGCCGAGTACGGCGAGGCGATGGCCAGGGCGGCGGACTGGCTGACCGGTACGCAGGACGCCGACGGATGCTGGCGCAGCCACCCGACGCCGTTCGCGAAGCCGGGTGAGAAGGCGTACGAGACGCACGTCGCCTGGGGGCTGATGGAGGCCGTCCGCACCGCGGAGAACGCCGCCTGGCGGGCGGCGGCGCTGCGCAACGTGGACTGGGCGTTGACCCACCAGGCGGAGAATGGCTGGTTCGACCGCTGCTGCCTTACCGACCCCGAACACCCGCTCACACACACACTCGGATACGTGCTGCGCGGAATCGTGGAGGCCTGGAGGTTGTCGGGGGAAGACCGGTACCTGGAAGCCGCCGTCCGCACCGCAGATGGACTCCTCGGCGCCCGGCGCGCCGACGGTGCCCTGCCCGGCAGACTCGGCCGGGATTGGAGCTCGCACGCGGCGTGGAGTTGCCTGACCGGAAACGTCCAGATCGCGGTCTGCTGGCTGCTGCTGTTTCCCGATACGGGCGACGAGCGCTACCTCCGGGCGGCAACCGCCGCCAACTCGTTCGTGCGCCGAACGATCCGCATGGATGGACCGGCGGAAACCCGGGGGGGAGTCAAGGGGTCGTACCCGGTCTCGGGCGCCTACGGTCGCTACGAGTACCTGAACTGGGCGGCGAAGTTCGCCGCGGATGCTTTTCTGATGGAAAGGGATGCCGTGCCGTGAAGTCGCAGGCCGGTCAGCCGCGACGCAGCCGTCCGCCGAGCGCCGAGCGGACCCGCCCCAGGGCG
>Ga0209536_100005017_pt1 | contig 20752 bp, 14 predicted proteins | sample DeeMarSeWOR28_12_FD_187461 | JGI IMG/M metagenome (GOLD analysis project Ga0209536, IMG submission 187461) | Marine sediment microbial communities from White Oak River estuary, North Carolina - WOR-2-8_12 (SPAdes) (version 2) | ecosystem: Environmental > Aquatic > Marine > Intertidal zone >... | reverse complement strand
GATTGCCTTATAGGGGTTATTCCGCTTCAATATGTGGCTATCTCGGAACCTGATGAACTTCTGAAAAATCTTTTTCACACACCGCCTGTTGCCATAAATGCAATGTCACCCCGTGAAGATGTTGTTACACTTCTAGAAGAGCAAAAGTTGATTAATCTGCCTGTTGTAGATTTTGAAAACAAACTTCTGGGGGTAATTAGATACGACTCTTTGGTCGAAGCAGCAAAAGAGGATGCTACGGAAGACGCACAAGCAATGTTTGGTGCAGGCAGGGATGAGAGAGCTTTGTCAAAAGTATCCTTTGCAGTCCGAAAGCGACTGCCCTGGTTGGAAATAAATTTAGCTACGGCCTTTCTTGCTGCAACTGTTGTGGGATTGTTTGAAGATACTATCGCAAGAATAACAGTTTTAGCTGTTTTCTTACCGGTAGTTGCTGGCCAATCAGGTAATACCGGTTCACAAGCTTTAGCTGTTACAATTCGTGGTTTGGCTCTACGAGAAATCAGAGCACACCATTGGTTTAAAATTGCAAGGAAAGAAATAGCTGTTGGATTTATAAATGGAATTGTAGTTGCCCTGAGTACCTCAGTAATAGTTTATTTTTGGACCGGCTCAATCGGGTTACCCATTGTGATTGGTGTATCTATGATTATTTCAATGGTCATTGCCGGGATGTCGGGAGCTGTTATTCCTATTCTGCTGAAAGCATTTGGACAAGATCCTGCACAATCGTCTTCAATTGTTTTAACTACTGTAACTGATGTTTTTGGATTCCTCAGCTTTTTAGGTCTTGCCACGGTTCTGGGGAGTGCACTCGGAATAACTTAATTGAACTAAACAAATTCAATATTTTATTTTGAGCAGTACGTTAATTGGAACGATGTTATACATTATTTAAATTATTTTATAGTTAAAAAAAATAAACAATAAATGAAGGAGTAAATATCATGTTAGTAATAAGAAAAATATTATTGATATTCATTATCATTCTAATTATACCAACCGTAATGTTTTCCCAGGATGGTAAGGTGCTTAATAAAATTCTTAAAAGTGGGGAATTACGAGTAGGAACCAGCGGGAGTCAACCCCCATTTACAATGAAATCTAAAGACGGCCAACTGATGGGTTATGAAGTAGAGTTAGCAAAGCTATTAACAGATGCAATGAATTTAAAATTGAAGTTTGTTGAAAAACCTTTTTCAGAGCTTTTACCAGCGCTCGAAAAAGGCGAAATAGATGTCATCATGTCCGGAATGACCATAACTCCCGAACGTAATTTAAAGGCTACTTTTGTAGGACCATATATTGTATCCGGAAAGTCGATTCTGGCCAAAACAAAAAGACTATCTGCTCTGGATGAAATGGATGAAATAAACCGCCCCACAATTAAAGTTGTAGCATTAGATGGTTCGACAAGTCAGCGTTTTGTAGAAAAACTCGCTCCGAAGGTTAAGCTGGTTACAACGAAAGATTATGAGACAGCAGTGAACATGGTTATGAAAGATGAAGTGGATATCATGATAGCAGATTACCCGATTTGTATGCTTAGTATTTTACGGCATCCGGATGCCGGATTGGCAACATTGGAAACACCACTCACCATCGAACCTATAGGTATTGCTCTTCCTCCCGATGCTTTTCAACTGCATAATCTTGTAGAGAATTACCTGAATGGGCTTATACTTGGAGGTATTCTTCAAAATATTGAAGTAAAGTGGTTCCAGGATAGTTCGTGGCTTATCAGGCTTCCATAAATTAGGATCTGAATCGTGATATTGTAAAAGTTGTGGTTAATCTAAAGATCAGGGAAATATATTATGGCTAGATTTTTAAAGAAAAGAAATCACAATAAAGGACTTGTACCGGGCACACCCGTATTCATTGGTAAGAAAAAAGTTGATGAGATCAGAATCAGGATAATTGACTATGATAAATCCAAACTGCATGAAGATGAATTAAAAAACATCTCGGATGGAACAGAATTTAAAGAAAAAAATACAGTTACCTGGATTAACATCGATGGTCTTCACGATTCTGAACTGATGAAAGAAGTCGGCGATACTTTTAATTTGCATCCACTTCTGATTGAAGATATAATGAATACTGATCAAAGACCAAAATTAGAGGAATCTGAGAATAACCTGTTTGTAGTCTTAAAAATGCTTCGTTATGATGATGCTAACAGAACTCTTAAAGCCGAGCAATTAAGTTTAGTTATTGGGAAAACATTTCTCTTAACATTTCAAGAGCAGCCCGGTGATGTATTTGAACCTGTAAGAGAAAGAATAAGGAAGCAAAAGGGAAGAATAAGAACAACAAGTATAGACTATTTAGCTTATGCTTTAATTGATACAGTTGTAGATAATTATATTTATATAATTGAAAGATTAGGTGAAAAGATAGAAGATATGGAAGAGGCTGTCCTGGGTAGTCCTGAACCTGATGTTATGGAACAGCTGAGTAATTACAGAAAAGAGATGAATTACTTAACAAAAAGTATACGTCCAGCTAAAGAAGCAATCACACAATTATCAAGATTAGATAATGAATTAATTGATGAAAAAACAATTCCGTTTTTAAAAGACCTTGACGATTTAATTACACAAGCATCTGAAGCAATCGATACATACAGAGAAATGCTTTCCGATCAGATGAACTTATATAATTCAGCTTTATCCAATAAGATGAATGACATAATGAAAATACTGACAATCTTTGCTGCTATTTTCATTCCTCTTACTTTTATTGCTGGAATTTATGGAACTAATTTTGAATATTTACCCGAACTTCATTTTAAATACAGCTATTTTATTTTTTGGGGAGTAATGGTTGTCGTAGCCGTTGCTTTACTCATATTTTTCAAACGAAAAAAGTGGTTCTAATTTTTATCTCATAATAAAGGTTTGATATATAAAATTTTATATAAAATAATTCGATAGATTCAGTAATATCAATTAGAGGGAAAAAATTTGAGCAAGCTTTTTACATCGCTTAAAATCAGAAACATAATATTAAAAAACAGAATTGCTGTATCGCCGATGTGCCAGTACTCCAGTGTTGATGGTGTCCCGACTGATTGGCATCTGGTTCATCTCGGAAGTCGGGCTGTAGGCGGTGCCGGATTAATTTTAACCGAAGCAACTGCTGTTTCTCCCGAAGGAAGAATTTCTCCTGATGATGCGGGGATCTGGAATGATGAACAGGCTGATGTTTATAAGAGAATTACAGAATTCATCAAATCACAAAACTCAGTGCCTGGTATTCAATTAGCTCATGCCGGAAGAAAAGCATCAACTTATTCACCATGGAAAGGTAGTGGGGAAGTTAAAGTTAAAGACGGAGGTTGGCAGATATTATCACCCAGCCCCATTCCATTCTCAGAAAATTTTCCTCATCCAAAAGAAATGAATGAAAAAGATATTAAGCTTGTCATCGATCAATTCGCAAAGGCTGCAAAGAGAAGTATTAAGGCCGGCTTTGAGATAATTGAACTGCATATGGCACATGGTTATTTGGTTCATGAATTCTTTTCACCAATTTCAAATACAAGAAAAGATCAATATGGTGGAAGCCTTCAAAACAGATGTCGGTTTGCAACGGATGTAGCAAAATCTGTCAGAGAAACAATTCCCGATGGGACTCCTTTGTTCGCGAGAATTTCATCAACTGATTGGATCGATGGCGGATGGGACATTGACCAGTCTGTTCGATTAGCGAAATGGTTAAAAGAAGTTGGAGTTGATTTAATTGATTGCTCAAGTGGCGGCAATGTTTCGAATGCAAAAATTCCAGCAGGACCGGGCTATCAAATTCCTTTTGCAGAAAAAATAAAAAAAGAAGTGAACATTCTTACCGGAGGAGTTGGTTTAATAACAACAGCAGAACAAGCTGAAGAGATTATCAGTTCAGGAAAAGCTGATATTGTTTTGCTTGCAAGAGAAATGCTTCGTGATCCATATTGGGCTTTACATGCAGCTAAAAAATTGAATGTTGATTTGAAGGATTTTCCAAAACAATATTTAAGGGCTAAATAATATTCCGATAAAATGATTTATTTAATACCAATCAACAGGTCGGATCCAAATGAAGTATTTTTTCTTTCAATTTTTGAAAGACCTGCTGAATCAAACCACTCCCTCATTTCACCTTCAGTATAAGTATCTCCGCTGGCAGTTCCGACAAGCATATTAATAGAAAACAGAGCACCGTGAACTGGTTGTGTTCTGTCATCATTCATTATAAAATCACTTATTATTATCATTCCATTATTGTTTAATGAATCCGCACATTTTTTTATGAGCATTTTATTTTGTTCATAGCTGTTGATATGCACAATGGCAGATAACAGAATTAAATCGTAATTGCTATCAAAATCTTTAGTTGAATAATCTCCTTCGATAAAATTAAAATTGTCCAGTAGCTCTGCATCGCCAACATATTTTTTTGTAAGCGGTATTACGTGTGGTAAATCTAAGACAGTAGCTTTAATGGATGGATTCTTTTTAACAATTTCCATTGAAAAAGCTGCAGAACCCCCACCAACATCAAGCATTTTTTTAACGTTGGTAAGATCAATCATCATTGAAACAATTTTACCCTGATTAACTCCACGATAATGCATTGCACCAATAAAGGCTTCAACCCAATCTTCTTTTTCCACTTTATTCTGATCACCTTTATATGAACTGCCTTTCTTTACAGAATCAGTCAGGTAGCTCCAGGTATTCCATAGATGATTAGTATGGTAGAGATTACCCATAAATTCCGGTTTCCCTTCAACCAGGTATTTTGATGCTAAATCAGTATTGTAAAATTTTCCTTTAACTTTTTTAATTAATTTCATTCCGCAAAGTGCATTCATAAGCCTGTCTGTTGCTCTGGTATCAGTGTTCACTTTATTAGATACATCTTCAGAGGTCATCATGTGTTTATCGAGCACGGTAAATATTTTTAATTCAAATGCTGATAATAACACGCGACTTGCCCGGAATGCATTTGCTATTTCCCTAACATCTTCCGGAGATTTTATTTCTTGCATTATGACATCCCTTTTGTCTTATTTCTGTAAAATAATTACAGCTAAATATATCCAAACTAGTTTTTAATTACTTTTAAATAAGAAAAAAGGTAAAGTTGCTAATTTGAATATGTTAAGAAAATGGTTAATACTAAGAAAATCTGTCATAATAATACTAATTTATCAATACCTAAAGTGATCAAAATTAATTTTTACAATATAAAAACTGAAAGAAAATCTTTTTTGCTTCTACCCGTTCAATCAATTACATAAAAATGTTTTTTCATTTTATCATTTGTTTTTATGGGAGCATTTTGTTCCTCTTGTGAATTCTTTGAACCGGAAACACAATTTAAAGTAGATAATCCAAATAGTGAATACATAGGTAGATTTGATTTCTCAAGACCAGGAGAGGTAAGATTTGATTGGCCGGGCGTTCAGATTAAAACACATTTTAGTGGGACTTACTGTGCCGTTAAGCTTAAGGACGGCAATAATGATTATAATATTTTTATTGATAATAAGTTACAAAGTATTCTAAGAACAACAACTGATACGGCATATACTCTTGCATCAAATTTGAAAAACACACGTCACTCTCTTTTAATAACCAAGCGAACAGAAGCAAGTTTTGGTATGGCTTCATTTAAGGGATTTATTCTTGATGTCGGAAAGTCCCTATTAAAAATTCAAGAAAATAGTAAGAGAAAAATTGAATTTATTGGCGATTCATTTGTAGCAGGTTACGGAAGCGAGGGAAAATCCCCTGATTGTTTATTCAGCAGAGAGACTGAAAATAATTATATAGCTTATGTTCCTTTACTGGCAAGACAGTTAAAGGCAGATTATTCTGTAGTAGCTATCTCAGGAATTGGTGTAGTTAGGAATTATGACGATTCCCTGCGAACTTCAGATTTTCCCCTGCCATATTATTATGAAAGATGCTGTATGAATGATACTATCAGGTGGGATTTTAACAAATGGCAGCCGGATGTTGTTGTAGTAAGATTGGGAAGAAACGATTGCTGGAAAAAACCTTTTCCTAAGAAAGATCAGTTTAGAACTGTTTATATTAAATTTGCAGAACGAATCAGAACCATATATCCTTCAGCCCATATTTTTGCTTTATGTGGCCCAATACGGAAAGATCCTCATTGCGACTACATTCGAAATATTGTAAATGAACTTAGGATCAGAAGTAAAGACAAAAAAATTCATTTTGTTAAGCTTGATATCAAATTAGATCCCAAGAAAGATTTTGGCTGTCAAAAACACTCTAACGAGTCGGGGCATAAAAAGATTACCGATTTTCTTGAACCGTATATACGCCAAGCACTCAATTGGTAATGGCATATTGTATTTCATTGAGTTGCTTAGAATAATTTCCACACAGAATAAAACTTAATTTTAAGTTAATCAGTTCTTAACTTGAGCAAGCTGTAGTGTTGCTTAATAAAAACATTATTTTATTAGTGTTATTAAAAAGCAACTTTTTAATCAAATAAGATTTATCTAAATAGGGATTTTATTTCGCAATTATTCTTTAATAAAGTGAGATAGATTTACAGTATATTTTTTTCAATTTTTAATTGTAATATATTTATATCAGATGGTTACATTTATATTGATGATGAGTAATTTTAATGCAAATAAAAAAACAAGTTATTCGGGAAAATAATGACAGAATGGCTGCAAAATACCTTTGGAATTTCACCTGATATTCAGATCAATATTATTATCTCATTAATAATTGTATTTGGAATACTGTTTCTCAGGTTACTGATTGTCAAACTTGTTGTTCAAAATATAACAGATCTTAATCAACGTTACCAGTGGCGTAAGTTTTCATTATACATTTCTGTATTTATTCTCATACTTTTTTTAGCATTTAATTGGCTGGGGCTTATCGGTTCTGTTGGAACATTCCTTGGGCTGCTCAGTGCAGGCATCGCAATTGCACTTAAGGATCCCATTGTAAATATGGTTGCCTGGCTTTTTATATTAATCAGACAGCCATTTAAAGTCGGTGATAGAATTCAGATCGGTAATCAAGCAGGAGATGTAATCGATATTAGAATTTTTCAGTTTTCTTTGATAGAAATTGGCAACTGGGTAGACGCTGACCAGAGTACCGGCAGATTAATTCATATACCTAACGGTATTGTTTTTACCACGCCGCAATCGAATTACACCGCAGGGTTTGTGCACATCTGGCACGAAATTCCTCTGCTAATTACTTTTGAAAGTAACTGGAAAAAAGCAAAAAGAATTCTAACTGATATTGTAAATAAAAATGCAGTCCATCTAACCGAATCCGCCGAAAAGCAAATTAAAGCAGCCGCAAAAAAGTTTTTAATTTTTTACACAAAATTAACCCCAATAGTGTACACAACAATTAAGGATAGCGGTGTTCTTTTAACAATGAGGTTTCTATGTGACCCAAGAAAAAGGCGAACGACTGAAGAAGTTATACTTGAAGAAGTTTTAGAAGAATTTGAAAAATGTAAGGATATAGATTTTGCATACCCGACAACGCGTTTTTATAATAATCTTTCAGAGGGCAAGGAAGAAACAAAACCCTCATCAGAAAAATAAAATATATTGTTAAGTATTTATAACAATTTGAAAAACTAGCAACTAATTAATTATTTAAATCTAATGCTTATAATTATTTCAATAATTATTAAATATGCATAAAATATTCAGCAGCATATCCGGCTTTACGCAAAAGTTCAAACCGCATGGCAGTACTCAGAATTCTGAGATAAAAAAATTCGGGATTTTCGGGGGCGTCTTTACACCTGATGTACTGACAATACTTGGCGTTATAATGTATTTACGGCTTGGATGGGTTGTTGGTAACGCGGGATTCCTTGGTGCGGTTGCTATTATATTATTAGCTAAGTCTATAACTATTTGCACTGCTCTTTCTCTCTCATCGGTTACATCCAATATTAAAATAGGTGCAGGGGGCGCATACTCCATTATTTCAAAATCATTGGGACTGGAAGCCGGGGGCAGTATTGGTATACCGTTTTATATATCTTTAACACTCTCTACTGCTCTTTATATTGTCGGATTTACTGAGGGCTGGCTGTTAATTTTCCCCAGCCATTCCCCAATAATTATTGGATCCATCACCTGCATTATTTTATTGATTATATCATACATTAGTGCACATTTTGCAATTAAAGTTCAATACTTCATAATGGTAATTATAGGATTATCCTTGCTCTCCTTTTTCCTCACTCCAGCCGATTCTCTCGAAAATGTCCACCTGGTTGGTTCATTTGAGGATGCTGATTTTTTATATGTTTTTGCAGTTTTCTTTCCCGCAGTTACCGGCATAATGGCAGGTGTTAATCTATCCGGAGATTTGAAAAATCCACGTAAAGCGATTCCTGTTGGAACATTAAGTGCAATTGGAGTTACTATGTTTCTTTATATCTCAATTGCATATGTAGCTGCTACTTATGTATCTCCGGTAGAATTACGATCGGATCAGATGGTAATGGTGAAATATGCATGGTGGGGACCCCTGGTTTTAATGGGAATATTGGCAGCAACTTTTTCTTCGGCACTTGGCAGTATGATAGGTGCACCCAGAATTTTGCAGGCACTTTCGGAACAGAAGACGGTTCCTTTTTCACAAATATTTAAAGTTAAATCCAGAACCAACGAACCCAGAAACGCTATTATTTTTACAGCGGTTATTGTAGAACTATCTCTTATTCTCGGCAACCTTAACGCACTGGCTGCGCTTATAACAATGTTTTTCCTTGTCACGTATGGTGTAATAAATCTTGTGGTCTTCATACAGCAGAGTATGAAAATCATTAGCTTCAGGCCAACTTTTAAGATACCACAGTTTGTCTCACTCCTGGGTGCTTCTGGTTGTTTTTTTATAATGTTTCTTATAAATCCGTTATTTAGTTTAGTGGCCATTATCGTTATTGTATCACTCTATGTTTGGCTGGGTAGAAAAGGTTTAAAGGCTGAAGGGGGGGACATTCGTGGCGGAATGTTTCTTGTTTTAGCTGAGCGTGCATCACGAATTGCAGCAAAATTTCCCCGTCATCAAATTTCCTGGAAACCGGATTTGCTTTTGCCAATAGACGATCCAAAAATATGGGCAGGGCCGCTTTTGTTTATAAGAAACATTGCATATCCCTCCGGCAGTATTTTTGCATTTACAGTCAGAGATTCAAACATTGAGACTACAGAAAAAGAGTTAACAGAATTAATTAAAACTGTTAAGGATCAGGATTTGTCGGTACATTCAACTGTACTGGAGGATTTCGATTTTGTGCACGGTGCAAAAATTGTTATGCAAACTTTAAACGCTGGTGCTTTACGTCCCAATAGTTTATTCTTAACCCTGGGCAGCGATAGAAATAAGGATCATATTATAAATGCATTAGTTGAACAGGCTGATAAACACCAGCTTGGTATTATTATACTGCGACAACATCCCAGGGTAGCATTTGGGATGCAGAAGAATGTTAATCTCTGGCTGCGCGATAAAAGTCCTAACTGGCATCTGGCAGTATTAATCGCTTTGCAGCTTCAGTTAAACTGGAACGGCAAAATAAATTTAATAACTGCTACTCCCGATAAAATGGAGAATAGAAGAATGTATAATTTTTTAGAACATTTAAGTGATCAGGCAAGAATGCCCTCAATGACAGAATTTTATGTGCTTAACGGTGGTTTTAAAGAGACTGCACAAATTGCGCCGGCTGCCGATATAAATATTTTTGGTCTTGCAAGAAGCTTACAATTGGATGCTATACGAGAAATACCCGAATTAACTAAATCATCCTGCCTTTTCGTTAAGGATTCAGGATATGAAAGTGCGTTGGCCTAAATACTTAATAGTATAATATCCCAAATGATCTCAAACTAATTTTTCATTCCCCAACCCCTGCTTAATAAGCAAGTGAGAAATTTTTTAACTTAATACTAAATCTCATTTAGATTCCTTGCAAAAAAAGTTTGGTACGATGATCTTTTGCAAGGTATTCGGGTTTTTAAATTGCCAATTTTTTACTGACAGACTTTTTATAAATAAAAAGTATTATTTATGTAATGCCTTTTTAATCCTATCCAATCCCTTTTCAATCTGCCCAATGTCTGTTGTTGAGTATGAAAATCTTAAGTTGTTCTGAAAATACTGACCAAAACAAGAACCATAAACTGTTGCAACTCCACTATCAATTAGTTTATTGAAAACATACAATTTACTTTCTTCAGGCTTAAGATTGTTGGGAACAAATTCAGAGAAATCCGGGAAAATATAAAATGCACCATCTGGTTTGAGGGGTAATCGAATTCCTTCAATTGCATTCAAACCATTATACATTGCATTCCTTCTTTTAGCAAATTCATCCAAAAAATTTTTTACAGATTCTGTTTCTTTTTCGGTGTGTGTCAAGGCTTCGGCTCCCGCAAGTTGTGTATATGTTGGTATCCCTGCAGTCTGAGTATAGTCACCCAATTTAATCATGTTAGTTATTTTTTTATCTCTGCAAACCAAATAACCCAATCTCATTCCGGTCATCGCATATGTTTTGGAAAATGTATAAACTGCAATAATATTTTTATAATCCAGTTGCATCGGACTGAAATGTTTTTTCCCTTCAAAGGTAATTCTTTCATACGCTTCATCCGATAGAATGTAAGTATTATATTTTCTGCATATTTCAACCACTTTTTTTATTTCTTCCTCACTAAAAATTTTTCCTGTTGGATTATGAGGAGTATTCAAATAAAGAAATGATGCATCTTTAATTTCCCTTTCAAGCAGATCATAGTCTATACTGAAATCATCTGATAAAGGGATTTGTTTTAAATTCGTTTGTGCATAGGGAACAAAATTTTCTAACACACAACTCCAGACAGGAGCTAGTGCAACTGCTTTTTTCCCTTCAAATAGTTTAAATACTAATTGCAAAGCTTCCTGCCCGCCGTGGGTAACAACAATATTATCAGCATCCAAATCCCGTATATTATTAAAACTGCTCAATTTCTGTATTATTGCATTTTTTAATTTAATATGACCGCCGGAAACCGGATATTTTGTTAAGCCTTTATGAAGAGCATCTATCATGGCATCTATAATATATTGAGGTGTAGGAAATCCAATTTCTCCCCGCTGAAAAAGGATAAAATCTTTTCCTGTCTCTTGTGATTTTTTATTTACTTCTTCACTAATAGCTACAATAGGTGATAACCTGATATTTTCCATTGCTTGATTGAACAACTTTTTTCTCCTTTATATTAATGATTTAAAACAATTGGAAATTAATCTTCCACGTATTTATCACCCTTATTCATAGCATTTGTCATGCTAAACCCGTATCAGCATCGTTTATTTATTAAAAATGAGATTCCGAAACTATTCAGCCCGGCGAACGGAATGACATTTAAGCATTCTCTACGTTAGGTGTGTAACAAAGACTCTTAAATTTTATAAACATTTTTTATTAGGCTTTAGTAAAATAAGCATTAATAAAATAAGAGGCATAAATCTCAATGGTATTTCAGCAGTTAATTTGAATAAACCAATTATTTTTCAGTTATTCCAATCCCCGTACAATAACATATGCGGGATTTTTTTATAAGTACTCATTATTGATTCTTGAGTTTGGTTTTTGTGATGATCAGTATGAGCTTTCGCTACCAGAGATTGGATGATTTCGTAAGAGATATTAATTATAGATTATTACTTTTCTTTTTCAATTCTTTTATAGTAGGGCCATAATCTTTCTTGATGTTGGTTGTATCCCAACCAAGATCTTTGTCTTTGCCAATGTTTTCCAGATCGTCCAGCATAAGTTGTTCGAGATCTTCAATACGTTTTTTTGCAGCACTAATAAATTCTTTTTTCTCATGGCGGAATTCTGATAGTTCGCGTAAGTGATTTTCATCGTGTTTGCGAAATTTTTTAGTTGCCCGCAGTACCTGAAACCTCCTTTGTCCAAGTATAGATAGGGCATCAGCACCCATACGGAGCGAGGTATCCAGAAATTCGCGGTAAACATTATATATATTCATCTCCAACAATTGGTAATGATCGTCCCATGTATTTGAACGTGAAATTATTTTCAATTTCGGATAATATTTTTGAGTTGTTTTGATAATGTCTCTCCTCTTTTCCGGGTCATCTACGGCAACTATAAGTAATTCTGCTTTACCTGCACCCGCAGCGTGTAAAAGATCGTGTCGGGATGCATCACCATAAAAAACTTTTAGTCCCATCTTTCGTAGCAGATCAACATTATCGGGATCTACATCAAGGTAAGTTGATTGCACTCCATTTGCCTGGAGGAATCTGCCAATTGTACTACCGTATCTTCCGAAACCGGCTATTATAACTGAATTTTGTTCACTGATTTCGTCCGGTTCTCTTTCCGTTTGCTTCCTTGTGCCAACCCGGGGCAGAATAAGTTTTTCATTCAGGATCATAAGAAGAGGTGTCAAAGCCATTGAGATAGCTACGGCAGCTATCATTGGATTGGCAACTTCGCTTGTAACAACCCCATTCTGTAACGCAAATGAAAATAGAACAAATGCGAATTCGCCACCCTGTGCCAATGAAAAAGCAAATAATAAATTGTTATCCAGACTCATTTTAAACACTCGCCCTATAAATGCTAACACCAATAACTTTATTATCACTAGTAATATAACTATAGTTGCTATCAGTCCGGGGTCATTTCCAATAAGTTCAAAATCGATTGAAGCACCTACTGCAATAAAGAACAGTCCAAGAAGCAATCCTTTAAATGGTTCTATATCTGTTTCTAATTCATGACGATATTCACTTTGTGCTAAAACTACACCGGCTAAAAAGGTACCAAGGGCCGGACTAAGTCCTACCTGTGTCATCAATATCGCGATAGCTATAATTAATAAAAGAGCTGCTGCTGTGAATAATTCACGTAAGCGGGTTTGTGCAATTAATCTAAAAACAGGGCTAATTAAATATTTACCAGCTAGAATCAGCGAACCAACCACACCAAGTACTACTAAGGTTTGCAGGATTATTGGCAATCCGTAAATTAAAGTGTGGCTTCCGGACTCACTGGATGAAGATATATCAACAACGGCAAGTAATGGAAATAACGCTAAAATCGGTATGACAGCAATGTCCTGAAAAAGTAATACGGAGAAGGAATTCTGCCCACCCTCTGTTTTCAATAATCCTTTTTCATTTAATGTCTGCATTACAATTGCTGTTGAAGATAATGCCACCGTTAATCCTATAGCCAGAGCTGTTTGCCAGGGTAACGAAGTAACAGCAAGAGTAATGATCATAAAGATAGCAGCGGTTAATGTTACCTGAAGCCCGCCAAGCCCTAAAATCGATATCCTCAATTTCCATAGCAATGAAGGTTGTAGTTCAAGCCCCACAAGAAACAACATCATAACCACACCAAACTCTGCAAAGTGCATTACATCCTGTCCTTCTTTTCCAACAAGCCCTAATACAAATGGACCTATCATAACGCCAGCAAGCAGATACCCCAGGACGGAACCCAATCCAAGTTTTTTAGCTAAAGGAACTGCTATGACAGCAGCACTCAAATAGATAAAAGCCTGATAAAAAAATCCTCCTTCGTGCAAACTAATTTTCCTCCCCATTTATATATTCTAACAATGATTCATGAGTATTCATTTTTTTGATATCTATTTTATCATCCACTATATTTCTCAAAAGCCTGTGATAACTATTTTTATAAGCCTGTAATTCTTCCTTTTCAATAGCGTGTGTACCATAAACTACAAATGGCGGTAGTGGAACCATATTACAAAATACAGCAGTTTGTTTTAAGGGTGCAATTAATTCTCTAATTGTATTGTTCTGCATTCCATCTCTGGTGTAAGCTTCTTTAGGACCTCCCACAGTTATCGTGTTAAAAAATAATTTGCCTTGCAATTTATCACCACCGGTACCAAACGCCCAGCCGTGTTCAAGAACAAGGTCCTGCCATTCTTTTAATATTGCAGGGGTACTGTACCAAAAGAAGGGATGATGGAAAATTATACAATCATGGTGACTCAGTAATTCTTTTTCTCTTTCTACATCAATATCAAACTCGGGATACTCTTCATATAAATCATGGAAGGTAATGCCATTTATTTTATTTATACCTTCAACAAGTACCTGGTTAGAGAATGATTTTTGAAATGCAGGGTGAGCAAAAAGAATTAGAATTTTAGACATAACTAATGATAAATTTAAAAGATTTTTGGTTTAAGATAATATAAAATTAAATTTCAGATATATTGAAAGGCGAAAATAACTGTTTGCTCATTTAAATGCATTTTTATGCCGGGATATTTCTAAAACCAAGAGATATTCCTGCAGATTCTTGCAAGGATCCCTATCCAGCTCACCTAATTAACATTTGAATGGATTTTTAATCCCACTTAGCATTAAAGACAAAATCAGAAATAGGTTTTCTACTCCTATTTGCCGATTCGGCTTTTTTGAATTCTTCAGGAAGGTCCTCGATATTATCGTAATAACCAACAGCAATTGCAGATACCGGTTCATAACCGTCGGGAATGTTGAGAAGTTTTTTGCTTTCTCAGAGTCAAATCCTGCCATTTGATGTACATACAATCCCATTGAGGTTGCCTGAATTGTAAGATTTGTAACAGCCGAGCCAACATCATGCAATGCGTGTCTATTCGATTTTCTGTTTTGTTCAAAATTAATCTTTGCCACACTTAACATAATCAGTGGTGCATTTTTAGCCCAGAGTTGATTTCCCGGACTTAGAACATCAATAATTTTATTAAATTCTTCATGGTTTTCATTTTTGAAAAGAATAAAATTCCAGGGCTGTTCATTAAAGCAGGAAGGTGCCCATCGCGTTGCTTCAAGCAAAGACATAATTTTTTCATCTTCAATAGGATTACTTGAAAAGGCTCTTGGGCTCCATCTGTTTTTTAACAAATCTATTACCGGGTATTCTGTAGAAGCTGCTTTTTCTTCAATTAATTCGTCTATCATATTTTTCCTCAATTCATTGGTACTTCAACTAATAAAACTTGTGAATCTTTGATGGCTTTTATAGATATATCTTCAACTTCCCAAATACCTGTTCCATCCCTGCTCGATAAGGTCTCGCCCCCGACGGATATTTCACCATCAATCACAAAAATATAAATTCCATTTCCTATTGTGTTAAATGCATAATCTATTGTGTTGTTCTTTTCGATATCAGACATTGAGAGATATGCATCTTGATTTAACCATAGGTTGCCAGTACTTTTATCGGGGGAGACAATGTTTAATAATTTATTTTTTCTTTCTCCGGCATTGAAGGTGTTTTGCTCATACCTTGGCTGATGACCTTTCTTGTCCGGGAATATCCAGAGCTGCAAGAAGTTCGTTTCTTCTTCACTGGAAGGGTTATACTCAGAGTGCTGTATTCCATCACCGGCAGACATTACCTGCACATCATTTGGAACAATAACCCCTTCATTTCCGGCGCTGTCTTTATGTGCCAAAGCCCCCTTTAATGGTATGGAGACTATTTCCATATTTTTATGCGGATGTGTTCCAAATCCTTGACCCGGAGCTACAATATCATCATTCAGGACGCGCAGCATTCCAAAATTAGTACGTTCCGGATCGTAATAATTACTAAAGCTAAATGTATGGTTGGTTTTCAACCAGCCGTAATCAAAATATCCCCTTGAATCTGCTCTGTGAATTATTTTTTTCATTTTTTATCCTTACACATCATAAAATTAAAAACACTCTTTGCCGGTAAATAGTTCCTTCAAATTATAGTATAATCAAGGCTTAAAATTGATTCTGCGAAATTGACTATTATGTGTTTTGCATCACTATTCAATAAAGAACTGGGAAGATATCCGGGATTGTTATCTTGTTAATATAAATTATTTAAAAACTTCAATCTTTTCTTTGTAATAATCTAAGTAATTCATATTTTCAAGGGCTAACTTTGTGACTAAATTTATGTCAACATACATTACATTATGTTACTAACATTTATTTAGTTGTCTTATCTCTCACTAAACCCGGAGGAGGGCAGATGTATAAAAATTTTATACTACTTTTCTTTTTGGTTTTAACCTTCACCATTTCAAACCAAAATTTCGCACAGGGTGTTACAACAGCAGCAATGAACGGTTATGTGCAGGATACGGATGGAAATCCGTTACCAGGGGCAAATGTAATTGCTGAGCATACACCGACCGGTACTCAGTATGGTGCTTCCACTCGAGAAAACGGTTTATTTAATTTACCAAACCTCAGGATTGGCGGACCTTACACAGTTACTGTGTCATTCATTGGTTATAATCCTGTATCACAAGAGAATATCCAGCTAACTCTTGGCCAAAACTTCAGACTTGAATTCACTCTTCAGAGTGAAGCGGTAGAGCTGGGCGAGGTTGAAGTTTCTGCGGAACAGAATCAAGTACTAAACAGCAGCAGAACCGGTGCGGAAACTTTTATAACTGAGGATGAGATTCAGGTTTTGCCCACAATTAAAAGATCAACCAGGGATTTAATACGATTGGATCCCAGAAGTGATGGTAATTACAGCTTCGGAGGGAAAAACTGGTTGTTTAATAACATTTCTGTCGACGGATCATATTTTAATAATCCCTTCGGGCTGGATGATCCTGCACCCGGCGGACAAACTTCTGCGGAACCAATTCCGTACGATGCAGTGGAACAGGTTCAGGTTTCCATTGCACCATTCAATGTTACTAGCGGGGGGTATACCGGAGCCAGTGTAAATACTGTTACGAAAAGCGGATCCAACACCTGGAAAGGAAGCCTTTATAGTTTTGGCAGAAATGAAACATTTGTTGGTAACAAGGTAAACGACAATGATGTTGTTGCAAATCCTGAACTTTCATATTATCAATCCGGTTTTTCTGTAAGCGGTCCGATTGTGCCAAACGAATTATTTTTCTTTGTAAATGCCGAAATAGAGAGAAGAGAAGATCCGGGTTCAGATTTCATTGCAGACCGGGATGGAATTCTTCAATTTGGAGAATCGAGAGTTCGGGCACAGGATATGGATATGATTCGAAATATAATGCGGGATGTATATGGATATGATACAGGCGAATATGAGAATTATACGCATAAAACAGAGAACGAAAAAATAATTGTAAAATTCAATTGGAATATCAACGAGAACAATGATTTTTCTCTCAGATACAACCGGCTTGATGCTCGAAGAGATCTTGGTCCCCATCCATTCGTATTAAGTAATGGAGGCAGAGGACCAAACGATGTTAGTTTACCTTTTCAAAATTCCGGTTACAGGATAAACAACAAATTAAACTCGGTTGCAGTTGAGTTAAACTCACGAGCAGGTACTTTTGCTAATCGATTCTTTGCCAGCTACAATCGGTTTAGGGATAATAGAGATCCATTCAGTGCACCTTTTCCAACTATACAAATCGATGAGGGTGGTGTAAATTACACAACAATTGGTCATGAACCATTCTCAATTCATAATATATTAGACCAGGATGTACTGCAGATAACCAACAACTTAAGTTTATTTGTTGGTGATGAAGTAGTAACTGTTGGTGCAACTTTTGAATATTTTGATTTTTTCAATTCCTTTAACATATTCAGACATGGAGTGTTTTTCTTACCAGGAGATTTAGACTTACGATTTCCAGGCGCAGGTTACCTGGATTTTCTTGGCGCGGCACAATTTGAATCTTTGGAAAATTTCTATGCACGTACCGACCCAACGGATCCGGATAATTTCTATGATTTTAATTCTGCAGTCACACCAGGGACAGACCCTTTCAAGGGTGAAATAATTGAGGTCGCTCAATTATCATTATATGTTCAGGACGAATTTCTTGTATCACCCCAATTTAATTTTATTCTTGGTTTAAGAGCTGACATTCCTATGTATCTTACAGAGCCGGTAGATAATCCATTTTCAAGAGGATTAACATTACTTGATGAAAATGGAAAATCGGAAACAGTGGATCAGAGTAAACTTCCCAGCTCAAGACCATTATGGTCACCCAGGTTTGGTTTTAACTGGGATGTTACGGGAAATAGAACTACTCAGGTTCGTGGAGGCACAGGAATATTTACTGGTAGGATACCCTTTGTTTGGGTGGGAAATGTTATTTCAAATCCGGGCAATAATCCCAATCTTTATCCGAATGTTGAAGAGCAAATTAAAACCTCAGACGATGCTATACTTCAAACATCATTTGATTTGAATGCCATGGTAGAAAATTTTGTTTGGCCGCAGGTTTGGAATACTAATATAGCAGTCGACCAAATGTTACCTGCAAATTTCTTGTTCACACTTGAATTTCTTTATGGTAAAGATTTAAATGCTATTTACCTTAGAAATGCTGATTTAGCACCACCTGTTCGTTACTTGTCTGACGGCAGACCATATTATGGTGGAGATTTACCAAGTGGTGATGGTGTACATGAATTAAATCCCGATGGTAAAGCAGGTGTTTATGTTATAGATAATGATAGCAAAGGTTATAATTACAGTATAACCGCTCAGTTACGTCAGCGCTTTGACTTTGGACTTAGCTGGGGCCTGGCTTATACATATATGGAAGCAAAGAGTTTATTAAAATCCACCGAAATTGCTAGTGTCTTATGGCAGGAAAATCCAACACAGGGAAATCCAAACACTCCCACGTTAAGTTACTCCGAATTTGGACTCCGGCATAGAATAGTTGGTAATGCTACCTTTTCGTTTAACTGGAACGAAAACTTCACTTCTCATTTCGGTTTGTTCTTCGAAGTCTCTGAAGGAAACCGTTTTGTAGGTGCAGGTGGAAACAGGTACTCCTTTTTGTACACCGGCGATGTTAATGGTGACGGATACAGTAACGATTTGATTTACATTCCTAGAAATCAAAATGATATCAACTTAGCCCCGTATACGGATGCTGGTGGTAATGTTATTTCAAGTACCGAGCAATGGAATGCACTTAATGCATTCATCGAGCAAGATGATTATTTGAAAGAACATAGAGGTGAAATTGCTGAGCGATTTGGCGCAGTAAATCCCTGGTGGTGGAATATTGATTTCAGGTTTATGCAGGATTTCAAATTTAATACAGGAAATATGGATCACACTGTTCAATTAAGTCTGGACATCCTGAATGTGCCTAGTTTGCTTGGTATAGGAGGAGTAAGAAAAATTGCTTCGTCTGCCGCAACCAATCCTCTAAGTTTAGCAGGATTTGATAGTAGCGGTAATCCGGTATTTAATTTTGATCCAAATCTTAAAGAAACCTATATTGACGATCCGGGAATAGCATCCAGATGGCAGATGCAATTAGGACTTAGATACTTCTTTAGTATTTTGTAAATCCTGATTTTTATTAAGCCTCTGCAATAATGCAGAGGCTTTTTTATTTTTAAATTATTGTTTTTAAAACTTATTAGGAAGATTTAAAGCGCTTTGCTCAGTAAAAACTCAAAGAAAATTTGTGCAATAATATGGGATTATGATGGAACACTTGTAGACTCCCGCCAAAAGAACTTAAATGTTACCAGAAGAATAGTATCAAAGATATTAAAGAGCGATCCAACAGAGATCCCTGCACTAAGCACATTAAATAACTATCATCAGGCGCATATTAAAGCAACCAACTGGCGCGAGTTTTATGAATCCAGTTTTAACTTGAAAGGTGAACAGGTAGATGAAGCCGGAAAATTGTGGACCGAATACCAGCTAAATGATAATACGCCCATACCCTTCATTGATGGTGTAAAAGAAGTGATTATCGAAATAGGAAGTTTACCGCAGGGGATTGTTTCTCAGAACTCAAGAAGTGTTATTGCTAAATACTTAAAAAACAACAATTTACTATCTTATTTCGATGAAATTATTGGATATGAGCAGGTTGATCTTAAACGCCAGAAACCTTACCCGGATGGCTTATTAATGTGTATAGATAGATTGACCGATTCCGAATCAGGATACGTTTTATATGTTGGAGATCATGAATCAGATGTTCGATGCGCAGTAAATGCCAACACTATTTTATTTGAGAAAAAAAAAGGTATAAAGATTATAAGCATCGGTGCCTTTTACAGATTTGATGTCGATACTTCAAGTTGGAATGTTTTGCCGGATTACCAAATTAAGAATGCTGCTGACATTAAAAGTATCGTAAATAATCTTAATGGGGAAAAAGCTGATGATTAATTTTAATCATGAAACGAGTCCCGATGTATCGGGACGAGTTCCATCTGACCAAAAAGAGAAATCATAACCAGATGAATAACGATTTAACAAGTTTAGAAAAACTCCCTAAGGTTGAACTACATTTACACCTTGACTGCTCATTAAGTTTTGATGTTGTTTCAAAAATTCGCCCTGACATATCGTTTAAAAAATATCAATCTGAATTTATTGGTCCTCTCAAATGTAACAATCTTAGTGAAATACTCCGCTATGTAACAAACCAGGTTAACCTGATGCAAACCGAACAAAATATTCGGCTTGTCGTAAATGATCTTTTTGATCAATTAAAAAAAGAAAATGTAATCTATGCAGAAATCCGGTTTGCACCGTTACTTCATCTTACAAAAGGATTACGACCGGAGGAGGTTGTAGAAATAGTTTCGGATCAAACCACAGAATGTATTCATGATACAGGAGTAAAAGCCGGGATAATATTATGTACGCTAAGACATTTCAGTGAGAAAGAAAGTCTTCAAAG
>Ga0209536_100005016_pt1 | contig 20755 bp, 16 predicted proteins | sample DeeMarSeWOR28_12_FD_187461 | JGI IMG/M metagenome (GOLD analysis project Ga0209536, IMG submission 187461) | Marine sediment microbial communities from White Oak River estuary, North Carolina - WOR-2-8_12 (SPAdes) (version 2) | ecosystem: Environmental > Aquatic > Marine > Intertidal zone >... | reverse complement strand
CAGACAGCTTCCCGACCTCAACGAAATCATCCGGCGGCTTACGGTAAATCGTGACCGTTATTCATTCAATCGGAACATATTTTTGGCAACTGCTATAATCCAGAAATAGGAAAGAGAAAAGAGGACGCGTTTATCTATTTTCCAAAAAATTGTTAATATCGGAATCGTGGATGTGCATCGATCAGTGCCCGGGTATACGGGTGACTGGGATTTTGGATGATATCCTCTGCCGGCCCGATTTCCACCAGTTCGCCTTTGTATATCACGGCAATTCGATCACACAGGTATCGGGCTGCGGCCAGGCTGTGGGTGATAAAAAGGAAGGTGACGTTCAGTTTTTTCTGTATGTCGGACAGGATGTTAAAAATATGAATGGCTATTGACGCATCAAGCATTGATGTGGGCTCATCGGCAACCACGAATTCCGGTTTCAGGACCATGGCCCGGGCAATGGCGATTCGCTGGCGCTGTCCACCGCTCATCTGATGGGGGTATCGGTAAAAGAAGTCGTCGGGAGGGGCAAGTCCCACAGATTTCATCATATCACGAACCTTTTCCTTAATTGTTTCCGTATTTCCGATGTTGTGAATGATCAACGGTTCGGAAATGATATCATAGATGGACAGGTACGGATTGAGAGACTGGTAGGGATCCTGGAATATCATCTGTACCTTCCTGCGAAAATATTTCAAGGTCTTACCCTTGATTTTGGTCATGTCATTTCCGTCCAACAATAATTTTCCATGGTCAGGGTCTTCCAATTTAACGATGATGCGTCCGGTGGTGGTTTTGCCGCTGCCGCTTTCTCCGACCAACCCGAAAATTTCCCCTCTATAAATATTGAAAGATACCCCTTTGAGCGCCATAACCTCTTTTGGGTCTCCTTTAAACAAAGAGGCTCTGGTTCGAAACGTTTTAGAGATGTGTTCCAGTTGTATGATCACCTTACTTGGGTCTTTCATTACAAACCTTTCTCATTTGCATTGATAGCAAAGGGCCTTGTGCGTTGGCGAAATATCTACCCATTCGGGTGCCCTGAGACTGCAGGTGGCTTCCGCAATGGAGCACCGCTCACAAAAACGGCATCCTGCGGCGGGATTGATGAGATCGGGAGTTTCGCCCATATCAGAGTTGAATTGAACGACCTTTTTGTCCAATGTCAGATACGACGCCAGCAGCGATTTGGTATAAGGATGCATCGGCGCATCAAAAACTTCTTTAATGCGACCATATTCCACCAGCTGGCCGGCGAACATAATGCCAATGTTATCACAAACATCTGCCACAACGGCGATATCGTGGGAGATGAATATGAGACTGATCTTAAATTCTTTCTGAAATTTTTTAATCGCTTTTAGAATTTGGGACTGTACGATGACATCCAGGGCGGTTGTAGGCTCATCTGCAATGATCAGCGATGGATGACAGGCCAGTGCCATGGCAATAATGGCACGCTGTTTCATGCCGCCGCTGTAATGATGCGGGTAGTCTCGCATACGGTCCAGGGGTATCCCCACCAGCTCAAAGAGGCTCTCGACCTGTTTCATGGCTGCTTCTTCAGATATCTCGGGGTTATGGGCCAAAATGGCCTCTGAAATCTGCTCACTGACCCTATGAACCGGATTCAAGGCATTCATGGCTGCTTGAAAAATCATCGCGATCTTTTTCCATCGAACCTGTCGTATCTCCTTTTTCGACATCTTAAGCAGATCTTGATCTTCAAACAGAATCTTACCGTCGGTGACGGAGGCATTGTCGGGCAATAATCCCATTAACGCCATGCCGACGGTTGTTTTGCCGCAGCCCGATTCTCCCACAATACCGAGGGATTGACCCTGATCCAGAGCAAAGGAAACCCCCTGTACTGATTTTAGGAAACCTTTTCGAGTCTGGTACCCGACACTCAAGTTTTCAACGGTTAATAGCGCCATCCTATTCTTGTGCGACCTCCTTTCTAAGCCGGGGATCCAGAACTTCCTCCATAGCGCGGCCCATCATGTAAAATGCAAGGGTCAAAAGTGAAATACAGATGCCGGGAGGCAGCAGCCAGTAGGGGGCCTGAAACATGTGTCCGGTTTTCCATACCCATTGCAGCATCATGCCCCAGCTGACGGTGCTTGGATCACCGAACCCCAAAAATGCCAGCGCTGCCTCGATGATGATGGCAGAGGTCACACGGAATGTCATGTACAAAAGTGACAGGGGTAGCACATTGGGCATAATGTGACGAAAAATGATGCGAAAATGAGAAGCCCCGGCGACCTTTGCAGCCTCGATGAACGGTCTTTCCTTCAAAGAGAGTGTTTGGGCCCGGATAACGCGGGAAACGCCCGGCCAACGAAACAGGGCAATCAGCAGGACAATCGTCCAAATATTCAACTGTCCGAACAAAGAAGACAAAATGAGCACCACCAGCAGGGTCGGCATCACCATAATCATATCTGCCAGGCGCATCAGGATCGTGTCTACAACTTTACCTGAGTAGCCGGCAATCATGCCAATGACTGTGCCGAGAAGAATGCTCATAAATGCAGCCGAGATTCCGACCATAAACGCAATGCGGGCACCGGCCAAAAGCTGACACAGAATATCGCGTCCGATAAAGTCCGTTCCCAGCCAGTGACGCCAACTCGGACTCGTGGCGTGGGAGATTTGAGGATCTACGCCGGTCATGGGGTGGTACATGGGATCGATCATCGGAGGAAAAAAACTGCATAAAGCCATTAACGCAAAAATAACCAGTAGCGTCAGCCCGATTTTACCAATCAGGTTTTCTTTGTAGATCGACCAGCCTTCCAAAAGGCGCTCAACCATCGGAAACGTTTTTGAACGCCTTTGGTTATCAATGGATATTTTTGTCGATCTGTTCTCTGTCATCTGCTCTCCTGTCAATATTTAATCCTCGGGTCCAGGTAGGCATAAAGAACATCAACCACCAGATTGGAAATCAGAACCACCGTTGCAATCAGCAGAAAAGAAGCCTGAGCCAGAGGATAATCACTGTTGCTGACGGCAAAGACCAGCTCTCGTCCGATCCCCGGCCAGCTGAATACCGTTTCCGTGAGGGCCCCGCCGCTGAGGGAAAATGCCAGGCTGATACCCACGCTGGTCACCACGGGCAGCGCGGCATTGGGCGCTGCATGTTGATTTCGAATCACTTTTTCTGCAAGCCCTTTGGCTCTCGCGGTTAAAATATAGTCTTCTTTAAGGGTATCCAGCATACTGCTGCGCATCAGGAGCAGATAACTTCCAAAATGAATCAAAAATAGAGTGGCCAAAGGCAACACCATGTGGTGTGCAACATCCAAGAATTTCAACCAAAATCCGGACGACGAATCCATCCATATCTCCGGTGAAATCATGCCATTCAAGGGGAACCATCCGATATTAAATCCAAAAATCCATATCATAATCAAAGCCAGCCAGGGGAGAAAAAGGGTATGGCAGATCAGCGCGCCAAGGGTCATCCAGGTATCGGTTTTTTTCCCTTTGTGCCAGGATGCGATTTTACCCCAAAAAACACCGGCGAATGCCGAAAGCAGGATAGAGGTGGAAAACAAAAGGATGGTATTTGGAAGGCGGTTTAAAATAATCGAGAACACCGCAACGCCGTAATGAAAAGAAATTCCGAAATTTCCGGTAAAAAAGTTTTTGAGATAGTAGATATACTGCAACCAGATGGGTTGATCGAGCCCCAGTTGGGCGATTAAATGCGCCGCATCTTCCGGAGTCAGGGTCGGGTCGACCATTCTGGTTACCGGGTCGCCGGGTGCTAAACGGAACAGCAAAAACAGTACCGTTAAGATCACAAAGAAAATGACGAATATCTCGATCAGTCTTTTGAGGATAAATCTCCGGATTTCCATGATAAAAAATGTCGTTTTGCTATTTTTTCTTGCTTTCCCTATTTCGCTAGCCCCGTAGGTCTGGCAGATCGTGTGGGGTGTTTTCGTGATTAAAAGTTTTATTGGCCGGTTTTGCCCGAGTTGGGTTTGACCAGACAAAATGACCAGAGATTTCCAATTCCGTCCAGGGTTTCCACCCAGCCCCCGAATGTATCCTTGCGAACGGCTTCTATGAGTGCCGGGTTATAAATGGGAATATACGGAACATCCGCCATGATAATCTTTTGCATCTTAAAGATCAGTTTTTGGCGTTGTTCCTGATTCATCTCATGTGCAGATTTTTCGGCAATATGGTCGAATTCCGGATTGTTGTATCCGCTCATGTTCCAGCCCCCTTGTTTGTCGTTGGCAGAGTGGAAAAAATTTCTCAAATAATCAGGATCCAGAGATAATCTTCCATATCCCAGAATAAAGGCATCAAATTCATGTCGCCCTTTAACCTGTGTAATCAGAGCCCCAAATGCCATTGGCCGGGAAAGAACCGGCATGCCCAAGGCCCTTAGCCATTCCTGTATCATCATACCGCTCATGGCACGATGTGGATCGTAATCTGCCGGAGGCGTCAAAATCGTAAATTTTTCCATCAATTGGCCGTTCGGAAGCCGTATTCCTTTGCCGAGAACCACCCTGTCGCTTCCGTCAACGGGCGGTTCTTCCCAGGTATATCCGGCTTTTTCAAGAATATGATAGGCGGTTTTAATGCGATGGTTTCGATCCATGCCTTCTCCGTATCGGGGGACATCCGAACAAAACCAGTGTTGATTTCCCGGCGGGACGATAGAATCCATGGGAGTCCCGTATTTCTGGAGAATGCGGGAAATAATGAACTCTTTGTCAACAAGGACGGCAATCGCCCGCCTTAGACTGACATCGTTGAACGGCGGGGATCTCAAATTAAAGCCCATGAAATATACGGCGCTTTTTTTACTGTAAAATAACTGGATGTTCTTATGCCGCTTTAAGTCATCAATATATCCGGGTTGTATCCCCCACAAGAACATATCGATACTCCCTTTTTTCAGTGCCAGCACGGCAACGTCGGCGGTACCGTAAACTTTAAAAAGAAGGTCATTCACATAGGGGCCGAGAATTCGACCGCCAATGTTCTCACGGAGGCCGAAAAAATACCTGTTTTTTTCAAGATGAACGTAAGTGCCTCGCTGCCATTTTTTTAAAACGAAAGGACCGCACCCCACCGGCTTTTCAATTTTTTGATTGATTAGGGCTGCCAGTGGTTTTTGTTTGGCTCTGGCGGATTGGGCAATACTCGTCCATTCTTTTGTTGATACAATGGATGACGTCAGGGTTCGGGTCAAAAATATGGCCGTGGGTTCCTCGAGATAGAACCGGACAGTGCGGCTGTTCGGTGTTTCGATTCGTTTTATAAATTTCCAACTGGAATAGTACCGAGGGACTCTGAATTCTTTTATAATGCCGGCGGTAAAGGCCACATCCTTTGATGTAACATCCGATCCGTCCGACCATTTTGCCGGTTTCAGACGGACGGTATATGAAATTGTGCCCGGATGGTATTTCGGTTCGCCGTCGGCAAGCCAGGGGATCAGATTGAGTGTTTCGGGATCACGCAAATAGAGCGGCTGATAGATGAGGGATAATATTTTTTTTGAATTGGCGTCGCTGGCCAGCCAGATATTCAAGGTCTTGGGTTCTTCATGCAGCCCTATTTTTAAAAAGTGATGATCCGGCTGCTTTCCACAGGATAGCGGCAACAATAAAATTATAAAAATATGAATGAGAAACAAAGATTTACGTTTCAAAGCCGTTGCTATATCCAAACTTATGCTTTCCTTTGTATTGCTTTTTGTTCCACGAAATCGATGACCTTGACTTCCAGTTTTACATGGTCCAAACGGTTGATACGGGGAATCCCCCCCGGACTCACACAGTTGATTTCGACCAACTTGTCTCCGATTACATCGATCCCCACAAAATAGAGGCCGTCTTGTATCAGGCGGTCCTTGATTGTCCGGCAGATTTCTTTTTCCCGTTCCGTGACTTCATGTTTGAATACGGTAGCGCCCGCATGAACATTGGTTCTGAAATCTCCTTTTTGGGGTTTACGCCGCATGGCGCCCAAAATTTCCCCATTTAACAGCAATATCCTGATATCCCCTTCTTTTTTTACGATTTCCAGAAATTCCTGGACCATAATCGGTTCCCGTTCCGGATAATTTTCGTATCCCTTGACATAGTAATTGATCAGAGAATTGAGGTTTTCCTGGTCCTTTGTACTGACCTTAATGACACCTTCACCGCCGAACCTTTGCAGGGGTTTGATCACCATGGCCCCCCCGAAATCATCGATGATTTTTTTGAGTCTTTTTGGGTCTCTGGATACGTGGGTCACCGGAATGATGTCCGGAAAATTGAGAGTATATAATTTACTGTTGGCGATAATTTGTCCGCTGGTGGTATTGATCATGAACACCCGGTCATTGATTGGTGAAAGAAACTCCATGGCTTGATAATTGAGGGGGGGGTCTTTTCTTAAAAACAACACGTCAAGTTCGGTCACGGTTTCAAATATGAGTTCATCCTTTTTCAGACAGTTTATGGTGGATCGCCAGTATTTTTTCATGGAAAGATCCGGTGCAACGGTAATATTTCGCATCCTGGCGACAACCTCGCCCCCGCGGATATATATATCATGAGGTTCAAGAAAATAAACCGTATGCTCCCTCTGATTGCACTCGTACATCAGGTGGCTGGTGGTTTCCCACGTCGGTTCGATGGATTCCAACCGATCCATCATAAAGGCTATTTTCATTTTTAATACCTTTTCAATTGTTGATACCTTAGTGCTCTAACTCGTAAATTCGATGACGTATTTACAACTTGGTTGGTTCATTCTATTTCTTTATTGAAATTTCGCGCTTCAATTTTTTGGTGAAGTTTGCGAATTCGACCACAAAGGACCTTGCAGATTTCCAGAGCAATTTGAGGATATTCGCGGACGATTTCTTTGAATTCCTGTTTATGCAGAACCATAAAAGCGGATGGTTTTTCCGTTCTGATACTCACCGATCGTACCGAATCTTCAAACAGGGCCATCTCTCCAAAGTATTCGCCGCCGGCCATTCGGTCGATTTCAATCTCATTGATTTCCCCCAGGTCTTTAATCACCGATACCTCGCCTTCAATCATCAGGAACAACGTGTCTCCCGCGCTGCCCTCTTTGATGATGATTTCACCCACCGGATAATCAATCTCTTCAACCACGGAAGCAATGGCGGCAAGTTCCCCAACGGACAGACTTTCAAATAATTCAATGCCCTTTAAAAGCATGATTTTTTCAGAAATGGTGGTTTCATCCGTCATGGGATTCTCCTTTCTTTCTTTATGTTTGGATAATTTGTCGTGCTCTCCTCCGGATGAATTTATTTTCTGATGTGGTAAATTCAGATACGATCTGGGAATCGAACTGCTCGGGTTCATGGTTTTGTATCAATTCCAAGGTCAATGCCACTGTGACCCAATCCTTATAGGCTAACAGGTGAGAAATAAACCCTTTTTTCCCGGAGTCCAACCCGATGAGCTGAAAGCGTTTTCTACCGATGTCAAGGCTTTCCTGGGGGGAGGAACTTTCCATCAACGGAATCATTTCTTTATACAGGCGTTTGTCCATCATATTTTCAAGGGCCTCCATGGCATTCGCACGTTTACGGGAATCCAAGGAGAATATCCCCCTGTATATAATTTTCATTTCTCCCGTGGTGTCCTGAAGGGACAGAACCCGAAGAATATTGTCGATTCGCTGCAACTTTTTTTGGTTTAAATGATCAATGAGGAGTTTTCGCGAGTCGTTTTCGGGAAAACTTTCAAGACTTAAAGCATCTGACAGATATTGATAGCTGTCCTTGATTTGATGTCGTGCAAACCGGAAAACATCCAAGTCTTTTATATTCAAAGATTCCAATAAAGTAAATATGGCCTTTCTGATCCGGCTGTTGGGCATGGCCAGGGACTCGACCAGCAGCTGGGTGTTCTGATAAGGGGCTGTTTGTATCTTTTTTTGGGCCATCTGAATAATATCTCCGGAGGAATCTCCCATCATGGAAATGACTGTTCCTAAGAGTTCGTCATTATCAATTTCAATGACGGATAATGCCGCCAGACGGACACGACCTGTCTGATATGACAGATAAGGGCTTGCCAGATCATTGAGCGTCGCCTCTTTTAGGGTATAAAGAGCGTTTAAAAGATCAGGCAAAATCGGTTCGTTTTCTTGCGCAACCAGCATGTTTTTAAGATGTTCTTTGAAATATTTATCTCCGGATCCTCCGGCGGCAATGACGCCGATCTGCCGATCTTTCAAGGCCTCGGATCGAAGATAGGATTGGATAACCGGATGGTATTTTTCAGGTGTATGGCGATACAGACCGATGAGCGCATGAGCCCTTATTTCCGGATGATGATGGTGTATAAAGTATTCATAATCGACAATTTCCGTAAATTCAGGGTCAATGCGGTTTGCGGCTTGAAGGGCAGCTAAAGTAAGATCCTGATTTTGTTCTGATTTCGCAAGATTCATTAAGATGGAAACTGCTTTCTTTCCGGATTCGGGGGACAAAAGATTCACCAGGCCGATCCGTGTGCGATCATCCTGGTGATGGATGGCGGTTAAAAGATGCTGGTCCATATCTTTTATTTTTAATGAAATGAGAAGGCGGGCATACCAGATCGATCGATTTCCGAAAGATTCATGAAATGCTTGGACCAGACGAGATGCGATCTCTTTTCCGCTGAAAACATGTTCCAAATCCGTTTCCTCCAGGACCTTTAAATCAAAAATGTCCTTTGATATCAGATCAAGGAGAATTTTTGAATATTCCTTTTTTAAAGAAAGCGCAGATGCAAGCCAAGCAGCTGCAAATGGGATTGCAAGAAGTGACAAATACCTGGGATGAAAGAATTTTTCCGAAATCAATATCATGCTGGATCCCAAGAGCAAGCCGACCCTTACCACCGTGCCTCTGAGAAATGGCCTTAACACGGCACGCAAGGATTCCGGGATCAGCCCCATTAAAATGTTTCTGGCAGGATTGTTAATTGTCACTCGCAAAACCATGGTGGACATCCGGGCATACATGGCAGAAAAGATATCGAAACTGAATAAAAAGGCAAGAAATGCCAAAACATAGTTGGCCGGGTGAAACATCAGTGCCACCGGCAACCCCCACCGACTGTATATGCGGCCGACAAATAACAAAATAATGAGGCTGACGATGTTTAAAGATCCTCGAAAATATCCGAAAAATTGGATGAGACCTGATTCGGTGGCATACTGTGCATTAACAGCGAAGTTGAATTGATAGTTTAATATGGGAATGATGATATTCGGGAGAAACGTCAATAAAATTAGGATTTTTATGAGTGAAGATTCCTTCATTAGAGGAAGGATATGTTTAAACTCCGAAATGAGATTGCGGCGTGTTTTGGATTTTTTGCTTTTTTTATCACTGAATAAAAGTGTGGGATAATCTTTTCCGATGCGTTTGACCACGATGGCGCCCACCAGTGTGGTTCCCAAGTAAAACAGCAGAAGATTGTCCAGTGTAATGGCTTTGGCCAGAAAGGGGGTGCCGAAACTGCCGATAATTGAACCGATAACGCCGCCGGCTGTAATAAGGGAGAACAAGCGTTTGGATTGTCGGGTGTTGAAAAGGTCGTTGGCCAAGTTCCAGAACAAAAGCCCAAGCAATGCTTCATACTGGGCTTTTAGCATAAATAGCGCCGGATAGATGAGATCGATGTTAAATGGAATTAAAAAGCGTATCCCTGCCACCGAAACGCCGCAAAACACAAAAAGATAGGATAATATTCGTGCACCCGGGAACCTAACCATGATTCCCGTCATTGCTCCCATGATCAAAAACAGGGCGATGGAATTGAGCATGTATACAATGGGGAGGTATTCGACGCCGTAGCGTTTTAGAAAGGCGGTTTCGGCATAGTTGTTGAGGATGACGTTGGAACCGGTTAAAAGGAAATAAAGAAAAAAGGTCCACAGAAACAGACGAATTTCATCCTCGTAAACATTCAACCATTTTCCGATGGTTTTGAGCATCAATGTCCTTTAAACCAAAAAGAGGAAATAGAAAAGAGGAAAGAGGGTGCGGTTATCTGTTTGCTGATTCCTAGTTCCTATTTTCTGAAATTAACATTTATCAGAACCTATTTCCTGTGCGGATAACCCCAGCCTGTCTTCTGAACCCGGAACTTTACAAATTACGGGATCTCTCTAACCAGCCTGAGTCCTGTGGTTTGATACCGGGTTGCCGGATGACCGAAAGACCGATTGGCCGATCGGCATGAATGACCGTATTTAAACCAGCTGCCGCCCCGGCGTATCCGCATGTTTCCAGATTCCGGTCCTTTGGGATCGATGACGGGTTTTATCCCGTAATCGCCGTACCAGTCCATGCACCACTCCCAGACATTGCCGTGCATATCGTACAACCCCCAGGAATTGGGGGTGTAAGTTTTTACCGGTGCCGGTTGGTCGGTCTGTAAACCGATTGATCGAATATAAAGCTGGCATTCATTATTTTTTAGGTGATTGTTTCCATACATGGCTTTTTCACAATCGATGGTGTCGCCCCAGCTATAGGCTGTGGATGTTCCGGCCCTTGCGGCATATTCCCATTCCGCTTCGGTGGGGAGTCGATATGTTCCTTGTCCCAGCTTATTTAGCCGTTTGATGAATTTTATACAGTCAAACCAGGAAATCCGGGTCACCGGCATGTTGTCGGCACCCTTTTGAGATACCATCAACCGCTGTCCCATAATGGAATGCCATTGTTTCACCGTTACTTCAGTGGCTTGCATGTAAAAAGGCCGGGTGATGGTCACCTGGTGCCGTATTTCGGAGCTGCCTCGATAGGGCTCATTCGGCAGGCTGCCCATGGTGAAAGTTCCGGGTGGTATCAGGACAAACTCCATTCCCAACGTGTTGGTATAGGTTTTTTCGAAGCCGTTAATAGAAGCAGAAAAAGATGTCACATATAAAACAGTGATGAATCCCAAAATTACCCGCGCAGTATGGTTCGGTATCATTGACATTTTGTTCATTTCAACTACGATCCTTAATTAAACTTAGGTTGAGGAATTAAAATTTTATATGTTTTTTTAAGCATTTTTATTGATTTAGGTATATGATGTCAAATGGTTTTAAGAAAATACTGCCGAAATCGCAAAGTTTTCAATAAATTACTTTTCTTTTTTAACTATCAGCGGATTTTTGTTGATATTTCTTTGAACACGAAATACCTATTTTGAATATTCACGACGTCAACCTGAAAGATCTTGATCTTAAAAAAGACAGACGATGAAAAGCCTGACCGCCAAATTCATTTTCTTTATTATCCTACCCGTTATTTTCGTTCTGTCGGCGTTGTCGCTGACAAGTTACCTGATGGCGCGAAGCCTTTTAATCGATCAGATGGAAAACTCCGGCCATAATTTCTTAAGGGCTTCGGCAGAGCAGATTTCAAGTCGAATCATCCAGGTTCAGTCGACCCTTAAACTTCTGGCCATTACGGAAAACCTGGAAACTTTAGATGACGCCAAGCGTCAGAAATTGTTTGTGGCGCTCAAAGATCTTCTCGGTGGAGCGGTGACATCGGTATTCATGGGATTTGCTGACGGAAAATTTATTCGAGCCAAAACAACGTTACTTCCAAAAGATTTCGATCCCCGAAAAAGACCATGGTACATCGATGCCATACAGCAGCCGCCCGGCATTCTGGATGGTATCACACCTCCTTATCTGGATGCCAGCACCCAACATCCCACCATCACCATCTACCATAAAGTCCTTGATAATATAGGGGCACTGGTGGGCATCCTCGGGGTGGACGTGGATGTTGCCATGGCTTCAAGTAATTTGATTACCAGTTTCCCGTCTCTCGAAAAAGGACAACATATTTTGGTCAATGCCGATGCCGTTGTTTTACTCCATCCTGACCCTACAAAAATTGGGTTGGATATCGGTGCCACCGGTGAAGAATTGGACATACAGCTATCCGAGGATATTAAAAATCCGAACCTGAAACATAAACAATACCTGGGCCGGCGAATGAACGACGCCTGGTATATGGGATTTTATCGCACCAAATACGCACGAATAGCGTTGGTTCTGATGGTTCCGGCGAAAACCGTCCTGAAGCCTCTCCATCGATTGACGTTTCAAATAGCAACGATTAATTTATCGGCAATATTCGGTCTTTTCTTTTTATTGATGGTTGTTAGCCGAAAAATTTCGCGACCCATTATTGACCTGAAAAACTCCGCAGTCCAAGTGACCGAAGAGGGCCCTTACCGTGATGCTATAGAAGTAAAAAGCAGTGACGAGGTCGGGCAATTAACTGCAGCATTCAATGAGATGATGGAGGGATTGCGTCAAAGGGATTTTATCCGGGATACCTTCGGCCGGTACGTCACCAAAGAGGTGGTGAAAGAACTATTGGACACATCAGACGGGCTGAAACTGGGCGGTGAAATAAGAGAAGTCACCATTATGCTCAGTGATCTGAGAGGGTTTACCCCTATTTCTGAACAGTTGCGCCCTGAACAGGTCATCGAAGTTCTGAACAGCTATTTGAGCCAAATGTCCACGATCATCGGACAATACAAAGGTACCATCAATGAGTTTATCGGCGATGCCATTCTAACGTTTTTTGGTGCACCGGTCAAATATGGTGACAGCCCGGCCAGGGCAGTGGCCTGTGCATTGGCCATGCAGCTGGGTATGGAAGATGTAAACCGCAAAAACAAAGAAACGGGCCTTCCTCCTCTTTATATGGGTATCGGCATCAATACAGGGGATGTCATCGTCGGAAATATCGGCAGTAAAGAACGCGCAAAGTATGGTGTTGTTGGGCATAATATCAATTTGGCATCACGGGTGGAGGGGGCAACCATTGGCGGACAGATACTGATTACCCCATCGACCTATGAAAAGATCAAAGATGTGGTGATTGTCCGTACGGTTCGATCCATAAGATTTAAGGGCGTAGAAGAGGATATCGATTTATATGATGTGATCGGCATGAAAGCCCCTTACAACTTAATGCTTCCGGATGAAACCGGAGAGGGGACCCCTTTAAAGACATCGATTTCGGTGACGCTAACCCAAATGAAAGACAAAAGGGCGACATCGGCGGCCATGGCTGCAGAACTGACGCACTTTTCGAACCTATGGGCGACATTGAGGGGCGCCGAGGAAGTTCCTCCTTTCCAGGAGGTTCGGATCGATGTTATGGGCGAGGAAACCGATAAGAAGATTTATATGTATGCAAAAGTAGCAAACGTCACCCGTGAAGAAGACCTTTATGTGCATTCCGTGCAGATCTCTTATCTCACGCCCATGGTCACACAATTTATCAAGCGCTTGTCCGGGTCCGGGACTTGACGGGTTGTTGCCCAAACGTGAATCTTTTTGAGCGCTCATTGAAACGGTTTTTGTTCAGCAATCTTGGCGAAGTGAAAGAAAAGCGATTCCAACTGTTTGAGCCCCAAGGGCGAGTTTTGGAATCGTCTGGAACGAGCCTTAGATTGATCAAAAAATGTTTCAGAGCCAGCGAAAAATGATTTGGGCAACAGCCCGTTGAGTCATTCAGGGACCGGCATGGTTTGATACTGTTACTATTTAAAATGCTCATTCAATGGGGAAAAAAGTTATGAACATTGGCATCATTACCGCCGAGGGCTACGATTATCCTCCCACAAAGCGATTGGGGGATGCGGCTGCTGAAAAGGGGCACCGGATTATCGTGGTGGACCCTATTTACGTGTGGCCGGTTTTGGTGAATGGTCGCCCTGAGTTGGCAGGGGAACTCGATATTTCAATGCTGGATGTTGTTTTACCGCGTCAGGGTGCAACTGTGAACGATTCCAGCCTGAAACTGGTTCCGCATCTTCATCATATGGGGGTTCCACTGGTCAATAAACTGGATGCCATCCGTCTGGCAAAAGATCAGTTTCTGACCCTTCAGGCCCTGTCTGCGGTTCATATACCGATTCCTGACACCGGATTCATCAACGCCTATGAAGGCTTTCAGTCAGTTTTGGCCCGGTTGGGTGGATATCCGGTGGTCATTAAACAGGTCAGCGGCCGAGTGGGAGAAGGGGTCTTTTTGGTTAACAATGACCATAAGGCAAGGTTAATCCTTCATAACAATCTGGAGACCGGTAAAGGGATCTTGGTTCAGAGATTTATTCCACCGGAAAACAGACTCGACATCCGTGTTTTTGTCCTCGGCGGCAAGGTCGTCGGAGCCATGAAACTCAAGCCGGATCCCGGAGATTTTAGATCAAATTTCCATCTGACACAAAAAAGCTGGCCTGTGGAATTGTCACCCGAGTGGGAAGAAATTGCGCTGAAGGCAACATCCGTCCTTGGTCTTGAAATTGCCGGGGTGGATTTAATTGTGGACAAAAGCGGGAAGGCCTACGTTATTGAACTGAATTATTCTCCCGGTTTCACCGGCCTGGAAGCAGCAACCGGGTTGGATATTGCCGGTCGAATCATCGATTATGTTGTTGAAACCTATGGCCAATCATAGTGACTTAAAATTAAATTTTGTTGAATTATTGGCAATAATACAAAAACAATCACGAAAACTCGAAAGGACGAAAGCACGAAATAATAAATATTCTTTTTCGTGTTTTAAAAATTCTTGATTTCGTGATAGATTTTTCAGGTTTCCGAATAGATTAGGATCTCCGCTTCGATACAACCAGGTTGTCAAGATTGGTACATTATGTCAGATGTCTATTTTTCCAATTACCAATTGGAAAAAAACACCCACTATTTTTTGTATATCGGGTCGATCAAGAATTATGGCCTGAACATTTTTCTCAAAGACGCCCTTTCTAAAATATATAATCATGAATTTGATTTTATTTCGATTGTTCAGGATGTTTTTTCACGATATCCCTATCCCAATCTGATAGTCGTCAATCCAATGGTCAAAGAATTTTCTCTCACGCTCGGCCGAAAAGCCAGTTGCAGAGTGCCCACAAAAAATTTCTTGTCGAGCGTTTCTAGCAATCGTTACGTTCAGGCACTGGTGCAAAAACTCCTTGATCGACAGAAAAGGCTCTACATTTATATGTATGAAAGTTTACCGGAAATGAATTTCGATCAGTTGCCCGGTGTTTACATCATTGGTCCTGACAGTAAAATCTCCGAAAGGCTAAACAGCAAAATATTTCAGTACAAAGCATGCCAGAATTTTCTTCCCATGGTGGACTTTCGCGTTTGTAATGGATTGCATGAACTTTTAAAGACAACAGATGAACTCTGGTCTGACTGGACAGAAGGTATTTTCGTTAGCGAAGAATACAGTGCCGGCGGATTGAAAAGCATTGTTGCTCATCGTACGAATGATATTATGGTGAAATTTAAGGATAAAGAACTAAGGTATCTCATCAGTCGATTCATTCCTCATGAACATGATCCTACGGTATTAGGTGTGGTCGCCAACGAAAACGACATCTACATTGCCGGCATTGCCGATCAGTTCATTGAACATGGCAATCAGTTTGTCGGTTCCGTTTTCCCGACAGTACTGGAAAAAACCTTGACCATTCAACTGGAAAATCATACCCGAAAGGTCGGCCAATGGCTGGCACGGGAAGGGTTTCGGGGGATATTCGGCTGCGATTATATCGTGGACCCACGGGGAGGCATTTTTTTTCTTGAAGTGAATGCCAGGAAACAGGGAACCGCCATGGAGTTTTGTTGTACCCTTGAAAATACGTTGCCTAAAGGATCGGCAATGCTTCCGGAGCTGGAATATTATGCGGTGTTCCATGATAGATTTCCTGAACATACCGTAGAGATGCAAAACAATTTCAAAAAAATCCACTGGGGTACGCATAACTACAAAACCCATGGAGTGGTGAATACGGGATCGACAATTTCTTGTCATATTTCCGAGCGGAAGGCGTTTCGACTCCTGGCAGAAAATCAGGTGAAACAAGATGTTTTAATTTTTGATCACCTCGGCAGCGGACTTGTTGTGGCAGAAAAATCGTTTCTTGCACGCGTTGTCGCTCTGGGGAAAAATCGATCAAGTGTTCTCAAGGGGCTTGATCAGGGGAAGAAAAAAATTGAATCGACTCTATCGGTTAAAGCTCAATCTAACAAATACTTGTAATGTATTATTCCGATGAATGATGATGTGAATCATGCATCGCCATATATTTTCTTCAAGGCGATATAAATTTTTAGGGGTAGCGTGCCCCAATTTTTGAAATTTGTGAAAATCTGAGAATATTTAAAAATTGTGCTAAAAATTCCAAAAATTGGGACACGGCGAAAAAAAGTGTTGTTGATAAAAATATCGCCTTTCAGAAAACATACGACTCGCATGGATAACCTGGTCAAATAAGATTGTAGGTAATAACGAGCTTAATTTCATACTTTTTTGACACGAAACAATCAAAAGAACTTACCATTCATGTTTTCACTAAATGATTACGACTACGATCTTCCCGAAGAACGAATCGCTCAAAGACCGGTTACAGGAAGGGACCGGTCTAAACTTTTATTCATGGACCGGAACACCGGAGAAATTGCACACCATAAATTCTCAGACATTTATGACCTTCTATTTTCGTCGGACGTCCTGGTGATCAATAACACAGAAGTCATTCCGGCAAGACTTTTTGGACAAAAAGAGACCGGCGGTAAAGCTGAGGTTTTTATTTTAGATTATCCGGGGAATGAAAAACACAGGATCTCTAAAGGAGAATGTGTTTGCCGATGTTTGATAAAAACATCAAAAAGGCCAAAAAACGGCACCACTATTATTTTCAATCAAGAATTGAAGGCGGAAGTCGTCAATTTTAAAGCTGGAATTTATACCGTCAAGTTTTCATATAAAAACGTCTTTGAGCATATCATTGACCGGATCGGGCGTGTTCCTTTGCCGCCTTATATTAAGCGCAACGATGATAAAAAAGATCGAACATTTTATCAGACCGTCTATGCCTCAAAAAAAGGCGCTGTGGCTGCACCTACGGCAGGCCTTCATTTTTCGATAAGTCTTATGAAAAAACTTGAGGAAAAAGGGGTGAAGATCGTTGCCATTACCCTCCATGTCGGTTACGGTACATTTTTGCCGGTCAGAGTGCCCGATATCAGAGATCATCGGATTCATTCCGAATGGTATTCTATTTCCAAAGAAACCGCCAACATGATCAATCAATCGAAAAAGAAAGGTCATCGTATTGTGGCTGTGGGAACGACTTCGGTTCGGACGCTGGAGTATGCGAGCAAAAGAAATGGAATCGTTGTTCAAGGTGAAGGTCGTTGCAACCTGTTTATTTATCCCGGATACAGGTTCAAAACCGTTGATGCAATGATCACAAACTTTCATCTTCCCAAATCGACACTTCTTATGCTGGTGTCAGCATTTTCAACCCGAGAAAATGTGTTGAATGCATACAAAGCGGCCATAGAGAAACCGTACCGATTTTTCAGCTACGGAGATGCGATGTTGATCGCATAAACCGGAAAGTCTTCACACAGAAAGCGGTATCTTGACAAGCGGGACAAGCTCGAAAAGAACAAAACCTCTATCACGAAAGCACGAAAATTCGAAAACACGAAAAAGGGTAATGGTTTAGTTTTTTGAAAGAAATTGACTTCAAAGTAGCTCTAGGAATGATTTAATTTTTTGCCAGATAAAGCACCAGATTTACGACTAAGGAACGACAATCTATAACTTTATGTTTGATTTTAAAATAATTGCGGAGTGTAAGGCGACACGGGCAAGAGCGGGAATTTTGCGTACCGCACACGGTGAAGTGGAAACACCCGTTTTTATACCGGTGGGAACCCTGGGTACCGTAAAATCGCTGTCCCCTGAAGAACTGATAACCTGTGGTGCACAGATCATCCTTGGGAATACGTATCATTTATATCTCAGGCCGGGATGTGATGTGATCCGGAGTTTTAACGGTCTTCATGATTTTATGCACTGGGACGGCCCTATTTTAACCGACAGTGGTGGTTTTCAGGTGTTTTCCCTTGCCAAACTCAGAGAAGTGACCAACGAAGGGGTGTTATTTCAATCCCACATCGACGGTTCCCAGCATATGCTAACCCCTGAAAAATCCATGGAGATACAGCGGTGCCTGGGATCTGACATCGTGATGTGTCTTGACGAATGCATAAAATACCCATCTGAAAAAAGTGATGTCCAAAAAGCCCTTGAGCTCACCACGAAATGGGCGAAAAGATGCAAGGAAGCCTTTAAAAATGAGAAAAATGCTTTGTTCGGGATTGTTCAGGGCGGTATGTTCAAGGACCTCAGAGAAATGTCGGCCCATGATTTGTTGGAAATCGACTTTGATGGATATGCCATCGGTGGACTTAGCGTTGGGGAACCCAAAGACCTCATGATTGAAATGGCGGATGTTACCCTGCCGATTCTGCCGGATACAAAACCAAAATATATCATGGGGGTGGGGACACCTGAGGATATTGTGACCCTTGTGACTCTTGGGGCTGACATGTTCGACTGTGTCCTTCCCACAAGAAATGCAAGAAACGGCCAAATGTTCACTAAGTCCGGTACCATCAATATTTCTAATTCACGATTTAAAAGCGATATGGATCCCATAGAGTCAGAATGCATCTGTTATACCTGTCGGAATTATTCAAGGGCTTACCTTCGACACCTTTATCTGTCAAAAGAACTGCTTGCTTATCGTCTAAATACCATCCATAATGTTCATTACTTCATGAATTTAATGCGACAACTGCGAACGGCCATTTGCAATGGAAAATTTGGGGAATTCAACAAAGAATTTTTTAAAAATAACTTGCAACCCACATTATAATATTTATATACTTTTCATTTTAGTTCGCTGGTCTCTTTTCCTTGTTCCATAGGGCGACATAAAAATGCCGAAAATTTATGCTCTACGATATCAGTTGATTATGGGTTTTTTGAAAGTACGGTTGCTGATTATAACATGACCATTTCAAAGCATATAAAAACCAAAATATCCGGATCTTCATGGATTCGAAAAATGTTTGAAGAGGGTGCACGGCTCAAAGCCGAGCACGGGGCTGGTAATGTGTTTGATTTCAGCCTCGGCAATCCAAATATAGCGCCCCCTGAAATATTCAGAGAAGTCCTGAAAAATACGGTAATGTCCTTGGCCGACGGAGATCATGGGTATATGCCCAATACCGGGTACCCCCATGTCCGCAAGTCCGTGGCGGAGTATCTATGTAAAGAGCAGCAGGTTCAGGTTTCGGAAAACGATGTGATCATGACCTGCGGCGCTGCCGGTGCCCTGAATGTGATTCTAAAAGCAATTCTTGACCCGGGAGACGAAGTCATTTCACCGGCACCTTATTTTGTAGAGTATCAATTTTACGCGGATAATCATGGTGGGATTTTGAAAACCGTGTCGACTAAACCCGACTTTTCTCTGGACATTAACGCAATTCATGGGGCCATTACCGAAAAGACAAAGGCGGTCCTGATCAACTCTCCGAATAATCCCACCGGTCAGGTCTATTCAAAAGAGAGTCTCGATGAACTCGGAACGATCTTAAAAAATAAAGGAAAACGGCTGAACCGGACATTGTATCTGATATCGGATGAACCCTATCGTAAAATAGTTTACCAGGGATACACGGTTCCCAGTATATTTAAAAGTTATAGAGAAAGTATTATTGCCACGTCATATTCCAAGGATATTTCCATCCCCGGCGAACGAATCGGTTATCTGGTGGTTCATCCAGAAGCTTCATACAAGAAAGAGCTGTTGGAGGGGATGGCACTTGCCAACAGAATTTTGGGATTTGTCAACGCGCCTGGCTTGATGCAGCGAATCGTTGCGTCTCTTCAAGGTTACAGTGTGGACATTTCCGCTTATGCCCGGAAAAGAGATCTTTTGTGTAACGGCCTGGCAGATTGCGGTTATGATTTCGTCGAACCACCGGGCGCTTTTTATCTCTTTCCTAAAACACCGGTGCCTGATGATGTAACATTTGTCAAAGAATTGCAAAAAGAGCTCATCCTTACCGTGCCCGGAAGCGGCTTTGGCGGTCCGGGTCATTTTAGAATCGCTTTTTGCGTAGATGACCGTACCATAAAAAATGCCATGCCCGGATTTGGGCGGGTAATGAAAAAATTTAAAGACTGAAAATATAAGATTCGTCAATCGTCAACTTTAAAAGGAGGGTGTTTATGAAAATATTGAAGATTGATCATTTAGGAATTGCGGTAAACAGTATCGAAGACGGCAAAAGCTTGTGGACAGATGCCTTAGGGCTTCATTTTGAAGGAACCGAGACCGTGGAAGAACAGAAAGTGACAACCGCCTTTTTTCCGGTTGGAGAAAGTGAAGTGGAACTTTTGGAATCCACTGCTCCCGATGGCCCGGTTGCAAAGTTTTTAGAAAAAAAGGGGCCAGGCGTACACCATGTCGCCTTTCGAGTGGAGAATATCGAAGAAGCACTGGCAGAGTTAAAGGAAAAAGGGGTGCGTCTCATCGATGAGACGCCCAGGAAAGGCGCAGGCGGTGCAAAAATCGCTTTTTTACATCCCAAAGCGACCAACGGTGTTCTGGTTGAACTGTGTGAAAGATAACCTGAGCCACTCACACAGTTTCCAGTTAAAAATTTATTTATACCTGAAGCGCCATTGAAGTTGATGGGTAAAATTGGTATGTAAAAAAGGATTAAACTGTTGTCAAAGTTATAATAATGACGTCAATAAAATAAGGAGGATGCCATGGCAGAACATCCTGATTTGGAAAAATGGCAACAACTTGCCACCAAACAGCTCAGAGGAAAA
>Ga0209536_100005015_pt1 | contig 20759 bp, 14 predicted proteins | sample DeeMarSeWOR28_12_FD_187461 | JGI IMG/M metagenome (GOLD analysis project Ga0209536, IMG submission 187461) | Marine sediment microbial communities from White Oak River estuary, North Carolina - WOR-2-8_12 (SPAdes) (version 2) | ecosystem: Environmental > Aquatic > Marine > Intertidal zone >... | reverse complement strand
GATATGAACTCCCTCATAGGGCATAGCATATGCCAATGCTCCTGGAAAACGTTCTGCGGGAACTCCTGTATTCAGGAGAATCTGGATCATTCCCTCCTTTTATTCATCAAGGCTCATTGTGATGCCGAGACATGCGCTGCGTTGCCGGTTGAGTCGCTGCGTCGATGTCGGGCTGTAATAAAAATAGAATGTTTTTGGAAATGGTGTCCGCCTCACTTGCCGGTAATAATCCGCTCAGGAGGTGAGAAATGAAATCAGATATTTGGCGCCTGAGCGCTATGGCCCTCCTCATGGGGGGATTGGCTGCGGTCATTACTTTAGGTCCGATCGAGGCTTCACCTGCAAAATTTCTGACCGCCGAGGGTGTGTATGTGATTTCCCCGGATGTCATCGATCCCGGAGTAACTACTTGCCCCGGCGGTCCATGCGATCCTAAAAGCCCGGTTCATATACGCGGACAGGTGTTTGAGATGACGGGTTCGCTCCAAGGGGATGCGGGTTCCTTATTCGGGCCCAGTGCAATCATCAGAATGAACTGCAACCTGGATTCACTATTGACAGGCCCTTGCTGGGGCACGTTCGAGTGGAACCTACCCGGTGAGGGGAAGTGGAAGGGAGTCTGGAACGGCAAGTTCGATCTTCTGAATTACACCGGCAGCTATCACAGTATTGGTCACGGCCAGGGAGGCTGCCTCGAGGGCTTAAAGTTCACCATGGACTCCGTCATGCCGGGCGGCCCATACGCGAACAGTTCCGTCAAGGTATTGGATCCTGGGGGCAGGTAATCCCGCGCAGATCCGAAATCAAAGCTTGCACCTCAGGACCGGAAAGCCATCGGCCGGTCTTTGGATGCATTGCACCGACGCGCAGTGTAGGATCGGCCAAGTTCTCGGCCTGGATAAACCACCGCAGCGCGTTTCGCCGATCGCCCAAAGCCAGGCAGGTATAGCCGATTAAAGCGGGCGGGAAATAACCAGTATGAAATGCATCCACCATTGCCTCGAGGGTTTCTTTGGCCTGCGTTTTCCGACGCGCTCTTGTGTGCGCAAAGGCAATAAACACCCGAGCAGCCGCCATGCCGAGAGCGCAGGCTTTAATGGCATGATCGATTACGCGATTGTGGTCGCCGAGTGCCATAAAGGTACGGCTGAGGTGGAGATGCGCAAGCGGGTAATCCGGTTCGGCCTCGAGCACCTGTCGCAGTTGATTAAGAGCTTCCTCGTACCGGCCACACTGAAACAAGAGAACGCCCTTCGTTGTTGCCAGCAGCGGTGAGAGCGGGTCCGATAAATACGCGCGGTCCAGTGTGCTGAGCGCTCCTTCGGCTTGGCCGGCCCAAGACTGGCACAGTGCGAACCAGACATAAGTCTCCGGATAGCCCGGGTTAAGCTCCATGCTCCGTCTGAAGCAAGCCTGGCTGGCCGTCCAGTCCCAGCCGTCCAGAAACGTCACGAAGCCCAGCGAAGCTTGGGCTTGAGCCAAATCACCGGCTATGGCAAGCGCTTGACTGAGCAGCCCGCGGGCCTCCGAAAAGCAACTTCTTGCTTGTGTGAAGCCGTAAAATCCAGCAATAATGCTGCAATCCGCGAGAGCCACGTACGGCAGGGCATATCCCGGATCCTGGGAAATAGACTTCTGAAAACACTGCCGGGCCAGAAGAATCCCCTCCGGCGTGCGCCGGTTCCAATGATAGAGCCCTTCGAGATAAAACGCGTGGGCGGCTACGTCCGCAGTGTATCGCTGGATTACACCGTTCCGTTCGTACGACAGAACTTCAACCCTCAGCTTTTCGGCAACCGTCAGCGCAATTTCATCCTCAAGATCGAAAATGCCTGCCGCCGCGCGTTGGTAGCATTCAGACCACACGTAGCTTTCTGTACTGACATCGCTGAGCTGCACAGTGATCCGGATTCGATCGCCTGACCTCGAGACGCTGCCTGTGAGGATCATGTCCACACCCAGCTGAATCTTGACGGCATCCGTTTCAGCAGCCTCATGTCGAAAGAGAAATGCCGAAGTCCGTGCGATGACCCGCAAACCTCGAACGTGCGTAAGCGCGTTAATGATATGTTCGGCGAGACCCTCGCAAAAATATTGTTGATCGCGCCTTTCGCTGAGGTCACGGAAGGGAGCGATGAGGATCGTCGGCTGTCGGGTCTTGACCAAAGCGGCGGTGGGTTCGAGAACGGGTGCAGTCAGGCGATATCCTCTCTTAGGAATGGTCTCAATGAAGGAGGTTGGCTCCTGCAGGCCTTCCGCCAGCGATTTTCGAAGCTCCGCGATGCATCGGGGCAGGACCGTTTCGGCGACAAGCCGGTTGCCCCAGATAGCTTCTATCATCTCGGCTCTTGAGACAACTTGACCAGCGCGGTTGGCCAGAAGCACTAACAGGTCCATGAGTTGGCGCCGCAGACGACGCCGGACACCAGTGCGGGAGATTTCATTCAGTTCAGGCCGCACCAGCCACCCGCCGACCTGGAATAAATCAGACCCAGCAAGTTTCCGGTCCTCTGCTTTCTGCATGGGACGATTATACTGCTGAAGCTGTTTACATGGGTCACAATTGTCGGTTGTTGTTTTCCGCCCTTCGATTAAAGAGAGGGGGATATTTACCCTGTGAATTGCCAGGATCATGAATCATGGTTATTTCGCCTGTCCTCAACACCTGATGGCAATCGGTTTTAATGATAACGCCACCTGCAGGAGCAGATGGGGCGGCCGCAGCAATTCCCAGCAGATTCACCATCGTACTGAACTGGTTTGAAGTATTGATGGAAAAGCTGCCAGTAGTGTAATCGTCGGGAGTCCTGGCAGCATCTTGAACAGCAGTGATTTCCAGTTCCCGAAATACAGCGCAATCTTCCATAAGAAAATACTGATGAATTAGTAGCAAGGTTTTCAATTCCAGAACATTCGTAATACCTTATAATAAGTCTACGCACTGATAAATAGCATGTAATCCGGATTTCCCCAGAGGCATTCAGCAAATAGGCAACTGCCCCTTTTTATAAAGAGGAATCATGTCCCGTAAAAAAAGAAACTATAAATACATGTGGGTGGTAATAATCATGATAGTCACTGCAGAGCTGTGCAGTTCTATTTCGATTGCCCAAGAACGAGAACTTTTTGCAGAAGAAAAGGTAAATGCCCTAACAGAATCTGTATTATCGGGCGATACTGCTGAGGTTCGTAAATTTTTAGAGGTTGGTGTTAATGTGAATGCTGTTTCAAAAGATGGAATGACGCCCCTGATTGCGGCGTCAAAGGATGGATATATAGAAATTGTAAAACTACTGCTCGACGTTGGAGCTAAAGTAAATGCGGTGGCAAACAATAACGCTACTGCCTTACACGTAGCATCGGTAGAAGGACACTTTGAAACTGTACGACTTTTGCTTAACGCTGGCGCTAATGTAAATGCAGTTTTAAAAGACAACCGAACTTCGTTAATACTGGCAACCCATAATGGCCACATAGAAATTGTTACGCTCCTACTTGAAGCTAATGCAAAGGTAAATGCTAAAGGAAGATACGATGCCACTGCACTGCATGCTGCATCGTTAAATGGCCATACAGAAATAGTCAAACTACTACTCGAAGCTGGAGCCAGGGTAAATACTAAAGAAAATAGTGGTGCTACAGCGCTGCATGCTGCATCGTTAAATGGTCATACGGATATTGTCAAGCTGCTGCTCGATGCTGGGGCGGAGATGAATGCGGCCATCAAGACTTATTATTGGGACGATGAGAAACAGTCTATTATTATTTTAGATAGATCCATAATTTTCAGGAAATATTTACAAATAATGGGAAAAAGTACACCACTATTTCTGGCATCACAGAATGGCCATGCAGACATTGTCAAGCTTCTGGTCGATGCTGGGGCAAAAGTGAATGTGGCGACAACCAATGACGATACTCCATTAATTCTAGCGTCATTTTACGGTCATACAGAAATTGTAAAACTACTACTTGAAGCTGGAGCCAAGGTAAATTCAAAGACTTTTAATGATGCTACATCCTTAATTCTGGCGGCAGAAAAAGGCCATGTGGAAATTGTCAAACTTTTACTCGACGCTGGAGCCAATATAGATGCCAAAATAAAGTTTAAGGGAAAACGGTTTACTGCTTTAAATATTGCTGAGAGTCAAGACCATACCGAAATAGTAAAGCTCTTGAAAGAATATAGTAGGAAGCAATAAGAACTTTACTATTATCCGAAAGAGAATATTCTTCTTAGAGATTAGTAGATCGATCACCGATCAGTTCAGATACTTTATTTATTCCCTGATTTACAATTCTCCCATTTTCCAAGGTTATCTCAGAAAAGAACTTACTTCGACCTGTTAGACCGCCTCGATGGTTGAGGGAGGCTTGGACGCGATATTATAGGTTACGCTGACGATGCCGGGCACTTCTTTAATAATCTCGGCGGCAATCTTTTCCAGGATCTCAAACGACAGCTGGGTTGGACGAGCTACCCGGGCGTCAATGCTTTCCCAACAGCGAACTTCGATCTGCTGGCCATAATCGCGTTTCCCTTCACGCATGCCGGTTACCCTATCTTCATGAAGAATCGCCATATACTGGAAAGCCCCGGTGTCCTTCAACAGATTTTCTACGACCGTGGTTGCCTTTCGAACCGTGGCAATGCGCTCCGGAGTTACTGCTCCAATCACCCGTGCCGAGAGCGCCGGTCCGGGAAACGGGATACGTTCAAACAGTTCCGGAGGAAAGCCCAGTGCCTGGCCAACCTTTCTGACGCCATCTTTGCGCAGTTGAATGAGCGGCTCGATGATGCGATAGCCGAAAGTATCCTGAGGATCGATCCCCAACTGTTCAAAAACATTATGTTGCCGCTTGATTCCTGCCACCGTTTCGTCGACATCGGTCAATATCGTACCCTGAAGCAGAAATTTTGCGCCCCTTTCTTTAATCAGACGGCCAAAAACATCCCGATAGAATGTCTGGGTGATGGCTTCCCGTTTTTCTTCAGGATCGGTTATCCCCTCTAACGCCGAGAAAAAATCCTGACGGGCATCTACCAATTCGACTTGAACCCCTAGATTCTGGAAGAAACCGGCTACTCGCTCTGGCTCGCCTTCGCGCATGAGGCCGTTCTCAATGAATACCGTTTTGAGCTGTTTTCCCAATGCCCTATGTCCGAGCATGGTGACGGTAGACGAATCAACACCTCCCGAAAGTGCGTTTATGGCCATTCCATCTCCTACTGAATCTTTGATTTCCTGAATGCGATCACTGATAAAGCGATCCACGTCAAGTTCCTGTGCTGTAATTTCTTGGATCATAGATGGATCTCCTTTTCCTAGGATACTCCTGATGCTTTACCGAGCTCGCTGCTCTGTATTTTGCAGCTCGCCCAGTTGCGACAATATTCTAAATGACAAATGAGATATGAATATTTATAACCTTATGTGTCAACTTGCTACTAAAAACTGTATTTCAATTAATCTGCTTCAGGCATTTACAGTAGAACAGCGGGAAACGCTGCGGTTTAACTGTAAATATCTGATGAAATCTTGATTAATGTTCTAATGGAAGTATAGGTCCAGGCATTAGAATAAATTCAAGAAGATAAAAGACTTACAAAATCGTCCTAAAATCACAGTTTCGCATATTTCCTGACTTAAACCTGGAATCCAAGGCTAAAATACCAGTTATTACATAATGTAATTTTCGCTGAATTTGCAGGTCTGATTTTACTCTGCTTCTGGAAGGATTTGCCTAAAATTTACACAAATATGTCTAAGATCAGCTTTTCAGATGATTGGAAAGGTCTCTAATCGGAATAGTCTTCCTCTACTGGGGATTCCTATTCATCCAACTCTGCTGGCTTTTTACCGTTTTTCAGTATTTCTTCCATAATGGATAGCTGGCAGTAGATTCTTGAATTCTGAGCCCTGCACATTTGTTCTTTGGGAAACGACCAGATTGTTAGCAGGAGCTTCCGATACCGCACATGTATCCTACGGAAAGGTGGAACCGCCAAATGATGAAGATCCGGTCCCTGCATCCTCAACCTATGGCATTACCAACAGGAGACTGAAATCATCGGCAGCAAATTCCGAGTAGTAAATTTAATTTCGGTGACAGTCACCGAAATTTCTTACGGGATTTCGATCGCACCGATATCGCCAAGATCATTGGCCGGGCGGAATTGAAGCATCTGATCCACGGGCAGCATCCCTACGGTGTAGAGTGTGGTCGGAATAAGAATGATTTCGATGTCGGGATTTTCAACAAGAGGGCCCGCATCAAACAGGGTATCCCAGGCATCGTTCCCAATGAGTTCGACACCCATACCCGGAATGGATTCTGCTATCAAAGCCTCATCTAGGCGGTGCCAGAATTCGATGTAGGGATAATTAGGCAATTCCTTTGGCCATGTCACGGCTGGGCCGAACCACTGGGTGTCGGCCAGCGTTAATATGGGATCTCCGTCCGGGTCGGTATAGGGCTGGTTCCCTGGAGTTCCGTCATCCAGATCCACACTACCTAAGAATGATTCAAAGTCAGCTGTGAAGTCGGCAGCAAATCCAATAAGACCATAATGATCTTCAAGTCGCTGCAGCATGATTCCAAGGAAGTCATCTACGGCGCCGCCATTGACATCGTATTCAGCATATATGCCGTCGACGTCATAGGTCTGGATCGGGATCCGGTTCGTTGCCGTTCCCTGTGGATCATAATACAGGGGCACAGGATTTCCGGCATCAACACCCGCAGACAGGATGGTATTGGCGTGCGTAATTCCTCCGACCAAATCCACAACCTCAGACAGGAGAGCGCCATCCATATCGTCCGCGTTCGGATAGAATTTTCGATTGAGCGACCGCCAGCCGGGTTCTTCTACCGGTACCAATATCTGGCTGAAGTCCAGCACTCCAAGCCGGTTGTATCCCAAACTCTGGAAGTAAAACACCGAACCCGTAAAAATGTCGTGGTCGTATACATCTCCCATGAATTCATGCACCGTGTTTCCGGCGATAATTGAATGTCCGATGACCATATTTTCGACTGCGTGGGCATTGCCGATGGTCGCCGCAATTCCCCCGGCAAGATTTTGCTTGCCGAGATCATCGATCCGGGGGACGCCGTGAACTTGGTTTTCAACAATCGTACAGCCGAGGATGAGCATGGAACCGTTGGAAATATAGGCGCCTCCCGCCCTCCAGTAGCCGAAAGATAAAGGGGCTGGGTAGTCCACGACATTCCTGGCTATGGTCGAGTTGATTAGCTCGAGGGTTCCAGCATTCCCAATACCCCCACCGTCGGAATAGACACCGGCTCCGTATGTAAAAAATCCACTGATGCGATTGCCGGTTATTGATGACCGTTCCACTGTTGACGTGCTGGTCCGACTTTCTGTGTCTCCAACCGAATACACGCCACCCCCTGCGGCGCCGCCGCCCACGACGGTATTACCGCTGACGATACAATCCTGCATATCCACAACCTCCGCATAAAGCCCGCCGCCAAAAGCCCCACGGTCCCTGGATGAATCAAAATCGCCCTCGCAGTAGTTGTGGTAGAGGATGCAATTGGTAAGCTGGGCCTCCCCCCATACGGCGACAGCCCCTCCCCTGGCAAGAGTCCAGGGTTGGTCATCCGGGTTGCTAGTGGAGATATCCTCGGCAACGCTGTATCCGCCCGTAATCGACACATTGTTCAATATCAGATCACCATAAACGGCCAGAACTCGGGCGGGATTGGCGCTTCCACCTGTCCAGGCTAAAGTAATTCCGGAGGGGAGACCGGATGCATCAATCACGACATCTTTGCGGGCATAGAGGGCGGATCTTCCGTAGTCCCTCTCGAAATAGCCTTCAAGATAGGAGACAGGTCCGCTCGATTCCTGCCGCATACCCATGACTTCACCCTTTAAAATCGTGTGGTCTTCTCCGATGATGGACAGTGCGATCGTACCCCCGTTCAGGCTTGCATCGAATGTAATGGATTGCCCGCTTCGGGTATCCGCCAGGGCCGACCGCAGGGTAACCGTACCGTCCGGCGGATTGGCCAGATCCTCAAGGCTGTTTACGACCAAATCCCTGGCCAACCAATTGCTGGCACAGCCTGTGGTTATTATTACGGCCAGTAAAATTGATGCAATCCTGGTGAAAGTTATTACGTTGGGTAACATCATGACACTCCTTATTAGAAACGAGGGCCACCCAGACTCGCTATTTTAGGAATATGGATATCAAGATTGTAGCCTCCTTAAATCAATAATTCAATTTTACGGCAACTGCATTACAGTAAAATTATTTCGATTAGATCCCCTTCCGATCATCCGCAATAACATTCGTAAATATATGTGCGCAATTTTCCAGATTTTTTACTGAATCTGATGCAAAGCATAGTGATGTGATTATTATATTTGTGGTGAGGCAGACCTGCGTAGAAAATTTTTAAAGAATAAATTAGGTAAAATGTGTTGATAAATGGCAGAAGAATTCGCATTTTTCACAGAATTTCTAATGGAAGGCTAGCGACTATCCAGGCATTAGAATAAATTCAAGAAGATAAAAGACTTACAAAATCCGCTTAAAATCATAAATTTTCACATTTTATGGTTAAAACCTAGGATTCAGGACTAAATCCTCCCAGCTATGAGTCTTCTTTTTTCGCTTCCGACATTTGCCGCCAATACCTATAATAAGGTCACCGTTTCATCAAGTAATACCAATCAGCATGTAGTCAGCCTTTTAACCGGAGGATCGCATGCCCGACGTTGGTCAGATCATTTCGCACTATAGGATTGTGGAGAAAATCGGCCGGGGCGGCATGGGTGAAGTATACCTCGCCGACGACACAACCCTGGATCGCAAGGTTGCCCTGAAGTTCCTCCCTGAAGCTTTCACCAGTGATCCCGAGAGAATGGCCCGTTTTGAGAGAGAGGCCAAACTTCTGGCATCCCTGAACCATCCCAATATTGCCGGAATCTACGGGCTGGAGCAGGCTGATGGGAACCGTTTTCTGGTTCTGGAGTATGTGGAAGGCGAAACACTTCAGGCGAGGCTGAGGAAGGGAACACTGCCACTTGGGGATGCCCTCGCATTGTGCCGTCAGATAGCCGAAGGTTTGGAAGCAGCCCACGAAAAGGGAGTCATTCACCGAGACCTCAAGCCAGCCAACGTGATGATCACGGCTGAAGAGAAGGTCAAGATCTGGATTTCGGGCTGGCGAAGGCTCTTGCAGATGAAACTCGGGGTATCGACTCTTCACAATCTCCTACCCTTACTGAGGCAATGACCCGACCAGGAGTGATCCTAGGCACTGCCGCCTACATGAGCCCCGAGCAGGCTAAGGGCAAGAGCGTGGACAAGAGAGCCGACATCTGGGCCTTCGGCTGCATTCTGTTCGAGTGTTTAACCGGGAAGAAGGCGTTTGAGGGGGAGACCGTTACGGAGACTCTGGCAGCAGTGTTGAGGGGTGAACCGGATTGGCAGAAATTGCCAGATTCAAAACCTTCAAATTTACGATTTGTGCTTCGCCGGTGTTTGGAAAAGGAGAGAAACAGACGACTTAGGGATGCTGGCGATGTAAAGATCGAGATTGAGGAGATACTTGACTTCAGTGAAGCAACTCTACCAGTAAAGCAGAAGCGCCTGTGGCTTGCCTGGAGTGTTGCAATAATTTTCATCATCATATCTGCAATCCTATTTTGCGCGCGCTTCTATAATAAACCGATTGGTGTTGCTCAACCAGTGCCTTTACAAATTTCATTACCTAACATCGCTCCTACTCCTTACGGATCTTCGTTCGCATTGTCGCCAGATGGCACACATCTAGCCTTTATTTCAGTAGGCTCGAATGGTGATAAGAACATACAAATTCGCGCGATTAATTCGCAGGAAACACACACACTGCAGGGCACGGAGAGCCAGGAAATTTATTCATTATTCTGGTCCTACGACAGCAGATTCCTCGCATTCGATACTGGAGGAGAGTTAAAGAAAATTAATATCTCCAATGGACAGATAAATGTCATCTGTAATTTTTCATCATACGCATTAGGTGGGGATTGGAATCATGATGATGTGATTCTTTTTGGAACTATGAATGAAGGCATAATGCGTGTTTCGGCTGAGGGTGGCTCCGCATCCCCGCTGACCAAGTTGAATCGTATGCGCCAGGAAATAAGCCACGTTTATCCGTCATTTCTTCCTGATGGTCGTCATTTCCTATATTTCATCCATTCAGCTATATCAGAAAACAGAGGATTATATGCCGGGTCTTTGGATTCTAAACCTGAGAAGCAAGATATCAAGCAAATCATGCCAACTCGTTCCTTGCCATTTTATGTACTCTCTCAAGGTTCGCGCTATGGACAGCTGCTATTTCTTGACGAACAAACGCTTATGGCTCAGGCATTCGATGAAAAACACCTAGAATTGAAGGGCGATCCCCAACCAATAGCTGCACGAGTTGAACCCTATGGCACAACCCTCTTCCTAAATGGCTATTTCTCTTCTTCAAAGAACGGTATTTTGGCTTACGTTGGAAGCAGTTACGGTAGCGCAATATCAAGCTATGAGTTGGTTTGGAAAGATCAAACAGGTAAGTTGATAGGTTCAGCTGCCCCACCAAGAGTATATGAGAACTTCCAGCTTTCTAAGGATGAAAAAAAAGTAGCTTTTGGTACTAGGGAAGATGCTTGGGTTATGGACTTATCTCGTCGTATACCCATCCGCCTGACCTACTATTTTATTCCTGTAGGCCCCCCTCTATGGTCCCCCGACGGCCAAAGTGTCGCATACTCTTATCTTAGAAGCGGACGTTATGCTATGTGCCTCAAAGCATCATCGGGTACGGGACCTGAGGAGCTGCTGGTGGAGTCGGACGAAAATTATATTTGGGGTACTGATTGGTCGGATGATGGACGTTTTATTCTTTATCAAATTCTGAGCGATAAAACCGGATGGGATCTGTGGATTTTCCCCCTGTCAAGCGACAAAAAGCCGTTTGCCTATCTAAAAGAACCGTTTAATGAACAGATTGGCGTATTCTCTCCCGATGGTAAATGGATCGCCTACGTTTCGAACGAGACAGGTGATAATGAAGTATACGTGCAATCGTTTCCTCTGTCCGATGTCAAAACTCTAATTTCAACTGGTGGTGGTACTGAACCACGCTGGAGCAAAAACGGCAAGGAGTTGTTTTATGTGACTCCGGAGCGGATTTTGATGTCAGTACCGATTGAATTTCAACCAAATTTCGAGGCTGACCTGCCAAAACCACTTATGACTATATTGCGACATTCGAACGTTAACAATTATGCAGTGAGTGGAGATGGGCGACGTTTTTTAGTTGAAAATCTAACCGAAAATAACACCATAATTCCTATAAACATTTTGGTGAATTGGCAAGCATCACTGAAAAAATAACACTCTCGATCTGAACTATACTCTCATACTAAGAGATCCTATTCCAGAACGGCACGCAGCAACATCAATGAATCATATATTCCAGCTAATATGCATGGCCACGCCCATCCTTGATCTTTATTCATCCTCTTTGTAAGCATTTGCTTCATCATAGCCGGGCTGCCTAATGAAATAAAGGTTAGTGTCGTAGTTATCAACGTCAACAAACTCTGGGAAAAACCCGGCTTTCAGGCTGCCTTTTTCGGTCACAAAGAAACTAACAATGCTTTCCTGGGCCAAGGCGTGACCGGGTGTGAGAATATTCTGATAACCCGATTCGCCGCTTAAATTGGTTTTCAGAAAAGCGATCACATATTTCGTAATGATCCGCTTGATTTCACCCTTTGACAATTGAAAGGCACCGTGGAGTACTCCATGGATATCAATCCGATAGGATGGATGTGCCTGGATTGTTGCCGCATGCAGTCGAGCCCGGAATCCCGGTATATCAAAGGGAAAGCATACATCGAGATTCTCCCAATCTTCACCGATACTGAGTACCGGGACAGTAATTCGGTTCAATTCAGGCAAGGAGAATACAAAGTCGGATCCATCCAATGTAACAACTGCCTTAATCCTGGGATCTATATCAAGGGTTTTACAATTGCCCTCAAAACACCATTCATCTTTCCCACTTGCAAGAGCCAACGATGTTGTTCCTCCCCAAGACATTCCCGCAGCTGCAACTTTGTTCGGATCGATTGCCCCATAGAGAATCTCTCCGGTTTCATTTTCATCAAGCAGTCTTGAAAGGGCAAACTTAATATTAGTAGTACAGGCCTCCAAAGGAAAATCCGATTCAGCATAGTGATTTATGATCGCAACGGTGAATCCATGGCTTGCAAGACGAGTACCAAGATAAAACATTCCGATGCCAGTACGCCCTCCTCCATGGGATACCATTACCAGAGGAAATGGGCCGTTGTCCGATACAGGAGGGTTTAGATATGCAGGTTCTAATTCTTGATCAACCTCCACAGGATTGGTATTTGGAACCCAAGGTCCATCATTATTCCTCGCCCCCTCCACTAGCGGCCCCCAAAAGCTATAGTCCAAATCCCTGTAGTATGTTGTTTTGTTTATACCAATAATGTCTTCCGGGTCCACCGGATAAAAAACATTAAAAGAAACAGGCCAATAATTTTCATCTTCTGTTACCCGACTATCATCTTCGAATATATACCAGCTGTGTCCAACCGCATAGGGCCCGGCTTGATTGACATCCGGAACCTTTTGGGCAACCGCTGTTGTGCACAGACTAAAAAAAAGAATTGTTAGTATCAGTCCTGCATGAATTGTAGTCTCATGTTTTAGAGTTCTATTTTCCTTCATAATTCCAATCCCTTTCTTCGAAAGCGTTCGCTTTTTAATGGTCCTTCCGCAGAGCTGGAGGCTTTCCGGTTGCTAGTTCCTTAAAGGGATCTGATCGCAACCGCCTGAAAAACATCATAGATCTTCATGATAGATATTCTTGGACACATGTCGTAGTATTCAATGAAGACTTACTCCAGTATCCATCTTACTTTTACTGCTTCTCCGGCAATGCCGGGGATATTCCATAGAGTTAGAGCCTAGACTAATAAATAGTTCAGGATTTCTTATCTCTATAGTTTATTAATAATTCTCAAAAACCTGCTAATTCTTCCTCACGAATTAAACTGAGTGCATCTTCTAAAGAAAGTACGTTTGTGTTTATTGCTTCCTAAGTTATGGACGAGTCGGTTTAAGCATTAAGCGTGCTTTATTTCCACGATGGAACTCCAAGCGGAACTTGAAAGAGGAGCAGTGGCAACTTAGTACTGGATCTTGTTCTATTGATTAGACTTGGGGTACAACCTTATCAGAGGATCAGTAATTTGGCAATAGTACTTTGGGGTTAATATTATTGCTACTTTTCCGGTTTATTAAAAATGAAAATCATCTTTTCGCGTTTTTTCTTTTGCATCATTTCCAGGGTTTCCATGGGATTCGTTCCACTTACCCCTGGCTGGCAACTGAGTGCTTATTCAGGGCGCATTTTTTTGACGCCAATAACAATGAAAGAAATGTTAAGCTGTTGCCATTCCAGTCCGGATCTCATACGGGATTCCGGTCGCCTCGCTTACACCGAGGCGGTGTAGATGGTTCATGGATGCAAGACCTGTAACCGAAGGCCCCGGAGGCGTACTTTAGGTATGTCGAGGAACCAGATGGAGCGAAACGCGGTAGATCCAGCCAGATCCGGTCGCTTCGCTTAGCAAACTGCCGTAGTATGAAAGCGGCCCAAATTATAGATAATTTGAGCCGGTGAGAAATGAGGGCTGGTCCGTGCGGAGGTAAGAGAATTTATGCATCGAATCTTTTTGCCCGTTGCTATCCTGCTTGTTTTTGCGCTCCTTTTAAGTGCCTGTTCTTCGGAATCCACTTCATCCGCTCCCAGCAATGCAATAGGTTTCAATGCTTCGGCAAGCGGTCCGCCTCAATATGGAGGTACCCTGAGGCGGCTGGCTCTTATGTTTCCTAAAGTTCTGGGTTACCCGGAGGAATTTGCTCCCGTTGATGCCGGTTTTGCATCGGTGGCCCTGGAAAGATTGCTGGGATGGGATATAGAAGGGAATCTGATCCCCGAGCTCGCTATGTCTTGGGAAGGTGATCCGGAAAAAAGGATCATTACCTGGCATCTCCGGAAAGGAGTTCAGTTTACGGATGGAACGGAGTGGAACGCCGAAGCGCTCAAATGGAATTATGAATCCCGAATACGCGCGGGTAGGCTGATCGATTCCCAAAAGGTACAATCCCTCGAGGTTATTGACAATCATACGCTCCGGATGCATTTGAAGGATTATGACCGGATGATGATCCACAATTATGGATGGAACGTGATGATCTCACCCACGGCCTTTGAAAAAGCCGGTGGCGGGGATTTCGAAAAAAGCAGGGAGTGGGCAAGATTGAATCCTGTCGGGACAGGCCCTTTCAGGATCGTCGAATTTCAGCGCGATGTCTTTATTCGATGCGAACGAAATGAGAACTACTGGCGGGAAAATCGGCCTTACCTCGACGGCCTCGAGTATCGATTCATACCTGATCCAATGATAGCGTCGGCCATGATGCAGGCAAATGAAGCCGACATGCTGGCCAATGCCGATGTGCGCACAGCACTCGATTTGGAGGCTTTGGGTTTCAAGGTAAAATGGGGAAACGGCCTGCTGATGGCCCTTCTACCCAATTCCGCCGATCCCGACTCGCCTTTTGCCGATAAGAGAGTGCGCGAAGCGGTCGAATATGCGATCAACCGGCCGGCTCTGGCGCAAATGATAGGATACGGCAAGTATGAACCCCTTACCCAGCTGGCCGGATCCGCATTCCCGGGCCACGTTCCGGGATTTGATCCGCGGGCATTTAATCCCGACAGGGCCCGGCAGCTCCTGACCGAGGCAGGTTACCCGGAGGGCTTCCGCACCAGAATCATTGCTGGAGAGCTGAACAGGGATCCCGCGGCCGCTCTGCAGAGTTATCTGGGTGAAGTAGGCATTGAAGTGGATTTAGACATCGCCGACTCAGCCAGGTATTTCGCTTCCGTCTTCAACGACGGATGGGAAGGCCTGGCGCTGGCCGCATCCGGAATCAATCCCGACGCATCGGATCTGTTCGTGCATTACGGCCATGCGCCAATGACCTTTCGCAGCGAAACTTTCGTCAAATCTCCGGAATATCTGGCCCTGTGCAACGACGCCCTGCATGCCTATGACGACACGGAGCATCGGAATCTTCTAAGGCAAATGGTTCGACAGGCAGCCGAGGATGCAATGGTGGTTCCCCTTTATATCACGTCGCTCGCTGCCGTGATAAAGCCTAATGTCCATAGCACTATTTATGAGATTCACGAAGTACTCTGGAAATCCTATGAAGACTGGATGATCCCGCAGTAGCAGACTAACGAAAATACAATCAATCTTGTCGGTATCGGAATCAATCCCTGCGGAGGAGCCGTAAAAATGGTTTTTTTCGATACCGAGAAATTATCTTGAAAGGCTATACCCTAATACACGCCACCCTGTGATCCGCGTTGATGTCGCGAAGTTCGGGTTCTGTCCGGCTGCATTCCGGCACCGCCATGAAGCAGCGGGGATGAAACGCACAGCCCGTGGGCGGATTAAGCGAGCTCGGCACTTCGCCTTTCAGGATGATGTTTTCACGCTTTTCCTCCACAAAGGGATCGGCTATGGGAATGGCGGACAGAAGAGCCCGGGTATAGGGATGCAGTGGATTCTCGTAGAGCGTTTGCGATTGCGTGATTTCGAGAATGCGGCCCAGGTACATCACGGCCACACGATCACTCACGTGCTTCACCACGGAGAGATCGTGCGCAATGAAGAGATAGCTCAATCCACGGATCTTTTCCTTCAATGAATCCAGCAGGTTGATGATCTGGGCCTGAATCGAGACGTCCAGGGCGGAGACAGGCTCGTCGCACACGATTAGCGACGGCTCACAAGCCAGGGCGCGCGCCAGGCCGATGCGCTGACGTTGGCCGCCGCTGAATTCGTGGGGGTAACGGTCCATCATTGCCGGATCCAGGCCAACCATACGGAAAAGCGCCTCCACCCGGTCATTGTATTCTCCCTTGGAAGCACACATTTTGTGGATTTTCAGCGGCTCGCCGACAATGCGGCCGGCGGCCTGCCGTGGATCCAGAGAACTGTAGGGATCCTGGAAGACCAGGGCCATCTTGCGGCGGATCTTTCTCAACCGTTTTTTGGGATAAGAAGAGATGTTCTCCCCATCGAAAATAATCCGGCCGCCTGTCGGCTCGTATTGCCGCAGGGTACAGCGGCCGACCGTTGTCTTGCCGCAACCGCTCTCTCCCACCAATCCCAGCGTTTCATCCCTCATTATCTTAAAGGAGACTTCGTTAACGGCTTTGATCTCCGCAATCTTTTTCCGCAGCAGACCCCGGGTAACCGGAAAAAACATCTTCAGGTCCTGAACCTCCAGGGTCGCTTCACTCTGCGTGGCGCTCATCAGCGGAATCCTCGGCATAGCAACGAAAGCGGTGATCCTCATTTGCGCGGACGAAGGGAGGCCAGGGCTTTTCGTAGCACTCCCGGATCCTGCGCGGACATCTGGGGAGAAACGCGCACTTGTCCGGCATGTTAACCAGGTTCGGCGGCAAGCCCTCGATAGGGACGAGCCTCTGACTCTTTTCCCTGTCCAGCCTCGGGATGCATTGAAGGAGGCCGACGGTATAGGGGTGGCGCGGATGGGAAAAAATGCTTTTGGTGGTGCCGGACTCCACGATTTTCCCGGCATACATAACATAGATTCTTTGGGCATACCGGGCCACCAGCCCCAGGTTATGCGTCACGATAACAAGCGAAGTGCCCAGCTTCTGCACCATGTCTTTCATAACTTTCAACAATTGTGCCTGCGTCGTCACATCCAGGGCTGTGGTCGGCTCATCCGCGATGAGGATCCCGGGATTACAGGAAATGGCCATGGCAATCATCACCCGCTGGCGCATACCGCCGCTGAAGTGGTGCGGATAGTCATCCAGCCTCTCCGAAGCGGCCGGTATCCCGGCCAAACTCATCAGGGCCACCGCTCTTCTTTGGGCAGCTTCCCCTCGAATCCCCATATGAAGCCCCAGCATCTCGGTCAGCTGCTGCCGGATAGTCAGCACGGGATTCAGTGAGGTCATCGGCTCCTGGAAAATCATGGCAATCCGCGCTCCGCGAATGGAGCGCATTTCCGGCCCGTTCGCTTCGTAGTTAAGAAGATCGCGCCCTTCAAAAAGAACTTTCCCTCCGACAATTTCACCCGGAGCCTTAATAAGCCGCATCACCGAAAGCAGGCTGACGGACTTACCGCACCCGCTCTCCCCGACAATGCTGACGATTTCCCGCTCGCCGATGTGAAAGGAAACCCCATCAACGGCTTTGACCAAACCAGCCTCGGTTCGGAATTGGGTTTTAAGATCGTCGACTCTCAGTATTTCCGTCAAAGGATATGTCCCCAAAAAATTACAGCAGACCTCTCAGCCTGGGATCCAACGCGTCACGCAGCCCGTCGCCCACCATATTAAAGGCGAAGACCGTCATCATGATGGTCAGGCCCGGGGCAAAGGAGAGCACGGGATTTCTCAACAGATGCTTGTAGCCGTCATTCACCATGGCGCCCCAGGCGGCGCCCGGCGGTTCGATCCCAATGCCCAGAAAACTCAGCGAGGCTTCGGCCAGGATGAGGGATCCCAGCTGCATGGTCATGAGGACCAGAAGCGGATGCAGGATGTTCGGCAGAACATGCCGCAGGATGATGAAACCATCGCCCGCGCCTGTGAGTAGCGACGCGATGACATAGTCGTTTTCCCGGACGCTCAAAGCCATCCCGCAGGTAACCCGCGTGTAATGGGGAATGATAGCGACGCTCAGGGCTATGATGACGTTTTGAATACCGCCTCCAAGCACGGCAGCCACGACCAAAGCCAGCAGAAGCATCGGAAAGCACATGACTGCATCAATGCACCGCATAATCACCATATAGGGAATGCCGCCGAAATATCCGGCGATCAACCCCAGGCTGATTCCAATAATGGAGGCAATACCGACGGTTAAGAAGCCCACCATCAGCGCGGTCCGCGAACCGTATATCAGCCGACTCAACGTATCCCGCCCCAGAACATCACTCCCCAGCAAATGGCTTCTGTTTGGTTGCACCAGGGAATCGGCCACACCTACCTGGTAAGGATCGTAGGGCGCCACAAAGGGAGCAAAAATGGCAACAAGTATGACCAACAACAGGATGGCGAATCCGACGGCAACCGTCCCACGGGAAAAAAACACTTTCCACAACCGCCGCCATTCGCTGATACGCGGCGGAGCGGCCGAGAATTCAGCATCGATGGTCCCTTGACTTGCCATAAGACGCTCTCTCCCTTGATTACATTCCTCGCTTTATCCCGCCGCGCAGAGAAAAATGTCTACCCGTACCGTATCCTCGGGTCAAACCAGGCATAGGAAAGATCCACGATCAGATTGACCACCAACACGATGGACGCAACCACAAAGGTAATTGCCTGGACGACGACATAATCCTGACCGAAAATGCTGCTCACCAGGAGCCGGCCGACACCGGGAATAGCAAATACCGTTTCTACAATCACCGATCCGCCGAAGATCATGCCGACACTCATCCCCATTAATGTGACGACCGGGATCAGGCTGTTTTTCAGAGCATGCCGGAAAATGATACGGCCTTCGCTCAATCCTTTGGCCCATGCGGTGCGAATGTAATCCTGGTGGATCACTTCCAGCATGCTCGAACGCATCTGGCGGGCGTTGGAGGCCAGGCCGTAAATGGAAAGGCAGATCACGGGCATAATGGCCTGCCGGGTGCTCAACCAGAAATCATCCAGGGGGGATGTGTAGCCCGCGATGGGAAGCCAGCGAAGTTTCAGGCCGAAAAAGTATATGAGCAGGATGCCCAGCCAGAAGATCGGGACGGTGACACCCAGATAGGTCAAGGGCGTAAATACCTTATCCGGCCATTTGCCCCGTCTTATGGCGGCAATCAGACCGACGGTCAAGCCGATCGAAACGCTGCAAAGCAAGGCCAGCAGACCCAGGTGGAGCGTGACCGGAAAACGCTCCAGCATGAGCGTGCCTACCTTCTCGCGATAAAATATAGAGGTGCCGAAGTCTCCGCGAAAGATGCCCCACACCCAATGGACATATTGCACCATGATCGGTTTATCGAGGCCAAACTCCTGCCGGAGCTTTTCGAGTGCCTCCCGGGGCATAGTATCCAACTCGGCGCTCTGTGCCATGTAAATCAGCAGCGGGTCACCGGGCAGCAGCCGCATGACAAAAAATACCGCCAGTGTAACGAGCAACAGAGTCACCAACGCCAGCATCAGTCTTCGGATAATAAATGCGGTCATACTAAAGCTCTATGTCTTCTTAATACCTAAGAAATAAAGATGCCATTTAAGAGACGCTTTACATCATGGTTGTCGGGTGGATTTTAACATTCCCTTTCAACAATCGGTTTTTAGGCCGATTAATCTAACACAAGCGAGTAGTTGAATCACTGCGAAAAAAGGTTTTGTAGAAAACCTAAAGGACAAGCGAAACCTCATCGCAGTGAAATAAGTCACCCAATATTTGTTAGGAATCCTTAACTTAACGGATGGGTTTTGGAAAAGTCCGATGGGTGCTTTGAATTGTGCGATAGTTTTGGCCCATTTAAGGATGTGAATGGCAGATATTTTCCTAAGGTACATGACGTTATCCCATTGGCAGAATATGGTCCTGACACTGTTGAAAATGCAGTAGCTTTATACCCCCACTGTCACAGAAGATGCCACTATTCCCCCAACCGGCCAAATATTGCCGTTCAAGTTACGGAGGGTCTGGATGCCGCTCACTCGGAGGAAATCATCCACTGGGATCTCAAGCCAGCGAATGCGATGATTGCGGCTAAAGAGAATGTCGGGATTCTGGATTTCGGCCGGATTCAATCGAGTTGATTCCACAATATATTGATGGTAGCATAGTTCTTAGACACAATATATTGTATGTTCTTTTGACATTGTTGCCACTGCCGACGAAAATGAAAATGACTGTCGGATATGGTACTAAAAGCACGGCCCGTCTCCTGATTGCCCGGTTTATCATTCGGCGCGAAATAGCAGCCAGAATGAGGAGTTGAGAAAGGCGGCTATGCCAATACCGTTGGGATTAATGCCGGAGAATACGGAATTCGTGATCCTCTCTTTTGAGGGACCGGATCCCTATTCCATGGCAGGCGGATTGGGCGTTCGAATAAATCACCTTTCAAACACGCTAGCGAATATGGGTTTTCGTACCCACGTCTTTTTTATCGGGGATCCCTTGCGTGAAGGTGAAGAATCCCGCAAGGGCGGAAGACTGGTACTGCACCGTTGGTGCCAGTGGATCAGCCGGTATCACCCGAATGGCGTCTACGCGGGTGAGGACGTGAAGGTCCAGGACTATTCTGATTCCATTCCCGATTTTGTAATGGATCAGATTATTGCGCCGGCTCTGGAAAGCGAGAAGTTGGTGGTTGTCCTGGGAGAGGAATGGCAGACCACGGAAGCGATGTGCAGGCTCAGCGATCTCCTCCAGGCGAAGGGCTGGAGGGATCGTACGCTGATGTTTTGGAACGCCAACAATATTTTTTCCTTTAACCGTATCTGCTGGGACCGACTCACCCGTTGTGTCCAGATTACAACGGTAAGCCGATATATGAAGCACCTCATGTGGAAGATGGGTCTCAATCCGCTGGTTGTGCCGAACGGCATTCCGAAGA